>ERZ1066125.21-NODE-21-length-171202-cov-27.858753_pt1 | contig 171202 bp, 137 predicted proteins | sample MGYA00382772_ERZ1066125 | MGnify/ENA primary metagenome ERZ1066125 (study PRJEB33369, sample SAMEA5778355) | biofilm metagenome | biome: Industrial cooling water; feature: Water cooling tower basin; material: Biofilm | place: United Arab Emirates | collected... | reverse complement strand
CTTCGCTCGCGCTCCCGACAAATCATCCACGCGCATCAGCAAATCTCCCATCGCCCGAAGCACGTTCGCTTCGCCAAGCCGATCTTCGATCTGACGATACAGCGGCAACGCCTTTTCGTAGCTAGCTCGCGCTCCCGACAAATCATCCACGCGCATCAGCAAATCTCCCATCGCCTGAAGCACGTTCGCTTCTTCTTGTTTGATTTCCAGCGAGCGGAAAACCGTCAAGGCGTGAGTCAGGTGATGGATTGCTGATTCGATCAGTTTCGAGGTTTGGCCCGTTCGCGCGCGTTCGGTTAGATGGTCGGCCAGCGCAACGCGCAACCGCGCCCAGTTTTCGGCAACCGTAAACGCCGGATGCGGTGGTTTGGCTTTCAGGTTCAACCGATTCCAAACGTCGTCAATAGTTCGCGTCACATCGTTTTCTGCTCTCAAGCGTTCGGCAGTGGTGATGGAGCGGTCGCCTGCTTTGTCCAACCACAAACTGACGCGCCAGGCCAAGAGCAACAACCGGCGGTTTTCGTCGGATTCTTTGATCAGCGCGGCCTGCACGGTTGAATCGTCGGCTTCGGGCGAAAGGTCGGGGAAAAACGCGGTAATGCTTTTCCGAATGCCTTCAGGCGTCCCGCTGGTTCCGCTTATTGATTCCGGTGGACGCAGAGACGAATCCGGCGCGGACGTTTGTGGAGCGGCGGTTTCCGGCGGAGCCAGCGCCGTTCGCAGTTCGTCCCAGAAATCGAACAACCGGGCATTGGCTTCATCCTGTCTGTTCCAATGGTCAAAAAACGGAGCGAGGACTTCGCGTTCCGCCAATCGTTCGAGCGCGGGCAAAGGAACAAATTCGGCGGCGGCCAACCATCCCAACCCGACCGTTTGCCATTCGGCGTAATGCATCGCAAATTCCGGCAAAGGTTTCGGTTCGGCAAACCGCAGATGCTCCCAACGTTCGCGCAAGGCAAAGGCGATCAGCGCCAGCAGCGATTCCTGAGCAAGCCGTTTCGCTTTGGCGGCCAGAATTTCGGCCATCGCCTGACGTTCGACGTAAACCAGCGAATGCCCATCCATCAATCCGGCGGCAATCGTGTTGCAGTAATCCAGCGCATCCACAGGCGATTCGAACCAGCGGCGAACCGCTGTGAAATTGACTTCGTCCGCTTCGTCGTGAAGCGCAAACCGATGCCACCAGCTTTGCGCAGCGTCGAGCAGAGAATTTTTGAGCGTCGCCATCCATTGAACGTGTTCGTCTTCGCTGGGGTAACGAAAATCAATCAGCGTCAAACAATCGCAAGTGTCGGCAAAGCGAAACAATTCGGCGGAATCAACAGGTTCTGTGACAATCAACCAGAGCGCGTCGCCGCTGCGACAAGCGATTGAAGGCGAAACGGCATTGTTCAACCACCAGCGGTTTTTCCATTCCAATCGAATCAAACTGCCAATCTGAACGCCTCCGGCGCGCAAAGCGGACAGCAACAACGTCACCAATCGCTCTTTGTCGGCGGTCGTCAAACTGTGCGGGATGGTCAAAGGTTTAGGCAGTGCGTCTGTGCGGACGGCCAGGCCGGCAACAGCCAGCGGATGGAAAATTTGCAGGTCGGAAAATGGCATGCTGTTTAATTCAGCGCCTTGGCGAACTCAGAATCGAAAAGAAAATCCAGATCGTGGATCAAACGATAACGACGTTCAGTCGGGTCGAGCAACAAACTGTCGGGCACGACCGTGCCAGCCCGTTCTAATTTCAAAAGCTGGGCTTTTTGAAGCGTCGTCAACGGAGCATCGGACAAACCCGAATCTTTGGCCGTTTGCAATTCCTGTATGGCTTTTTTCAACCATTTCAGATCAACGCCAGTGAAGTTCTGTTCGATGAAATCGCGAAAATCGCGTCCTAGATTGTCCGGGCGATTGTGTGTTTGCACCAGCCAGAAATCCAACCAGCGCAAAAACGCCAATGGGTTGTCAGTCAAACGACTGAATTTGTCGGCGATTTCCTGAAGCGGCAATTGCGCCAATTGATTTTGTTCTTCCTCTGTCAATGACGCAGCCGTCAGCCTCTGCTTCAAGATTTCCATCAAAGCTTCGGGCTTCAATCCTTTGATGACCCGATGAGTCAATTCGCGGCGGTCTGTGGTGTGATGCGTGAATTGCGAACGCAAATTAATAACCAACACACAATCGGGCAGTTCCAACAATTGTTTGACCAACTCGGCGATGGTGTTGGCGTCTTCCTGCGAATCCATTCGGCCTATGCGATCCAGATTGTCCAAAAAAATCAAAACCTGAAAACCGAAATACTTGACTGCTTCTAGCAATCGGCTGATCAGTTTGGCCAGGTATTCTTCGGTAATCAGAATTTCAAAAGTTTCTGTCCCGCCTTTGGTCGTGGTTCGTTTCCATCCCAAAGAAGATTCACCGGTAAACATCCCCAGAATGCCGCCAGCGATTTTGCCCATCGCCGAAAGCTCCTTGCTGATGGAGCTGACATCGCTTGAAGTAACTTTGCCGTAATCGGCGGCTTGAGCGACAACTGCTGACAGTTTGGCAAGTTCTTTGTGGCCGAGCTTTTGAATTTCTTCGTGCGCCACATCCGTCAACCGATTCAACAATCCGCGCGAGCCGGACAACCTGCCGCCGTCCACGCTCCAAACCATCAATTTCGGAGTGAATTCCAATGCCAGTTCAGAAACGACTTTGCGCGAAAGAATGGATTTTCCAACGCCACTATCCCCTTTGACCAAAATCCCGCGAGCGTCGTCGGTTTCGGTGTCTTTGAGCGCGCGCCGCAACAACCGTTTCAACGTTTCCACGTCTTCTTCGCGGTTGATGAACAGCGATGGGTCAGTGCTTGTCGCTTTGATGAGATTGAAATCTACGGGCATTGCATCACCTTTTCGGTCTGAAAAATCGAACGCAATGATAGGCAATTGTTCGGAAAATGAAAATGAAGGAATCTGCCGCCCAGGCACTGTTTAGCTCCGAAGTTCGCGGTTGCGGTTTTCCTTGAGGAAATCGTCAATGGCGTCGCGCGTGAAATTGTCCATCAGCAGGGCGACCAGATGGGCTTTTTTGGCGTCGTCGTCCACCGGACGTTGCATGACCTTGTCAATGAATTCCTGATTGATCTGTTGCGGAGAAATGGCGCTCATGCGGCGGGCGTATCGTTCCAGATCAGCCAAATTGAATTGCATGACGCGGTTCAACAATCGCATGCGTTGCCGTGTCAGCACGCTGTTGATCAATTGCAACGCCAGCCGTTGAACGTTGCTGTAGGCCTGTTCCAAGCGAATAGCGGGGGCGTCGTTGTCTGTCGCGCTGATGGGTTGCGTCAGTTTCAGGCTCAAATTTCGGAATACCGTCGGCCAGGCGAATCCGATCAACAAAGCCGTCGGCCAGATGCGCGCGTTCGGAACCAGTTCGACCGTCAAACGAAAAATCACCGCCGCCGCCAGAAAATTCACCGCCACCAGCAACCAGGCTCCTGCGGTACGCAAGGCGCGCGGAGTTTCGGTTTTGAATTCGCCCATCACTTCGCTCAAAGCCCAGACGGCTCCGACGGCTCCAGACAACAGGCTCAGCAAAAAGGACGGATTGCCCAGCCAGTCAGCCAGCCAATGGGGAAGATTCATTTTCCGCTCCCTTCGACTCTCTGATCGCGGGCGATGGACAGCGCTTGTTGATAATAATCTACGGCTTTGTCCAACTCTCCCTTTTCCTTGGCGACATCGCCAAGTTTGTTGAGCAGTTCGACTTCCTGCCGTCGCGGATCAGGCGCGGCGGGCGCAGCGATTCTGATTTCGCGGATAAAAGCAGGATCGTTCAACAGCCGCACCACGCGTTCGCCGTCAGCAGTCAGCGAATACAATTCAGAACCGAACTGGCCTCCCCGGACGTTTTGAGTTTCGACCAGACCAAGCGATTGCAACTCGCGCAACGGCTCATGCACGTCTTCTGTAAATTTCAACACGCGCACAGCGACTTCCAGCAACAACCCAGGACCTTTGTCTTTCAAGCACTGCAAAATGCGGCGCTGCAATTCCGTCAGTTGTTGCGCCAGTTCGATCAGCCTTGTTTGCAGCAATGGACTTTCAGTCATGAACCCGCCTTTTCTGAATGTTGATATAGCTTTCAATAAAATGCTTTGTACGCGAATCCGTCACGCCTTGAACCTCTTCAACAGGATGCACAGGATTTTTTCCAGGATTAACAGAATCAGCAGTTGATCCTGGCAATCCTGAACCAAATCTTGTTTATCCTGTTCTGCTTCTTCCTGACGACGAATGGATCGAATTTCTTGAACCGGCGGGATGATACTGTAGCGCGCAAAGCAATCACAACATTTCTACTTCAACTGAGTTTGTGGTGACTCTTGCGGATTTGCGAGGCTGTGATAACACCAACACTATAGTCCAGGCGTGTTTGCGCATGAAAGGCAGCATTTTGAAAAGCATTCGGTCTGCCCCGTCCAACCAGCGCAAAATGCCGTCGAACGCTTTGCTTCCAGCCAGCGGCGCAGCCGCCAAACTGCACAGGTGGAAATAATGCGTTTCAACCTGGCCAAAATACTCTTCTGCCAGTTTCAAATCGCTTTTGACCAAAGGATGTTCGTCCGGCGTGCGCAATCCCGGCGTGCGACGGCGATAAGCGTTGAGGATTGGGTTATGCCCCAAGGGTTCGACAAAAATGGCGCTTCCGTCTGCGCGCAGAGTTCGGGCAATTTCAGAAATGGCTTTGCGCAAATCCAGATGATGCAAAATGGCGCGTCCGCAAATGATGTCGAACGAGTTGTCGGCAAATTCCAGATCTTCGGCATTCATGCGCTGAAAGGTCACTCGTTCGGGAAAAGGGCGTTGGTGTGAGCGTTCGCGCATTTGCTCAATCGCCATATCTGCAATGTCAACGCCAACGACCTGTGCGCCCTGCTGCGCCAGCCAAAACGCATAACTGTTCACGCCGCAGCCGTATTCCAAAACCCGTTTTCCGTTGGCCTGCCGACGCAGAAAATCCTCGTACCATTGCGAACTGCTGCGGGTGACGAGATAAAAACGATTGATTTTTCCGCGTTCGCCGTCGGCAAATTCCTGGTTATGAAATTCGCGTTCGCGCTCGATTCGTGATGGCAAGGTTTCCGGCGTCACACAATCTTTCCTCCCAAAAACAGGATCGCGCGCGCCAACTTACTTCGTCAGCGGCACGCGCAGCAGATGACCTAGATAAACGAAATATAGCTTTCCGGCAGTGGCGTCTGCCCAGACGTTTTCGCTGGTCAATCGCAGTTCCGGCAGTTCCGTGCCCGGCGTGAAGGTGAACGTTCGAGTGTCGTATCGGCCAACGGAAGTCGTTTTTTTCTTGTTGTCGTAAATCGCCGCCCAGAATTCGTGAGGTTTGTCGGTCGGTTGCAATGGACGCGCGAAGAGATTCGTCAGCGGGCGAAATTCACCTTTGACCGGTTGAATCGCTCCGGTTTCCGCATCCAGCAAAAAGAACGTTCCTGCGCCGTCTTCCCGAAATTGATATTGCTGTTGGCTGAGCAGCAGTTTGTTGTGCGCGGCGACATACGCGACAGGAAATAACGTTGAAGCGGCGGTTCCGGCGATGGGGTATTCGCGCCCGGTAGCCAGTTGAATGCGAACCACTTGTTGTTCAAATTTATCCCCGGATTCAATGATTTTGTGGGCAACCAGCCATTTGCCGTCGGGCGTGACGATCAGACTGGAAAACCCTCCGGCAACCACTTTGACGGGCGCTTTGCCTTCTTCAAATTTCCAGATGCCGTATTCGTTTTCGATGCCGGATTGCGCAAACCACACATTGCCCAGCCGGGCACGATGATCTGGAATCAATCCCGTTTGGATGCGCAAATCGCGCAGCCAATCGGGCAAACTCAACAATTGATTGCCGGATTGGCAATTCGGCACGTCATCCACTTGTGCGCCCAACTGGCCGGACGCCAGCGCGCGCCATTCGTATTGCGAAATATTCGGCGACGCAACGTTTCGGGACAGCGAATCCGGGCCTTCGGCGGCCACCTGCACGCGCACCTGCCCGGATTCCTGACAAACGGAAATCACAGGGCGTTTGTCGTCGGCCAGCAACACTTCGACACCGGGGATCAGGTCTTCCATGGCGTAACGCAATTTGTATTCGCCGGTTTTGCTCAACCGATAAAACAATCCGCTGAGTTGTTCGTGCAACGTCGCACCCTGTTTCGGTTCGCGGCGAAGCTGGGAAAGCATGATTCTGCGCCCGCCGTCTTTGGTCAGCCGCAGATATTCAAATTGCAAGTATGCGACATGCGGATAAAACTGCATCAATCCGACCGGGTTTTCCGGTCCCAAATTTTCGATCTCTTCCCGCGAAGTCAGGTCTTTCAACTCCTGCAATTCGCTGGAATCCAGTTTTCGCCACAACCTGCGCCCTTCGGCTTGATGCAGACTGATTTCCGCTCCGGTTTTGCCGACGCGAATGATGATGCTGTTGTAGATGCCGGGAGATTGACCGGGAACGATGGCGTAAATTTCTTCCGGTCCGTTGGGTCGGCGAACTTCATCGCGCATCCTGTCTTCCCATTTGCTCAGTGTTTGCGGCCCTTCAGGGACGACCGCGCCAGGTGGGTGCGGAGCGTAAAAAACTTGGTCGTTGAATCCACGGTCTCGTCCTTCGCCCAGAATCCGAGCTTCACCGGGATGCCGCGCCCAAATCAGTTTGCGCGCTTCGGCGCTGTCTTCAACTTCAAGATAACTTTCCGCCGCGGATGTCAGAGAAGCATTCGCCAGCAATTTGCCGACCGATTCGACCGGCAGCTTTGCCCGCGTGTACCGCGCGGCAGCCAGCAATGCCATTTGCGCCAGCGGATCGCGTCCCGTCAGCACACGATTCAGTTTGTCTTCTTCGTTCAGAATCGCGGCGGCCAATCCGGTTTGATAACCGCCCTGATTGAACAACTCTTCCAGATTTCCGGCGACGTTTTTTCGCAACTGCGCGCGACTTTCCAGCGCCAGTTTGAGCGCTTCGACATCTACCCAGCCTTCGGCCATGTGTTCGACAAAATGCAGATCGGCCACGATGCCGTTGGATTCCTGAGCGATGGAAACCAGTTTGCGCGCCAGATCGGGCTGAGTTCGTTTCAACGCTTTGGCGCGATTGAACAACAACGTCGCCAGACCGTCGGAAATTTCGGCACTTTCGTTTTCGGCGAACACCGCGCCGATGCTGATGGGCAACGGCAACGGTTTTTCGCTTCCGCCTTCGCGCGCTTCACGAATTTCCGCCTGCCCTTCTTCGGTGAGCATGCGGCGCGCATACGCTTCGATGGCCGTAGCGGCTTCCGCATCGGGAATTCCGCCGAGTTCGGCCAATGCCACAATCAGACGTTCGCGGGAATACTCGTCTGTGGTGCGATTCAGCGCGCGTCGAAGCGCAGGTATGGCCTGCGGATTTTTGTATTGCCTCAGCGCATCGGCGGCAAGTCCTCGATTTTCCGGCAAATCGTCATAATCCAGCACCCAGATCAATCCGGGCACGCTTTCGGGCAGATGCAATTTGGTCAGGCTTTCCAAAAATGACCAGCGTTCGAATTTGCCGCCCCAATCCGGTTCGCTCAACCACGGCAACAACGCGCGCGCCGCTTGTTTTCGAAACTCTTCTTTTTCGGCTTTGTTGATCAAAAACGCCGACAACGCGCTGACCGCCGCCAGATGCACCACGCGATTGCCATTGCCGATCAATCCGACCACCACCGGCAACAGCTTTTCGGCGTCGGCCATCATCGGAATCCACAAAACGTTGGACGCAGGATCATGCTCGTCGAAAGAAACTTGAGGAGCTTTAGGCCGAGCATCTTTGGGACTGGCGCCTGGTTTTTCGGCAGAAATTCTCTCCTGAATCTGCACTCCTGATAGCGAAGGATCGGCAAACAAGGAAACATACCATTCGTCGCGCCCGCTCCATTCGGTTCCCATCAGCGCGACCAAGGCGGCCTGGCGTTCGCTGCCCAGCGACCGATTGGCGACGACCAGTTTAAGTTGCGTGCGCAGCGATTCCGCCAATGACCCATCGTTCGCCTTGACTGCTTGTTCATACATCATCGCCTGCGCAGGAACCGATTGCGACGACAGAGGCGCTTTAATCAGGTCTTCGACCAGAGGTTTGGCGGCGTCCCAATCCAGATCGGCCAGCGCCCGCAATACCAAATAATCGGGATAAGAGTTTTTGCTCAGGTAACGCGCTTCGTCGAGCAGGTCTTCGCGGAAATACGAACTGTTGAACATCAATTTCCGACGAAGCACGTTCTGCCAGTTCGACCGATCTCGTTCGTCCAAATCTTCGCTGAGCACTTTGTACAGCCGATCGTAGGTCTCAGGCGTTTCCGGCAGATAGTGAGCCAACTGCGCAGCCATCCACGGACGATTTTCCAAATAGTCCAGAAACCGCTGGCGGACTTTGTCCGATGGTTGTGCGTTCGTCTGGTCAAACTCCTTGAATCCGTACAGAGTCCAATACGCGATCAATTCATGAATCGGCGCATCATCGGCGGGCGGTTTCGAATTCTCATCATCGGATTCCGAATCCGTCGCATCTTCCTGTTCCGTCGAATCCAGCGGTTTTTCCTTCAACAAATCGTTGACGGCGGCGGAGATCAAATTGACTTGAGGCGGCTTTTTCGCGGGCAAAGGTTTGCGCGTTTGCGCCAGCAATGGCTGCGGGACGGACAGCAAAACGACAAGCAAAAAAGTCAACGCTTTGGTTGGCTGAAACAATCGCATAATTGATTACCTCGAAAATTCGCGTTCCCTACCGGACGTGGTACTGATGCCTTATCATCGCGCCACGAAACCGCATTATGAACAAAAAAACTGTGACGACGAAATCAGAAAAAGATGCGCCCTTGCGAAACGACATTCGCCGTTTGGGCGATTTGCTGGGAGAAACCCTGAAACAACTGGGCGGCAAAAAACTCTTCGATGTGGAAGAGCAGGTGCGCGCATTGTGCAAACAACTGCGCGCGAAACATTCGCCTGCGACTGAACGCCGTCTCAAACGCTTGTTGCACGGCTTGAGCGTGGACGAATCCATCGGCGTCATTCGCGCGTTTTCGGTGTATTTCCAATTGGTCAACATCGCCGAACAACATCACCGCATTCGGCGCAAACAGTTTTACGAACTCCATACGCCCGACCAGCCGCAGCGCGGTTCGATTGCCGACACGTTTCAACGACTGAAAGCCGAAAACCGGCATCTGGGCGAATCGGAGTTGCGGCGTCGGATGCAAACCATCGTTGACCGGTTGGAAATCGTGCCAGTCATGACCGCGCATCCCACCGAAGCCGCGCGCCGAACGTTGCTGGAAAAACACCGCCGATTGGCCGGACTGTTGTCCGCCCTGGACGAATCGAATTTGCCGAAGCGTCGCCAATCGGAACTGGCTGTGCAACTGGCCTCCGAAGTCGAATCCATCTGGCAAACCGACGAAGTTCGCCACACGCAATTGCAGGTTTTGGACGAAGTCAACAACGCTCTCTATTACTTTGACGCGACGCTCTTCGATTCGGTTCCTGCGCTGCTGGACGAACTGGAATTCCAGCTCGGCAATCACTTTCCCGGCGTAAAGCTGCGTGACGGAGCCGTGCCGCTGCGATTCGGTTCGTGGGTGGGCGGCGACCGCGACGGCAATCCCAACGTGACGCCCGAAATCACTTGGGAAACGTTGCGACTGCAACAGCGGCTGGCGCTGCGAAAATATCTGAGCGCTGTTGCCGACCTGTCGCGCCGATTGAGCGAATCGGTTCGCTTTGCCCCGCCCAGCCGCGACCTGCAAGCGTCCATCGAACGCGACCGGCAGGAAATGCCCGAAACCGCCAAAGAGGTCTTCGACCGCAATCCTGAAGAACCCTATCGCCAGAAACTTTCGTTCGTGTACCGGCGGCTGGAAAACACGCTGCAACGCAACCGCGACCTGAAAGGCGCGCTGCGCATCGAAACGCCGAACCAATTGATTTCGATTCGTCCGGCGTTGCCGATCATTGCCGCGTTGACCAAATCGGCGAAACCCGTTGAAGGCGATTACCAAACCGCCGCAGAGTTTTGGGAAGACCTGCGTTTAGTCCGCGACAGTTTACAAGCCGACAAAGCTCGGCTGGCCGCGCGCGCCGTAGATCGGTTGATGCGCCAGGTCGCCGTCTTCAGCCTGCATCTGGCGGCGCTGGATTTGCGCCAGCACAGCGAACGCCACACGGCGGCGCTGACCGAAATTACGCGCGGGTTGGGATTTGAAACCGACTATGCGGCGATGAACGAAACCGAGCGCGTGGATTGGCTGACGGCGGAACTTTCGACGCCGCGTCCGCTGGTGGCAACGGATGCGCGCTATTCCGCCGAAACCACTGAAACGCTGAATGTCTTTCGCGTCGCGCGAAGGTCGTTGGACGAAATCAGCCGCCGTTCCATTCGCAGTTACATCGTCAGCATGACGCGCGAAGCCAGCGATTTGCTGGCGGTGCTGGTGCTGGCGAAGCAAGCTGGTTTAGGAGCGTTCGGAGTTCCGCCTTCAGGCGGCATAGTCGGCAGACCGCCGGAAAGCGGAACTCCGAACGCAATTGCCGTTGTTCCGCTCTTTGAAACCATTGACGATTTGCGCCGAGCGCCCGACGTGATGCGACGCTTGTTTGAAAATCCGGCCTATCGGCGTGTGCTGGCTTCGCAAGGCGATTTGCAGGAAGTAATGATCGGATATTCCGATAGCAGCAAAGACGGCGGCATCCTGACGTCCAGTTGGGAGTTGTACAAAGCGCAGGAACGGTTGTGGGAAGTCGCCCGCGAATTCGGCGTGGAGTTGCGGCTGTTTCACGGTCGCGGCGGCACGGTCGGTCGCGGCGGAGGCCCCAGCCACGAAGCGATTCTGGCGCAACCGCGCGGAACCGTTGCCGGACGCATCAAAATCACGGAACAAGGCGAAGTCGTGTCGTCCAAATACAGCTTGCCGGAAATTGCGATGCGCAGTTTGGAATTGACGACCGCCGCCGTCATTGCCGCCAGTTTGCCTGGGACTTCTTCCACAAAGGCACACGAAGAGAACACGAAGGGAAGGCGACGGGAAGATTCGGCGACAGGGAGGCTTGGTGATCCGCATAACAACGTGGCGAAAATTCTTCGTGCCCCTTCGCGTGCCTTCGTGGAGGAAAATTCCCTTCGCCAGTGGGAATCGGTGATGGAGGAAATTTCCGAACGAGCGTTTGCCGCGTATCGCGGGTTTGTGCGCGGCAGTGGTTTTTTGGATTACTTCACTCAGGCGACGCCGGTCGAAGAGTTGCAACATTTGCGAATCGGTTCGCGCCCAGCCAAACGCAAAGCCGGATCGAAAAGTCTGGACGATTTGCGCGCCATTCCGTGGGTGTTTGGTTGGACGCAAAGCCGCCATTTGCTGCCCGGCTGGTTGGCGGTCGGTTCGGCTCTGGAAGGTTTTTTGAATTCGAATCCGCGCAAGCATCTTGCTTTATTGCGAGAGATGTACGCGCGCTGGCCGTTTTTTCACAGCACGATTTCCAACATCGAAATGACGCTGGCCAAAGCTGATTTCCAGATCGCGCGGCAATATGCCGAACGAACGCCGGATAAAAAGCTCGGCCAGCGGATTTTCAAATTGTTGACGGCGGAATATGAACGCGCAGTGCATCTGGTGCTGCAAATTACCGGCGAAAAGCGTTTGTTGGACAATGCGCCGGTGCTGCAACGTTCGATTGCGGTTCGCAATCCGTATGTTGACCCGATGAGTTATCTGCAAGTCGAATTGCTGGCGCGCAATCGCAACAAGGAATTGTCCGCCGCTGACCGCGAAAAACTGTTGTACGCCATTTTGCTGACGATCAACGGCATCGCGGCGGGAATGCGCAACACGGGCTGAACGTCATCCCAGTTGTTTGCGAAACCGCCACGCGCTGACGCCCACCAGCACCACGGCAAATCCGACCAGCGCCAAGAGGTTCGGGTAAATCGCTTCCAGCCCTGCGCCGCGCAACAACACGCCGCGCGCAATCGTGGCAAAGTGGCAAATCGGATTCAGTTGCGTCAGCGGCTGCATCCACGTCGGCATGGCTTCGACCGGAGTCGTTGCGCCCGACAACATCGAAAGCGGCGGATTGATGAAAAATCCCATCAACTGGGCTTGCTGTTGCGATTTGCTGAACGTCGCCAGAAACGTACCAATGCCTATGCCGACCAGCACGCACAACATTCCGGCGGCGAACAGCAGCACCAGACTGCCACGAATTGGCAATCCGAACACCAGATACGAAACCGTCAGCGCCAACACAATCTGCGTCGAAAGCAGCACAAACAGCGGAGCGATTTTGGCCGTGACGATTTCGACAGCCTGCGCCGGAGTCATCAGCAATTGTTCAATCGTGCCGACTTCCTTTTCCTTGACCATCGCCGCCGAACCGATGATCGAACCGTTCAGCACCAGCAAAATTCCGATCACGCCGGTGACGATGAACCATGCGCTTTCCAATCCCGGATTGAACAGCAACGCCACGCGCGCCACGAATTGCCCGCGCGCACTGGGCGAACCGCCCGCAGTCGTCAGCGCAACGCCGGGCGAATCCTGAGCAATCCGCTGGTTGAGCGCGGCAATGATGCGCGCGGCATATCCGCTGGCGATTCCCGCCGTGTTGGAATTGACCGCGTCCAGCAACAATTGCACACGCGCGGTTTCGCGTCGCTGGCGCTGTTCGGCAAAGTTGGACGGAACGATCAATCCTGCATCCAGTTTTCCGGCGCTCAACGCCGCGCCGAGTTCCGCCGACGATTGAAAGCTTTCGGCGACGTGAAACGAACGGCTTTCGACAAAGGCCGAAACCACTTCGCGGCTGGCCGCCGAGCGGCTTTCGTCCACCACACCCAGCCGCAAATTGGTCACTTCCGGATTGAGCGCAAATCCAAAAATCAGCAGTTGTACCGTAGGCGGCAAAATCAATGACACAACCAGTTTTTTGTCCGCTTTGATCTGGCGCAATTCTTTCAGAAACAACGGCCACAACCGCCAGCAACGAATCATGTTGATGAAATGCTTCATAGCTCCTTCTCCTAAATATCGCTCAGCAGTAACAACTGACTCCTGACCCCTCACGCAGCAATTTGCATGTGCCGCATCTTTCGCCAGGCTCGGAAAAAGAACACGGCTCCAATCAGCGCCAGCATCAACGGCGCATGCCAGACGGCTGGCCAGCCTCCGCCGCGCACAAACGCATCGCGGGAAATTTCGATGAAATACCGCGCCGGAACGAATGCCGAAATCCAGCGAATGCCCCACGGAATGTTCGACACCGGAAAGATGAATCCCGACAACAGGAACGACAGCAGAAATTGCACCGCCGCCACGGCTTGAATTGCCGCCGCCTGATTGGGAATCGAAACGCCGACCATCACGCCGAAACAAACGCTGCAAAACAGATACAGCGCAGTACCAACCAGCAACGGCGTCGGGTCGCCCGCCAGCTTGAAATCAAAGAGCGGAGCCGCCACCAGCAAGGCCAGCGCCCATTCCGCCACGGCAACAATGAAAAACGCAGCGATCTTGCCCAGCAGAAATTCGTGCGCCGAAATGCTGGACACGTACACTTGCAGAATGGTTTTTTGCTCGCCTTCGCGCGACAACGCCAACGCCGCCAGCAGCGGCGGGAACAGCGCCAGCACGACGGCAAAAGCTCCGGGGCCGATGAATTTGCGGGAAGAAGCGCCGGGGTTGTACCACATACGCGTATCGGCCTTGATCGCCGCCTGTTGCTGATTACCACCGACGAACTGCGCCGCAAACGCATTGGTCAGCGCAGCCGCTTGTCCGCGCATGGTGTTCGCTGTGTTGGCGTCCACGGCATCAATCAACCACTGGACTTCCGCCATCTGGCCACGCAGAAAATCGCGCTCGAAATTTTCAGGAATCACGATCACCACGCGCGCTTCTTCGGACGCCATGATTTCCGCGGGCGAACGATCCGACGCCACCACACGAAAGGTCAGCGACGCGTTGAGCAAATCCAGATATTGGCGCGATAGTGGTGTGCGGTCGAAATCCTGCACGACGACGGCGACGCCTTTGACCGACAGCGAAAGCGCCGTGCCGAGCAGCGCCAGCAAAATCAACGGCAGGATCAAGGCCAACGCAACCGTCAATTTATCGCGGAACACCTGCGTCAGTTCCTTGCGAGCCTGGGCAATGATTCGTTTCATAAACGTCCTTTCCTCAATCTCCTGCGGCAACTTTGCCGTTGAGCCGCGCCTGTTCGACGACGGCGATGAACACATCTTCCAGCGAAAATCGTTCCTGCCGCGCGTGCGCGACCTGAATGCCCGCATCGTGCAACCGCTGCGAAATGCGCCGAATTCCCAACTGGACTTCTTCGGCGACGACAACGTGCAACCGGTCGCCGAACAACGACACGCGCCAACGATCCATTTCGCTTTTGAGCAAATCTGCCGCGTGTTGCGGAGCGTCGGTCATCAATTCAATCAGGTTGTCGTTTTGAGCGGCTTTGATTCCGCTGGGCGTGCCTTCGGCCACCAGTTCGCCCGCCACCATAAAGCCCAGCCGATTGCATTGTTCGGCTTCTTCCAGGTAATGCGTCGTCACCAGCACGGCTACGCCGCGATCGGCCAGTTGATTGATCATTCGCCAGAACGCGCGCCGCGCCAGCGGGTCAACGCCGGAAGTCGGTTCGTCCAGAAACAGCACACTCGGTTCGTGCATGATCGCCGCGCCAAACGCGACGCGCTGTTTCCAGCCGCCGGGCAATTCGCCGGTCAACATTTCGCCGCGCCCTTTCAAGCCGGAAAATTCCAACACCCAGCGTTTCTTTTCTTCGCGCTCTTCGGGCGGCACTTGATACACGCCCGCGAAAAATTCCAGGTTGTCGTTGATCGTCAAATCGTCGTAGAGCGAAAACTTCTGCGACATATAGCCGATGCGCTGGCGCACGAAGCTCGACCGCAGGCTGCCATGCTCTCCGGCAAGTTCCATTTCGCCGCTGGTGGGCGCAATCAATCCGCACAGGATTTTGATCGTCGTGGTTTTGCCCGCGCCGTTCGCTCCCAGCAAGCCGTAAATTTCGCCGTATTTGACTTCGATGTTGACGTTGTTGACCGCGTGAAACGCGCCAAAACGCTTGTGCAGATTGCGCGCTCCGATGGCAATGGCATCCGGCGGACGTTGGCGAAACTGCCGCCGCTGAGGAAATGGCGGAATGGCCACCTCGCCATTCAAATCGCGCAGGATCGAAACGAACGCATTTTCCAGGGTCGGCAACCCGCTGTCGATTTCGCGCACTTCGATGTCAGCCGCACCCAGCGCCGAACGGGTCAGCCGTTCGCCCTGATGCAGATCATGCACCATCAAATCCAGCCGGTCGCCGAATCGTTGCACGTCGGCGATTTCGGCAACCTGTCCCAACACCTCTTCCGCCTGGCTGAGCTTCGACGCGCGAACTTCCAGCCGATGCAATCCCAGATTGCTGCGAATTTCCGCTGGCGATCCGATCTGATGAATCGTGCCGTCGTGCATCAAGGCCACGCGCGTGCAGCGTTCGGCTTCGTCCAGATACGGCGTGGCAACGACTATCGTCATTCCGTTCGCCGCCAATCCGGCCAGCGTGTCCCAAAATTCGCGGCGCGAAACAGGATCAACGCCAGTGGTCGGTTCGTCCAGCAACAACAACTTCGGTTCGCTGATCAGCGCGCAAGCCAGCGCCAGCTTTTGTTTCATGCCGCCGCTGAGCTTGCCCGCCAACCGATCCGCGAAACGATCCATGTCGAACAGTTGCAGGTAACGTCGTCCGCGCTGCTCGATCTCGCGGGTTCGCAATTTCCGCAATTGCCCGACGTAACGCAGGTTTTCGGCGACGCTCAAATCCTGGTACAGGCTGAACGTTTGCGTCAGGTAACCAATCTGCGAACGCGCGTCGCGCGCCGTTTCCCCGAACACCAACGCTTCACCAGCCGTCGCTGGCATCACGCCACCCAGAATTTGAAAGATCGAAGTCTTGCCTGCGCCATCCGGCCCAATCAGCCCGAAGATTTCGCCGCGCCGAATTTCCAGATCAAGGCCGCGCACGGCTTCCAGATCGCCATAACTTTTCCGCAAGCTGCGAATGCGAATGGCGATTTCTTCTGAAAATGTCCGACGAGTTGCCAGCTTGTCGGCGACTTCGTTGGACGTACCCATCGAGAAAGCTCGACAAGCTGGCAGCTTGTCGGACACCGGCAAGCCTTTCGCAATTTCAACCAATGCGCTCATTGTGTCCCTCCTTATCGGCTGTCTCTTTTGCTTGCCACCCATTGATTGCCTTCGACCAGGACTTCACCATCGGCGGGCATGCCCGGTTTGGCGAAGCCTTGCGGGTTGTTCAGTTGTAACTTCACGCCGACGACTTGCCGGATGCGGTCGTCGCGGAAATAAGTGTTTTCCGGCGTGAACGACGCTTGCGGATCAATGCGCGCAACCGTGGCCTCCAGCGGTTGCTGCGGATTGGAATCCAGAAACACGCGCGCCAACTGTCCCGTGCGAACGCGGCCAATTTCGCCTTCGGGAATGAACGCGCGCAGATAGACCTGCCCCGGATTCAGGATGGTCAAAATCGCCGTGCCCGGCGACACGATTTCTCCTGGTTCGGCAGAGCGCGTGGCCACGGTTCCCTCAAACGGAGCGACAATCTGCAAATCGCTGCGATTGGCTTCGGCCTCCTGCAACTGCGCGCGACTGCGCGCCACTTCGGCTTCGGCGGATTGGATGTCGGCTTGCGCCTGCATAATTTGCTGTTCGACGGAAGCCGCCTGCGCCGCGCGAATCGCGGGATTGTCCAGATTGGCTTTGGCGGCCAGCAACGCGCCTTTGGCGGCGTCAACCTGTTTGCGCGCTGCTTCGACAACGGCTTTGTGCGCCTGTGCCGTGGTGCGCGCGTGTTCGCCGTCGCGCGCGGGCACATCGCCTTGATCGGCCAATGTCGTGAACCGTTCTTCGTCGGCGCGCGCCTGTCGGTAATCGGCTTCCGCTTTGGCCAACGAAGCTTCCGCCGAAGCGACGACGGCTTGCGCCTGACTGACGCGCCCTTCGGCATCCACGCGCGCCTGGTTCACGCCCAACCGGCTTTGTTCAAGCTGCGCCTGCAACACGGCAATCTGCTGGCGCGAAAATCGCAATCGGGCTTCGCTGCGTTCGACGTTCGATTGTTCCTGTTGCACACGGGCGTTGATCTGGTCGTCGTCGAGCACGGCCACAACTTGCCCGGCTTTGACGTGGTCGCCTTCGCGGACGGTGATTTCGCGTATGCGCCCGGATGTTTTGGCGGCGACAATCGCGTCATCGCTTTCAATGCGTCCGCTGACGGCGATGATTTCCTTCGCGTCGGACGGTTGGCGGAAGAAAAACCACCAGGCCGCCGTTCCGCTCAATAACGTGATGGCCAGAATCACGCGCGCGATTTTTTTCTTCCGATTGCTCTTGTTACCGGTTTCATTGTTGTTTTTCGTCATACGTTCCCTCCTTCCACGTTCGACAAGCTGCCAGCTTGTCGAAGTTTCGTTTACTGCTGATTCATTTTTATAAGCTAGCCCCGACAAGCTGGCAGCTTGTCGGACATCAATTTAGCTTTCGGCTGGCCAGCGCGACGTTGTTGCTGCTGAGCGTGGTGGACATGGCGCGCTGCAATTCCGCAGCGGCTTTGGTGTAATCGGTCAATGCTTTCAGTTCGCGCCCGCGCGCCGCTGACAAGGCGTTTTGCCGATCCAGCACGAAAAAGTTGGTGGATTGTCCGCCGTCGAATTTGCGCTGCTCGCTCTGGTATTGCAGTTCGGCGTTGACGCGCGAATTTGTCGCAGCTTCCACTCTGCGCTTGGCGACTTCGACCGCTTGCAGCGCGTTGCGGACTTCGACTTCGATGGTTTGTTCGATGCGTTGGCGCTCCGTGTCCAGCTTGCGACTTTCGGCCAGCGCGCGTCCGTACTGCGCTTTTGCTGTGCGATTGCCCAGCGACCAGTTGATCGAAATGCCCACACGAAACGACCGGTAATCGTTGCTCCACAAATTGCCGAGGCTTTGCCCATATCCGCCGAGAAATTTATCCGGCGTCGAACCGAAGGAAATCGGCGGCAACACAGGCAAACCCGCGATTTGCGAAAGCTGGTTGACGCGGTCGAACAGCAATTGATTGCTTTGGACAATCGGGTTGATCGCCGAACGCTCTGTGCCCGCCAGACCATAAGTTCCGTAACTGGCAATCAGATTGATCTGCGGTTTGGTTTGGTCCCGGAAATATTCGACGTCAATCTTGTTCATCTCTTTTCGCAACCGGTATTGCTCCAATTCCTGCCGATTGCTGAAAGCCAGTCGCATCGCATCCGCCAACGGCAAGGTCGCTTCGGATTTCAGTTGTGGTTGTTCGGCGGGAACCAGCGCGGCATTCCACTGCTCGCGACTGCTCGCTGGCCACTGTTCGCCATTTCCCGAAGGCAGAATCAACGCCTTCAACGCATTTTCCGCGCGTTGAATCGCTTCGGTGGCGGCTTCGGCTTCGTCAATGCGACGTTCGACTTCAACGCGAGCTGAAACCACATCCGACGGAGCCAGCGTTCCCTGTTTGACCAGGCGTTCGTTGTGTTCCAGTTGCGTGCGAGCCAGTTCAACCGATTCGCGTTTGATGTCGGCGTCGCGGCGCGCAAAGACCAAATCCCAATAGGCGCGTTCGACTCCGGCGATGATTTCAATCGCGCGTTGGCGAAACTGGCTGTCGGACAAATCCAGTCGTTTGCTGGCAATGCGAATCTGGCGACGTTCGGCGTCAATCGTTCGATTGCGCATCAGCGGTTGCGAAAATTCCACCGCCAGCCGCGACGTGAATTGCGGGTTCAGTGAATTGAACACGTTGTCGCTGGTCGCGCGACTCTGGTCGTAATTGACGCTGACCTGACTGCCCTGCCAGGGCAATCGTTTGGTCAGCGTAGCCGTGCCGGTGAATTCCGTGGTTCGCAATCGCCCGTTTTCGCCTCCCAACAGAATGGAGGCTACTGGCGTTGTTTGGCGTTGGTAAACCACGCTGCTGGTCAGCGACGGGTCGTACACGCCTTTGGCCGCGCGCAAATCGAATTCGTTCAATTGCGTGTTGAGCCGCTCGATTTCGATGTCGCGGTTGTTGTCCAGCGCCATCGTCACGGCATCGCGCAATGTCAGATGGATTTGTTTATCGGCGGCAACGCCGATTCGCGCTGCCGGTTGCTGAGCCAAAACCGGCTGGCATGCCAGACCGGCCAGCAACGCAATGAACAAGAATTGCCGCCAACCGGCGTTTCTGTGAGCGTTTGTGTTACTGAACATTTGTCCCTCCTTCTCAAGGTGTTCGGCGCATGTGCTTCGCGCAATGATTCGATTTTCTGTTTATCCTTCTCCAGCCAATTGCAGCGTGATCTGTTCGACCAACGCGCTTGTCATCACGTCCGCCGCAATCAGCGCCGCGCCCATCGAAGCCATTTGCGTCAACAACTGTTTGCCAGCGTCGTCCACATACGTGACTTCGACCAATTCGACGCGGATCGCATCGGATTGCCGGTCGGAAACAGCGTTGTTCCAACACCGTTCCAGTTCCGACGTCCATTCCCCAACCAGCCTGCCTTCCAGTTTGAAGGTCAGCGATCTTTCGTCGCTTTGTTCGGTAATCCTCAACATTGTGGTTCTCTCCTTTACCGGCAATTCACACATCCGGCGGCGGCTTTGGCCGCGGCGTATGCGTCCAGCGGAGACAACATCACGATCAACATCCAGATCGGTATGGCGATCAATGTACAGATCAATCGCTTCAACCAGCCTTGGGTCGTTTGCGCGGATGTTCGGGCCGACATGCTGTCGGCAATGATCCGAATCAATTGCCCGGAGTACGTCGTGCAGTTTTCCGTGCAACGTTGCAGCGGTTGCGTTTCGTTGATTGCCAAATGAGCCAGGTCGGTCGAAGTCACATAACGTTGGTCTTGTCGAACACCGCACCGACGGCAGAATTTGTCGCGTTCGCGCAATTCGGCGGTACAGGCGCAGCAGCGTTTCAGTCCTATGGTTTCCGTCATTTCTGTTAAGTCGTGCGTCAACATGGCTCCTCCTTTCGAGCGGTTTGCTGTTTTTTCAATCTGACGACTTCGTTCCGACGCCGGGAGATAGGGCAAGGCCTTTGCCAAAGTGGAAAAGAAATTTCGGCAGGCAGATAAAAGCTTGAAAAGAAAGAAGTTTTCTTGAAAAAAGGAGTGGCGAAAGATGTGTGCCGAAACCAAGTGCCGAAGCGTTTCGAGCCGAGATTTCGGCACTTGCCGACATTTCGGCTCTAAATCAAAGCAAAAGCTTTGAGACAGGATTGCCAGGATTTTTTTCAAGAAGAACAAGATTCAAACCTGACGGAGCTTTCTTGGAATTGAAACGCATGTAAATCCTGCCGGAAATCCTATGCATCCTGTCAAAAAGAGTGTCTCAATGTTGCGCGTTCTGATTTAGGGTTGGCGAGCGATGCCGAGTTTTTGCATTTTGGATTGCAGAGTGGTGCGTTTCATCCCCAAGCGGGCGGCTGCGCCCTGTGGGCCGCCGACAACCCAGTTGGATTGTTCCAGCGCGCGCACAATGTGTTCGCGCTCGGCGTCTTCGAGCGTGGCGAGGTCAGTCACGGAAACCGGTTCGGAGGTTTTCAATTCGGCCAGAGGAATTTCCAGCTTGTCGCCGCGCGTCAAAATCACACCGCGTTCGACGAAATGCTCCAGTTCGCGCACGTTGCCGGGCCAGTGGTAATTCGTCAGCGCGGTCATCACCTCCGCAGGAATCGCCGCAATCTGTTTTTTCAACCGCCGGGCGTATTTCTGCGTGAAGAACCTGACCAGCGCGGGAATGTCTTCGCGACGCTGGCGCAATGGTGGAATGGTGATGGGAAACACGTTCAGCCGGTAAAACAAATCGCTGCGATATTTGCGCTCGGCGACCATTTGCTCCAGGTCGCAATTGGTGGCGGCGATCAACCGAACGTCCACTTTCTGCGTGCGCGTGCTGCCCAACCGTTCAAATTCCTGTTCCTGCAATACGCGCAGAAGCTTTGGTTGCAATTCCAGCGGAATGTCGCCGATTTCATCCAGCAGCAACGTGCCTTTGTGCGCGAGTTCAAACCGCCCGATGCGTTGCGTAATCGCTCCGGTGAACGCGCCTCTTTCGTGACCGAACAATTCGCTTTCCAGCAATCCGGTGGGAATCGCCGCGCAATTCAATTTGACCAGTGTGCGTTCGCGCCGGTCGCTCAGGTTGTGAATGGCGCGTGCGATCAATTCTTTGCCGGTGCCGGTTTCGCCGCGAATCAGCACAGCGGAATCGGTGGGCGCGACGGTTTCGATCTGTTTGAGGATGCGTTTGAACGTAGGGCTTTCGCCGATCAATTCCTCGAAATTATGTTCGGTGCGAATTTCGTCTTCCAGGTAAAGCTTTTCGCTGGCCAGTTTGTTTTTCAGAGTTTCGATTTCCTGAACAGCCAATGCGTTTTCGACAGCGATGGCGACTTGTCCGGCAATCTGCATAAACAATTCGCCATCTTCTTTGGAAAAGGCGGCTTCGGTTTTGCTGGCGATGCTCATTGCTCCGATCACGCGATTTTTCCGCAATAGCGGAGCCGAGCAATTGGCGCGTAAGCCCTGGCTGACCGCGCGCCGCACTACTTCGGAAGGAAATTGCCGCAGATAATCCGCTCCGGTCACAACCACTTGTTTGGTGCGAATGGCCAACCCGACGGGCGTATCCACCAGCGACGCAACCTGCCCTTCCTGCAGAATGTCTATGCCTTCGCCGCGATCCAGCAGATGCACGCGCAAAACATCTTCCTGCTCGTTGTACAGTCCCATCACAGCGTAATCGTGCCGAAACACCTGGCGCAAACAGGCGGACACGGCGCGAAAGAGCGACGGCAAATCCAGCGCAGAGGCAATGGCGTTGTTGATCTGCAAAAGCAATTCAACTTGCTCCGATTGCCGTTTCGCCTGACGTTCGGCAACACGCGCACGCTCGAAATTCAGCGCATTTTCGACCGCAGAAGCGATTTGATTGGCAATTTGCTGAAGCGTTTCCACGTCGGCTGCCGTGATGGAAGCTTCGCGATTGCTGCCCACAGCCAGAACGCCAATCGCGCGGTCACGGGCGATCAGCGGAACGCTGCACCCGGAACGAATCCCTGCTCGATAAGCTTCCTGGACAACTGGCGAAGGAAACTCCGTTAAATCCAGCCGCTCGCGCAAAACAATTTGCCGCGTTGTGAACGCCAATCCGTCAGGCGTTCCTTCCAACGGCATCATAAATCCTTCTTCCCACGATTCCGGCGGATTATCCAGTGCCATTACGCGAAACATTCCGACCTCTTCTTCAAACAGCGAAATGCCCGCTATGTCGTGATGAATGCGGCTGCGCAAAATGATGGATGTCGCGCGCAACAGTTCGCGCATATCCAGACTGGCCGAAACGGCGTTACCGATTTCCAGCAGCATCTCGAACCGGTCGCGGTCGTGTTTCGTTTGTTCGTAATTCAGGGCGTTTTCGACAGCCAGCGCGATCTGATTGGCAATATGACTGAGCAATTCCTGGTCGGCTTCGGAAAAGGCATCTTCGCGAAAACTGCCGACGCCAAGAAATCCCAGTTTGCGTCCGTGAGCTATCAACGGAATCACTCCGCCCGACTGTACGCCTGCGTCATACAGTCGCCGATCGAATTCGGAAACCTGAATCGCCGGATCGGGGCGACTCATAAAGATTGGCTGCCCGGAAAGAAAAGCCATTCCGCCGACGGTGCCCTCCAGCGGCATGGGCGTGCCTTCGGGAATTGGCGACATGCTGTCCGGCAAATCGAACATATACGCGCGAAACTGGTTCGTTTGCGGATCGTACAGCGTGATGCCCGTCACTTCGTTTTGCAGCACGTCGCGCAAACAGGCCGCCGTGACGCGCGCCAATTCACGCAAATCGAGTTGCGAAACGACGGCGTTGTTGATTTCCAGCATCAACCGTTCGCGGTCCAATTGTCGGCGGACTTCCTGTTCGGCTTTGCGCGCACGCTCGAAATTCAGCGCGTTTTCCACGGCAATGGCGACGTGATTGGCTACCTGTTGCAAAAATTCCAGATCGGCTTCGCTGTACGTCGCCACTCGAACGCTGCCAAACCCCAAAGCGCCCAAACGACGTCCGGCGGATGTCAGCGGCAAAATGCAGGCGGAGCGCACTCCGCTCTGGCGCACGTTTTCGCTGACCGGCAATTGAGTCACACTTGCACTGATGTCCGGGATGAGCAACGGCTGTTGATTTTGCCAAACCCAGCCAGCAGAGGTTTGTTCCAGCGGCATTTCTTCGGGAAAGTCGGTCAGGCCAGGCAGATTGGATTCCAGTAAATGAACGCGCATGGTGTCGCGCGCCTCGTCGTAAAGAAAGGTGGCGACCCCATCGAATTCGACCACGCTCCGAAGTTGTTCCGCCAACTGGTGAAAGAGCGAAGCCAGATCGCGGTGCAAGGCGATCACTTCCGACAGGGCCAGTAACGCTCCATATCGTTTCAGCAACTTTTCGGCCTGGGATTGTCTCGAGTCGTGTTCCATTTCGATCAAGTTTTCCGGGTGTGGACTGGTAGTGAATCCACACCGTTATATTTATCGAAAACCGCTCATCTTGTAGCTGTATTTGCCCGGCGAATCTGACTGCAGGTGATTGCCTAAGTCAAGATTCCAGCCGTTGCAGCCGCGAATTCCTCCACCTATCATTCGCTCGCTCATGCCGCACAATGTCATTCGCATGAGTTCAATCGTTATTACTTCCCTTTTCGATTTATGAGTTCATCCATCAAAACAATTGTTGCGTTTTCACTTTTGCTGACGGTTATGTTTCCACAAACCAACTCTGCGCCGCGTCCGCGCGCACGCGATCTGGGCGTTATTCCAGGCATTCTGCCAACCGGCAAACACAACGCCATCACCGATGTCGAAGGCGTGCTGGTCGGCCAGACGACGTTGATCAAAGGTTCTGACATTCGCACAGGCGTGACGGCGATTTTGCCGCACGGCGGCAATCTGTTTCAGGAAAAAGTCCCGGCGGCGGTTCATATCGGCAACGCCTTCGGCAAACTGATGGGTTCAACCCAGGTCAATGAATTGGGCGAACTGGAAACGCCGATTCTGTTAACCAACACGTTGAATGTGCCGCGCGTAGCCGATGCGCTGATTGATTGGATGCTGGCGCTTCCTGGCAATGAACAGGTGCGTTCGGTCAATCCGCTGGTCGGCGAAACCAACGACGGATTTCTGAATGACATTCGCGGTCGCCACGTTGGGCGCGATGAGGTGTTCGCCGCGCTGAAATCCGCCCAATCTGACAAGCCCGGCGACGTCGCCGAAGGCTCGGTTGGCGCGGGCACAGGCACGGTGGCATTTGGCTGGAAAGGCGGCATCGGCACTTCGTCACGCTTGTTGCCCGCCAATCTTGGCTCATACACCCTTGGCGTTTTGGTGCAATCGAATTTCGGTGGCGTTTTGACCATCAACGGCGCTCCGGTCGGACGCGAACTCGGCAAGTTTTACCTGAAGGAACAGTTGGAAGGTCGCCGGATCGGCAAAAATCAAAATCCTGAAAATGCCGTCAGCGATTGGGCGGATGGTTCGATCATCATGGTTGTGGCGACGGACGCGCCATTGGATCATCGCAATCTGCGCCGATTGGCCGAACGCGCCATGCTGGGATTGGCCCGCACCGGCTCGCCGTCAACCAACGGCAGCGGCGATTACGTCATAGCGTTCAGCACGGCCAAACAGAATCGCATTCGCGCCAGCGACTCATTGCGAACCACGCAAACGCTCGGCAACGAGGCCATGTCTCCGCTATTTCAGGCCGTGGTCGAAGCGACGGAAGAAGCCATTTACAATTCGCTGTTTCGCGCCACGACCGTCACCGGACGCAACGGCAACACGGTCGAAGCGTTGCCGATCGAAAAGACTGTCGAAATTTTGAAGAAGTATGGCGCGGCAAGGTGAGCGCGGAATGACAGGCAAGTAAACGAAACAGGGATTGCAAGACGCGAAACGGGCAAAGCCAGTCCGCGATCCGCAATCCCCAATCCGCAATTATTTGAAGCTGGCTAAAGCCTCGGCTTCGTCTTCGAAGGTGTCGAAAACCGTATGCAATTTGGTGATGGTCAACAAATCGTTGATGCGTTTGGCGACTTTGAGCAATTTGACATCGCCGCCGGCATTTCTCACTGAGGTGTAGCTGCGAACGACTTCGCCCAACCCACCGCTATCCATGTAAGAAACGTTTTCCAGGTTGAGAATCACTTTTACCGTTTTGTTATCAACGAGCTTTGAAACCGTGTCTCTCAGCAGGACATCGCCTTCGCCGAGAGTGATTTTGCCATCCAGGTCCAAAATCGTAACGTCGCCGCTCACGCGCTCTTTAATGGTCATAACCGGGCCTCCAGAAATTATGGTTGTTATTGGAAAAGGTGTAGAAAAGCAGGCGAGAAACTAGCATAGCCCCGCTCCGGTTGGCAAGCAGGCGAGCCATTTGCCACGTTGGCAACGTGTTTCCAAGCGATTCGCGCCGTCAATCCGCTTTGACGGCTCACGGCGACTTTGCGAAACTCCGGCGACCATTCATCAATCTTTATGATTTTACGAACCAAAATTCTGGCTCAGTTTGACGGCAAAAAAGACCGGTTTCATGCCTTTGAAGGCGAACTGCGCGACGAATCCACAGGGTTTCGTCATGCGCTGGATCAACTGGCGAACCTGTCCCGCGCCGAGTTGGAATCCAGACTGAGCGGAACGAAAACGCCCGGCGCTCTGCCCACCGAAGAATTCGACGTCGCGCCGAACCTTTGCTTGCCCTTTCCGCACCGCTGGAACAGTCACGCCGAAGCGCGCACCTGGGCGTATGAAGCGCTACTCAATCACACGACTGTCGCCGTGGATGGCAGCCAGATTCCTCCGCACAGCGGGTTCAACATTCCGGTGGCCGCCGTCCAGGTGGCCTGGTTTGAAAATCGCCATTCGCCTACGGGCAGTTTCGTCAAAGATGCCGAAATCGAAATTCTGACTCCCGACGAATTGAAAGCAGGCAGCGACGGTGAACGCACCGAACAAAAAATCAATGCGCGCCGCTTCGAAATGGAAACCGGCAAGTTGTGCCAACTTATGGAAACATTGGCGGCGGAACGTCAGGCGAATTCGCCGTTGCCGGTCGCGCTCTTTGACAGTTCGCTGGTGATTTCCTTTGCTGACCGTTTGCAGGGAACCATGCGCCAGCGCCACGTCAACGCCATGCTCAAACTGTTGCAGTGTTCTGAAACGACGGGCATTCCGCTGATTGGGTATGTGGATTCCAGCGACGCGCGCGACCTGACCAAAATGCTCAGCTTGAGTTTCGGACTCGGCGAAGCGCAACAGCTTCATGATGCGGAATTGGTGAACGAACTGTTGGCGTGGGGCGACCGGACTCCGCTGTTCGTCTGCAAACGCGGCGGAGCTGACCAAAAACAAACCAGCGTCTTGCAGGAATTTGAAGCACAGCATCAATCCATTGGATTTGTGTATTTGAAAACCGGTTCGCAAGCTCCGCCCGCTCGGCTGGAAATTCCGATGTGGATTCACCGACAAGGTTTACTGGACGAGGTGCTGAACATCGTTCGCGCCGAAGTGGTCGTCGGCAACGGCTATCCATACGCCATCGAAACCGCCGACGCTGCAGCCGTCATCACTACGCGCGACCGCGAAACTTTTTACGCGCTGTTTCAGCAGTTCGCTGAACGGCAAGGCATCAAACTCCACGTTTCGCAAAAAGCTGCCAGCAAGGCTCGGCGGCGGTATAGCTAAATCAGAGCAAGCAACACAGGGACATTCTCTTTTGACAGGATGAACAAGATTTTCGGCAGGATTTACAGAATCATCAATAGCAATCAAGTTCCAACTTGGTTTGAATCCTTTTCATCCTGAAAAAAAATCATGTCCATCCTGTCTCAAAGTTTCTTGCTTGGATTTAGAACACGTCTGATTCAACCACGAAGGTTCGCGAATGCCCACGAATTAGAACTTTGATCCGACATTATTCTTTGAACCATTCGTGAGAATTTGTGTTGATTCGCAGTTGATCTATCTCTCTTCCGAAAAGGAACTTCAAAGGATGAAATCGTTTTCCCGTGTTCTGAGCATCGCCGTGATGCTTGCTTATGTTTCAGTCATTGCCACCGCGCAATCTGCTGAAACGACGATCAAACAGATCGGTGACCTGCCGAAAATCAAACAGGCGCTCGCCTATCTGAAAACCACCGAGCCGGACACCATCGCCGAGCAAATCAAAGTTTGCGAAATTCCCGCGCCAACATTTCTCGAAGCCAAACGCGGCGAATGGTTCAAACAGCGTTTCACCGAACTCGGGTTGAAACACGTCCGCGTAGACAAGGTCGGCAATGTGCTGGGCGAACGTACGGGCAAAGGCTCTGGCCCGGTTCTGGTTTTGGCGGCACACCTTGACACAGTGTTTCCCGAAGGCACGGATGTGAAAGTCAAACGCGAAGGCTCCATCTTGAAAGGCCCGGGCATTGGCGACGATTGTCGCGGTTTGGCGGTGATTCTTGCGGTGGTTCGCGCGCTCAATCAGGCGAAGATCGAAACCGACGGCACGATCATTTTCGTCGCCAACGTCGGCGAAGAAGGTTTGGGCGATTTGCGCGGAGTTCGCCATTTGTTCAACGAAGAGTTGAAAGGCCGCGCGACGCATTTCATCTCGGTGGACGGCATTGGGTTGGACATCACCAACACGGCGGTTGGCGTAGTGCGCTATCGCGCGACGTTTCGCGGCCCCGGCGGACATAGCTACGGCGCGTTTGGCTTGCCTTCGCCCATTCACGCCATGGGACGAGCCATCGAAAAAATCTCCCGCTTCGAAGTTCCCCAACAACCCAAAACCACGTTCAACGTCGGCAAAATCGAAGGCGGCACGTCGGTCAATTCCATCGCGCATACTTCGTGGATGGAAGTGGACATGCGTTCGGTTAACGCGGCGGAATTGGACAAGCTGGAAACGCAGTTCAAACGCGCCGTGCAGCAAGCCGTGGACGAAGAAAACCGCGCGCGTTCGCACCAAGTGCCGATCACTGTGGAATTGAAAATAGTCAGCCAACGTCCGGCAGGGGTTCAATCGCCGGATTCACCGATTGTCAAAACCGCTCTGGCTGCCGGAGCTTCGTTGGAATTCAGCCCAAGGCTCGGCGCGGGCAGCACCGATTCCAACATTCCGATCAGTTTGAATATTCCCGCCATCACCATTGACGGCGGTGGCGATGGCAAAGGCGCGCACTCGCTGGACGAGTTTTTCGACACGACGAACAGCCATCTGGGCACGCAGTGGGCGCTGTTGATTGCTTTGGGAATTGTGGGAGTGAAGTGATGCGAGCCATTTTGCAAAGAGTCAGTCGCGGCAAAGTCACCGTCGAACATCAAATCACGGGCGAAATCGGCAACGGGTTTGTCGTTTTGTTGGGCGTAGGCGCCAACGACTCCGCCGCCGAAGCCGAATTGCTGGTCAACAAAATCGCCAACCTGCGCGTGTTTGCCGACGGCGAAGGCAAATTCAATTTGTCCGCTCTGGATGTGAAAGCCGAGATGTTGGTGGTGTCGCAATTCACGCTCTTTGCCGATTGCCGCAAAGGTCGCCGACCGAGTTTCACAGATGCCGCTCGCCCGGAACTGGCCATTCCATTGTATGAATTGTTCGTCGAACGATTGCGAGCGATGGGGTTCAAAGTCGAAACCGGCGTCTTTCAAGCCGACATGCTGGTCGAAATTCACAACTCCGGACCGGTGACGATCTGGCTGGACACGCAGGAACTAAACCGAGGCAAGGAGTAATAAAACAGGATTGACATGATTTTTTCAGGATGAGCGAGATTCCTTCCCAACCGAAACACACTCTGCATTGAAGCTCCTGTAAATCCTGCCCGAAAATCTTGGGAATCCTGTCGAGAAAAAAATCCTTTGGATTGCTTGCCTTGATTCAGTACGCCCAAAAGCCGCGCGCGAAGGCGCTGATAAATAAGGCCAGATACAACAGCGACCAAACCGTCAGGATGATTTCCCAAACGCGCCCTTTGGCGGCCAATTGCGCGAACAACAAATGCAGCGGAAACATTACCAACGTGTATCGCGGCACGCTGGCAATGAACGTGACGCTGGTGACGATCAACCAGTTCAACGTCATCCATACGCTGTACACCGGACGCAGCCTGAACCACGAAACAATCACGCCGACCAATCCCAATGCGATGAAGGTCAGTTCCTGTCGCCCGCTCATTTCCGCCGCCGCCGGATTGTGACCAAGCGCGCCGATGGTTTGTTGAATGCCCAACCACGGCCAGCCCATCGCAATGTAAAAGCTTTCGCGCCGAATCTGAACGAATGCGAACGGATCGCCGGCTTCGCGTGCATTGATCCACAGATACACCCCGAAGCCGCTGGCGACGAACAGAATCCACAACCATTGCCATTGCCAACGGCGAGTTGCGCGGTATTGCGTCAACGCTTCCACTGCCAATGTCGGCATCAGCAAAATGCCCGGCCCGCGCGCCATACACGCCAGCGCGCCCAGACATCCGGCCAACGGCCAATCCTGTTTTCGCGCCGCCAGCAAACATCCCAGCGCCAGAGCCAGAAACAGGCTTTCGGTGTATCCGATGTGCAGGAAATAGCTGGTGGGAAAAATGAACAGAAACCACACGGTTCGTTCGGCGAGTTTTGGCGAATAATCCAGAGCAATCAATCGGAACAGCAACAATCCGACAAACAGCGACGCCACCGTGGAAATCAAAAATGCGCTGAGCAGAAAATCTCCAGTGACACGCGCAACCAGGCTGATGCACCAGGGATACAGCGGATAAAACACCATCATCGGACGCATTTCGCCCGTTGCGCTGTATCCAAACTCGGCCAGCTTCAAATAACTCACCGCATCCCAACGGTTCCACACTTCCAACCAGCCGCGCCATCCGCCTACCGGTTTGTCCGCCCACACATGAAAACTCTGCACGGCAAAGAGCATGCACACGGCTTTGATCGCCAGCATAATTCCCACCAGCCGCGCATCGCGTCGCATTTGCGGTGTCAGTCGCCGCCAGTTTCGGGACGGCGATGGTTCGCTCAGTGCAGTCTGGGAAGAAGCTTCGTTCATCGTTTGGGTTCTGGCTGCCGTTCGAAAATCACACGACCATCAAAGATTGTCATCACGACTTTTGCCTTTTCGATTTCAACCGGATTGATGTTGAAGATGTCCGCCGACAACACGGCAAAATCCGCCAGCTTGCCGACTTCAATCGAACCTTTCACTGTTTCGTCAAAGCTGGCAAAAGCCGCCCCCAGCGTGAAGGCTTTGACGGCTTCGGCGACGGTGATTTTCTGTTCTGGAACCCAGCCCGATGGCCGTTTGCCATCCAGCGTGCGCCGCGTCACCGCGCCGTAAATTCCCATCAACGGTTCCATAGGCGCGACGAACCAATCCGAACCAAACGCCAGCACGGCTCCGGCGTCCAGCAACGAACGAAACGCATACGTGCCCTTGGCGCGTTCGGCCCCGATGCGGTTTTCCGCCCAACGACCATCGTCAATCGCGTGATACGGTTGCATCGAAGCAATCACGCGCTGGCTGGCAAATCGTTTGATCTCTTCCGGTCGCAGATGCTGCGCGTGTTCAATGCGAAAGCGCCGGTCGCGCGTGCCGTTTTGCCGTTCGGCTTCGGCAAAAAAATTCAGAATCGCCTGGTTGGCTTTGTCGCCGATGGCGTGAATCGCAAGCTGCAACCCTGCTTTGTCAGCAGCCAGAATGCGGTCGCGCATTTTGCTTTCGGGAAACATTTCATCGCTTGGCAACCCCGCAGTGTTCGGATCGTCCAGATACGGCGCGAAAAACAACGCCGTCGTCGAACCCAGCGAACCATCGGCAAAACCTTTCAAACCGCCGACCTTCAATTTGTCATTGCCGAAATTTGCGCGAATGCCCACGCTGGCCAATCGTTGCCATTCGCTGAGCGGTTGATGGCCGCTGATGCGAACAGTCAATTCGCCGCGCCGCAACAACGTTTGATACACACCCAACACGGCTGGCGAAGCCGACATATCCTGCACGCTGGTGACGCCGTTTTCCGCGGCGTAGCGCATGGCAGCTTTGACGGATTCGATCATTTCCGCTTCGGTCGGATCGGGAATGACTTTGTAGACAAAATTCATCGCCGCGTCTTTCAACACGCCGGTCGGTTCGCCGTTGGCGTCACGGACGATGGTTCCGCCGTCAGGGTCTTTGGTGTCGCGCGTGATGCCAGCCAGTTTCAACGCCAGCGAATTCACCAACGCCATGTGCCCATCCAGCCGATTGATGAACACAGGATTGTCCGGCGTTACGGCGTCAATCAATTGCCGCGTCGGCAAATTCGCGGGCGTCCAATTTTCATGATCCCAATTGCCATTCAAAACCCATCTGTATGGGCGACCTTTGGGCAGCTTGGCAGCGAATTCGCCAATCCGTTTGCGAAACTCTTCCGGCGAAGCCGCATCGCGCAATTGCACACTGGCCAATCCCGCACCGCCATCCAGAAAATGCACGTGAGCGTCATTGAATCCCGGCACAACGCGCTTGCCTTTCAGGTCAATGACTTTGGTTTTTGCGCCAACCCAGCGGCGAATGTCTTTAGTAGAACCGATGGCGGCAATGCGATTGCCAACGACGGCGACTGCTTCGACTTCAAGCTGGAAGGCGTTGACCGTCCAGATTTTTCCATTGAGCAAAACCAGATCGGCGGATGTTTGGGAGAAACCAGCAACTGAAGCTGCGCAGAGAAACAGGAGAGCGAGCAAAGTTTTCATTGGGATTCTTTCTTTTTGAAATTGACGACGGTCGCAAACGTAGGGTCTTCGATCTGAATGGTCGAATGCGACAACTGAAATCGTTCGGCCAGCAACGCGCGGACTTCGCGCAACACGCGGCAGCTTTGATCGGCATCGGTCACGCCGACGTGCGCCGTCAACACGTGACGCCCTGAAGTGATTGTCCAGATGTGCAAATCGTGAACTTCGCGCACGCCGGGAATGGTTTTGATCGCCTGTTCGACGGCAATGGGATTGATGTGCGACGGCGCGCCTTCCAACAAGACGTTGACCGATTCGGCCACAAGGCGCCACGAATTCCAAACAATCAGCAAACTGATAATGACGCTGAACAACGGGTCAGCCCAACGCCAGCCTTTCCAGACGATCAACACTCCCGCCGCAATCGCCGCCACCGAACCCAGCAAATCTCCCAGCACATGCAGATATGCGCCGCGCATGTTCAGGTTGTCGTGCGTGTGCGACCGCGACAACAACCAGGCCGAAACCAGATTCACCACCAATCCGCCAACGGCAATCCAGACCAGCGCCCATCCTTGCACTTCTTCCGGCTGGCGAAAGCGTTGATAGGCTTCCACACAGATCAAGACGGACAATCCAATCAGCGTCACGCCGTTGACCAGTGCCGCCAGAATTTCCAACCGATAAAAGCCGTAGGTTTTGCTCTGCGTGGCCGGGCGCGAAGCGAACCGAACCGCAAACAGCGCCAACGCCAGCGCGGCAACATCCGTGAACATGTGCCCGGCATCGGACATCAACGCCAGACTGTTCGCCCAATATCCGCCGATGGCTTCGGCCAGCATGTAACCGAACGTCAGCGTCAGCACGACGATCAAGGTTCGCTGCGAAGCTCCACGCGCGTGGTCGTGATGGTGATCATCGAGTGAATGATGCTCATGATCGTGAGAATGCTGTTGTAACGCCGGAGTGCTCATTTTGATGATTTCGATCTTAAACCGGGAGCAGGTTTATTTTGACCGTTGGCGCATTTTTGGCTGCCTGATTGATGAATCCGGTGTCGAAGGTCAGGAGTTCGACATGGTAAGAAGCCGTCAGTTCTTCTGCCAAAGCAATGTACAAACTGTCCGACGAGCGACTGCAACCATACCCCTGCCTGATTTCCCTGGCGCGTTTGATCAACGAAGCCTCCCCAGTCGGTGGCGGGAGAAAATTGATTGCGTAATCGTAAAAATTCTCGATGGCTTTTTCGTAAAGAGCGGAAGTGAGCGACCCGTCCTGAAGTTTCAGACAAAGGATATACATCACCTCTGCCACTATTACGTTGGGAGCAGAAAACATCCATCCTTTGACAACATAATCTTCAATGGCATTTTTGGCAGTGATTTGCTTGCCTTGTTCTTTGGCGCAAATCGCAATCATCACATTTGCATCAATGACGACAACATTGCTATTCGGTTGGCTCATAACCAAACATCGCTCCGGCTCTGGCTTCGCGTAACATCTTTTGTGTGTTTTCTCCTGAAGTGTAGGGCATATCTTTGCTGCGCTCAGAAACCTTTCTTAAAGCTTCCAGCATGGCGTAATTTGGCGTCGGCGTAGCCTCGGCGACTTCAGGAGCAGAAGTTTCAATTTCTTGCCTGGCATCGAGAGCGATCATCTCTCTCAGGTATTGATCCAAAGACTGCTGTCTGGCCAGCGCGTTCGCTCTAATCGCGGTCGCCAGGTCAGCCGGGATTTCCAGTGTTACAGTTGAAGCGTTCATGCCAATTACCTCCATATCATTTTGCTGGTTGGTAGTATCGCTCACCCGCACAAGCCCGGCAAAGCGTGCGGCCATCGCGCAGAATTTCACGGTGATCGTTGATGCCTTCGCCGCATTCGTCGCATTCGACGCGAGTGAGCGGATGGCCGGGTTTGTCAGCGTCCGGCAACGTGACCTTGACCCGTTGCCAGGTAAACAGATCGTCATCCGGCAAGGTTTTATACGCTTCCAATTGCTGTTCTTTTTTGGTCGGCAAATGACTGAAGAGTTGTTTGGCCAATTCGCGCGAAGTTTCGACCGCGACGACGCGAACGGCTTCCTGGGTTTCAGTGTTGAGGAAAGTCGCTGCCAGTTTGCCGAAATCGCGGAACTTCAAAGTTCGTTTGCCCAAACGGCAACCTGTGACGGTATTGATGGCGTCTGCCGCGCAACGATCAATTTCGACAAAGACGATCAATCGCTTGCCGACTTTTGGCTCTTCGATGCCGACAAGGCGGCAACCCAGCATAGCCATTCGCACACCGAGCACCTGCCCTGGACACATGTGTCCGTGATTGCGCTCGGCTTCGATCAGGTAATCGGATAACTCTTTCATGGCGTCTGTTACTTGGCCGGAAAATCTACAACCTCAATCCAGTTGGGAGCTTTGCCCATCGCGTATTCTTTCAGTTTGGTCAGCTTTCCGCTGTCGGGTTCAATGCGATAAGTGGACAAACGATGCGAATGCTGCCCCGCAACGAACAAATACTGGCCCGTAGAATCAATGCTGAACGCGCGCGGTTCCGTTTCGGTCGGCACAAATTCGATCAGCGACAACGTGCCGTCAGCGGCATTGACCTGAAATCCCACCAGCGTGCTAGACGCGCGCACTGAGGCGTATAAAAACCTGCCGTTCGGCGTGATGTGCAAATCAGCAGCGGCGATGCGCCCCGTCAATCCGGGAGGCAATCCGCTGACGGATTGTTTCTCTTTCAATTCGCCCTTCGCAGAATTCCAATCAAAGACGTGAACCGTCGCGTCCAGTTCGCCGAGCACGTACACCAGCTTGCCGTTGGGGTGAAACACAAAATGGCGCGGGCCGGTTTTGGCTTTGACCGAAACCGATGGCGGTGTGTGAGGTTCCAGCCGTCCCGTTTTTGCGTCGAACCTGAACACATTAACCAGATCGTTGCCCAGCGTCATTCCCAGCACGAAGCGGTTCTTTGCGTCAGGCATAATCGAATGTGCGTTGGTGTGATTCTCTAAAATCTGCTGCGCCAGAACCTGCTGGGTTGGTTGCACAATGCCTTGCGCGTTGATCGGGCTGACCGTGAATTTGTGGCCTTGATACGAAGCCGCGAACAACCAGCGCCCGGTTCGGTCCGTGGCAATGAACGGCATGCTGTCCGCCAACGGGCCGCTGCCGACGAGCTTCAACTTGCCGGTTTTCGGATCAATCGAAAACGTGATGACGGCTTTCGGTTCACCACGGACGGCGACGAACAGAAAGCGCCGATCCGGGCTGATCGCCAATGGCGTAGACATCCCGACTTTCACCACACCGGGAATCGCCACGGTTTCCACCAACGTCAAATCGCCTGTCTGCCGATTCAATTGCAACACGTGAATATCGCTGCTTTCCACGTTGCTGACGTAGACAATGGTCAGCGGCGAGGTTTTACTTACCGCGCCGCTTGCAACCGCAATCACCGACAACGAAATCCACAAAGCCTGCTGAAAAAATCCGCGCATCACTCCGCCCCTCCTTTGACCTTTTTCAGCGCGACGGCATTCATGCAATACCGTAATCCGCTGGGCGGAGGCCCATCGGGAAACACGTGTCCCAGATGCGCGTCGCAGGTGTTGCAGAGCGTTTCTACACGCGACATGCCGTAGCTGGTGTCTTCGTGATAGGAAATCGCGTTTTCCTTGATCGGTTGCGTAAACGAAGGCCAGCCCGTTCCGCTTTCAAACTTTTCGCTGGCGTCGAACAACAGCGTGTCGCAGCAAACGCAGGCGTACAAACCCGGCTCGAACAAACTGCACATTTCGGAACTGAACGGGCGCTCGGTTCCGTGCTGGCGCGTGACGTAATACTGTTCCGGCGTCAATTGCGCCTGCCATTCGTCGTCGGTTTTGACAACTTTTCGGTCAGGATTCAGATTGGCAATCCTGGCCATTCGCAACACATCCAACCATTTCAGCAGCATTTGGTTCTTCCTTTTGTTATTCCGTTGCGCCTTAGCCGTACAGCAGCAGCTTGAGCTTTGTTCGACACTTGCCAGAAGGCGTTTTCAGGCTTGTGACTGTGGCCTTTCAGCCAACTTGATCATCGTTGCTTGAATTATTGTAAAGACTTTGCGCTTGCCGCTTTGGACAGCAAAGACTTCGCCGTTACAAACCGTCAGAGTTCTGCCCGCTTTGACGACGCGACCTACAACAATAAATTTCGCCGCTTGCCGGAGCCATGAAATTCACCTTGTATTCCATCGTCAGCACACCTGAACCGAGCGGCATCAAAGTATACGCCACAAAACCGCATGCGGAATCTACGATAGCCGTGACAAAGCCCGCGTGCAGCTAGCCATACTGTCGTGTTATAGCGATTTTCACTTGAATGCGACTTGGTAGAACAGGTTAATAACCCGTTCTACCAACGCTTGGTAAGCAAATTGACAGGTCGCGTGCAATTGCAACCCGCTATAAGTCGTGGCAAAAGTCTACGCCAATCTCGACCTGTCCGGACGCGACACTGACGAGGCAGGCTCCCAGATTTTGGCTGATACCTTGACACGCGAAGTCTTGTCCAACTTCAGTGGCATAGTTGGGATTGGCAGGTTCGGTCATAACTTGCTCATCGTCCCTTTACTCACTTCTTCATACCACGAGCCATGCTGAACAAAAACTACGTCGCTGACCGTTTCATGTCGCTGTCCTTGCCAATCGAACGAAATTCGACGCCCGGTTTTTCCTTGTTGAACATTGTCGAGGAATCTATTGATGTCACGCTTCAGCAGGTCTTTAGCCCGTTTCAGTTTCCACGAGGCAAAATAATCCTGCGTGTTGACGAGTACCAGAAATAATCGGTTCGACGCATCGAAACGCCGTAAGCCTTGATTCTCATAAAGCCATCTAATGAGTTCGTCCGGGTTCGCAACACAAGCGTCTAGCGTGCTGCGGCGATATTCCGTCAATTCACGTATCAAGGTTTGTGGGCTTTCGGCAGGATGATCTGAAAGGCGCGACCACAACAATTCCAGCAATCGCGCCTCAGGAAGATTCGTATCCAAGTGAAGGCCGAGCTTACGTGCTTCTGCCTTCAACAACGTAATCTCAGGGCGCAACCTTTGCGCAGTTCTTCTGCCCTTGAGGAAGCCTTCGGGCAAGTAAGTGACTTTCAAGTCGAAAGGAACGCCTGCGACAAAGAAATCCACCTTTTTGATTTTCCCCACAGCAGGCAACACGCCAGGATGGCTTTTGAAAATGTCTTCAATGATTATCGAAGTCCAGTGGTTGTACCACGAACACTGCACGTAACCGCGCATACTCGCCAGCAGTTCGTTGTCTATGCTTTCGTTGAGCCGGTCAAACGAGGCGATTTTTTTGACGTAATTGTCTACGATGGTTTTCTCCAACGAGTTTTGATGCAGGCCGCCCCAATCAAAGGCATTCATTTTATAAAGTTCAGTGATAAGCGAGGCTTCGTTGGTTTCGCGCGCTGCGCGTTCCGCTGCGTGAATGACACGGATTGTGTCTTCCAATTGTCGCAATGAAACTCCACCTTCGAATACTCTTTGCAATCGTTGCTTGCGTGCAATGGCACTCGTGTCGAATCCAATGTCAGCCGTGAGCTTATCCAAGTGTTCAGCCCGTGAAAGCGAGCGCAGAAGCAGGAAGCGTATTCCTTCGGCATCTGCACTCAACTCAGATATTCGATCTTCTCTATACGCTCGTTCAGCTTGAGAAAATGAAAATGACACTACGACTCCCCTATCATTGGTAATTTGTCCGTCCAGTGCGGAAGGTTCTTGAGCCGCTCCCGAATTACCTTGCTTTGCTCAGGGCTTTTGGAAGACACAAAGACGAGAACATAATCGTGTTTAAGTGCGCCAGCACGATTGTCTTGAACTACGGAACCGGCTGAATAAGCCATCGGAAAACCACCGCAAAAAGTAAAGTTACCTGCTTGTGTTGCCAAACGCAGGTCTTCCCATTCTTGTGCGGAACGCGAGTTGAACATGATTGCCATTCGCCCATTAGGAGAAAGGGACTGGCCCGCCAGTGCAAAAACGCGTTTCATTCTTTCGGCGTAACGCTCAGATGTGTGGCCGCGTTCTCGTGCATTGCTGACAACGATTTCCTGGTCGAATAGAGTGGGATGGTTCAGAATGGCATTCCAGATTTCGCTCAACTCCAGATAGGGAATCCGGTCTCCGTGCGGCGGATCCGTGACAAGCAAGTCAACTTTGCCTGCTGGCAGCGTGGCGAGAAATTCCTCGGCGTCGGTATTTATTAAACTGACTTCGGCACGTTTTTCTATAACATCCAGAGGATAGAGGGACGTTCGTGGCAGTTGCCGGTAGCCGCTTTCATTCTGAAGTCCGCGTAGTAATGAATTAGCTTTGTTTTCAAAACAGTTCCAGACATTGATCTCAAAATGCAATTCGGGGCGCCAAAACCCAATGACCCAGCTACCTACTTCCACACGGCCATTTCCAGTTTCGCCGGAGGTTTTTCCTCGATTCTCAATCGCGAAAACCATTTTTGACATTTGCCCGGACGCCGCCGTAAGCGCCAGTAATAATGCGCGACGCACGTGGGTGTCTTGGTTTTCAAGTATTGCACCACGCAATAACTCAAGGTTTCTTAAAGCGCGTCCAGTGAACAGGTCTCTCCATTGCATATTTTCAAAAGAGTTTATGCGCGAGTTCTGAAAAAGACGCAGTGGGCGCAAATTTTGTGGCTGGTAGTTTTGAAATTTCTCAGAAGCGGTCAAATCCATTGCTGTCGGAAGCAGTTCTATTCTCAATCTTCCAGTGTTTCCCCTTATCCACACCTGCTGAAGTTCATTTCCCCGCCAGAGATAATGTGTCGCAGTAGCTCCATCAGGCAGCGCGTAAGAACCGTCTATTTTCCGCCGCACACTTGCTTCTACCTCCTTGAGCGCATGGCGCACTTTATTTGCTGCTGGCGGGATTGTTACCAATGAAGCTAATTCAATTGCCGCTGGATTAAGATCGCTGGCAATTGCTCGCCTTTGGCGCATCAGCGCTTCACGCACAATCGCGCCTGAACCAAGAAAAGGATCCAGCACGACTTCTCCAGATACCGATAACTGTTCAATTAGGAAGCTGACAATTTCAGCGGGTTTCTTTCCCCAATACTTGTGAAAACCATACAGTCCCTTATAGCCCATCGGCTTAGTTAGCTGATGCACTGAGGTCTGTGGAGCGAAATCAAATCTGAGTTGATCCATAAAGGTTATTTCAGCTTTCGCCGCCATCACTCTCGCGTAATGAAATTATCCGCATTGAACAGCACGCGCGCCGCAGCCGTCAGCGCGGCGGCTTGCGCTTCGGTCAACCCGGCTTTTGTCAGGTCTGGGCTGACGAGCGAGGCAGTGGGTTGGCTGGCGAAGCTTTGCACCTGGCGTTCTACGTAACTGCGCAAAGCGGCAAGTTCCGTTGCATCCGGCGGACGGCTGAAACACAGAGCAAACGCATGTTTCAAGCGCGCATCCAGCGTCGCGGCAAAATTGCCCGGCACCTCGCGCACCAACCGTACGGCCAAGCCTTGCGCAATTTCCAGAAAGGCCGGGTCGTTGGCCAAGGTCAGCGATTGCAACGGCGTGTTGGAGCGAAACCGTCGCGTGCAGACTTGTTGAAAATCCGGTGAGTCAAAGGTCGAAAACAACGGATACGGCGCGCTGCGATAAAACTGCGTGTACAGGGCGCGGCGGAACCGTTCGGCGTCATTCGCAACGATCCAGTTCTTTTTGTTTTGCGTGAAGGCGTACACGCCGTCGGGTTGCGGAGGCCGCACGCTCGGGCCTCCAATTTTCGGATTGAGCAAGCCGCTGGCGCTCAACGCCGCATCGCGCACAATTTCGGCTTCGACGCGAAACCGTTCTTGCCGCGAAAGCAGCAAATTCCTTGGGTCTTCAAATTTTGGATTTTGGATTTTGGATTTTGGATTGCTCTCTGACGATTGGCGATACGTCGCACTGGTGACAATCAGTCGGTGAATCGCTTTCAAGCTCCAGGCGCGGTGATTAGCGGTTAGTGATTGGTGGTTGGTGGCGGACTTCGCTCCGACTCCCGACTCCCGACTCCCGACTCCTTTGACAAACTGCGTTGCCAGCCAATCCAGCAACTCCGGATGCGTCGGAAGCGAACCTTGCGTGCCGAAATCTTCTTCGGTTTCGACCAGACCGCGCCCGAAATAGCGCATCCAGATGCGATTGATCGTCACGCGCGGAGTCAGCGGATTTGCCGTATCAACCAGCCACTTCGCCAGATCGAGCCGCGTGCGCGGTTTGCCGGTTTCGGGCGTCTCAGGTAATTGGGGCGCAACGGCGCTGAAAGTGTTCGGCTGCAACACGCCGACGGATTTGTCAGGCCGTGTGAAATCGCCGCGCGTGAAAATATACGATTCGCGCGGAATGTTGGTCTCGTGCATGACCATCGCCATCACGCCAACGTTGGCCTGTTTTTCTCGCACTGCGCGTGCAGAAGCGAAGGCCTCGTTGACGAGCGATTGTTGTTTGGGCGTGCGCGCATTCGCAGGAATTTTCAAGGCGGCAAACAAAGCCGCTCCCTTGGCGTCGTGCGGCGGTTCGGTGGCGATTTCAATTTTGAACCGACCAACGCCGCGCCCTTCGCTGGCGTCGTGGCGCAAAACAAACAGCAATTGGCGGCTGGCGAATTCCTTGCGCCCGCCAAACAGAAACGTGGCTTCGCGCGGCTGAGTCTTTGCGTTGACCGACCATCCGGTGCGACGGTCATTGTCCGTGGCGGCGCGCGCCGGCCAGGCGTTTTGTTCGTCATCTGCAAACCCGTCGCTGAAGCGATGGTTGCCGCCTTCGGATTCGATATAAAACTCGCTCAGTGCAAACGAACCATCGGCGCCCAGTCCAGGGCCGTTGTTCGGCAAAGCTTGATGAGGCAGCACGCTCAACCGCACAGCGGCCACGCGCGGAGAACGAATTCGGGTCAGCACGCGATACGCGTCGTTCTGCGAAGCATTCGCCGTCACCAAAAACGAACCATCTTCCAGTTGTTGTAATTTGCCGTGCGCTTCGGTTTCGAGCTTGACCGTTTCCACCGGAAACCATTCGACGGGTTTGTCCGGTGCGCTGACAGCCGGATTTTTTTCCAGCCTCGCAAGTTCTGCGCGCTCCCATTCTTCCTGCTTGAGTTCGCCGCGCATCGGCGCGCTCTTTTCCGGTTTCCCGAACATCTCGCCGCGCTCGACAGGCACAACAGGTCCCTGGTTGTTGTAATCCATCGTCGAGTTAAAGAACGCCAGCATCTGGTAATACTCTTTGTGCGGAATGGGATCGAATTTGTGCGAATGGCATTGCGCGCATCCGACCGTCAGCCCCAACCAGACTGCGCCCGTTGTGTGCAAACGATCCATGACCTGTTCGACGCGCGCCTGTTCTGGATCAACGCCGCCTTCTTCGTTGATGACCGTGTTGCGGTGAAATCCTGTAGCGACGAGTTGGGCTTTTGCCTTTAGCGTGTCTGAAGGCCTGGGCAGCAAATCGCCTGCAAGCTGTTCAATGGTGAATTGATCGAAGGGTTTGTCTTCGTTGAGCGCCTGAATCACCCAATCGCGGTACGGCCACATCACGCGTTCGCCGTCAATCGTGTAACCGTTGGAATCGGCATACCGCGCCTGATCCAGCCAATGCCGTCCCCAGCGTTCGCCGTAATGCGGGCTGCTGAGCAAACGTTCGACAAGTTCGTTATAGGCTTTGTCCTGATTGGTGCTGAACGCCTTAACGAACGCTTCAATTTCCGCCGGTTGCGGCAACAACCCGATCAAATCCAGCGACACGCGACGAATCAACGTGCGCGGATCGGCTTGCGGCGAAGGCTGTAACCCGGCCTGTTCCAATCGCGCCAGAATGAAGCGGTCAATGTCGTTACGAATCCACTGGGTGTTTTTGACCGCGGGGGGCGGAGTTTTGGCCAATGGTTGAAACGCCCAATGCCCTTCGTATTTCGCTCCCTGCGCAATCCAGCGCCGCAGCAAGTCGGCTTCCTGTGGTGTGATGGCAGGCTTCTTGGCGGCGACGGGCGGCATGACTGTCGCGTCGTGCGCCGTCACACGTTTGAGCAATTCGCTTTCGTCCGGGTTGCCGGGCGCAATAGCACGATACCCGCCGCGATCTTTGGTTGCGCCTTCAAACGTGTCGAGCCGCAATCCCGCCTTGCGCGTTTTTTCGTCCGGCCCATGGCAATAAAAACATCGGTCGGACAACAATGGACGAATGTCACGATTGAATTGCACGTTTTGTTGCGCCGCAACATCGCGGTGAGATGCATTCCAAACAACGCTGACAGCGGCCAATCCGAGCAACGCACACAGAGAAAGTTTCAGTCGTTTCATGGCAGTTCACTTTTTTGAGCAGGAATCGAAACAGCGCGCAGATGGTAGCACTTTTCCCGATTTTTGCATCGGCGGCCCGCGCACGGATTGCCAACGAAGTGAGTCAATAGTACAAGAGAAGCCGATTCTCGATCCGCGACAGGCAGATTGAGAACCCGCACCATTCTGATTCAAAGAAAACCACTGTATGAAAAAACCTGACGAAGCGAAGCTGCGTTACGCTTGGATAGTTGTTGTCTTGCTGGTTCCGGTTGCGTTGTTGAATTACCTGGATCGGCAAATGCTGGCGGCCATGAAATTTTCCGTCATGACGGACATCCCGGACATTGGCAGCGAAGCCAATTGGGGAAAGATTCTGGCGCTGTTCAAATGGACTTATGCGGCGCTCAGTCCGATTGGCGGTTATCTGGCCGACCGGTACAGTCGCCGCCACGTCATCGCAGCCAGCCTGGTCGTTTGGTCGGCAGTGACCTGGGCGACGGGGCACGTCACGAATTACGAACAATTGATGGTGACGCGCGCGTTGATGGGCATCAGCGAAGCCTTTTACATTCCGGCGGCTCTGGCGTTGATTGCGGATTATCACCTCGGCCCGACGCGGTCGCGCGCAATCGGCGCTCATCAGATGGGCATTTATGCGGGAGTCATCGTCGGCGGATTCAGCGGATACGCCGCCGACGATCCGACGTTGGGCTGGCGATGGATGTTCAACATCTGCGGCCTGATCGGTGTGCTGTATGCCTTGCCGCTGTTTTTAGCCTTGCGCAACGCTCCAGCGCACACGGATCAAACAGATCAAAACGAACAGGCACAACTGCAACGTCATTCCGCCATTGGCGCTTTGCGAGATCTGCTGACCAATCGGTCGTTCCTGTTTTTGGTGTTGTGCTTCACCCTGCCGGCAATGGCGGGCTGGATTGTGCGGGATTGGATGCCCGCCATTCTGAAAGCGGAATTCGGCATCGGACAAGGCAAAGCTGGCGTTTCGGCGACGCTGTATTGGACGGCGGCTTCGATTTTCGGCGCGTTGACGGGCGGATGGCTGGCGGATCGCTGGATGCGACGTTCTCAACGCGGGCGCATCAACACCAGCGCCATCGGCATGGCGTTGATTGTCGTGGCCATGTTCGGCGTCGGTTATTCGCCGCAAACGGGATTGCTGTGGGTGGCCATCGCGTTTCTGATTCTGTTCGGATTGGGTTGGGGCTTTTTCGACACGAACAACATGCCCATCCTATGCCAGATCGCCCAACCGCATCTGCGCGCCACGGGCTACGGCATCATGAATTTCGTCAGCATCAGTTGCGGCGGGATGGCCGATTGGTGGTTTGGAGTGTTACGCGATTGGAACGTCCCTCTGATGGCGATTTTCGGCACATTCGCCAGCTTCGCGGTGATTTCCATCGTGCTGGTGCTGATGATTCAACCGCGTTTGTCGGACACCGCTCCTGTTGCATCGAAATAACGCATGCCAGTCAGGGCTGCGCTGTTTGATAAGCGAGCCGCTTCAGCGGAGCTTCGGACTTTATTCCAATCCCAGCCGGGCCAGCAATTTCGTGAAGCGGGGATCGGTTCGCAATTTTCCGAAACGCGGCTCCACCTTGAGATACGGCATGCGGTCAGAGCGTTCATCGTAAGCTTTCTGCAACATCTCGAAGGCGGCGTCTTTGTCGCCCAGTCCGGCGTGAATGGCTGCTATTTTCAGGTCAAAAGTCTTGCGGAATTCACGTTCAGCCGCAGGCCAATCCCAGTCGGATAAAGGCGGCTTCCCGCGACAACCGCAAATCGCGCGCGCCACACTTCACCCATTCCGCCCGCGCCGAGCGGCGAAAGGATTTCGTAATGACCAAATTGCGAGCCTGCGGTAATGGGCATGGCGCTCAGCTTTCTTCCCAATCAGGTTTGCCCGACGAAACCCGCGCGTCTGCGGTCCGCCAGTCCCGCCATCGCGTCGGTTTCGCCGGGCAATTTTATCGGAGCTGCCGAAATGAATCAGGGCAGAATGCTCAGATCGGGGCGGAAACGGATGATGATTCGTTCCACATTGAGGATGACGCCAACCGTTTTTTGCACGGTTTTCTGCGCCGTAGCTTCACCCAGGACACGGTTTAGGACAGAGGCGTTGCTGGGATCGTTTTTCTCAAGCTCCGCGAAGCCGTCGAAGAAAGTCAGCGTGATGTATTCACCCGCATCGCCGCCATAGCGCACGGACAGCACCTGATAGCCGCGCGCGCCGGATTTTTTGACGACCGGCAGGTAATCGTTCTTGATGTAATTCCTGAAATCGGCTCCGCGCCCGCGCGCGATCTTGACGCGGGCGACAATGGCGATTTTCGGCGCAGAGGTCATCTGTTCCGTCCAGCTTAGCTCCGGGTCGCTCATCGCCAGCCAGCCGTGGGTCATGCCATCAATAAAATACTGGGAAGTCTTTTTCCCCAATGCTCGCGCGCCTTCTTCGCCCAAAGCTTTGGTCAGGCGATTTTGCGCCTGATCGTAACCGCTCAGGTCGTCCAGCGGTTCAATGACATACAGCGATCCGGCTGTTCCCACTGCTGCCGCAACCCAGACTTCCTCATGTTTGTAGCCTGCTTTTTTCAGCGCCGGGACGCGCTCTTTGACGCGAAAGTCGTAAAACTCATTGGCGACGCCGAATTTCAGAACGCTTTCCTGAATGCGATACCACTGGCGTTTGGCGGCGGGTTGCGCGCTTGTCGTTTGGCCGAAAGCGAGATCCGAAGCAATCAGGGCGAACGCGAAGATGGCGAGTATGGTAAGCAACTTTTTCATGGTGTGTTCCTTTCTTGTGGTTGAGTGATGTTGGGGCAAAAGGCTGTTCTTGCCCCAGCCATTTGTTATTTCGCCGCCGTGTTCGGCGCAGGAAAGATGCTGAGTTCAGGCCGCAGCCGCAGCATACGAGTTTCGCTACGCTGGACGATGCCCACCAGCTTTTGCTGCATTTTGGCAACTGCATCCGCGCCCATGGTTTGCGTGATCTTGCCGGGGCTGTCCAGGTCGGTCAGTTCCTGCACTGGAATGAAGACGAAGTAATGCCCGGCTTCCCCGCCATAACGCAGACGGCTGACCATAATGCCGTTGGAATCGGATTTCTTCACCAAAGGCAGATAGTCGTTCTTGAGATACGCCTCGTAATCCCTGCCACGCATCGGTGCAATAAACCGCTCGACTACGTTGTAATACAGCGGTGGAGTTTTCAGTTTCGGATTCATCCAACTCAACTCGTCCAATTCGTCCACGATGTAAACGCGCTGATCGGTAATAAACTCCCGCACTTTGGCGCTCCAGGCGTCGCGCGCTTCCTGGCTGTTGTTTTTCGTGAACGCTTCGTTGCGTGCCTGCAGGGCGGCAAAACCGTCATGCACTTCGATCAACGTGACGATATTCCGATCCGGGCCGTACAGGTTGGTGAAAAAGTACGCCTCCTTGATGCCGGCTTTGAGGTAGAGCGGTCGTCCAACGTTTTTGGCTGCTTCCAAATATGCCGTCATCATCCCTGGTCGGACGGTGTATTCGCCTACCAACCCGATGCGCGGACGCTTGGGCGCGGCGGAGTCGGGTTTGGCGTTGTTTTGCGCGAAAGAGGTTGCGGTCAGCAACAACAATGAAAAAACGAACAAGAGTGATTTTCTAACGGTGGCCGATTTCATGAGTTTTCTCCTCCGAAAGTCGGTTACTGATGGTTTGTAATTCTGTTTAGGCTGATTTCGCTTGCGGCGAAGCCCCGATTCTGAGTTCACACATTGTGTTTATAGCCAAACGTAAGCGGGCAAGGTAGCTACACAAATGTGCTAGTTCGGGATGTACAGCGATGTGAAGCTTTACACCAGATGTTCGCGCAGGGCTTTGGCGACGGCTTCGGATTTGGAATGGACTTGCAGCTTTTCGTAAATGTGGCGGAGATGGAAAGAGACCGTATGAAAGGAAATGCCCATCACGTCGGCGGCGGTTTTCTTGTGATGGCCCTCGACCAGGAGCTTCAGTAACTGGCGTTCCTGCGGCGTCAGATCGTAAGAAGTCGAAACCGGCTGGAACTCTCGAAACAACGTCACCACACGACGCGCGACTTCGGGCGACATCGGCGAACCACCCGTGACGGCTTCGCGCAATGCTTCCAGCAAACGCACAGGCGGCGTGTTTTTCAGCAAATACCCAGTCGCTCCGGCGCACAGCGCGTTGAAGATTTTGTCGTTGTTTTCGTAAACGGTCAGCGCCAGGATGGCCGTTTGCGGCAATCGTTCACGGAACAGTTTGATGCCTTCGATGCCGGACAGGCCCGGCAATCCGATATCGGTCAGAATCAGGTCAGGCGCGTCAATCGGTTCAATTCCGGCAAGGGCGTCTTCCACGCTGCGATAAGCGGCCAGGCATTCAAATCCGGGCGAGCCGTTGATGAGCAGCTTCAGCCCTTCGCGCACATCGCGTTGGTCTTCGATGATGATGACGCGAATGGTTGCGCCGACGGAATTCTGCCCCGAAGTTGTTGTAATCGGATTGCTCATACGAATGCGGTGGAAAAGTAACGTCACAGCCAAGGTTTTGCTGTTTCTTCAATGCGCTTTCTGCCAAAGTCACGCACCTCAGAGAACTTGCGCGACTCTGGTCATAGCTTATCCCCAATTTTGCCGCTTCGTTACCTGCACGTTTATGCGGGCAAAACAGGCACGGTCAGCGACAATTCAGCGCCTTTGCCGGGCGTGGATTCGATTTTGAGCTTTCCTTTCATTGCCCGGGCGCGATTGCGCATGCTCAACAGACCGTTGCCTTCGGACAAAGCCGACGGATCAAAGCCTTTTCCATTATCAACAACGGTCAGTTGGATGTGGGTTGCGCTGGCTTGGACGTGGATGCTGACGGCAGAGCAGGTGGCGTGGCGAGCCGCGTTGTTCACCGCTTCTTTGAAAATCAGGTACAGGTCACGGCGGGTTTCAATATCCAGTTTCAACTGTTCGGCGTCGCTCGGCGCTTCAAAATCCAATCGGATGTCGCGCGTCAGAAAGACTTCTTCGGCGTGACGGCGCATGCGGCTGATCAGGTCGCGCAAGCTGTCGTGTTCCGGGTTGATCGTCCAGACAATATCGTTCATTGCGGCGACGGATTCGCGCGAAATGTCGGCAATCGAATCCAATAAGCCGGCGGGCAATTCACCCAGCGGCGGCGCGCCGTTCGATTGCTGCCGCTTGGCGACTTCGCTAAGGATGGAAATGCGCGTCAGGTTCGCGCCGATGTCGTCGTGCAGGTCGTGCGCGATGCGCGTTCGGACACGTTCGACCTTGACGGCCTGCCCCAAACGGTAACGGTAACCGCCATAAACCAATCCGCCAAGTCCCATCGCCAGCATTACGAGAAACCACCAACGTTGCCAGACCGGGCGCAGAATCGTGAACGACACCAGCGCGGGCGGCTCGCTGATGACGCCGGAGGAATTGATGGCACGCACGGCAAAGCGATAGCCGCCCGGCGCGAGATTCGCAAAACTTATCGTGCGCAAATCGTCGAGCGCGCTCCAGGCTTGTGCATTCAGTTGGTATTGATAATGCAGCCGCGCGCCTGCACTGAAATCCAGGCTGACGAAATCTATTTGCACCGAATTTTGCTCCGACTCGAACCTCAGATTTTCCAGCTTCGCTGCCCCTAATTCTGAGACTGAAACGGGGTTGCCATTGACGCGCATGGCAGCGATCAAAACGGGCGGCGCGGCTTGCAGTTCTTCGCGTTTGGGAACCAGCCGTGAAACACCCTGTTCCGTTACGAACCAGAGTTGATTGTGGCGGTCGCGCAACGACACGCGCACTTCACCTTTCGCCAGACCGTCGGCGAAGGTGAAATGCCGAATGAATCCGGTTTCAGGATCAAGGCGATCCACGCCGCGCCCTGTGCCAGCGTAGATGCGTCCCCATTGGTCTTCAGTAATGCTCCAGACTTCGTTGGTGGCGAGACCTTTCGTCACATCCCAGGTCGTCAGGCGCAACCGCTCCTCCGTCACTTCATCCACACGATGCAGGCCAGTATCTTTCGTGACGATCCAAAAACGTTTTTTGCTGTCGAGAAAGAACGAGTGAGTCGCGCTGGCAGGCGCACCGTCCGCCACCGTGTATTGTCTGAACTTTCCGTCGCGGAAGCGCGTCAACGCTTTGGTGCCGGCAAATGCGACCCAAAGATTGCCGTGCGCGTCTTCGCCGAAGGCATTGACATTGATCGAGGGCGCTTCCGCTTCCGACAATTTGTGCGGCTGAATTTTGTTGGTCGTGCGCTGCCAGGAATACAAATGGTTGACGTATTGTTCCGACGGATAGATTGCAATCCAAATCTTGCCACGCTGATCTTCATAAATGTGCTCAATGTTGTTTTTCGCCAAACCGTCGCGCTTGGTATAAATCGCTACAGGTTTAATTCGTGCCAACTCCGCGATACGGTTCACGCGCGGATAACGATACAGCCCAAAATCCGTCGCCACCCACCATTCACCGAAATGATCCTGCAAGATGGACTGGCGCTGACTGAAGCCATAACTTTCCGCCGCCTGGTAATCCGTCCTGACGAATTTCTTTCCATCAAAGGCATGCAGAAATCGTTCGCGGGGATAGGCCCCATTGAAGATCAGCAATTCGCCATTCTGCGCCTCCCAGATCGTGTTGTGCGCGGCGGGCGTATAACCGTCCGCCGCGCCAAAGGTCGTGAAACCGGAACTGGCAATGCGCATTACGCCGCTCTGGCGTGTGCCCACCCAGAGATTGCCTTCGCGGTCTTCGATGACGTTGTAAACCTCCTCGGTCGTCAGTCCGTGCGCCATCTTGTAGGTCTGAAACTTCTGGTCATCGTTCGCTTCAGGATCGAACAGAACCAGACCGCCGACGACGCACAGCCACGCGCGCCCATCCGGCAGCGGCGTGATGTTACGAACATCCACGCCCGGTAGTCCTTCGCGGCGGGCATAAGTTTTTTCGACAATTCGTTGCCCCGGTTGCGGGTCGGCCACCAGCAGCTTCAAGCCGCGATTCCGGCTGCCCACCCACAGACGACCGCGTCGGTCTTCAAACAGCGATTGCACGAAGTTGTTCGAAAACCCCTGCTCCATGCCGTAGCGTTCCCAGCGGCCACCGTGCGAACGACGATACAATCCGCTGATCGCCATCGCCCACAACGTGCCACGCGAATCGAAGGTAAGTTTCGTGACGTGCCGTTGATCGAGGTTGCCTGCCGGATAGCCAATTTCCTCCGCCGTAATTCGTACCTGCCCGTTCGTCTGTTGCAAATGAAACAGCCCACCCGAAGTCGCCAGCCAGAGCGAACTGTCCGGATCTTCGAGCACGCCGTTGACGTGATTGGTTTCTTCCCGCTCGCTCACACGATAGACCGTGAACATCGGAATGGTTTGATTCGTGTTCGGCGGCGCGGCCTTGCCCAACGGATTGAACAAACAGACGCCGCCATCTGTCGCCACCCAGTACGATCCGTCGCGCGCCTCAATGAAATCGTTGACGGTCAGATTCGGCAGCCCTTGCGCCGTCCCGTAGTTGACGAAGCGATAACCGTCAAAGCGCGCCAGCCCTTCGTCGGTGCAAATCCACAGGTAACCGCGCGAATCGCGTCTGATGCAGTTGATATGGTTGTGAGGCAGGCCATCGGCCGTCGTCCAGGCTCTGATCGGCAACTGCTCGGCGTGGCTGACAAAGGTGGCGATACACATCAGACACGATGCTGAAATGAGTCGCCGCCATGAATTTCGTCCCAAAGGATTCAGCATAAACTGCTCATCCTCCGTTCCGGTTCTGCCGGAACAGTTACGACGGTTTGAATGGAAAGTCAGATAAAACTTCCTGAGGCGCGCGCAGTATAGTCGAAGTGTTTATGGTGTGTCACCGATTGGCCAGCGCCTGGCGAAAAGCGCGCGGCGTCATTCCGGTGGCTTCGCGGAAAACTTTGGTGAAATGGCTTTGGCTGGCATAACCGACTGCCGCGCCGACTTCGACAATCGAAAGATCGCTGTCGGCCAGCAATCGCCGAGCGCGTTCAATTCGCAATCCGGCCAGAAAGCCGTGCGGCGTCAAGCCGGTGATTTTTTTGAACAGTCGCGCGAAGTGAAATTCGCTCAGGTAAGCGGCGGCGGCGATTTCGCTCAAGGATAGTTCGCGTCCGCAATTGTCGTGCATGAACTCGATGGCGCGGCGCAACCGGCGATCAACCAATCCCGCACGAGACAATTCAATTTCGTCAGACCGTCGCACGTTGATGTGCGCGCGCAGCAGATGCACCGCCAGTTGATTCACCGACGAAGCGATCATCTCACGCCAGCCGGTCGAACCGGATTCCAATTCCGTCGCAATCGTTTGCAGCGTCTGGCCCAGCTTTTCATCCGTCACGGGTTCCAGCGGCGAACGAAACAGCAGATGCGCTCCGGTTTGGTACAGCCGCAATCGCGTGGCGGTTTCGATCAACAATTCCGGTTTCAATCGAACCAGCAGCAATTCGGTTTTTCGCCTATCCAGTGTCAGTTGCGCCGCCACATTTGGATTGGCCAGCAGGCTAACGCCGGATTGCAAATTTGAGAGTTGAGATTTGAGAACGTGCAGCAGCAAAAAGTCAGGCTGGGCGGGCAATTCAAAATCGCTTCGCGTAACTGTGCGGAGTTCGATGGAAAAGCTGGCTTCGACAAGAATGCGCGAATTCATATCAGTACCGAGAGCGTAAGCGACCGGGTCGGTAAGCAAATGGGTGAACCCAGTCGCTTACGCTCCGGGTACTGCATCGGCTAAGCAATCGGATAATAAACGCGGTAATCAATTTCCTGAAAAATCGTATCGCGGCGTTCGACTTCGGCCAGCCAGCTTTCGTCAATTGCGTTGGCATTCACCATCTCGTAAATCCGAGTGAAGCGGTGGATGTGATCTTTGAACCGTTTGACGGCGTACTGCACCATCGTGCCGGTGGTAATGATGAAGGCCCAATCCGACGATTGCGCCAGCAACAATTCGCGCGCGGCCTGGTTCAAGGCTCGGCGCAACAAGCCGTCGGCGTTCGGAAACGCTGCGGCCAATTCGACCATGCGGCGTTCGGCGGCGTGCTGATGCATATACAACCAATCGGTTTCGGCGTTGATCCAGACGCGATTGTACCCTTCGGCTCCCCACGAAGAAGCCGACGGCGTTTGCCGCTGGTTTTCAGGATAAATCTGCAGGTAATCAATCGGTGAAATCGGCTGAATCTCGTCCTGGTCGTAATGCAGCTTTTTGAACAGGTAAAACAAAAACTGCGGCCCTTCGAACCACCAGTGACCGAACAACTCGGCGTCGTACGGAGCCAGAATCAACGGCGCGCGTCCCAGCGTGTAATGCAAATGTCCGGCTTGCGCGCGGCGATTGGCCAAAAAGTCTGCCGCGTGTGAAGCCGCTTTGTTCGTCGCCCATTCCGGCACGTACGGCTGTTTCAAATGCAAATCCACCTTGCCGGTGATGCGGTGATATTTGACGCCGATGTTGCGGCGAACTCCGTCGTCGTGCAGGTAAGGTTTGATGTAATCGAAATCCTGAGCGTCGTAACCCAGGTCGCGGTAAAACTCGCGGTAATCCGGATCGCCCGGATAACCGATTTCCGAACTCCATACCTGTTCGCTGGTTTCGGTGTCGCGGGCAAAAACGGCGACGTTTTTGGGCGTGATGACCGGCGCGTAAATGCCTCGGCGAGGACGCGGCGTGCCGTACAAAATCGCGTGCGCATCGGCGATGAAAAACTCGATGCCGGCTTCGTGCAGGTATTTGTCGTCGCCGGGATTGAAGGCGCATTCCGCCAGCCAGATTCCGCGCGGAGGCCGTCCGAAATGTTTGATGTAATTTTCGCGGGCGATTTGAATCTGCGCACGTTTGGCGGTTTCGTTCGACATCAACGGCAGATAGCCGTGCGTCGCGCAGCAGGTGATGATTTCCAGATACCCTGCATCCTGAAGCTCTTTGAATCCGCGCACGATGTTGCGCTGGTAAACGCGCTCGAACACGTCGCGGCATTCGTTGAAATGGCTGCGATACATCAACGCGGCGGCGTGGAATTGCGGAGCTTCTTTGGCGGTTCGTTCGACTTCCTTTTCCGCAAGTTCGCACAGCTTGTCCAGATGATGGACGTAACGCTGTTGCAGCAGCGGGTCGGTCAGCATTTCGCACAGCGGCGGCGTCATGCTCATCGTCAATCGAAACCTCACGCCTTCGTCGCGCAAATGATTGAACGCGACCAGCAGCGGAATGTAGGTTTCGCTGATGGCCTCGTACAGCCAGTCTTCTTCCAGAAAGTCGGGATATTCGGGATGGCGCACAAACGGCAGGTGCGCGTGCAAAACCAAGCTCAGATAGCCAGTAATCATAAATTGGGTGTCGGTTGTTGAAGATCGAAAGTGAGGCGCAAGTATCGTCTTGCAACGGGAAACTGGCAAGCTCGACTTGCCAGTCTTCAAAGCAGATGGCACATTCGCGGCGGCGTTTGCCAAAAACCAACTATGGCTTTCAAGAAAATGTTTTAACTACGAATGGTCACAAATGAACACGAATGGTCGAACCGTCAACCGGTAAATTCTTATTTCGCTTCACCACTTGCTTTTATTCGTGAGCATTCGTGTTATTCGTAGTTCTTTTCTTTTTCTTGATGTCTATACTTCATTTTCACGAGGACAACAAAATTCAATGAGTCAGGAAAAAGTCACCGTCATCGCTCACATCGAAGTCAAACCCGGAACCGAAGCCGCGTTTCTGGAACACGCGCATAAAGTCGTCGCCGCCACGCGCGCCGAAACGGCCTGCATCAATTACGACCTGCATCAACTGGCCGGCGATTCGACCAAATTCGTGTTTTATGAAAATTGGACAAGTCTGGCCGGGTTGGATCAACACGCAAATTCCGCTCACATTCAAACCTTTCGCGCCGGAATCGGCGACCTGATCGCCAAACCAGTCGAAATTCAGATTTGGAAAATGGTCACCGAACCGGCCAGCTAGCCCTTCAGGCTTATCGGTGCTGTTGATTGGTCAAGCCTTTGTCGCGTATGAACTGCGGCGGGAATCCGGCTTCTTTGGAACCGCCTTTTCGCCGCAACCGATTGCTGCCTCCGCGATCAGGGTAAAGCGGAATGTACAGCCCCTGAGTCTGGCGCAACACGTCGAACAACTGTTCATTCATCTGTTTGACGATGGCCTCGTGCGCTTGGCTGAAAATCAGATTGACGCTTTCCAGCGGATCGTTTTGCAGATCGTATAATTCGTCCGCATCCCACAATCCATGCACGTGAATGTATTTGTATCGTTCGCCGCGCAGCGCGTGCAGCGTGGGCGTCTGCGGGAAATTGCGTTCCCAGTAATACTCGTAAAGCAACCCGGCGCGCCATTCTACGGCTTTGCCCTGCGCGACTGAGATGAAGCTTCTGCCCGCCATGTGTTTGGGCGTTTGCAATCCGGCGGCTTCCAGCATGGTCGGAGCGATGTCAATGTTGGCGACGACCTTGTCCGAAGTCGTGCCCCCTTTGAACAGTTGCGGACATTGCGCCAGCATGGGCACGCGCATTGATTCTTCGTAAGCCGTGCGTTTATCAATCAGCCCGTGTTCGCCAAACGCAAAGCCGTTGTCGCCCATGTAAATCACCAGCGTCTCTTCCAGCTTGCCGGATTGTTTCAACCACTCCATCACGCGCCCCACGCTGTCATCCACGCTGCGCAGGGTTTCGGCGTACCGTTTGAAATACGCTTCGATGTTCAGATCGCTGTGATACGGAAAATCCACCCCGTGCCAACTGTTGCGTTGATTGCGAACCCACATCGGCGCGTCTTTGACGTTGTCGGGATTCATCGTCAACGGAGCGACAAACGGCAGATTCTCCGCTTTGTCCTTGTGGCGGTCGGCAGGAACGAAATCGGCGTGAACTCCCTTGTGCGACAGATAGAGCATAAACGGCTTGCCGCCTCTGCGATTGCCCAGCCATTCCAGCGCGTAATCCGTCAGCTCATCCGTGATGTAGCCCTTTTGCGGAACGCGTTTTCCGTTGACGTTCAACCCGTTCGGGTTGGGCAAATATGTTCCCTGCCCTTTGAAACTGACCCAGTGATCGAACCCGCGTTGCGGATCGTCTTTTTCGCCGCCCATGTGCCATTTGCCGATCATGGCGGTTTCGTACCCGGCTCGTTGCAGATACTGCGAAACGAACACCAGATCGTTGGGGACGGGGTTGTTGTTGTCAACAACGCGATGCTGATGAGCGTACATTCCCGTCAAGATCGAAGCCCGCGACGGCGAACACAAAGCCGTCGTCACAAAAGCGTTTTTCAGATAAACGCCGTTGCCGGCCATCGCGTCCAGATTCGGCGTTTCGATAAAGGCCTGGCTTTTCAAAAAACCCAGCGCGTCATAACGATGATCGTCGGTCAAAATGAAAACGATGTTGCGCGGTTTCGCTTTGGCGATGCGCGGCAATTGCAGATTGCGGTTCGTTGTCGTGCGCGGTTGCGCCGCCATCGGCGACACGATCAGCACGCACAGCAAAATCAGGTATCGAATTTTCATAAGCGAAGCTTCCCGGATTGTTGGTGAAATTGCGGGCGGCATTGCCCCAAACTTAGTTGAAATTCGGTCTGTTGGTGGTCTGAGGCCAGAGGCCAACAGACTCTGTTTTAGTTGAAATTCTGGTTTTCAACGGCAGCCTTGATTGCTCGTTGCAAGTACGGCAGTCGTTGGAAGTTGTCTACTTTACGCATTCGCTGTTCAACTTCCAATAAGCTCGCTGCTATCCAGCGATGGCGTTGTGGAGAATTTGTCCAGCGTTTAACGTTGCGTGTCGTTTTTTCTATCAACGAATTGACGTTCTCAATGCAGTTGGTGGTCGAGAAGCTCCGGGAGAATTCCCTTATTTTCAAGCGATGCAAGGTCATGGTTTCTTCCAGGCCTTCACGCAATGAATTGGATGCCGAGCGGTTTTCTTTTTCCAGCGATTTGGCAGCTTGAGTTTGATTGTCAAACACGCGCGGAACCTGAATGGTCAAACGATGATCGCCGATACGAACAGACCCTGGATTGTATCCCCAACGACTGAACGCCCTTGCTGAGGCTTTTCGTGCGAATACCTGGCTCCACTCAGAGCCGTGACCTCTTCTTCGAGAACTTCGTTGACTAACAGGCGACAAATATCGAGTAGAACAGGTTAATAACCTGTTCTACCAACGCTTGGTAAGCAAATTGACAGGTCGCGTGCAATTGCAACCCGCTATAAGTCTCCTTGGTTGATTCAGATGAATGGAATTTCAACTAAGAAACTGATGTTACGCACACAGTTTTTTAGTAAGCCACTTGACACTGATATTGCACTTTAGAATTCCTCGTTCACCGCTGAGACGCAGAGTTTCGCAGAGGTTTCGCAGAGGCTGTTCTCCGCGTCTCCTCTGCGCTCTTTGCGCCTCTGCGGTGAAAGAGCCTGTCTTTATTGGCGATTATCGAGTCAAACATCTTCACAAAACTTTGGATGCCTAACGTGAGTAAGAAACCCTCTGTGCCAACGACTCACCGGAGAAAAATTTCAACTAAGTTTGGGACAATGCCGCTCCCTGCGACTCAAGGCGACTACTGAAAACTTCAGTGGGCAACTAACCCAATTCACGGGGCTGTCTGTCAGAAATTGCTTTGACCGCCAGGTCAGGAGAAATTTGTTCCTGACATCCCCATTTCATAGAACAATCGGTCGCAGACAACTGCCAATCGCCATAAGGCAATTGGCAAGTAGTCCGCAACGTCAATTTGAATTAGCCTTCATTGTTCGTCGCGGATATTTTTCACATCAGCGCCAGAAAACTCTTTACCAATCAGGCAAAGCCATTTAATCTTCGCCCGGCCCTAAACACTCAAGCCCCAAACAATCAACCATACTCATTTTTAACTGTGGAGTGCTGCGACTTGTCGTAGCTTCGCGTTCTGAGGCGCGAATTGGTCAGGAGAGCAAATTTCCACCATTGAATGAAAAGCGGCGACAAGTCGCGCGCACTCCACAGGGGAATCACACATGGAATCCGCGAAATCTTCCAAAGGCGATTCATTCAACAGCCCAAACTCGTCCAGCCGGCGCAAACAATTGAGCGACAGGCTCATCATCCTGCCTGAGTTGTTGGCAAGCCGTCGTTGGTCGCAGAAAGAGTTGATGGATTATTTCGACGTTGACCGCAAAACCATAGTCAATCTGATTGACACATTTTCCCAATCTGGCTCGCCCAACCCAGTCACGCAGAAACGCGAAGGCCGTCACATTTATTATTCCCTCGCCACTGAGTATCAATCGCCCAGACTGACCCTGCCCGAATCGGCGACGTTGTTGCTGGCCCAGGAAGCCATCGGCGCAACCGGCTTGCTCGGCAATCAATCTCCGTTTGCGCGTCACGCTCGTTCAATGCTCAAAAAAGTTCGGGCTTCGCTTCCGTCGGCGCTGCACGCGCGGTTGAACGCCATGTCGCGCGTTTACGGAGCAGCCACCGTCCCCGCCAAAGACTTCGCCAGACACAGCGAAACGATTGATCAACTGGTCACCGCCGCCATTGAATACCGCACAATTCACATGAGCTATTACACAATGGCATCGGACACCATCCGCGAACGAGATTTCGATCCTTACGCCGTTTACTTCGACCCCGACGGAGCCACATTGAAGGTCATCGGCTGGGATCATCATCGAAACCGCTTCATTCCCTTTGCCATAGACCATATTCGAGCCTTGCAATTCACCAAACGCACCTTCGTGCGAAAGACCTTCGATTTGCGCGAGCATCTGGAAACGTATTGTTTCAACGGCATCCACGGCGAACCGATGACCGTGCGATTGCGCGCTTACGATGTAACGGCTCGCGTCTTCGCCGAACGCAAATTCCACCGCTCGCAACGCAAAGTGGCGAGCACGCCCAAAACAGAAACTGCGCCTGAAACCATCACCATTGAAATGCGCGTCGCCAGCGGTCGCGGCCTGGAACGGTTTATCTTGAGCTTTCTGCCCGACATCGAAGTCCTCGCCCCGGCGGAACTCCGCAGCAAGCTTGCCGAACTCCTGCACCGCAGCCAGCAACGCCATACTGCGGAATAATTTTTTTTTTTGACCGACCGCCAACACGCGGAATTCTTTCCCGGTGTCGTGAATAGGATGGCGGACAGATAAGGAGAATGCATTGATGGAAAAACGATATGACAGCTATGACCAATTCTTCGGCGAAGTCTTCGCCGAACCAGACAAACAAGCACCCGTTCCGTTTGCTTATCAACGACAGTTGGCGGAAGCAACAGAACTTCCTGCTTTGGTCAATGTGCCGACCGGCGCGGGAAAGACCAAAGCCATTCTCGGCGCTTGGTTGTGGCGGCGGTTGACCAAACCGGAAAGCGCTGGGCGGCGGTTAGTTTATTGCCTGCCGATGCGCACGCTGGTCGAACAAACGCGCGATGTGGCCAGAGCCGCAATCAAACAACTGGTTGAGCAAGGCTTAGTCGAACAAGGCAGATTTGGAGTTCACGTGCTGATGGGCGGCGATGTCACGGACGAATGGGACGGCTGGCCGGAACGGGAATGCATTCTGATCGGCACGCAAGACATGCTGCTGTCGCGCGCACTCAACCGAGGCTATGCGATGAGCCGCTTTCGTTGGCCGCTGCACTTCGGTTTGCTCAACAACGACTGTTTGTGGGTGATGGACGAAGTGCAATTGATGAGCGATGGTCTGGCAACAACGGCGCAACTGGCTGCCTTCCGCAACCACTTCCAAATTTTCGGCCAAGCCCATTCGATCTGGATGTCTGCGACCTTGGACCGCGAATGGTTGAAGATGGTGGACTTCAAAACTCAAGTGGACAACCTGCGCGAATTGACATTGAGCGAAACCGACCGTGCCATACCTGTTCTGGCGCAACGCCTGACAGCGGTAAAAAAACTGCAAGCCGCTCCGCCGGAGTGCCGATTGCCGCAAGGGCTAGCCGATTTCACCAAAGCCAATCATCAAATCGGCACGCAAACGCTGATTGTCGTCAATCGCGTGGCGCGAGCGCGCGAGACATTCATGGCGTTGCAAAAGGCTTTTGCCAGCGAAACGAACGCGCCGGAAATCAAATTGATCCATTCACGCTTTCGTCCGGCGGAACGTAAAACGTGGAAGCAGCTTTTCAATCAAACCGGTGATTTGAACCGCATCATTGTGGCAACGCAGGTGGTCGAAGCAGGCGTGGATATGTCTTCGCGCTTGCTGCTGACAGACCTCGCGCCTTACGCCAGCCTGGTGCAACGCTTCGGACGTTGCAATCGCGCGGGTGAATTTACCGTCGCAGACGTGTTTTGGATTGATCGCCCCCTTGATACCAAAGACGAAAAGCTCAGCGACAAAGTCGAACTCGATGAGGCCGACTGGCAAAAAATCGCGCGGCCTTATGACTGGGAAGATTTGCAGCGCGCCCAGTATCGCGTTGCCACGTTGTCTTCCGCTGCGCCGGCTGACTTGCCAATTCACTCCGATCCGTACCGCCCGGCGCATGTTCTGCGGCGGCGCGATCTGATTGACCTGTTCGACACCACGCCAGATTTGTCCGGCTACGATTTGGATGTTTCACGCTTCGTGCGCGGCGGCGAAGAGCGCGACATCACCGTCGCTTGGCGTGAATTGAATGGTGAAGCGCCCAGCAAAAAAGCGTCAGCGTTGACACGAGATGAACTTTGCCCAGTAACGATTGGCGAATTCCGCGATTTCCTGAAAGCCAAAGACAAACAAGGCAAGCCGCGAAAAGCCTGGCGTTGGGATGCGCTCGAAGGAGATTGGGAAGAAATTGGCGAAGGCAATTTGCGCCCAGGGTTGTCGTTACTGCTGGATGTGACAGCGGGCGGTTATTCAACGGAGTTGGGTTGGAGTAAAGAAAGCAAAGACCCGGTTGCGCCAGTGCCACTGGATCAAAACAAACTGCATGAACCCAACGACTCGTTTGATGCCGATCAGCTTACTTTCCAGCCAAGCCCCTGGAAGAAGTACAACCAAACTCTTGCGGCGCATTCAAGCGAAGCCAAAGCCGCTGCGGAAAAAATTCTCGCCGCACTGGACGGCTTGCCGCTCAGCCAATGGCAGGCCGAAGTCATTGACGCCACCCATCATCACGACTGGGGCAAGGCGCATCCCGTCTTTCAGCGCACTCTGCACGGCGCAGAAGCCCAAAACCTTAACCCATTGCTCGCCAAATCAACGCGCGGTGGCAAACACGCGCGCAAACATTTCCGCCACGAATTGGCGAGCGCACTGGCTCTACTGCAAACCGGCGCGAGCGACTTGATGATTTATCTCGCCGCCTGCCATCACGGCAAAGTGCGTTTGAGCATCCGGGCGATGCCGGGCGAGACAAAACCTGAAACCGAAGAGGCGCTGTTTGCGCGCGGCATTCATCAAGACGACACCCTGCCGCCGGTTGATTTGGGCGACAGCGTCGTGACGGCGGAATTGAAACTTGATCTGTCGCCTATGTTGCTCGGCGCGAATGCTGATGGTGCGCGTTCGTGGTTGGAACGAATGATTGCCCTGCGCGACGAACTGGGTGTCTTTCGCCTGGCGTTTTTGGAATGCCTGATCCGCGCCGCCGACGTGCGCGCCAGCAGCGACCCACAAGATTACTGGCCGAAGGAGGATTCACAATGACCAATCAGCTCTTACTCAACGGTTGCGCGCCGGAACCGATGATCCATTACCTGAAAGCGCTCGGCATCTTCCGCTTGGTGGCCGAACAATTTGATCCGCTAGCGCGTGGCTCGTGGCTAGGCGATGCCTTCGCGCTTGAAACAGCGAAGACGGCGGACGAGTTGGTCAGCTTCTTCCTGAACGAATATTGCCCGACGCCAATTGTTGCGCCGTGGAATAACGGCAGCGGCTTTCATGCAAAGGAAGATGCCAAAGAGAGTGGCAAGAAGGTGGCTGTTTTCCGAAACCTCAAAAACTCGACCAGCTCGAGGCTTCAGGAATACCGCGAAATCATCGCGCAAGCGGAAGAGCTATTGGCATCGTGTATGACAAAGAAAATCGCTTCGCTTGAGAGTACAAAGAGATCGGAAGCATTAAAGCCTGTACTTGTGCCTCTCTGCCGCAATGTCTTACCGGACAATCTTGTTCGCTGGATAGATGCGCTCTGCTTGATTGGTGAAGACGGCGATCTACGTTTCCCCTCACTGCTTGGCTCAGCAGGCAACGACGGCAATCTTGAGTTCTCGTTGACCTTCATGGGAAGGCTTCATGAAGTGTTGCCAGCCGATAGCAAGCCTCGCCCTAAAAGTGAAAAACAACTGCGTTCAGCCTTGTTCGCTGAAGCTGGTGGTATCGGAACGGACTTCTCGCCCGGGCAATTTCATCCAGGGGGCAGCGGCGGGCCAAATGCTACAACAGGGCTAGAGGCTAAATTCTTGGCCAACCCTTGGGATTACATTTTTGCTGTGGAAGGTACGTTGGTATTTGCCGGTGCTGCAGTTCGTCGTTTAGCGGCAGGAGCCAGAGCAGAAGCGTCCTACCCATTCTTTGTCAGGCACTCGGACTTTGGGTCAACGGCCTCACGTGGTGAGGACAATCGTGGTGAGCTTTTTTTGCCCTTGTGGGAACGCCGCACCTTGTTCAGCGAGATCACACATCTTTTCAGCGAAGGCCGCGTCAGATTAGGCAGGAAACAAGCCCGAACAACTGTTGATTTCGCGCGGGCTATTGCGGATCTCGGCGTAGACCGAGGCATCACACGGTTTCACCGTCATACATTCTTTACCAGAAACGGCAAAATGCAATTTGCTTCATCGCTCGGCAGTGTTGAAGTTAAAGTACGAAAGCCCGCCGCTCTAATTGACGATAAGCTTGCCCGCCAGATTGAGAATTGGAGGGATGCCAGCAATCTTGATAAAGCCCCTGACAAATTCACTCGTGCTGTTTCCGAGCTTGAAGAAGCTATTTTCAATCTAAGCGCATATGACATTGATGGCCAAGCTCAGGTAACCCTGATTGCTTTGGGCAGGGTGGAAGCAGAGGTTGCTCTGAGACCCAATTTCAGAGATGCGTTCAAGAAAAGCAAAAAAAGAGAACTGCGCCCGCTCTCCGGCTTATCAACAAAGTGGGCGTGGGAAGCCTGGGATAGTTCGCCGGAATTTGAAATTGCGCGTGCTTTGGCGGCAATTCACGGTGAAGGCAAGCGCGGTGCGTTCCGCACTCACCTGGAACCGGTCGAGGCCAAAGAGAAAAGCGCCTACTTTGAATGGACGAAAGACGACACAGGTGTTGTTTGGCTGGCTGGAACGCTTGATAGCAATCTGGCGGCGATTCTGCATCGGCGTTCGATTGATGCACGGGCGGCTTCAGCTTCGCATCCTCAACTTCATAGTACTCGCTCCGCTTCACTCAACGCCGTCAATACATTTCTCAACTGCGAGACGGATGACGACAAAATCGAGGCATTGTTGCGCGGGTTGGCATTGATTAACTGGACGCCGCGAATCAGCGCTGGGAGCAGCAATAATCGGGTAGATGTAACTGCGCCATCGGAAGCCAACCCGGTCGCTACCGATCTCGGTACTGCACCGAAGATTGAAACGATCAAAATCCCGCCGACGCTACCGCGCGCTTATGCGTTGCTGAAGCTGCTGTACCTGCCTGATGGCAAGCTTAGTCGGGACGGACAAAGCCTGATGATTCGCCACGAGCCTGGGATCGTGCCGCTTTTGCGCGCCGGTCGCGTCGGCGAAGCGTTGGCAGTCGCAGAGCGCCGCTTACGCTCGACCGGGCTGACGCCGTTCACCTCTCAACTTTATTTCCCTGACGAAGACGGCGCGCGGTTGGCTGCCGCGCTGCTCATTCCGATTGACGAAGAGTCGGTCAGCGCGCTGGCCACAGTCGCGCTGCGCCCGTCGCAATCAAACACATAACTTTTCCAATCAACTCAAACAAGGAGACAAACCGTATGGCTGAACAACTGAATCAACTTTTCGACAAGTTGGCAGGCGCTTCGCGTCTGTTGATCGAAGCCGAATTGAAACCGCTGCAGGGCGACCGTTTTCAACCGACGGGCTTCCCAGACTTGGGAGCCGCGACATACAAACGCGCCGACGGCACACCGATGCTGCTCGTCGAATCGGCGCAATCAATGGCCAACCGGATGGAGGCAGTTTGCTGGGATGAAGTGAATGACGAGATTGTTGAACCGCTTCGTGGACTACCGCACGTTGTTTCCAATTTGGACAATGGGATCGCTGCAAGCTCTGTGATGGAGTCGCATCGGTTGAGTTCTTACTACCTAATCGAAAACACACCGCTCAAAACTATTTTGGTGGAAAAGATTGGCGGCGATTTGAAAGGTAAACTCGACATCAGGAAGCTAGCGAAAGTTTTGTTTGAATTGGATGCAGGATCAATTTTACACGGGGTTTTCATCGCCAAGAAAGACGTCTTTGAAGGTCGCGCTAGATTGCAACGTCTGTTGTCGAGTTTCATCGAGGCAGAAGATTACACAATTGCGGCTTCGGGCGGCGCAAAACTAGACAGATTCGATCCGAAAGGAAGCGCAGGCGAAGATGGTACGAAAGGATCTGATGAAGGGCGCGGCAACATTATCTACGCTCGCACAGAGTTCACCGCTCGGCGACTGGTCGCATATTTCAACCTCGACTTGGCGACGATGCGTGGTTACGGCTTGGGCGAGGCGGCCAATCGGCTCCTCATCGCGTTGGCGCTCTACAAGCTATTTAAGGTTTTGGATGGCGGAATGCGACTGCGTACAGCCTGCGATCTTGAAGCAATTTCAGTGATTGTCACTCGCCCACATGGGATTCAATTGGAACCAGCATCGTTGCTGAGTGAGGTTAAAAGTGCATTGCCACAATTGATTGCAGCATGTGAGTTCGATCCGGCTTACACACCCTTGCGGTTGAAAGAGCAGGCTCCTGCACGAAAGAGGAGCAAAGAAAATACGGAGAACGAAGGAGGTAAATAATGGTCACGATTCGTCTGCAATTTTTGGCTGGGCGTTTTCACGCGACGCCTTGGGGACGCCACGTCAACGAAGGCGTAGTTGAATGGCCGCCATCGCCGTGGCGGTTGCTACGCGCGCTCATTGCGGTGGCTCGGCGCGCGCGGCCTGCGGGCGTGACCGAAGAGCATTTGCAACGACTGGTCCGCGCCTTGTCCACTCCGCCGCAGTTCTATCTGCCGCCGGCCACGTCGGCTCACACACGACATTACGATCAAGCCAACGACGGTGTGAAATTCTTCGACACGTTCGTTGCCGTCGCGCCCGGCCAGCGAATTGTTTGCCAATGGCCGGACGCCGAACTCAGCGAGGATGACAGAAAAGCGTTGGCGGCGTTGCTGGCGGCGCTCAACACCTTCGGGCGTGCCGAGTCTTGGTGCGAAGCAGAACTGGTCAACGGCGAAAGCTCTGTGCCAATGAATTGCCAACCGCTAGGTATGGGCGATTCGTTGAGCGGATGTGAACCCGTGCGCGTGTTGCTGCCGAACGAGGCGACCGATGACCTCCTCAAAGCATTGACCATCGAAACCGGTGAGATGCGCGGTGGAAAAATGCTCGATCCGCCAGGAGCGCGCTGGGTGACATACGCGCGGCAGGGTAATGCATTGACTCCGCGCCGCGCCGCGCCCAAACGGTTGCTTGCTCAGCAACCGAAAGTCACCGTCGCGCGTTACGCATTGGATTCAACCGTTCTGCCATTGGCCAAAGGTACGCTGATTCTGGCCGAACAAGCGCGCATTGCCTTGTTGAGCCTGCGCGGTGGAGTGGTCAAAGGAGCCACCAAACGTGCGAGCCATTCTGAGGCGCTAACCGGCAAAACGGTTTATGGAAATCCCCTGGATGACCACGAACACGCTCACTTCTTGCCAGTAGATGAAGACGGCGACGGCAGATTGGATCATCTGACGATCTGGGCGCCAATGGGGTTCAACGCGGAAGACCAGGAAGCTTTAGGGCAATTGACAACTATCGCGCGCCGCGAAAATTTGCCAGACGTTTGGTTGACTTTGGCAGCCCTGGGAACAGCTGAGCAGCTTACTGAACACAGTCAACCACCTACATTGTTTCAAACTTGGAAACGCTGGCGTTCGGTCACGCCGTTTTCGCTTCCCCGGTTTGCCAATCGCGGCGGAGGCAAGCCGCCGCGTCCGCGCGATTTGCCCGAAGCGCAGCTTGTGCGCGAACTGAAAGTGCGCGGATTGCCGGAGCCGGTTTCGATCAAACGAACGGAAGGGTATGAAGTCAACGGACGGCCAATGGTGCGTTGGTTGGAATTTCATACGCGCCGGTTCAAAGGCGACGAAGGGTTTGGGTTGGCCGGGTTTGAATTGGAATTTGCCGAACCGGTCGCGGGGCCACTGGCTCTGGGGTTTGGGTGTCATTTCGGCTTGGGGCTGTTTCTGCCAGTTGAATGAAAAGCATGTAGTCCCGCCTTCAGGCGGAAGGTTTAGCGGCGGCCACGCCCATTCCGCCTGAAGGCGGGACTACCAACTCTGGAGGTTTTCCATGTCGCTCGGCCAATCAGAAATCATCGAACAGATTCCGGCGCGGATGTTGAATGAATTCACTTACTGCCCTCGTCTTTATTATCTGGAGCATGTGCAGCAGGAATGGGCGCATTCGGTGGACACGCTGGAAGGCCGGTTTGTCCATCGTCGCGTAGATCAGGAAACCGGAAAAGTGCCGGAACCTGCTTCTCCGCACGATTCGGATGGAGATGTTCCTGCGGACGAAACGGCTCCCAAATTGGCCGATCAGGTGAAATTGCATGCGCGGTCGGTGATGGTCGGGTCGGACGTGTTGGGAGCCGTCGCGCGAATTGACATCATCGAAACCGACAACGGCGAATTGATCCCGGTGGATTACAAACGCGGCGAACCGCCCGACATTCCCGAAGGCGCGTGGGAACCGGAGCGCGTGCAGGTTTGTTTGCAAGGGTTGTTGTTGCGCGAACAGGGTTACGTTTGCAACGAAGGCGCATTGTATTTCGCCGCGTCGCAACAACGTGTGCGCGTGGAATTCACCGACGCATTGATAACGCGGACGTTGGAGTTGCTGGCCGAAGCGCGGCGCGTGGCTGCGGGCGGTGAAATTCCTCCGCCATTGCAGGATTCGCCGAAATGCCCGCGCTGTTCGTTGGTGGGAATTTGTTTGCCGGACGAAGTGAATTTATTGCAGATTGCGGATTTCGGATTGCGGATTGATTCAGAAGATGAAAGCTTCAGGCTCAATTCCCTGTCTGGCGCGCCAATTTCTGAAGCTGAATTCCGCAATCCGCAATCCTCAACCCGCAATTCGGAGCCTCGCCGATTGGTGGCCGCGCGCGACGAACGGATGGCCGTTTATGTGCAGGGGCAGGGATTCAGCGTGGGATTGAAAGGCGAAGTGTTGGAAATTCGCCCGCCGAAATTCGACAAGAACAAAAAGGTCAGCGAAGCCCGGTTGATCGAAACGGCACAATTGAATCTGTTCGGCAATGTGCAGCTTTCGGCGCAGGCTTTGCGCGAATTGGCCTCGCGCGAAATACCTGTGCTGCATTTGTCGTATGGCGGATGGTTGGCCGCGGTGACTACGCCGCCGCCGCACAAGAACATCGAATTACGCCGACGCCAATTCGAAGCCGCAGACAACACGGGAACCTGTTTGCAATTGGCGAAGGCCTTTACCGCCGGCAAGATTCGCAATCAGCGAACGTTGTTGCGCCGCAATGCCCGCGAATTGCCCAAAGAAGCCTTGGTGATGTTGGCGGAAATGCGTCGCAAATCAGAATTGGCCGATGGATTGGAATCGTTGTTGGGATTGGAAGGCACAGCGGCGCGAACGTATTTCGAGCATTTCAGCCGTATGTTCAAACCCGCCACGCCCGAAGCCGAACCGGCGTTCGATTTCAACGGACGCAATCGGCGGCCTCCGCGCGATCCGGTCAATGCGTTGTTGTCGTTCATGTACGCCATGTTGATGAAAGACATGCTGGTGACATTGATCGGCGTAGGGTTCGATCCTTATCTGGGGTTTTATCATCAGCCCAGATACGGACGCCCGGCATTGGCTTTGGATTTGATGGAAGAGTTTCGCCCGTTGGTGGCCGATTCCGTAGTCATTTCGATGATCAACAACGGCGAAATCCGTCCGGGCGATTTCATTGCGCGCGCCGGAGCCGTGGCGTTGACCGACAGCGGACGGCGTAGAGTGTTGGAAGCTTACGAAAGACGATTGGACACCTTGGTCACGCATCCGCTGTTTGGATACCAATTGAGTTATCGGCGCGTGTTTGAAATCCAGGCGCGATTGCTGGCTCGGTTTCTGTTGGGCGAAATCGGGTTTTACCCGGCGTTTTGCACCAGATGAAAGGAAGTTGCCATGCGAAATCGGTATTTGGTCAGCTATGACATTTGCGACGACAAGCGTTTGCGTCGGGTGTATAAGACCATGCGCGGATTTGGCAACGCGTTGCAATACAGCGTCTTTCTGTGCGACCTGTCGCCGAGCGAACGGATTCTGTTGTTGGAAAAATTGACGCCGATCATCAACCACCGTGAAGACCAGGTGATGTTGGTGAATTTAGGCCCGGCCAATGGCCAGAGCGCCGAGCGAATTGAAACCTTGGGACGCGGGCTTTCGGTTCCGATGGATAAAGTCGCCATCATTGTTTGACGGGCGATTGAGATTGCGAGCGGTGAACCGATGATGGTTTTCCCGGCCACCGCTCGCAGCAAGGAAATAAAGATGATTCAACACTTTAACTTGACCAAAACTTCGATTCGTCGGAATATGTCGCCCGTTGACAAGACGCGCTCGCAACTGCACTGGCAATCAACTCAAGTTATTGGACTTAAACGCGCGGCCTTTCCACGTTCGTGAGGACGTGGCTCCATTGAAGCAAATCAGTCAGCAACTTGAACGCGGCGTCACGCAAGGCTTTCCACGTTCGTGAGGACGTGGCTCCATTGAAGCTCGATCACTTCCGCGTAATTGTGCATCTGCCACGTCTTTCCACGTTCGTGAGGACGTGGCTCCATTGAAGCGGTTGGTAGGTGGAAATCCGGTCCCAACCGTTTGCAACTTTCCACGTTCGTGAGGACGTGGCTCCATTGAAGCACGGATTCCAACACCGGCGCGATACTGACGTTCGACGCTTTCCACGTTCGTGAGGACGTGGCTCCATTGAAGCCACTGAAGCAGCCGTGCGCGCGGGCGGCGTGCTGGTCCTTTCCACGTTCGTGAGGACGTGGCTCCATTGAAGCGTCCACCAATCGGCCAACGGACAACCGCGCGGCGGGATCTTTCCACGTTCGTGAGGACGTGGCTCCATTGAAGCATAAAAATGCCGCGCCGCTTGTGACGACGCGGCTACTTTCCACGTTCGTGAGGACGTGGCTCCATTGAAGCGCCGTGAGTTGTACAATGCCTCACTTCAAGAGCGCCGTCTTTCCACGTTCGTGAGGACGTGGCTCCATTGAAGCCTTTTATTTCGGAAAGTTCAGGCCATTTTTCGATTCTTTCCACGTTCGTGAGGACGTGGCTCCATTGAAGCCGCGTTTGAGCCACCTTTTTGCAAGACGGCTTTTGCGTCTTTCCACGTTCGTGAGGACGTGGCTCCATTGAAGCACGCCGACCCGACGCACGACGAATGCGAGGGAATGGGCTTTCCACGTTCGTGAGGACGTGGCTCCATTGAAGCTTCCACGCGCGGCGTCATCAGACTGAGCGTTCGTTCCTTTCCACGTTCGTGAGGACGTGGCTCCATTGAAGCAATCGGATCAGCAAATCGCCTGCAAAATGGCGCGCGGCTTTCCACGTTCGTGAGGACGTGGCTCCATTGAAGCTTGATGCTCGTTTTTTGATACCTTTGTCAGCGACGCACTTTCCACGTTCGTGAGGACGTGGCTCCATTGAAGCAGTGTTTGCCGCGTATCAGCGGCGGCAAGAAACGCGGCTTTCCACGTTCGTGAGGACGTGGCTCCATTGAAGCAACGGTAAATTCGCTGTCACGGTACACGGGAACCGGCCTTTCCACGTTCGTGAGGACGTGGCTCCATTGAAGCTGGTCATTGGGATGCCTCCGCCTCCGCCGCGAACCCCTTTCCACGTTCGTGAGGACGTGGCTCCATTGAAGCTGAAATTTGCAAGCCTTCCCTTTCGCCTTTTCCTGACTTTCCACGTTCGTGAGGACGTGGCTCCATTGAAGCAGGTGTCGGGGGAGTGGTGAGATGGGATCGTATGAATCTTTCCACGTTCGTGAGGACGTGGCTCCATTGAAGCGCATTCAGCCATGTAAAACGCGGCTCGCCAAGGATCGCCTTTCCACGTTCGTGAGGACGTGGCTCCATTGAAGCACATTTCGGGCAAATAGCATCTGACATAATCACCACCGCTTTCCACGTTCGTGAGGACGTGGCTCCATTGAAGCCTGTCCGTGCCGAGCGAACTGTCATACAGCGCCGCGCTTTCCACGTTCGTGAGGACGTGGCTCCATTGAAGCCTTGAAATAGAGATTGCTGACGCCGCCGTCATCGCGGCTTTCCACGTTCGTGAGGACGTGGCTCCATTGAAGCATAGTCGGCGCGGAGATTCAGGTTGCCGGGGTAGAGCTTTCCACGTTCGTGAGGACGTGGCTCCATTGAAGCCGCCCGCTCCGCTGTCGCCAACCATCGTCACGTAATCGTCGGCCCTTTCCACGTTCGTGAGGACGTGGCTCCATTGAAGCGCGGGCGACACGTCTGCTGCGCTGGTCGGCAGCGCAGACCTTTCCACGTTCGTGAGGACGTGGCTCCATTGAAGCATAGCATCAATGCCGCAGTACGTCAGGCGATGCTCAGCTTTCCACGTTCGTGAGGACGTGGCTCCATTGAAGCCCATTTAATAACGACAGTAAAAACACCCGAAGGAAAGCTTTCCACGTTCGTGAGGACGTGGCTCCATTGAAGCATCACCTCGGCAAGCAATTCCACTGGCGGCAATCCGCTTTCCACGTTCGTGAGGACGTGGCTCCATTGAAGCCTGCTTACGTCCCGCCGTCAGGTGAGCAATCCACCGCTTTCCACGTTCGTGAGGACGTGGCTCCATTGAAGCAGCACCGACTGAATGACTTTCTCCGGTGCAAAGCTTTCTTTCCACGTTCGTGAGGACGTGGCTCCATTGAAGCGTCGCCGCGATGATGGTCTGGTCTGTGTATCCGCGCTCTTTCCACGTTCGTGAGGACGTGGCTCCATTGAAGCTCAAGCGGTCGCGGTATGGGCAAGGATGGCGAACAGCGCCTTTCCACGTTCGTGAGGACGTGGCTCCATTGAAGCGGGAACGACTTCCACGCACTCTACTTCCCACGTGTCGTCCTTTCCACGTTCGTGAGGACGTGGCTCCATTGAAGCGAAAGTACATTCGGATTGCGAAACACCATCTGCTTCTTTCCACGTTCGTGAGGACGTGGCTCCATTGAAGCTTCTCCGGCAGAGCAAACAGCCCTTCCGGGTAAAATACTCTTTCCACGTTCGTGAGGACGTGGCTCCATTGAAGCGCGCAGGCTCAGCAGGAACGTGTTCAACGCAAAGGCGGCTTTCCACGTTCGTGAGGACGTGGCTCCATTGAAGCATTGCCTACGCGCGCGAGTGTGGCATCGTTGCCGCATCTTTCCACGTTCGTGAGGACGTGGCTCCATTGAAGCCCAGGCGGGCGGCGGCTTGGGCGGCGCGTTGGGGGCTTTCCACGTTCGTGAGGACGTGGCTCCATTGAAGCAATTCGCGGCGCACATCGGCCATTTCCGCGTCGCGGGTCTTTCCACGTTCGTGAGGACGTGGCTCCATTGAAGCCCAGTCAGTGCCGACAAGTCCGCCGCGATGCGCGACTTTCCACGTTCGTGAGGACGTGGCTCCATTGAAGCGCGTCCATATTGGCGACTTGCGCCGGGTCATAGCTGCTTTCCACGTTCGTGAGGACGTGGCTCCATTGAAGCGATCCCGTCCGCGTTCCAGCGCACCACGAAATCGCGCTTTCCACGTTCGTGAGGACGTGGCTCCATTGAAGCCGTGGTTTGTCGGCCATCTTCGCAAGGCAGACCGCGCACTTTCCACGTTCGTGAGGACGTGGCTCCATTGAAGCGTAGGATTGCTCGGCTTCGTTTAGGCGGCATTCCCAGCTTTCCACGTTCGTGAGGACGTGGCTCCATTGAAGCTTGTGCTTCCGTCCGAGTCGCCGGTTACGACGTAGACTTTCCACGTTCGTGAGGACGTGGCTCCATTGAAGCTTTTAGAAACTCTTCGCCGCCCGCTTCAGCAATCGCCCTTTCCACGTTCGTGAGGACGTGGCTCCATTGAAGCTTCCCTGCTTCCTGCCTCTGCCTTTTCGCTCAGTCTTCCCTTTCCACGTTCGTGAGGACGTGGCTCCATTGAAGCTTATGTCAGCGATGCAGAGTCTCCGGTTTTGGAGAGTCTTTCCACGTTCGTGAGGACGTGGCTCCATTGAAGCGCGCGCCAACTCTCCATCCGTGTACGCTTTTAATTCTTTCCACGTTCGTGAGGACGTGGCTCCATTGAAGCATCGAAACAAGGCAAGTGGGCGATGGCCGCACAATCTTTCCACGTTCGTGAGGACGTGGCTCCATTGAAGCGCCGAAGCCGCCGTCGCGCGCGCGCAGCGCGAAGTGCTTTCCACGTTCGTGAGGACGTGGCTCCATTGAAGCTTTTGATATTGAATTGTCGCGGTAACGGCTTCTTCGCCTTTCCACGTTCGTGAGGACGTGGCTCCATTGAAGCCAGGATTGTCAATTCTTATGAACATGATACATCAATCTTTCCACGTTCGTGAGGACGTGGCTCCATTGAAGCTCTACGTTCCGAAGAAACACCCTAGACTAGCTAGGTTCTTTCCACGTTCGTGAGGACGTGGCTCCATTGAAGCATACTGACGCGGCTTGGAGTTCAAAGCACGATTCGCGCTTTCCACGTTCGTGAGGACGTGGCTCCATTGAAGCCCGACCAATCAATACCAGGACGTGATTCGCTGGCGCACTTTCCACGTTCGTGAGGACGTGGCTCCATTGAAGCATCCGGGCGGGACAGGCGGAAACATTCTGACCACGACTTTCCACGTTCGTGAGGACGTGGCTCCATTGAAGCGCATAACTATCGAAGCTTATATGGGAACTCTGATCCTCTTTCCACGTTCGTGAGGACGTGGCTCCATTGAAGCATTGAGTGCCATAAGCTCACCTGCGCTGTTATTCCTCTTTCCACGTTCGTGAGGACGTGGCTCCATTGAAGCCTCTCCTCAAGTCAAACCAGCAGAATCCAAACTAAACCTTTCCACGTTCGTGAGGACGTGGCTCCATTGAAGCCGGCGGCTGTTGGCCGGAATGGGTTGTTTGCCTGGCTTTCCACGTTCGTGAGGACGTGGCTCCATTGAAGCCGCTTCGCCCCTCGGCGTTTGCTCGCGCGCTTCTTTCTTTCCACGTTCGTGAGGACGTGGCTCCATTGAAGCTGGGAGAGGAGCAACGGGCATAGAAAAACCTCCAGTCTTTCCACGTTCGTGAGGACGTGGCTCCATTGAAGCGATCTGCGCGATGCGTCGTTCGGCGTCCGCCTGCGTACTTTCCACGTTCGTGAGGACGTGGCTCCATTGAAGCCCGGTCAAACGGGTTGGTCGTGGGCGGACTCTTTCGCTTTCCACGTTCGTGAGGACGTGGCTCCATTGAAGCGACGGCATTGCGGACAGAAGCCACGCAGCAATTAAAACTTTCCACGTTCGTGAGGACGTGGCTCCATTGAAGCTCCGTCGTCTTGAAATAGACGTTGCCGTCGTCACTGAGCTTTCCACGTTCGTGAGGACGTGGCTCCATTGAAGCCAGGTCTGCAATCAGCAGTTGCAATTGATCGCGCTGACCTTTCCACGTTCGTGAGGACGTGGCTCCATTGAAGCTCCAGCGGCGGGACTATTCGTCACCGAAACCGAAATCTTTCCACGTTCGTGAGGACGTGGCTCCATTGAAGCCTCTGTCCCACAGTAGATACAAATTTCATAGATTCGGACTTTCCACGTTCGTGAGGACGTGGCTCCATTGAAGCACGCCAACCACGCTAGAACAGGTAGAGGCAGAGGTCTTTCCACGTTCGTGAGGACGTGGCTCCATTGAAGCCTCAACAACGCCAGCAAACGGGCACAGAAACGCGCCTCTTTCCACGTTCGTGAGGACGTGGCTCCATTGAAGCATGCTTAAAACACGCTCTGTAAACTTCTGAATATGGCCTTTCCACGTTCGTGAGGACGTGGCTCCATTGAAGCGCACTCGCTTGACCTCCGAGGAGATCACGCAATGAACCTTTCCACGTTCGTGAGGACGTGGCTCCATTGAAGCGGGAGTGCAACGCTCAGCCCCGGCGTGGTCGTTGTCTCTTTCCACGTTCGTGAGGACGTGGCTCCATTGAAGCAGGCATTTGCTTGGCTCCTTGTTGCAGGATGGCGCCCTTTCCACGTTCGTGAGGACGTGGCTCCATTGAAGCTGCTGCTGACTTCTGACCTGTTCGTTGGTCGCCCGAATCTGGTCTCTTTCCACGTTCGTGAGGACGTGGCTCCATTGAAGCCCTCGCTCAACAAGTCTCTCAAAGCTGTGACCAGACTCTTTCCACGTTCGTGAGGACGTGGCTCCATTGAAGCGCCGTCAATCCAGTTGAGGCCGGGAACGGTTTTGGCTTTCCACGTTCGTGAGGACGTGGCTCCATTGAAGCCGGTTTGAGCGGTCAAATCCTGTTCACCGGAAATCAACCTTTCCACGTTCGTGAGGACGTGGCTCCATTGAAGCACTTTTCTGTGCGGCGCTGTCGCCGCTGGAACTTCTCTTTCCACGTTCGTGAGGACGTGGCTCCATTGAAGCACAATATTCTGGCAAATTATTCGCGCTTTCATCCGCCTTTCCACGTTCGTGAGGACGTGGCTCCATTGAAGCCATCTGAATCACTGTGCAAGGTGCGCGTGGTGAAGCTCTTTCCACGTTCGTGAGGACGTGGCTCCATTGAAGCGACTTGCGGATTCACAACATTGAATCCGGCGTCCACTTTCCACGTTCGTGAGGACGTGGCTCCATTGAAGCCGCCGTCGTTTGGCTTCGGCGATGACCTCCGCTTTCAACTTTCCACGTTCGTGAGGACGTGGCTCCATTGAAGCGGAAACGAGAGAGAAAGTCGCATCGCGTTTGTTGACTTTCCACGTTCGTGAGGACGTGGCTCCATTGAAGCGGATGCGCTGCGCGCGGCGTTAATCGTATGCCCCGCCCTTTCCACGTTCGTGAGGACGTGGCTCCATTGAAGCCAGTCCCGGATACCAATTCAGCGAACTGGCATGACACTTTCCACGTTCGTGAGGACGTGGCTCCATTGAAGCTTCCTGACGGATTTGATCGTCCGTAAACGAGCGCACCTTTCCACGTTCGTGAGGACGTGGCTCCATTGAAGCAGCCCTTTCGCTCGCATTGCGAGTCGTATCAAGGTCTTTCCACGTTCGTGAGGACGTGGCTCCATTGAAGCGATGATCTGGTTTTCCATAGTTCTCCGGCTGCGACTTTCCACGTTCGTGAGGACGTGGCTCCATTGAAGCCATCTTGAAACGGCGTTGACCTTCGCGCGGAAAACCTTTCCACGTTCGTGAGGACGTGGCTCCATTGAAGCGCGGTAAAGATGATTTCTTCGTGCTTTGTTGGAGTGGCTTTCCACGTTCGTGAGGACGTGGCTCCATTGAAGCCTCAGCAAGAAAATCTGCTCGTGCGCCTTTGTCGGCCTTTCCACGTTCGTGAGGACGTGGCTCCATTGAAGCTGAAACACGCGGCGAACATAGCCAGCGAATGCGCGCTTTCCACGTTCGTGAGGACGTGGCTCCATTGAAGCGTCCACCAGATGCCCGGCCCGTCCGACTGCGAGCCGCTTTCCACGTTCGTGAGGACGTGGCTCCATTGAAGCCATCGCGGGCGGCGCGGTTTCTGTAACGTCAGGCACGACTTTCCACGTTCGTGAGGACGTGGCTCCATTGAAGCCCGAATTGATGCCCGCTGCGCCGGTTGAATGCGCTGGCCTTTCCACGTTCGTGAGGACGTGGCTCCATTGAAGCCCCGTTTGGTTTGACGACAAGCCACACGCTCGCCGCCGCTTTCCACGTTCGTGAGGACGTGGCTCCATTGAAGCGCTCAAAGCATCGCTACGAAAAGACAATCTTCAAACAATCTTTCCACGTTCGTGAGGACGTGGCTCCATTGAAGCCGCGCGAAGGTGCGGCAAATTGGAGGCTTGGCAGCCTTTCCACGTTCGTGAGGACGTGGCTCCATTGAAGCATCTTCAGCGGGGATCAGGCTGTCCAGCGTCAACAGCTTTCCACGTTCGTGAGGACGTGGCTCCATTGAAGCTGCATCTTCAGCCGTAAAGACGCGCTCGAAAAGCTCGCTTTCCACGTTCGTGAGGACGTGGCTCCATTGAAGCTCGGACTGCGCCAACGTAGGCGCGCTTTTGCGCTCGCCTTTCCACGTTCGTGAGGACGTGGCTCCATTGAAGCACGTGCCTTTCATTTTGCATGTCCCTGCGCCACTTGACTTTCCACGTTCGTGAGGACGTGGCTCCATTGAAGCGGCTTCCATGATCGTGTGCCCTGCGATTGACGCGGAACTTTCCACGTTCGTGAGGACGTGGCTCCATTGAAGCAGCGCAGCGGCGTCAATCACGGCAGGCCGCACAGCACTTTCCACGTTCGTGAGGACGTGGCTCCATTGAAGCCACCTGACAATCCCAGAAGTATTTGCCCGGCGTGAACTTTCCACGTTCGTGAGGACGTGGCTCCATTGAAGCGGTCAGAAATTCGACTGCCGCCGAATCTCGTTCGATCTTTCCACGTTCGTGAGGACGTGGCTCCATTGAAGCACCAGTTCCGCGACTTTGAGCGTGCGAGCGGTCAGACTTTCCACGTTCGTGAGGACGTGGCTCCATTGAAGCGACTGGCTGGATCGCATAATCAGCCGTACAGCCTGAACTTTCCACGTTCGTGAGGACGTGGCTCCATTGAAGCCAAATCACGGCGACGACCTCAGCAAAAACCGCCGCCGCTTTCCACGTTCGTGAGGACGTGGCTCCATTGAAGCGGCTTCGCGACGCCCATCAAATCAACCAGCGTCATGAGCCTTTCCACGTTCGTGAGGACGTGGCTCCATTGAAGCACCTCGAATAGCGAAACGACGCCATCAAGAGCGGTTGCTTTCCACGTTCGTGAGGACGTGGCTCCATTGAAGCTCGTTCGCCTCACGTCCTTGTCCCTTCCCGAATTCAGCTTTCCACGTTCGTGAGGACGTGGCTCCATTGAAGCGCGGCCAAGATGGATCAGATGTTGACCAAGCTTGGCGCCTTTCCACGTTCGTGAGGACGTGGCTCCATTGAAGCTCTGCGCGGAGGGCGTTCAGTTTGCGTGTAAAAGTTGTCTTTCCACGTTCGTGAGGACGTGGCTCCATTGAAGCCCCCATCACAGCGATGCTTGAGCGATGAGGCTGCATACTTTCCACGTTCGTGAGGACGTGGCTCCATTGAAGCTAGTAAGTCGTGAACGTGATCGCCCCATCAATTCGGCTTTCCACGTTCGTGAGGACGTGGCTCCATTGAAGCCATTCACATCACCAACGCGGAAAGGCTCACGGCCAGCTTTCCACGTTCGTGAGGACGTGGCTCCATTGAAGCCATCGTTCCTCCTGTGCGAGCGGGGCTGCTCGCCGGGGCTTTCCACGTTCGTGAGGACGTGGCTCCATTGAAGCGTTCTCGGTTACGAATCCGGCAAGCGGCGCATCGGTTCTTTCCACGTTCGTGAGGACGTGGCTCCATTGAAGCTGACGTGCGCGAACAAAAATCCACGATGAACGACGGGCTTTCCACGTTCGTGAGGACGTGGCTCCATTGAAGCTTTGCAATAACCGCAGCCATTGCGGGGTTTTGTTTTGCTTTCCACGTTCGTGAGGACGTGGCTCCATTGAAGCTTCCGACGCCGAATGCAAGACGGCTCGGAGTTTGAACTTTCCACGTTCGTGAGGACGTGGCTCCATTGAAGCTGCTGATCGAAGCGGACGGCCTTTTGCGCGACACCGACTTTCCACGTTCGTGAGGACGTGGCTCCATTGAAGCGTGTTATAGCCGCCGCAGTTATTAAATTTTCTGTGGCTTTCCACGTTCGTGAGGACGTGGCTCCATTGAAGCACGGTTTCGGCGGTGATTAGTATGAGAGTCCAGCCACCTTTCCACGTTCGTGAGGACGTGGCTCCATTGAAGCTCCCTTCCCGCACAGTCCCTCAAGCGAGACTTCGACTTTCCACGTTCGTGAGGACGTGGCTCCATTGAAGCAAGTTTGCCAGCGTCAGTTCGCTGTAGGCATTGCCCGCCTTTCCACGTTCGTGAGGACGTGGCTCCATTGAAGCTTACAAGGGCTGCCCGGAGCCGTTGCCGGAACCGGCTTTCCACGTTCGTGAGGACGTGGCTCCATTGAAGCCTCACGGAAAGCCATCGGCGAAGCGTAGGATGCCATTCTTTCCACGTTCGTGAGGACGTGGCTCCATTGAAGCTTGACCACAATGTTTTTGGGCGCGTTGCCGCCCTGACTTTCCACGTTCGTGAGGACGTGGCTCCATTGAAGCAATTCCTGCACTGTTTACTGTTCGCATTGAAACATCTCTTTCCACGTTCGTGAGGACGTGGCTCCATTGAAGCCCAATCTTCCGACTCCGGTTCGTCGTCAATCTGGCCACTTTCCACGTTCGTGAGGACGTGGCTCCATTGAAGCGAATGGAGATTTACAATGACACGAACGGATGAATCGCTTTCCACGTTCGTGAGGACGTGGCTCCATTGAAGCTACCAGGAATTCGCCCAACACGCGGGCTTCGGCTTCGCTTTCCACGTTCGTGAGGACGTGGCTCCATTGAAGCCATTTTTACCGTGCCAAATTCCAGGTGCATGGCGTATCTTTCCACGTTCGTGAGGACGTGGCTCCATTGAAGCCGATCAATGCTCAGGTGTCGGCGGAGGCAATGGAACGACTTTCCACGTTCGTGAGGACGTGGCTCCATTGAAGCCACGTCAGCAATGCCGAAGTCGTCTTGTTCTCGTTCGGCTTTCCACGTTCGTGAGGACGTGGCTCCATTGAAGCAGTTTTTCCGCTGCGTCACCGGTTGCGCTCGCTGCTTCTTTCCACGTTCGTGAGGACGTGGCTCCATTGAAGCGCAGCGGTGTCAATACCCACCGCCAGAAATCCCGGCAACTTTCCACGTTCGTGAGGACGTGGCTCCATTGAAGCGTCGCCATTCGGCGTCAGGGCGAGAGCGGTAACACCTTTCCACGTTCGTGAGGACGTGGCTCCATTGAAGCGACGTGACATACATTGATCCAGCGACCGGCACGACGGACCTTTCCACGTTCGTGAGGACGTGGCTCCATTGAAGCGCTCTTTCGTGGATCGTTTCCGGCAATCCGTATTTCTTTCCACGTTCGTGAGGACGTGGCTCCATTGAAGCCATGAAATCAATCAGCACTTCGCCGGGGATCAGCAATCTTTCCACGTTCGTGAGGACGTGGCTCCATTGAAGCCGACAATTGGCGCGCGAATGGGGATGTTACCGATGAGTCTTTCCACGTTCGTGAGGACGTGGCTCCATTGAAGCGATGAAAACAAACTTGTGCTGTTGAAGTTCAACGATCTTTCCACGTTCGTGAGGACGTGGCTCCATTGAAGCTCGACATCGGCAAGATCAAAGGGCAGATCGAAGCCGCGTCTTTCCACGTTCGTGAGGACGTGGCTCCATTGAAGCGACCAGCGCGCGAAACGCTGGCCAGAACGTCAAATACTTTCCACGTTCGTGAGGACGTGGCTCCATTGAAGCAAGGTCAACAATTCAGTCGTTCATACGTCTGCCGCGACCTTTCCACGTTCGTGAGGACGTGGCTCCATTGAAGCTCCCGTGCGATGAAAATTCGATTAGGCTTCCGCAGCTTTCCACGTTCGTGAGGACGTGGCTCCATTGAAGCTTTTGTTTCGATGGCAAGCTGTTTCGCAGCGCTGCTGCTTTCCACGTTCGTGAGGACGTGGCTCCATTGAAGCGTCTTTGATCTTATAAACCTTGTTGCCAATTCTCAGCTTCTTTCCACGTTCGTGAGGACGTGGCTCCATTGAAGCATTGGTGATGCGTCAGACCAAGCAGCCGCTGAGATATCTTTCCACGTTCGTGAGGACGTGGCTCCATTGAAGCCGCAGTTTCGCGCGCAGCTTTTCCATCGCGGCGGCGACGCGAGCCTTTCCACGTTCGTGAGGACGTGGCTCCATTGAAGCCCTCTTCGTGGGGCTTGATTTTGCCTTTTCGGGGTTCTTTCCACGTTCGTGAGGACGTGGCTCCATTGAAGCATCACGATGGCCGGATGTATCGCATCGCGGAGATCTTTCCACGTTCGTGAGGACGTGGCTCCATTGAAGCCCGAGCTTTTCCCGTGAACTCACTTTCCGGGTCACCTTTCCACGTTCGTGAGGACGTGGCTCCATTGAAGCCCTCCTGTGGCTTTGGCGATGGCTTCCCGTGAGCGAGCTTTCCACGTTCGTGAGGACGTGGCTCCATTGAAGCGATCTGCGCTTTGGCCTCTCCCCAGCTTTCAGCCATCTTTCCACGTTCGTGAGGACGTGGCTCCATTGAAGCGCCCAGTACGCAAGCGAGCCTCATTGACGCGGCTCTGACCTTTTCCACGTTCGTGAGGACGTGGCTCCATTGAAGCGCCCGCCGATGGATCGTCATTCGGCAGAACCAGCGTGCTTTCCACGTTCGTGAGGACGTGGCTCCATTGAAGCATCCTGTCTGCGTAATACTCCCGCTCCCACTCCGCCTTTCCACGTTCGTGAGGACGTGGCTCCATTGAAGCGGTTCGACGGCGCAGAATTGGAGCGGGACGGTCTACTTTCCACGTTCGTGAGGACGTGGCTCCATTGAAGCCGGGCGAAGCGGATGATCCGCTCGGAGCCAAAAAGGCCTTTCCACGTTCGTGAGGACGTGGCTCCATTGAAGCGCAAGATCGTGGAATTTCGCACGGGCGTCGGCTTTGTGCTTTCCACGTTCGTGAGGACGTGGCTCCATTGAAGCGCTGCGTCTGTTGCAGGATCGGCGATTTACGTTGACCTTTCCACGTTCGTGAGGACGTGGCTCCATTGAAGCGTGGGAGAAGGCTTCTTTCGAACCATCCTGATTCAGTCTTTCCACGTTCGTGAGGACGTGGCTCCATTGAAGCCGTTCGTGTTCGTGACTGAAATTCGCTGCCCATACTTTCCACGTTCGTGAGGACGTGGCTCCATTGAAGCGATCCTTGATCCACAGGGATCGCCTGTGGCCGGTGCGGCTTTCCACGTTCGTGAGGACGTGGCTCCATTGAAGCATTGGCCGCGAACTCATACGCGGCAACGGTGAATCCGCTTTCCACGTTCGTGAGGACGTGGCTCCATTGAAGCCGGTGATTTTGATGTCATTTAGCATGAGCGACAAGTCTTTCCACGTTCGTGAGGACGTGGCTCCATTGAAGCGGCGACTTCCTGGGCGTCGCCTTTGGCCTTCCAGTAACTTTCCACGTTCGTGAGGACGTGGCTCCATTGAAGCCAGTAAGCCAGCGCGGCGGCGACGTAGGGCGGCCAGCTTTCCACGTTCGTGAGGACGTGGCTCCATTGAAGCAATGAATGCCGCTTTGAGGGCGGCTTTGCGGAAGGTCTTTCCACGTTCGTGAGGACGTGGCTCCATTGAAGCGTGTCCGTTCACGTGAAAGCGCCAGTTTTCATCAACTTTCCACGTTCGTGAGGACGTGGCTCCATTGAAGCGTCAAGTGGTGAAAGCACGGCGTATGACCAGCCTCTTTCCACGTTCGTGAGGACGTGGCTCCATTGAAGCCGCTTATTGGCGCTGGCGGTTTCGCCGTGAAGCCAGCTTTCCACGTTCGTGAGGACGTGGCTCCATTGAAGCCAGTTTCGCGGCTTCGATCTTAGCCGGGTAGTCTCTCCTTTCCACGTTCGTGAGGACGTGGCTCCATTGAAGCTTCGCATTTCCAGCTTGGCAATCGAAAACTCGTTTTCTTTCCACGTTCGTGAGGACGTGGCTCCATTGAAGCTTGATTGCGCGTGGTGTTGCCGTCTTGGCTGAAACGGCTTTCCACGTTCGTGAGGACGTGGCTCCATTGAAGCGTAGCCGCCAACTTCAATTTTTGGGATCGCGCGCTCAAGCTTTCCACGTTCGTGAGGACGTGGCTCCATTGAAGCAAGGCAATTCTCGCCGATGCCGTATTTGCAACCGCGCTTTCCACGTTCGTGAGGACGTGGCTCCATTGAAGCGTGGTCGTTCGGTCGGCTCTCAGTTGGAGGGCCTGCTTTCCACGTTCGTGAGGACGTGGCTCCATTGAAGCGATTTGCGCCGCGAACTACGGCAAAAGATGGGGCTCTTTCCACGTTCGTGAGGACGTGGCTCCATTGAAGCTTTTTTTGCCGCGTGACCGTTGCCAGCCACGCGGCGCCTTTCCACGTTCGTGAGGACGTGGCTCCATTGAAGCGGCGTTGGCGACCAAACTCGCCCGCCGGATAGACTCAGGCCTTTCCACGTTCGTGAGGACGTGGCTCCATTGAAGCATGCGAACAACGACACTGCCCGAACCCGTCCCCACCTTTCCACGTTCGTGAGGACGTGGCTCCATTGAAGCTGAAACAGTGCCGATACGAAAAAAGGCTTTTCGGACTTTCCACGTTCGTGAGGACGTGGCTCCATTGAAGCGGTATCACCGAGTTCGTCGAGTTCCGCGACGCCAACCCTTTCCACGTTCGTGAGGACGTGGCTCCATTGAAGCCGGGCGCAGTACGGCCCGCGCAGATCATACCGAACGCCTTTCCACGTTCGTGAGGACGTGGCTCCATTGAAGCCATCCTGCGGAAAGAGAAGGGAAACCAGATCAGAACTCCTTTCCACGTTCGTGAGGACGTGGCTCCATTGAAGCTTCACGCGGAACGAGCCAATGCCAGAGTGCTGGATTATCTTTCCACGTTCGTGAGGACGTGGCTCCATTGAAGCATCGTCGAAGTTCCGGGCCATCCGCTCAAGTATTGGTGTCCTTTCCACGTTCGTGAGGACGTGGCTCCATTGAAGCGGGTTATCCATTTAGTGCCCTGTCTTTTTGCACAGCCTTTCCACGTTCGTGAGGACGTGGCTCCATTGAAGCACCACCTTGCCCGCTTCGTGTGTGCCGGGACAAGGACGCTTTCCACGTTCGTGAGGACGTGGCTCCATTGAAGCAACTGGTAGCCACACGATAGGAGAGGACATGCCACAAGCTTTCCACGTTCGTGAGGACGTGGCTCCATTGAAGCGGCTCCGGCAACGGCTCCGGGCAGCCGTGCAGGAAATCTTTCCACGTTCGTGAGGACGTGGCTCCATTGAAGCGCGTACAGGTGAAGCGGTGATTGATAACTTTGGCTGGCTTTCCACGTTCGTGAGGACGTGGCTCCATTGAAGCAATTGCTCGCTTTCTTCGCCTTCGCCAAAATACACAGCCTTTCCACGTTCGTGAGGACGTGGCTCCATTGAAGCAGGTGTGCCGTGTTCAAACGTGGTGTTGTTGACAACTTTCCACGTTCGTGAGGACGTGGCTCCATTGAAGCGTGAATTGCGCGAGTTTATGGAGCATTTGACAGGCAGCCTTTCCACGTTCGTGAGGACGTGGCTCCATTGAAGCCGAAAGCCCACGCCGCTTTTGCCCGTGGTTTCGTATTCTTTCCACGTTCGTGAGGACGTGGCTCCATTGAAGCATGTTGTCGGCGCGTGGTCGTCGCGTTCGCCGTATTCTTTCCACGTTCGTGAGGACGTGGCTCCATTGAAGCCTGAAGCTGGCCGAATACGCGAAGCGCCCTCGCAGGCTTTCCACGTTCGTGAGGACGTGGCTCCATTGAAGCAATGAAGCGGCGACCAGGCTTTACTCGCTCAGCGCCCTTTCCACGTTCGTGAGGACGTGGCTCCATTGAAGCCTACGCGCCGTTTCAGATAGCGAGTCTGGCCGGTTGCTTTCCACGTTCGTGAGGACGTGGCTCCATTGAAGCTGCGGAGGAACAAACCCGGCTGGAAAGCGCCTTGCTCCTTTCCACGTTCGTGAGGACGTGGCTCCATTGAAGCTTCGGTTTCCAGTTCAAACCCTGATATTCAACGGCGATCTTTCCACGTTCGTGAGGACGTGGCTCCATTGAAGCGTTTTGCATTGCTTTCTCCTTTGTTTTGTCGTCAGCGCTTTCCACGTTCGTGAGGACGTGGCTCCATTGAAGCAAGTTCTGCGTGACAAGCTGAACAAGGTTTTGCACCTTTCCACGTTCGTGAGGACGTGGCTCCATTGAAGCAAGTCCCATCTGACGCCGTTTCCGTAGGGGACTCTGCTTTCCACGTTCGTGAGGACGTGGCTCCATTGAAGCCTCCGATGGCCAGCAACAACCGCAGCGTCAATCGCGTTCTTTCCACGTTCGTGAGGACGTGGCTCCATTGAAGCGCTATTCGGTCGGCCATCTTGTCGAGGAACCGAAAATACTTTCCACGTTCGTGAGGACGTGGCTCCATTGAAGCACCAAAACGGTAAACGAGCGCGGCCATACGATTAAACCTTTCCACGTTCGTGAGGACGTGGCTCCATTGAAGCAGTCAATAATTGCTTTTGTTTTCCACTTGGTTATGTTCTTTCCACGTTCGTGAGGACGTGGCTCCATTGAAGCCATTCTTCGCGTGTCCTATTCATTTCGCGTTCTCCTTTCTTTCCACGTTCGTGAGGACGTGGCTCCATTGAAGCTTCTGTTGGATCGCTTCCGCCAGCGAGCGCACGGCCTTTCCACGTTCGTGAGGACGTGGCTCCATTGAAGCCCTTTGAAATCGCGCTCTATCGTCAATACCGTCAGACTTTCCACGTTCGTGAGGACGTGGCTCCATTGAAGCAGAATTATTTCCTACGTGCCTGGTAGGACTTATGATCTTTCCACGTTCGTGAGGACGTGGCTCCATTGAAGCGTCGAACCGCATCCGCCAACTGAGGCGGCAATTTTCTTTCCACGTTCGTGAGGACGTGGCTCCATTGAAGCTCAGTCAAGTCAATGACTGCGAAACGCTGCTCAACGCTTTCCACGTTCGTGAGGACGTGGCTCCATTGAAGCGGCGTCTGGCCTGGTTTCCGTCAGCTTTCGCCGTCAGGCTTTCCACGTTCGTGAGGACGTGGCTCCATTGAAGCCGCTTACCGCTTGCGTAGGCCACACGCCAGCAATTGCTTTCCACGTTCGTGAGGACGTGGCTCCATTGAAGCAGCAGACCGGATACTTCCTCACAGGGCTGTCAACAGCCTTTCCACGTTCGTGAGGACGTGGCTCCATTGAAGCACCACGCGGCAAGGTGGTAAACACCATGCGCGGAAACTTTCCACGTTCGTGAGGACGTGGCTCCATTGAAGCGCGTTTGATCCAGGAGAATCCAGAACGCTAGAGATCTTTCCACGTTCGTGAGGACGTGGCTCCATTGAAGCGTCTTTGGCTTCCTCTTTAACAGGCTGCCTTCTGGCAATCTTTCCACGTTCGTGAGGACGTGGCTCCATTGAAGCCACCTTCCGGCGCGTTCAGGTATGCATCTGTGATTCTTTCCACGTTCGTGAGGACGTGGCTCCATTGAAGCCGTTGCCGACATTGCTGGGGAATGTCCAGGTGCGGTTCTTTCCACGTTCGTGAGGACGTGGCTCCATTGAAGCGACGAATCCGCATGCCGGGATTTCGCCTCTGGCGGTCTTTCCACGTTCGTGAGGACGTGGCTCCATTGAAGCTTTTGACGTAAAAGCTCGTTGTACTCTTTGGCCATCGCTTTCCACGTTCGTGAGGACGTGGCTCCATTGAAGCCCGCGAGCACGGTGTTAATCCCCTTGCCCATCGTCGCTTTCCACGTTCGTGAGGACGTGGCTCCATTGAAGCCAGGCATCCCAATGTTTGCGGTTTCTGACCAGCCAGCGCTTTCCACGTTCGTGAGGACGTGGCTCCATTGAAGCATCACCGTTGATACGGTTGATGCAACCACGATCACCAACTTTCCACGTTCGTGAGGACGTGGCTCCATTGAAGCGTTACAGCTTCCAGGTGAAACGGACTGGCGCAAGCTCGGCTTTCCACGTTCGTGAGGACGTGGCTCCATTGAAGCCGCCCGCCTCAATCAGCTTCGCGGTCACAATGCCGCCTTTCCACGTTCGTGAGGACGTGGCTCCATTGAAGCTTTCCAGAAACCGGGAACGCCTTTGAGTTCCCACTTCTTTCCACGTTCGTGAGGACGTGGCTCCATTGAAGCTTTTTGATTGATGCCGGAAGCTGAATCAGTTCTGCCTTTCCACGTTCGTGAGGACGTGGCTCCATTGAAGCTAATGTTTCACTTGCAATCAATGCCGCCGCTTCGGTTCTTTCCACGTTCGTGAGGACGTGGCTCCATTGAAGCCGCGCCCAAGTCCACGTCGTACAATTCGGCCAGATGCTCTTTCCACGTTCGTGAGGACGTGGCTCCATTGAAGCCATTCCCGGATTGCTTGGGCTGGGTGGGATGATCGCGCCTTTCCACGTTCGTGAGGACGTGGCTCCATTGAAGCGTTTTGATCGCTCTCTATTTGCTGTTCCGCAACGCGGCTTTCCACGTTCGTGAGGACGTGGCTCCATTGAAGCTAGCATCTGGAATAATAATTTCATTTGCAAAAATTCTTTCCACGTTCGTGAGGACGTGGCTCCATTGAAGCATTTCAAGAACCTCCTGCCCGTCGAAGACGCGCAGGCTTTCCACGTTCGTGAGGACGTGGCTCCATTGAAGCATTCGCCGCCACACCACGTCATGGGCGTGGCTAGAACCTTTCCACGTTCGTGAGGACGTGGCTCCATTGAAGCGCAGTTCCGTGACCGCTGAAGACAATCGAATCAGCTTTCCACGTTCGTGAGGACGTGGCTCCATTGAAGCCCCGAAAGGGCGTCGGGCTTTCGCCGTCCGATATTCCTTTCCACGTTCGTGAGGACGTGGCTCCATTGAAGCCTGACCGTGATCGAAGCCGGAACGCTTTTGAAAAATCTTTCCACGTTCGTGAGGACGTGGCTCCATTGAAGCCAGCAGCCGCAGCCGAAACGACGCCTGAGCCATTCCTTTCCACGTTCGTGAGGACGTGGCTCCATTGAAGCGGCGAGCACGTTGAAGCAAAGCAACTGCCGCTTCATCCTTTCCACGTTCGTGAGGACGTGGCTCCATTGAAGCGGCAGTAGACAGACGCTCAGCAATCACGCCAGCGACTTTCCACGTTCGTGAGGACGTGGCTCCATTGAAGCAGATCGCGGAGGAAACACGCCAAGCAGCCGCTGCTGCTTTCCACGTTCGTGAGGACGTGGCTCCATTGAAGCCCACTGGACAGCGACGACTCCCACCGGAGTCATTACGCTTTCCACGTTCGTGAGGACGTGGCTCCATTGAAGCAGCCGGAGCGGATTAGCGGGCAGGGAAAACAGATTCACCCTTTCCACGTTCGTGAGGACGTGGCTCCATTGAAGCGGTGTAGGCGTATGACTGCCGGTACTGATTGGCCACCCTTTCCACGTTCGTGAGGACGTGGCTCCATTGAAGCGGCGGCAACAGGCGACGCACGCCGGGGATTCGCGCGCCCTTTCCACGTTCGTGAGGACGTGGCTCCATTGAAGCTCGCTTGCCGGAAGGGTTCACGACGTGCAAATCAGGACTTTCCACGTTCGTGAGGACGTGGCTCCATTGAAGCAAAGCACAGTGCTAGACCGTCCAGCTACAGGGACGTTAGGACTTTCCACGTTCGTGAGGACGTGGCTCCATTGAAGCGGCGTGCATTTCCAGATGGGCGCATATCAATGTCGGGCTTTCCACGTTCGTGAGGACGTGGCTCCATTGAAGCCTCAACACACCATGCCGACACCGGGACACCAGATAAATCTTTCCACGTTCGTGAGGACGTGGCTCCATTGAAGCCCGCGATACCAGCCTGCCACCGTTTGCTCGTTACAACTTTCCACGTTCGTGAGGACGTGGCTCCATTGAAGCCGCCGCCTTCGGTTTTCTTGGATCGTTACAGCTTCCACTTTCCACGTTCGTGAGGACGTGGCTCCATTGAAGCCTGACTGAAGTGGGGCGAGAGTTGTGGACTGGGCCGACTTTCCACGTTCGTGAGGACGTGGCTCCATTGAAGCAGGAGATGTGGCGAAGGCTCGCCGGCTGTTCAACGAACTTTCCACGTTCGTGAGGACGTGGCTCCATTGAAGCCCGGTCACGAAATGCGGCTTTGATGGAGGCATCAATTGCCCTTTCCACGTTCGTGAGGACGTGGCTCCATTGAAGCCGGATTCACAACATTGAAGCCGGCGTCCAAACGTGTTCTTTCCACGTTCGTGAGGACGTGGCTCCATTGAAGCGCCGGAGATGATGCCCGGATCAAGCGTCAGGTTTACAGCTTTCCACGTTCGTGAGGACGTGGCTCCATTGAAGCTCCCATCGCGTGCGCGCGGATTCGCTCACGCGCGCCACTTTCCACGTTCGTGAGGACGTGGCTCCATTGAAGCATTCGCCGGTTGAGTTTCGTGTTCGGAAGATGGTTCTTTCCACGTTCGTGAGGACGTGGCTCCATTGAAGCCCCCCTCGCAGCCGCGCCAACTCTGCGCGCCGCATCTCTGCTTTCCACGTTCGTGAGGACGTGGCTCCATTGAAGCCCGGCTTCGCGCCCGTTCCGTCACCGGCAGCCGTCTCTTTCCACGTTCGTGAGGACGTGGCTCCATTGAAGCGTACTCGTAGGCTTCTTCCTCTTCGCGCTGACGATCACTTTCCACGTTCGTGAGGACGTGGCTCCATTGAAGCTGGTTGTTTTGCGTTGCGGTACACAGCCTGAGATTGCTTTCCACGTTCGTGAGGACGTGGCTCCATTGAAGCCCTGTTGTGGCCGCGCATTTGGGGCAGCGCAGCGTTAGCTTTCCACGTTCGTGAGGACGTGGCTCCATTGAAGCGTATGGAATCGCAGTAACACAAACATCCATCGCGCCTTTCCACGTTCGTGAGGACGTGGCTCCATTGAAGCGCCAATGAACCGGAATGGCCAATACGTATTGGGCGATGCTTTCCACGTTCGTGAGGACGTGGCTCCATTGAAGCCGCCGTGCAGCGGATACTGCGCGGCGACAAGCTGTTTCTTTCCACGTTCGTGAGGACGTGGCTCCATTGAAGCAGGTCTGGCCGCACGCCTGATGCCAACACGCGGCCACTTTCCACGTTCGTGAGGACGTGGCTCCATTGAAGCGTATCGCCATTGAATGTCTCGAAAGAGACTCGCAGTCTTTCCACGTTCGTGAGGACGTGGCTCCATTGAAGCAAGATGGTCTATGAGGAAGTTTTTTCGTATTGGAGTCCTTTCCACGTTCGTGAGGACGTGGCTCCATTGAAGCTCCGGCTGCTGAAAATGCACGGACTAGAAGCCTATACTTTCCACGTTCGTGAGGACGTGGCTCCATTGAAGCACCAACGCCGCCGACAATCGCGCGCTGGTTGCGTGGACTTTCCACGTTCGTGAGGACGTGGCTCCATTGAAGCTGCCCGCAGACTTTGGTAGCCTCTGGCTCTACACTGACTCCTTTCCACGTTCGTGAGGACGTGGCTCCATTGAAGCTATTTATAATACTTCTAAGCTTAATACTGCTTATAAACTTTCCACGTTCGTGAGGACGTGGCTCCATTGAAGCTTTCTGAGAAGGTGTCAACTTAAATTTTGACATTACTTTCCACGTTCGTGAGGACGTGGCTCCATTGAAGCTCTTGAACTCGCACGAAGCTCAGGTCGCCGTTTTTGCTTTCCACGTTCGTGAGGACGTGGCTCCATTGAAGCTCATCGCGCGAAGCTTGCAACTCCAAACCGCGTAACTTTCCACGTTCGTGAGGACGTGGCTCCATTGAAGCGTTGCGAGCGGAATCGAAGGTCAAGCTGTAATCCGGCTTTCCACGTTCGTGAGGACGTGGCTCCATTGAAGCTACGATTACCTGCCGCTCGTTTCGCCGCGTTCGTGCTTTCCAAGTTCGTGAGGACGTGGCTCCATTGAAGCCTGGTACCCGGCAAAGATTTCGGGCAAATCCCAGCTTTCCACGTTCGTGAGGACGTGGCTCCATTGAAGCCGCTGGCGCGATACCAGCGGGCAACTCTGTGACCGATTCTTTCCACGTTCGTGAGGACGTGGCTCCATTGAAGCACTCAATCGAAAAAAAATCATCAGGCGTGAAAGCAGGCTTTCCACGTTCGTGAGGACGTGGCTCCATTGAAGCCGCGTCCTGTCGTGTCGTGAAGCCTTCGCCTTCCGCTTTCCACGTTCGTGAGGACGTGGCTCCATTGAAGCTCTCGTTCCACTTCGCATCTCGCTTTTCGAGCAGTTCCTTTCCACGTTCGTGAGGACGTGGCTCCATTGAAGCTCCTTATCGCCCGTCTCCGGGCATTTTGTTGGTTGATCCTTTCCACGTTCGTGAGGACGTGGCTCCATTGAAGCCGCTGCCGGTTGAACCGGGTGCGGGTGAACCGCCTGCTTTCCACGTTCGTGAGGACGTGGCTCCATTGAAGCCTCCGAATTATCATAGCAATAGACTCCCGGCTGTAGCACCTTTCCACGTTCGTGAGGACGTGGCTCCATTGAAGCTGCCAGTAAAACCCGTTCCAGCTCCGGCTGAAATTGCGCTTTCCACGTTCGTGAGGACGTGGCTCCATTGAAGCCGATCTATCTGTTCATTGCCAATGCAGATGAATCGTCCTTTCCACGTTCGTGAGGACGTGGCTCCATTGAAGCTGGCGGTGCTGGCCGAGGCACTGACGGCGGCGCAGGCTTTCCACGTTCGTGAGGACGTGGCTCCATTGAAGCCCCGGCTGTCGGCCACCCCCGGCAACCGAAAGCCCGCCTTTCCACGTTCGTGAGGACGTGGCTCCATTGAAGCGTCGGCGTGTTCGGCGTTGTTCTGGGCGTGCATTTGCTTTCCACGTTCGTGAGGACGTGGCTCCATTGAAGCAATCCCAAATGACGCTCAAGCGTCGCCCGGTCTTCCGCCTTTCCACGTTCGTGAGGACGTGGCTCCATTGAAGCGACTGCCGCCAAATCCGAACTCCCCGGCACCACGACTTTCCACGTTCGTGAGGACGTGGCTCCATTGAAGCCTGAATGCGCTGACGCTGGCGGGCAACGCGCCTGCGCCTTTCCACGTTCGTGAGGACGTGGCTCCATTGAAGCCATAAACTCTTTTTCGGCGTGCTGAAGGCGTTTCCCTTTCCACGTTCGTGAGGACGTGGCTCCATTGAAGCCTGTGATTTCATCCATTCCAACACGCGCCGAAACCTTTCCACGTTCGTGAGGACGTGGCTCCATTGAAGCCGGCAACCTGGATCGCTTGACCGGAACCGCGAGCAGACCTTTCCACGTTCGTGAGGACGTGGCTCCATTGAAGCGACTTGAACGCGCGGGGATGCAATGCGTCGGCCAGGCTTTCCACGTTCGTGAGGACGTGGCTCCATTGAAGCAATCGTAGGCTAAAAATCCGCTACTGCTTGGCGACGCTTTCCACGTTCGTGAGGACGTGGCTCCATTGAAGCTGCCGTCGCGTGCAGCCAGAAAGTGCAGAAAGTGCCCTTTCCACGTTCGTGAGGACGTGGCTCCATTGAAGCGATTACGATGTATGCTACTGCGGCCAATGAAAGAAGCACTTTCCACGTTCGTGAGGACGTGGCTCCATTGAAGCCGCGCGATCAGCGCCACGCTGATCGAAGGCCATTGCCTTTCCACGTTCGTGAGGACGTGGCTCCATTGAAGCCTCATAAGATTGGATCAACAGAGCGCAAAATAATCTCTTTCCACGTTCGTGAGGACGTGGCTCCATTGAAGCTTTTCTCTCTATACGAATTTTTGTTCAAGCAGTCCGCCTTTCCACGTTCGTGAGGACGTGGCTCCATTGAAGCCAAACCTGAGAGCGGCTCTTACGCCGCTGCTGGCTGCTTTCCACGTTCGTGAGGACGTGGCTCCATTGAAGCCTGGCCTCGCCCCTTTTAAGACCTCCAGAATACGCAGCTTTCCACGTTCGTGAGGACGTGGCTCCATTGAAGCCGGCTTGGCTTTTACCACGCGACTGAGGGCGCGAAGCTTTCCACGTTCGTGAGGACGTGGCTCCATTGAAGCCCAAGCGGCCTGAGCGGTTTCGGTCTGGACAGGGGTACTTTCCACGTTCGTGAGGACGTGGCTCCATTGAAGCAGGCATCCCGCGAAAGAGTGTTTATCAAGCAGCCACTTTCCACGTTCGTGAGGACGTGGCTCCATTGAAGCCGATTCGATCAAAATAACTTTGGCGTCTGGCCTGGTTTCTTTCCACGTTCGTGAGGACGTGGCTCCATTGAAGCTAATGGACTTCTGAACAACGCCGCTGTCATTATCACTTTCCACGTTCGTGAGGACGTGGCTCCATTGAAGCCACGACGCATCGAAACGCCGCTCGCTTCGATCGAACGGCCTTTCCACGTTCGTGAGGACGTGGCTCCATTGAAGCCGCCAGACCATTGCAGCTTCGAGCAGCGCATCAAGCACTTTCCACGTTCGTGAGGACGTGGCTCCATTGAAGCCTGACCAATTCAGGTACAAGTCGAGCGCCGTTGCCGTTCTTTCCACGTTCGTGAGGACGTGGCTCCATTGAAGCCGTGGTTATGGGTTACGGGTTGTTGAGTATCGTGCGCTTTCCACGTTCGTGAGGACGTGGCTCCATTGAAGCTGAATGCGAGCGAATAGCTTGTACATTATCCGTTCATACTTTCCACGTTCGTGAGGACGTGGCTCCATTGAAGCCGCTCTAGTTGTGCTTGTAATGTAACCCGCCCAAACTTTCCACGTTCGTGAGGACGTGGCTCCATTGAAGCGGGCTGGGGTTGACTTCGTCGGCGCTGGCCAGCGGCAGCTTTCCACGTTCGTGAGGACGTGGCTCCATTGAAGCGGCAATGCTGTCTTCGGGGTCTGTGATCGCCTGCCCGCCTTTCCACGTTCGTGAGGACGTGGCTCCATTGAAGCAGTCCCTGACCGAGCAGGGAATCAATCAGCGTTTTCGCTTTCCACGTTCGTGAGGACGTGGCTCCATTGAAGCACGGTGGCGCGATGGTCAGAGAGCGAACCGTCCAACTTTCCACGTTCGTGAGGACGTGGCTCCATTGAAGCGGGTTTTCGGGGTTCGATCCAACGTATAATCAGGCGCTTTCCACGTTCGTGAGGACGTGGCTCCATTGAAGCGATCCTGGCCGGGTAGTCTCTGAGTTCGCGCGAAGCGCTTTCCACGTTCGTGAGGACGTGGCTCCATTGAAGCTGCGTATCGGCCAAACGCTGTCACTGAACCGCCTTCACCTTTCCACGTTCGTGAGGACGTGGCTCCATTGAAGCGAAGTTTTCCTGCCAAATCCGGGGATGAGCCGCAAGGCTTTCCACGTTCGTGAGGACGTGGCTCCATTGAAGCGTTCCGGTGTAGGTGAAGCCGGTTGTTTCGACGATCTCTTTCCACGTTCGTGAGGACGTGGCTCCATTGAAGCGCGGTTGCGGTCGGAGTAGCCACAAATCCAGAGGCGCGCTTTCCACGTTCGTGAGGACGTGGCTCCATTGAAGCGATGATGGCCGTTGCGTCGTCGAAGGGATTTGATGCGCTTTCCACGTTCGTGAGGACGTGGCTCCATTGAAGCGCGATTTAGGGCGGGCGGGGAAGGAATTGCCGGAAGCTTTCCACGTTCGTGAGGACGTGGCTCCATTGAAGCGGTAAGGAATTGACAACAACACTGGCGAGTCAGTCCTTTCCACGTTCGTGAGGACGTGGCTCCATTGAAGCTTTTTTCTTCTTGCATTTTTTTTTGGCCTGCCGGTCTTTCCACGTTCGTGAGGACGTGGCTCCATTGAAGCCCCAGTCGTTCGGGTGCATCAGCCAGGCCGTGGCCACCTTTCCACGTTCGTGAGGACGTGGCTCCATTGAAGCAGGTGAAAGTGGATCGGACGATGATGCCGGTGTCGGCTTTCCACGTTCGTGAGGACGTGGCTCCATTGAAGCCAGCGTAAAAAACGGTATTCACAAGTACAGTATGGCTTTCCACGTTCGTGAGGACGTGGCTCCATTGAAGCTTACAGAAGCTACCACAGATAGATACAAAGCACCTGCCTTTCCACGTTCGTGAGGACGTGGCTCCATTGAAGCTAATCACGGCGACGACCTCAGCAAAAACCGCCGCCGCTTTCCACGTTCGTGAGGACGTGGCTCCATTGAAGCGCGGAAAACGCTGTACGACTATCGCCAACGATGGCCGGACTTTCCACGTTCGTGAGGACGTGGCTCCATTGAAGCTCCAGTTCGATCTCAAATTTGGCTATAACTGAATCTCTTTCCACGTTCGTGAGGACGTGGCTCCATTGAAGCGCCGTGCGCTTGGTTCAGGTTCAACGCCTGGAGCAGACCTTTCCACGTTCGTGAGGACGTGGCTCCATTGAAGCGTGGTTTGAGTGATCGGAAGGCCGCGCCTCAGTGCAATCTTTCCACGTTCGTGAGGACGTGGCTCCATTGAAGCGCCGTGCGTCGGCTACTGTTTCGCTCCATCGTGGGAGCCTTTCCACGTTCGTGAGGACGTGGCTCCATTGAAGCCCGCCAGACCCGGAATTGCTGGCTGACCTCTGTGCCCCCTTTCCACGTTCGTGAGGACGTGGCTCCATTGAAGCGTTCTTTCCCGGCCACATGGCTTTCGATATGAATACACTTTCCACGTTCGTGAGGACGTGGCTCCATTGAAGCATTGTGTCGGTCCACTCGACCAGTCAGTTTTGCTTCTTTCCACGTTCGTGAGGACGTGGCTCCATTGAAGCTCGTTGTCTTCGCTGACTTTCACCTTGTAGCAAGCTTCTTTCCACGTTCGTGAGGACGTGGCTCCATTGAAGCGTGAGTGCAGTGGATTTGCGCGCAAGCCGGTCGCTGTCTTTCCACGTTCGTGAGGACGTGGCTCCATTGAAGCAGCATCGCGCCGCCCCAATCGTTCGCCACCACCGTTGCTTTCCACGTTCGTGAGGACGTGGCTCCATTGAAGCTATAGTTATCAGTTTCACTTGTACGCGACAGGTAAGCCCTTTCCACGTTCGTGAGGACGTGGCTCCATTGAAGCGCAGGTGATTCCGTTTTGTTCGCGCGTCATTCGGCTTCTTTCCACGTTCGTGAGGACGTGGCTCCATTGAAGCCTTCCCCGCTTGCCGGGTGGTGTGCGGGGTTAAAGCTTTCCACGTTCGTGAGGACGTGGCTCCATTGAAGCTGGAACCATCGCCAATAAAATCAGCCTTTTCGCGCGCTTTCCACGTTCGTGAGGACGTGGCTCCATTGAAGCTGCCTTTCTGACTCTTTCTGTAGCCATTTTGGGCTTGACTTTCCACGTTCGTGAGGACGTGGCTCCATTGAAGCCATTGGTCTTGCAGCAATCCGGGCGGCGACACGATCCTTTCCACGTTCGTGAGGACGTGGCTCCATTGAAGCGCCCGCGTCGAGATTTTCAACAACGCGGTCTGGTCCTTTCCACGTTCGTGAGGACGTGGCTCCATTGAAGCGCCGTAATCGAAATGGAGGCAACGCAATGAATTTCTCTTTCCACGTTCGTGAGGACGTGGCTCCATTGAAGCAAACCAATCGCGCCTTCAGGTGGGTAAAATTCAGAGCTTTCCACGTTCGTGAGGACGTGGCTCCATTGAAGCTTTCCGGGCAATGCGCTGGTACTCGATCCAGCAACGCTTTCCACGTTCGTGAGGACGTGGCTCCATTGAAGCAGTCCCGCTGTCGCCCGGTGCATCAGTGCGGGTCATCTTTCCACGTTCGTGAGGACGTGGCTCCATTGAAGCGATTTGCGGCGCGCAGTAGGTTTGCGCCGCTTGGAGGCACTTTCCACGTTCGTGAGGACGTGGCTCCATTGAAGCCTTGACCGCAAGTCACAGAGCGACAGCCGCCCTGCCGCTTTCCACGTTCGTGAGGACGTGGCTCCATTGAAGCTCGACAGGCGCGCAAAAACTTTTCGAGTTTCGCGGCTCTTTCCACGTTCGTGAGGACGTGGCTCCATTGAAGCTGGAAAAAACTCTTGTCGTTTTGGTCAAGCGATGATCTTTCCACGTTCGTGAGGACGTGGCTCCATTGAAGCTACACTCTTCCTCCCCAACCTCATTTCCATCATCATCCACTTTCCACGTTCGTGAGGACGTGGCTCCATTGAAGCGCAAATGGCTCATACATCTCTTCTGTCTCACTAGACTTTCCACGTTCGTGAGGACGTGGCTCCATTGAAGCTGGCCAGAAGCCATCCTCATCAAACGGATTGGACTGACCTTTCCACGTTCGTGAGGACGTGGCTCCATTGAAGCCGTCATTGCGCGCCCCCTTCTGCGTCGTTCCGTTGCACTTTCCACGTTCGTGAGGACGTGGCTCCATTGAAGCGGTTTCGACCTGTGAGCCGGCCTCGTGCGCTCGTTCCTTTCCACGTTCGTGAGGACGTGGCTCCATTGAAGCCACCGGTGGAGTCTAGCGGCTTGCTAATTTCCACCTTTCCACGTTCGTGAGGACGTGGCTCCATTGAAGCCCGGATACTCTGCACGTGACCATCAGCTAGCGCCTGTCTTTCCACGTTCGTGAGGACGTGGCTCCATTGAAGCATCCACTCGCCAACGTGTGCCTAGACCCTGACTAAATCTTTCCACGTTCGTGAGGACGTGGCTCCATTGAAGCCGTTGTCCCGCGCAGATTGCCGTCTCTGCGCGGATCCTTTCCACGTTCGTGAGGACGTGGCTCCATTGAAGCACGCAGGCGGCCACGTCCGGCTTGCGGAAAATAGGCTTTCCACGTTCGTGAGGACGTGGCTCCATTGAAGCGCCGCCCGCAGCTTGCAGAGCCAGCGCGACAGCCGGCTTTCCACGTTCGTGAGGACGTGGCTCCATTGAAGCCACCCATCGGGAGACTGTGGCGTTCATTCGCCGCCACTTTCCACGTTCGTGAGGACGTGGCTCCATTGAAGCGAGCGTTGACGAGGAAGCGTTCGACCGGGACGCCGCTTTCCACGTTCGTGAGGACGTGGCTCCATTGAAGCAACGCCTGCGACTCGGCCAAGACTGCCGGGATCAGCTTTCCACGTTCGTGAGGACGTGGCTCCATTGAAGCTCAAATCAAATCTGCCATCGGCAATCGCGGCACGTTTCTTTCCACGTTCGTGAGGACGTGGCTCCATTGAAGCCACCGAAGCAGCCGTGCGCGCGGGCGGCGTGCTGGTCCTTTCCACGTTCGTGAGGACGTGGCTCCATTGAAGCTCGGCAGCGTTTGCGGATAATGCCGCCGCTATCAAGTCTTTCCACGTTCGTGAGGACGTGGCTCCATTGAAGCAGTGCCAATAAGCTTCTGGGAAACTGGGTTCCATTCGCTTTCCACGTTCGTGAGGACGTGGCTCCATTGAAGCCGCAAACGCTGGCCGACTTGGACGCGCCCGCCGACTTTCCACGTTCGTGAGGACGTGGCTCCATTGAAGCATTCGCTTTGCTTCCCCTTTCCGGTCTGGTTGATAACCTTTCCACGTTCGTGAGGACGTGGCTCCATTGAAGCAGGAAGTGGCGATGGCGGAATATGAGCGCGTCACGGCTTTCCACGTTCGTGAGGACGTGGCTCCATTGAAGCTACTCGAATGGCGAGTATAGTATCCGTATGGCAAAACTTTCCACGTTCGTGAGGACGTGGCTCCATTGAAGCCGCAAAGCCTGGCGACTGATTGCTGCCCGCAGCGGCAGCTTTCCACGTTCGTGAGGACGTGGCTCCATTGAAGCTGTTTTGGAAAACTCAATCACCCATACAAATGGATCTTTCCACGTTCGTGAGGACGTGGCTCCATTGAAGCTGCTTGAAGGCGCAGCAAGTGGCAAATCAGAGCTACGCTTTCCACGTTCGTGAGGACGTGGCTCCATTGAAGCGCTCATCGTCTCTCCTTGCCCGCGCCCCAGCCGGAGCCTTTCCACGTTCGTGAGGACGTGGCTCCATTGAAGCCTGGACGACGCTTGATGATCCGTCGAACGATGATGCTTTCCACGTTCGTGAGGACGTGGCTCCATTGAAGCTGCCCTCTGTGAAAAGGCGACGCTGCACAGCCATCCTTTCCACGTTCGTGAGGACGTGGCTCCATTGAAGCGCGTCAGCGATGAGGCTTACTGCGAAGCCGTCATACGCTTTCCACGTTCGTGAGGACGTGGCTCCATTGAAGCGACCGGAGCGTTTGGCGTAATCGTCCAGCGAGGTTCTTTCCACGTTCGTGAGGACGTGGCTCCATTGAAGCATCCTTGAAAAAAAGAAAGAAATTCCAGCGGCTGCGCTTTCCACGTTCGTGAGGACGTGGCTCCATTGAAGCCTACATCAAGAAGACGACGACTGACGGCAACACCATCCTTTCCACGTTCGTGAGGACGTGGCTCCATTGAAGCTTGCCCAGGCGTTGGCCTTTTCACGGCGGTAGATATTCTTTCCACGTTCGTGAGGACGTGGCTCCATTGAAGCACCGGGACACCGTTGCCCACGGCGCGATACTTGGCTTCTTTCCACGTTCGTGAGGACGTGGCTCCATTGAAGCTGAATTTGTGCAAACGACCTTTGACGATGACTACGACGCTTTCCACGTTCGTGAGGACGTGGCTCCATTGAAGCGAATTTCGCACCATTCTTTGGGTCACGTTCTGGCTGACTTTCCACGTTCGTGAGGACGTGGCTCCATTGAAGCTTCGCGCTCTCTGGCTGCTGCTTTTTTTGAACTCGCGCCTTTCCACGTTCGTGAGGACGTGGCTCCATTGAAGCGGTTTATTCGGGGCGGTTCCGTGTTTGGGGCTGTTGCTTTCCACGTTCGTGAGGACGTGGCTCCATTGAAGCGACGGTGAAGCATCCGCAGTTGCTTCCGGCGCGTCGTTCTTTCCACGTTCGTGAGGACGTGGCTCCATTGAAGCCGCGATGAGCGGCGGCACGGCTTCATCGCCTGGTCAGTTCTTTCCACGTTCGTGAGGACGTGGCTCCATTGAAGCATCCTGTCCGTCGTCGCAATCTCAGTCCCAACGGGCAGGCTTTCCACGTTCGTGAGGACGTGGCTCCATTGAAGCCGACACTTACGACGAAGCGCGCGAACACGCAACCGACTTTCCACGTTCGTGAGGACGTGGCTCCATTGAAGCGAAGCGAGATTGCCGAGCGCGCCAGCGGCTTGGATCTTTCCACGTTCGTGAGGACGTGGCTCCATTGAAGCAACAGACCGGCTACAGTCAACATGACCTCGACCATCTTTCCACGTTCGTGAGGACGTGGCTCCATTGAAGCCGAATTTATTGAAGCCGACATAATCGAAGAAGACGCTTTCCACGTTCGTGAGGACGTGGCTCCATTGAAGCCGACTGGACAGGTCTGCGCTGTAACTGCACGCAATCCTTTCCACGTTCGTGAGGACGTGGCTCCATTGAAGCTGGCTTCACCGAGAATGGGAGGGCGCGTCATTCCCGCCTTTCCACGTTCGTGAGGACGTGGCTCCATTGAAGCGTGGAAACCGTTTTCCCTCTCGCCTTCCCTTTCGCCTTTCCACGTTCGTGAGGACGTGGCTCCATTGAAGCCAATTTCGCCGCGCGGCGCTTGACCGCCACGGCTTTCCTTTCCACGTTCGTGAGGACGTGGCTCCATTGAAGCTTAGCGTTTTCCACGATTTGCCGGGCTTCCCAATTTTCTTTCCACGTTCGTGAGGACGTGGCTCCATTGAAGCGCGGTCGGGTCGTTCCCGGTGGTCGGCCTGACCGCTTCTTTCCACGTTCGTGAGGACGTGGCTCCATTGAAGCGATCGCTGCCTAGAGCACGCCAAGTCGCTCGGCTTCTTTCCACGTTCGTGAGGACGTGGCTCCATTGAAGCTCGCGGTTCGGTTCGCGGCGTTGGCACTCCCGGCGATTGGCTTTCCACGTTCGTGAGGACGTGGCTCCATTGAAGCACGGATGGGATGTATAGAATAGAAAGGACAAACCATGCTTTCCACGTTCGTGAGGACGTGGCTCCATTGAAGCGATCTGGTTACAGAGACGACCCGCACGCGCGGCGGCATCTTTCCACGTTCGTGAGGACGTGGCTCCATTGAAGCGGGACGATGCCGGTCGCATACAGCACGACGAACCCCGGCTTTCCACGTTCGTGAGGACGTGGCTCCATTGAAGCACGTCTGGCGAGAAGAGCAGATTCTGGACAGAAAAACTTTCCACGTTCGTGAGGACGTGGCTCCATTGAAGCAGGATCAGGGTCGCTATATTCCGTGGTGTCGCATCTTTCCACGTTCGTGAGGACGTGGCTCCATTGAAGCCCGACTGGCAGTGGGATGATTCGAGTGGGCGATCTGCTTTCCACGTTCGTGAGGACGTGGCTCCATTGAAGCCCGGAGTTTGAAGGCGTTGGCGCGGTTCGATTGGAGCCTTTCCACGTTCGTGAGGACGTGGCTCCATTGAAGCATACCACCTGGACGATCGAAGACTTCATCGAAGCCGAACTTTCCACGTTCGTGAGGACGTGGCTCCATTGAAGCACGGCGAAGAATAGGAGAAAACCATGTCAATTTACGTCCTTTCCACGTTCGTGAGGACGTGGCTCCATTGAAGCTGCGCGGCGATGCTGGCGCTGAAAGGAAGATTGCACTTTCCACGTTCGTGAGGACGTGGCTCCATTGAAGCGAAAAGCCGCGCAACATCAAAATCGGCGGTTATCCCTTTCCACGTTCGTGAGGACGTGGCTCCATTGAAGCTTCGTCGCCAAGCAAAAGGATTGCCGACATCAACACTCTTTCCACGTTCGTGAGGACGTGGCTCCATTGAAGCCGAACTCCATGTGCATTGCGTATTCAGCATTCGTGCCTTTCCACGTTCGTGAGGACGTGGCTCCATTGAAGCAGTCAAGGAGAATCCAAAATGGAGAATATCGCTTCCTTTCCACGTTCGTGAGGACGTGGCTCCATTGAAGCGTTGCGGAAATTGTAATGGCTGCGATTGGTGGCGTCTTTCCACGTTCGTGAGGACGTGGCTCCATTGAAGCGGTTATGGCGAACCTGGCTTTGATTACTGGGATCGTTCTTTCCACGTTCGTGAGGACGTGGCTCCATTGAAGCCAATTGTGGAGCGGTCAGATTGGCGCATTCGTGCGAACTTTCCACGTTCGTGAGGACGTGGCTCCATTGAAGCGCCAATCGCCGTCGCAATGGCAAAGGCCACCGAGCGCTTTCCACGTTCGTGAGGACGTGGCTCCATTGAAGCTCCATGTTTTCTCCCTTTCCAGCCTCGCAGCCGGTTCTTTCCACGTTCGTGAGGACGTGGCTCCATTGAAGCATTACTTTGCAGAGATGGAAGCCGCGAACCTGCCGCAACTTTCCACGTTCGTGAGGACGTGGCTCCATTGAAGCCGGCTGGATTCGGCACGCCGACGAAGGCGATTGTCCTTTCCACGTTCGTGAGGACGTGGCTCCATTGAAGCTGTTGCGCCGCTCTTTCCTGTTGCAACAACAGACTCTTTCCACGTTCGTGAGGACGTGGCTCCATTGAAGCGACGGCGAAAGCGCAGCAATGGCCGTCAAATCAGAGTCCTTTCCACGTTCGTGAGGACGTGGCTCCATTGAAGCCAGTTCTTCCGCTGTCCCGTCTGCCCAAGCAACGGGCGCCTTTCCACGTTCGTGAGGACGTGGCTCCATTGAAGCGTGCGAATCACACGTCCGGGCGTTGGATGGTGGGACTTTCCACGTTCGTGAGGACGTGGCTCCATTGAAGCGTCATTGTTGTTGTGGTGTCGGTTCCAAGCCAGCATTCTTTCCACGTTCGTGAGGACGTGGCTCCATTGAAGCGATCTGCGCTTTGGCGTCTCCCCAGCTTTCAGCCATCTTTCCACGTTCGTGAGGACGTGGCTCCATTGAAGCCCTGCATTGCGGAAAGTGGTTCGTTCGGAATATCGCCTTTCCACGTTCGTGAGGACGTGGCTCCATTGAAGCGGACAGTGGCCGGTCGGCAGTTCTTCGACGTACAACGCTTTCCACGTTCGTGAGGACGTGGCTCCATTGAAGCTGATACAACCCAAACGGCCCGGTTTCGCCTTCGCTGACTTTCCACGTTCGTGAGGACGTGGCTCCATTGAAGCTTCTTCGGTCGCTGTTTTGTTGACTGTCTTTTTGGCCCTTTCCACGTTCGTGAGGACGTGGCTCCATTGAAGCGCCATCACGCGCCCCCCTTCCGCTCTGCATCTAATCTTTCCACGTTCGTGAGGACGTGGCTCCATTGAAGCCGCAGTAGACGCAGATGCTTTTTTTGATTGCCGAACTTTCCACGTTCGTGAGGACGTGGCTCCATTGAAGCATGGCTGCGTACGATCTCACGGAAGATTGGAGAAACTTTCCACGTTCGTGAGGACGTGGCTCCATTGAAGCCCAGCCACGCGGCGCGATGATTGGGTTAGTCTTCGGCCTTTCCACGTTCGTGAGGACGTGGCTCCATTGAAGCTCGGTCGTTGATGTCCATCGCCAGCGCGTGACCGTCTTTCCACGTTCGTGAGGACGTGGCTCCATTGAAGCACTTGTTGCCAGCGGGCAGATTTTCCGCTGAATTCGCTTTCCACGTTCGTGAGGACGTGGCTCCATTGAAGCTGGATTCTGATGAGCCAGACGCGAACCGACGCAGTGCTTTCCACGTTCGTGAGGACGTGGCTCCATTGAAGCGACCTCTGACCACTCTTTTTCGGCTTTTGCGATTGCGCTTTCCACGTTCGTGAGGACGTGGCTCCATTGAAGCACAACTTTTTTCTGCAAAAAGTGTGACAAAATCAATCACTTTCCACGTTCGTGAGGACGTGGCTCCATTGAAGCTTTCCGCGCACGCCCTTCACCGGCCAATCTTCGGGCCTTTCCACGTTCGTGAGGACGTGGCTCCATTGAAGCGACCGTTGCGGGAATTGATTTGGCGCAGACGTGGACTTTCCACGTTCGTGAGGACGTGGCTCCATTGAAGCCGGAGAGCAGCCCGGTGAGATGGTCATTCATTCATGCTTTCCACGTTCGTGAGGACGTGGCTCCATTGAAGCCATCACGGCCAGCCCATTCCGGTCAAGTCGAAATTGCTTTCCACGTTCGTGAGGACGTGGCTCCATTGAAGCCGCCTGACCCGTCGCTATCCGGCGCGGTCGGATTGAGCTTTCCACGTTCGTGAGGACGTGGCTCCATTGAAGCGACGCGGCGGACGGACGCAAGGACATCGCAATCATCCTTTCCACGTTCGTGAGGACGTGGCTCCATTGAAGCGCGACGGACAAGCCGCGCGAATGGTTCAAACGAATGCCCTTTCCACGTTCGTGAGGACGTGGCTCCATTGAAGCGAGAACGCCGAATTTACCAACTGGCTGAAGTCTGTCTTTCCACGTTCGTGAGGACGTGGCTCCATTGAAGCCTGTTTTACCTGACGGGCGGCGCGGCTGTGTTCGGTCTTTCCACGTTCGTGAGGACGTGGCTCCATTGAAGCGGCCTCGCCGCGCGTGCTGGCGGCGGCGATTGGCTTCTTTCCACGTTCGTGAGGACGTGGCTCCATTGAAGCCGTACCGAGCAATTGCAACCGTTCGATTTCCAAATCTTTCCACGTTCGTGAGGACGTGGCTCCATTGAAGCACCGTTACCCGTTGGCAATTGTTTTGGATTTAGGAATGCTTTCCACGTTCGTGAGGACGTGGCTCCATTGAAGCATCCGTAGCTGACCAGAAGGCCACGCGCGTTGCGGCCTTTCCACGTTCGTGAGGACGTGGCTCCATTGAAGCATTTTACCGCAACCGTTCCGGCTGGATTTGGCACGCCTTTCCACGTTCGTGAGGACGTGGCTCCATTGAAGCGACGTGATAGTTGTCCCTTTTCGACTTGCGCGCTGAACTTTCCACGTTCGTGAGGACGTGGCTCCATTGAAGCTGCCAGACGATGTTTCGCGTCGCACTCGCTGGATTGTCTTTCCACGTTCGTGAGGACGTGGCTCCATTGAAGCTCGCGGTGTCAGCGTATTCAAGGTTTCCCACGCATCTTTCCACGTTCGTGAGGACGTGGCTCCATTGAAGCTGATTATAAATTTGTCAAAAGTATCTTTGGACAGCGCACTTTCCACGTTCGTGAGGACGTGGCTCCATTGAAGCGTTGATTTGTCAGCCGGAACCAACCGCGACCGCAACTTTCCACGTTCGTGAGGACGTGGCTCCATTGAAGCGCCAGTTGGCCAGCGCAACGCTGGCCGCTGTCAACACACTTTCCACGTTCGTGAGGACGTGGCTCCATTGAAGCAACCTGAGAATGAACGGGCGGCGCAGATTGGCGACTGCTTTCCACGTTCGTGAGGACGTGGCTCCATTGAAGCAGCGCCCGCGAGTTTGATTTTGATGGGAAGCTCAACACTTTCCACGTTCGTGAGGACGTGGCTCCATTGAAGCAAGCGTTTGATGCAGAGGATGCCGAAGCGCGGAATCTTTCCACGTTCGTGAGGACGTGGCTCCATTGAAGCTGCTGATCGAAGTGGAACGGCTTTTTGCGCGACACCGCTTTCCACGTTCGTGAGGACGTGGCTCCATTGAAGCCTGCTTACGTCCCGTCGTCAGGTGAGCAATCCGCCGCTTTCCACGTTCGTGAGGACGTGGCTCCATTGAAGCATTCCTTCCATCGCGCCGCATCCGCCGCCAGCCACGCACCTTTCCACGTTCGTGAGGACGTGGCTCCATTGAAGCTCTCCTGATGTCATTTCGCTTCCTCCTGTGCCGCGCGGGCTTTCCACGTTCGTGAGGACGTGGCTCCATTGAAGCAGCAAACATCCCACCTTTGCCGCCTTGCAAGTCCGGCTTTCCACGTTCGTGAGGACGTGGCTCCATTGAAGCTCCTGGGGATGTCAACAACACGATCCCCATGTCGTCAATCTTTCCACGTTCGTGAGGACGTGGCTCCATTGAAGCCCTGCTGCGATGGCGAGGGAGTAGCGTACGACTGCTCTTTCCACGTTCGTGAGGACGTGGCTCCATTGAAGCGCGATCCTGAAGGCGTGATCCTGGCCAATCGTCGCTCCTTTCCACGTTCGTGAGGACGTGGCTCCATTGAAGCTGGGGCTGCGATAGGATCAAACCCGTCACCCCAAACGCCGCTTTCCACGTTCGTGAGGACGTGGCTCCATTGAAGCCTCCATTCATCACGCGCAGTCAGCCCGGCGTGAGTTAATCTTTCCACGTTCGTGAGGACGTGGCTCCATTGAAGCACCAGATACAAAACGGAATGGGCGCGATGGCTGGACTCTTTCCACGTTCGTGAGGACGTGGCTCCATTGAAGCCGTTCTCGCTCGTTCATTCGCTCGATCAATTGCAACTTTCCACGTTCGTGAGGACGTGGCTCCATTGAAGCACTTTGACGCCGGAAATGTTTTGGACTGGCCCTTCTGCTTTCCACGTTCGTGAGGACGTGGCTCCATTGAAGCGTCGGACAATGGCTGAGGCTTCGCCGCTGGCATGCGACCTTTCCACGTTCGTGAGGACGTGGCTCCATTGAAGCCACCTGACAATCCCAAAAATACCTGCCCGGCGTGACTTTCCACGTTCGTGAGGACGTGGCTCCATTGAAGCGCAGTCCAACGGTAGAAGAGAAACCAGCCAGCCCGCCTTTCCACGTTCGTGAGGACGTGGCTCCATTGAAGCTGGCTTGCCGCCTCACTCGGCAAGCCAAAACTTTTCTTTCCACGTTCGTGAGGACGTGGCTCCATTGAAGCGTCAGCGTTGCTTCGACCGCAATGTCGAGGTCTGTCGCTTGTAAAACCTTTCCACGTTCGTGAGGACGTGGCTCCATTGAAGCCGCCTGCCGCCGCGCCAACATTTGACGAACCGGCAACCTTTCCACGTTCGTGAGGACGTGGCTCCATTGAAGCCGCCTGTATCGGCTCCCGCCGAACCAACGGAAGCCAGCTTTCCACGTTCGTGAGGACGTGGCTCCATTGAAGCTTCTCTTTTGCCGGCTTTGCCTTTGTTTTCTCGATGACTTTCCACGTTCGTGAGGACGTGGCTCCATTGAAGCGGGGTGATGGCGTTAAACGTGCATAATGTTTACTCGCCTTTCCACGTTCGTGAGGACGTGGCTCCATTGAAGCCCCGGCTTGCGCCGCAGTGTCAATCAATAATTCCCCTTTCCACGTTCGTGAGGACGTGGCTCCATTGAAGCATATAAAAATGATGGAATCTTTTTATGAGTTCGGCGCTTTCCACGTTCGTGAGGACGTGGCTCCATTGAAGCAACCCGTCAGGTTCTTTGACAGCCAGTAAATTGCGCGCTTTCCACGTTCGTGAGGACGTGGCTCCATTGAAGCATGATTTGCGGCTCCGGCATCGTCGCCGCGGTGGCTTTCCACGTTCGTGAGGACGTGGCTCCATTGAAGCAACCCTGATCGAGTCAAGTGTACCTCAAATCAAGCTCTTTCCACGTTCGTGAGGACGTGGCTCCATTGAAGCGAGATTCATTTGCTTGGTTTCTCCGGTTATCCTAAAACTTTCCACGTTCGTGAGGACGTGGCTCCATTGAAGCACACTCCGGCGCTGGGCGAAATTGTGTTCCAAGAACTTTCCACGTTCGTGAGGACGTGGCTCCATTGAAGCACCGGGTCCTTGCGCTAGAAGCTGACCGGCAAAATGCTTTCCACGTTCGTGAGGACGTGGCTCCATTGAAGCACTTGGCGATGAACAGACCAAGCTTGCCGAGATCAATCTTTCCACGTTCGTGAGGACGTGGCTCCATTGAAGCTACAGATTGCGCCCTTTTTAGAGCAGCCGCCCGGCACTTTCCACGTTCGTGAGGACGTGGCTCCATTGAAGCTTCAGCGGGCAATCTTTCCCCATTATTCAATAGCTCCTTTCCACGTTCGTGAGGACGTGGCTCCATTGAAGCCTGATCCCGTCTTATGTAAGTCGTGATTAAAATCAACTTTCCACGTTCGTGAGGACGTGGCTCCATTGAAGCACCTAAAATGACCCTGCCTTTTACTTTTTTGACGGCTCTTTCCACGTTCGTGAGGACGTGGCTCCATTGAAGCGATGAGCATTTCCATCGCAGTGTCAATGCTGTCGAGTTCTTTCCACGTTCGTGAGGACGTGGCTCCATTGAAGCGCCGCTGACGGAGAGGCCGTTAAGCGGTAAACAAACTTTCCACGTTCGTGAGGACGTGGCTCCATTGAAGCCCGATAAAGCCCTTGAAACTGCTCTAGCTTGTGCTGCTTTCCACGTTCGTGAGGACGTGGCTCCATTGAAGCGATTCTTCTACTTCGTTAGCCGCTTCTCTAAGTCTACTTTCCACGTTCGTGAGGACGTGGCTCCATTGAAGCGTTGAAACGCGGTAGCTGAGGCCGAGGCTGATCGGCCTTTCCACGTTCGTGAGGACGTGGCTCCATTGAAGCCGCTGACGCCATCGCCATTGGCCACGCTCAAACCACCTTTCCACGTTCGTGAGGACGTGGCTCCATTGAAGCGCGGAAACAGCCGTTCTGCACCCATGTCTCGCTCAGCGCTTTCCACGTTCGTGAGGACGTGGCTCCATTGAAGCCGGCAAATGGACTGTACGTTCCGCCCGGAGGCGGCGGCTTTCCACGTTCGTGAGGACGTGGCTCCATTGAAGCCAGCCAGCAACGCCTCACCGCGTCAAAACCAGCAAACACTTTCCACGTTCGTGAGGACGTGGCTCCATTGAAGCATGCTTTCCCGCATCCTCTCGACCTGCTTCGCGTCTTTCCACGTTCGTGAGGACGTGGCTCCATTGAAGCAGCCAATGTGGCAAGATCAAGTCTTTCCATTTTGAGGCTTTCCACGTTCGTGAGGACGTGGCTCCATTGAAGCCCGGAATACTGCACCGAGCAAAACAGGCCGCCCGGCTTTCCACGTTCGTGAGGACGTGGCTCCATTGAAGCCACAGACTTTCACGGAGAGGTTTTCCCTCAACGTCAGCCTTTCCACGTTCGTGAGGACGTGGCTCCATTGAAGCACGGCGAACGCGGCCAACAGTCTGACCGTTCCCGCTCTTTCCACGTTCGTGAGGACGTGGCTCCATTGAAGCAGAGATACCGAGCCATCTCCGTTGACCGTGAAAGCTGCTTTCCACGTTCGTGAGGACGTGGCTCCATTGAAGCGACGCCAACTGAGCAGCCAGCGCATCGCCGAGCATCTTTCCACGTTCGTGAGGACGTGGCTCCATTGAAGCTTGATTCCATGTTGTCGGCATTTGAAAGCCTGCAACTTTCCACGTTCGTGAGGACGTGGCTCCATTGAAGCCCTGCAAGGACTTGATCACGAACACGAACCCGATAGCTTTCCACGTTCGTGAGGACGTGGCTCCATTGAAGCCCCGTCCCGGTGACCAATACGCCAAAAGCTCCGCGTGCTTTCCACGTTCGTGAGGACGTGGCTCCATTGAAGCGTAGTTCGCGTTTGTCATTGTTTCATCCAGGTTGAGGCTTTCCACGTTCGTGAGGACGTGGCTCCATTGAAGCTAAGCTCGGAAGCCAAAATCCTGTTCGTGATCGGCTTTCCACGTTCGTGAGGACGTGGCTCCATTGAAGCGTGCTACTCGCTCCCACCATGTGGCGGCTCGTTCCCCCTTTCCACGTTCGTGAGGACGTGGCTCCATTGAAGCCCTTTGGCCAACTGCCAAAATGTCGTGGCGTCTGGCTTTCCACGTTCGTGAGGACGTGGCTCCATTGAAGCGAATTTACGCCACGCTCGCCGGATTGTTTTGGCGGCTTTCCACGTTCGTGAGGACGTGGCTCCATTGAAGCGCGTCTCGCGTCAAGATCATAGGCACGCAATCATCAACGCTTTCCACGTTCGTGAGGACGTGGCTCCATTGAAGCGCGTGCTGCTGATTCATTGCAAGCCTTCCGGCGTCAACCTTTCCACGTTCGTGAGGACGTGGCTCCATTGAAGCGCACTCGCTGCAATCGCAGCGAATGAAGACAATCTCGCTTTCCACGTTCGTGAGGACGTGGCTCCATTGAAGCATACAGTCGGTTTCTATGATCCAAATGGCCAATGGATCTTTCCACGTTCGTGAGGACGTGGCTCCATTGAAGCGCGCTTGATGCCGAGCCGCTGCCAGAACGCGGTAATGGCTTTCCACGTTCGTGAGGACGTGGCTCCATTGAAGCCACCTTTGCGCCGTCGTCCAGTCTCTTCACGCAGAATCTTTCCACGTTCGTGAGGACGTGGCTCCATTGAAGCTGCTTTGGGTAGTTTCAGTTTCACGTCGCGCCGCCTCCACTTTCCACGTTCGTGAGGACGTGGCTCCATTGAAGCCCGTCTGGCGTTGCCGATACAGCCGCACAGCATCCCGCTTTCCACGTTCGTGAGGACGTGGCTCCATTGAAGCCGGCGATGTCGTCAACGGCTACGGCAAGCGTTTTCCTTTCCACGTTCGTGAGGACGTGGCTCCATTGAAGCTTCTTCGCTTCTTCCTTCGGCTTCAGGATGATTGCACCTTTCCACGTTCGTGAGGACGTGGCTCCATTGAAGCCGCGAAGTGCGCGAGTTTATGAAGCGAAAGCCACAGCTTTCCACGTTCGTGAGGACGTGGCTCCATTGAAGCCATTCAGGCAATCCCCGGCCACGCGGCAGGGGAGGAGCTTTCCACGTTCGTGAGGACGTGGCTCCATTGAAGCCTCCTTGGACAAGTAGACGCGCCCCGAATACTCTTCTTTCCACGTTCGTGAGGACGTGGCTCCATTGAAGCGGCTTCTGACGGCGATTTGATGGATTCTTCGACAACTTTCCACGTTCGTGAGGACGTGGCTCCATTGAAGCAACTTCCCGCACCTCCACCTGATTCGCCTTCAGCCACTTTCCACGTTCGTGAGGACGTGGCTCCATTGAAGCCGACTTACATGCTGCAAATCACGCAGGATGGCGTTGGCTTTCCACGTTCGTGAGGACGTGGCTCCATTGAAGCCGGGGCTGTGGTAAAAAGGCACGGTAAACGCGCCTTCTTTCCACGTTCGTGAGGACGTGGCTCCATTGAAGCCTTTTAGAGGCTGCTCAGAGGAAGAAGTTTCCAGCCTTCTTTCCACGTTCGTGAGGACGTGGCTCCATTGAAGCGCCGCTCGCATCGTTTGCCCGGCTTGTGGCTTGGCGCGCTTTCCACGTTCGTGAGGACGTGGCTCCATTGAAGCACTTGCCGCCTGCCTCTGCCTTTTCGCTCAGTCTCCCCTTTCCACGTTCGTGAGGACGTGGCTCCATTGAAGCCAAGAATGAGGCGGGCGATTTAGGCGGCTCATCGCTGCTTTCCACGTTCGTGAGGACGTGGCTCCATTGAAGCCTTTTCCGACCGGCAACGCTTCGTTGATCGAATTCCCTCTTTCCACGTTCGTGAGGACGTGGCTCCATTGAAGCCAGAACGCGCCGTTCTGGGCTGTTTGATTATGGAAGCTTTCCACGTTCGTGAGGACGTGGCTCCATTGAAGCCATCACACAACCGCCGCGCGGGCGGGCGACTGTGACTTTCCACGTTCGTGAGGACGTGGCTCCATTGAAGCCCTGAGCGATCCAGCCCAGGTTGCGCTGAATGAAATACCTTTCCACGTTCGTGAGGACGTGGCTCCATTGAAGCCGAAGCCCGCGCTGCACCGTGTGGTTTCGCTGGCGGGCTTTCCACGTTCGTGAGGACGTGGCTCCATTGAAGCGGCGCGCGCCCGGCCTGTCCTGCGCCTGCACAGCATCCTTTCCACGTTCGTGAGGACGTGGCTCCATTGAAGCTATGAGGCGCCAGAATGCCGGACGGTTGGTTTGACCTTTCCACGTTCGTGAGGACGTGGCTCCATTGAAGCCGCTGTCTTAATTTCTTCTGTCAGCGTGTCTCTCAGGCCTTTCCACGTTCGTGAGGACGTGGCTCCATTGAAGCCCGCACCTCACCCGTGCGCCGGGGACATCCGACGCACCTTTCCACGTTCGTGAGGACGTGGCTCCATTGAAGCTGGAGGCCAACGGCACGGCGCGGTTGGTTGCTGGTGGGCCTTTCCACGTTCGTGAGGACGTGGCTCCATTGAAGCGCGGAAACAAAAAACAAACCGACGCGACGTGTCGCCCTTTCCACGTTCGTGAGGACGTGGCTCCATTGAAGCGCAGCGTTTTCTTCTCGCCCCTGGTGACGGTGCCCACACCTTTCCACGTTCGTGAGGACGTGGCTCCATTGAAGCCGCGATTTTGCTGATGAGATAGATCGCTACGCGGCCAACTTTCCACGTTCGTGAGGACGTGGCTCCATTGAAGCGCACTCCCGGCGATTGGCTCGGTGGTGTCACGTCCGCCTTTCCACGTTCGTGAGGACGTGGCTCCATTGAAGCGACTGCCTCGGCTGCACGGTTCAACGCGCGCCCGGCCTTTCCACGTTCGTGAGGACGTGGCTCCATTGAAGCTGAATCTGCGAGGGCGCTTCGCGTATTCGTTCAATTTCTTTCCACGTTCGTGAGGACGTGGCTCCATTGAAGCGCATCTCTAGCGTTCTGGATTCTGATGAGCCAGACGCGCTTTCCACGTTCGTGAGGACGTGGCTCCATTGAAGCAACGTGTTCGCCAAACACATAAGCCATTCCATCAAACCTTTCCACGTTCGTGAGGACGTGGCTCCATTGAAGCGAGCGTCGCGGCATTTCACCGCTGGCATCTGACCGCTTTCCACGTTCGTGAGGACGTGGCTCCATTGAAGCCCGGAGAGAACAACCGGGCGACGGCGGAACCGAAGGGCACTTTCCACGTTCGTGAGGACGTGGCTCCATTGAAGCTCGTCTTTGCCTGCCCGCTCGCGCTGCGCTTCCAGGTCTTTCCACGTTCGTGAGGACGTGGCTCCATTGAAGCCCAGCTATTCAGCGCAGAACGCCCGGTTTGTAAACTTTCCACGTTCGTGAGGACGTGGCTCCATTGAAGCTCCTTTTGGTTGATCTTGCTCGCCAGCCGAAGCCAGCGCTTTCCACGTTCGTGAGGACGTGGCTCCATTGAAGCCGGGCTTTCGGCGGCGGGGGACATTCTTGATCCTGCGCTTTCCACGTTCGTGAGGACGTGGCTCCATTGAAGCTAATCCTGCGCTTCGGATCGAATCGGCAAACCGCTTCTTTCCACGTTCGTGAGGACGTGGCTCCATTGAAGCTGATTTTTTAGCGAGTCGTGCGATTCGCTGGAAATCTCTTTCCACGTTCGTGAGGACGTGGCTCCATTGAAGCACCGATCAGTCCAGCAACGTCGGCGAGTTCGTGCAACTTTCCACGTTCGTGAGGACGTGGCTCCATTGAAGCGGGTACGGACTCGACCGTGCAAGACTTAATATCAACCTTTCCACGTTCGTGAGGACGTGGCTCCATTGAAGCCCCGACGCCTGCGGGAAGATGACATTCCCTATATGACTTTCCACGTTCGTGAGGACGTGGCTCCATTGAAGCCGGATACGGCGGGCGCAGCGGCGGGCGGCAGTGTGACCTTTCCACGTTCGTGAGGACGTGGCTCCATTGAAGCAATGCCTGCGCTTCGACGCTTTCCGCCGTCACAGTCGCTTTCCACGTTCGTGAGGACGTGGCTCCATTGAAGCGAGCAATGGGCGCTGGCTCTGCGCTTTCACGGTTTTCTTTCCACGTTCGTGAGGACGTGGCTCCATTGAAGCTGTTGTTTACATCGCCCGGATAACCGTACATTGAACCTCTTTCCACGTTCGTGAGGACGTGGCTCCATTGAAGCAACTGGCTCAAGTAACAGCGGCAACCCGATTGATCGGTCTTTCCACGTTCGTGAGGACGTGGCTCCATTGAAGCATTCACCCAGACGGCACGAACCAGAGGGTTTACACGCCCTTTCCACGTTCGTGAGGACGTGGCTCCATTGAAGCAAATCGGATTTTCCAGCGCAATGCGTGGAATATCAGCTTTCCACGTTCGTGAGGACGTGGCTCCATTGAAGCTGCTATTCGCGCTCTCGCGATTGCGGGGCGGCGGGCACTTTCCACGTTCGTGAGGACGTGGCTCCATTGAAGCGGCAGTATGTGACACCAAGCGCATTGAGTCGGCGGCTTTCCACGTTCGTGAGGACGTGGCTCCATTGAAGCGTTCTCAATTTCCGCCAAATTCGCCGCGATGGCTTCAGCTTTCCACGTTCGTGAGGACGTGGCTCCATTGAAGCCCTTTGTGTTGGTGAACCTTGTGTCTGGTGACGCGGCTTTCCACGTTCGTGAGGACGTGGCTCCATTGAAGCCTTGAAGCGACAACGGATGATGCGCTGGCCGCCATCTTCTTTCCACGTTCGTGAGGACGTGGCTCCATTGAAGCCAGATTGATAAGGCCGGTGTCGAATTCGCTGCCAGGACTTTCCACGTTCGTGAGGACGTGGCTCCATTGAAGCAATTCATCGGTCGCCGATCCAACGACTACGCCTGCCTTTCCACGTTCGTGAGGACGTGGCTCCATTGAAGCTTCCCACGCGGCCAGCGGCTCCGGCGTGGTGTCGCCCGGCTTTCCACGTTCGTGAGGACGTGGCTCCATTGAAGCCAGGAATTGCAGCGGCAGTTTTTTACCGATTTTGGCGGCCTTTCCACGTTCGTGAGGACGTGGCTCCATTGAAGCGCCCGCCCGCCAGCGCAATGTCCGCATTTCCGCCCGCGCTTTCCACGTTCGTGAGGACGTGACTCCATTGAAGCCGGCAAGCTTCCTGCCTTCATCGCCGCGCTGAATAATTCTTTCCACGTTCGTGAGGACGTGGCTCCATTGAAGCCAAGAGTCTGACCGGTCTACTCGATCGGTTCGAAGAATCTTTCCACGTTCGTGAGGACGTGGCTCCATTGAAGCTGCTTCTGCGTTCAGGGCGTCTCGCTTCGATCCTCTTTCCACGTTCGTGAGGACGTGGCTCCATTGAAGCCCTTTCCGCATCGGCCTTCAACGGAAACTTCCACACCATCTTTCCACGTTCGTGAGGACGTGGCTCCATTGAAGCAATGGATCGCAGCTTGACCGATGCGGCAGTCCGGCGCTTTCCACGTTCGTGAGGACGTGGCTCCATTGAAGCCAGAATGCCACTGATCGAACCTGCGCCGCCGTAATCTTTCCACGTTCGTGAGGACGTGGCTCCATTGAAGCTGTACTTTGACAACGAAAGCGTTGTCGCTTCTTCAATCTTTCCACGTTCGTGAGGACGTGGCTCCATTGAAGCCTGGTCAATGACTGACGTGGTTGATTGCGCGCTCGTAGCCTTTCCACGTTCGTGAGGACGTGGCTCCATTGAAGCACATTTCCAAATACGTACTCGAAGCACTGGCTTCGGGCTTTCCACGTTCGTGAGGACGTGGCTCCATTGAAGCATCGAGAGCGCTGACATCACTCGCGGCTACGACCCCTTTCCACGTTCGTGAGGACGTGGCTCCATTGAAGCCGTTTTTATTATCCAACTTTCCCGGCGGCGGGGCTCTTTCCACGTTCGTGAGGACGTGGCTCCATTGAAGCCTCAACAGATCAGATCAATCGGTTTCTAACGCAGCGCTTTCCACGTTCGTGAGGACGTGGCTCCATTGAAGCGCAATATCGCTGACGCGGCAGATGCCGGACAGTGTAGCGCTTTCCACGTTCGTGAGGACGTGGCTCCATTGAAGCGATCGGCTCAAACGTCACCTGGGCATTCGCGTCAGCGCTTTCCACGTTCGTGAGGACGTGGCTCCATTGAAGCCAATTCCGTCAAACAGGCCTTTTCTTCAGTCGCCTCACTTTCCACGTTCGTGAGGACGTGGCTCCATTGAAGCTGATAGTCGCGCGCCATCTACCCAGGCGAAGGCGACTGCTTTCCACGTTCGTGAGGACGTGGCTCCATTGAAGCCAAATGGAACAATCCAATCAGGGTCGTTCATTTGGCCCTTTCCACGTTCGTGAGGACGTGGCTCCATTGAAGCTTTCGCTGTCGAAGAAGGCTCGACTTACGCTGACACCTTTCCACGTTCGTGAGGACGTGGCTCCATTGAAGCTAAGTGCTTGTTTAAGCCGTTCTATTTCTTTCTGCGCCTTTCCACGTTCGTGAGGACGTGGCTCCATTGAAGCGCCGTTGTTGCGATAGAGCGATGACCAAGCGATTCCTTCTTTCCACGTTCGTGAGGACGTGGCTCCATTGAAGCGTAATTCCAGGTCGAGAAGAACTGACCGGCTGCGACTTTCCACGTTCGTGAGGACGTGGCTCCATTGAAGCACCGACACTACCAGTGTTCTCGTAAGGACGTGGAGCGCTTTCCACGTTCGTGAGGACGTGGCTCCATTGAAGCTTGTTTTTGCTCTAGGGTTATATCCCGAAAACGTTCTCTTTCCACGTTCGTGAGGACGTGGCTCCATTGAAGCTTGATGGTCGGATAGTGCCTCGCGTCGAACAGTTGGCTTTCCACGTTCGTGAGGACGTGGCTCCATTGAAGCTGCCTCCGTGTTTTTGATGGTCACATTCAGGGCGTTCTTTCCACGTTCGTGAGGACGTGGCTCCATTGAAGCTTTTGTTTCTCTTTTTCAATAACTTCTTTGATTATCTTTCCACGTTCGTGAGGACGTGGCTCCATTGAAGCTGCGCGGATGGGCGACATCGAAAGCTGGTTGGGCGATCTTTCCACGTTCGTGAGGACGTGGCTCCATTGAAGCTGCGAACGGCCAAACAGTGGATGGCGTAACGCTGGCTTTCCACGTTCGTGAGGACGTGGCTCCATTGAAGCTGAGAAAAAACGGTGTAGACAAGCAAAACGAAACTGCTTTCCACGTTCGTGAGGACGTGGCTCCATTGAAGCCGATCTCCGCGAATCCGGGAAGCGAATTTGACACCGGCTTTCCACGTTCGTGAGGACGTGGCTCCATTGAAGCGCGTTTTCGCTACAGCTTTGCCCTCAGCCTGCCTCTCTTTCCACGTTCGTGAGGACGTGGCTCCATTGAAGCTTGTTTAAGCGGGGGGGGGGTATCATTTTTGCACCTTTCCACGTTCGTGAGGACGTGGCTCCATTGAAGCCTCTGAGTGCGGCGCAGAGATACGAGAGGGGAAGGGCCTTTCCACGTTCGTGAGGACGTGGCTCCATTGAAGCTCGCCTTCACAAACAAACACTGAGCGTGACGTTTCAGCTTTCCACGTTCGTGAGGACGTGGCTCCATTGAAGCCAGCGCCGCGATGGTCAAAGCGATTTGCTGGAAAGTGACTTTCCACGTTCGTGAGGACGTGGCTCCATTGAAGCGTCGAACTTGAAGAATTCAGGATCGCCCCAGAGTTCTTTCCACGTTCGTGAGGACGTGGCTCCATTGAAGCTCGCTTTGGTTGCGCGGGTTGTTCAATTCGTGCTGCTTTCCACGTTCGTGAGGACGTGGCTCCATTGAAGCAATCATCGCGGCGCGGACGTTTAAGGTGGTCGAATCTTTCCACGTTCGTGAGGACGTGGCTCCATTGAAGCTTCTCGTCAGTGTTTGATCGAACCGTGCAAACAGCTTTCCACGTTCGTGAGGACGTGGCTCCATTGAAGCGCCGAAGCCAAAGCCAAGGGAGCAAAAGTAATCGCCTTTCCACGTTCGTGAGGACGTGGCTCCATTGAAGCGTCCTTTCGTGCTGTTTGGGTGAACGCGGGCGGCTGCTTTCCACGTTCGTGAGGACGTGGCTCCATTGAAGCCCGCGCTTGATTCCATTCGAGCGCGCAAAGATTCCTGACTTTCCACGTTCGTGAGGACGTGGCTCCATTGAAGCCATGGTCTGAGACACAATGATGCCCGCACTTGCTGCTTGCTGAATCCATTTCTTGATAAATCAGTCGAATGGATTGCGGAGAGCTATCTGCCTGAACTTCGTGAAGGTAACGTCGCAGCAATTGCCACATTTGTAGAAACAAGAAACTACATTCTCGACAACCAAGGGAAATAGCCGATTCGCAAATGGCAGGTGTGCGGCTTCAACTATCAAATGGCAGAGATGAAATCCTTTATTGGGTTTCGCGTGGCAACGGCTGTTTGGGTAAAAGAAGAAGTGAGTTTTTGGATAGAACAAACTTTCGATGGCTTAAAGTTGAAAACTTATAGCGATTTTCACTTGAATGCGAATTGGTAGAATAGGTTAATAACCTGTTCTACCAACGCTTGGTAAGCAAATTGACAGGTCGCGTGCAATTGCAACCCGCTATAAATCGGTTTTCAGTTGGCGGTACGGTTTATCCACTGAGTCGCAGAAGCTCAGAGAAGAATTTAGAAACCTATGCGTCTCCGCGCCTCAGCGGCAAACTCCGTAGATCGAGATGAAATCTCGATCTATATTGCGATTTACTGACAATTTATCTGCTCTCGTGGCTCATTTACATTGAGATGCGTTGCCAACACCGACACCAATTGCAGAAAGTCAATGTCGTCGTATCTTCCAGCAAGCTCATAAGGCAGTTCGCTGCCGGGAACAGGCGGCAATTCCAACTCGACGTAAAACTTATCACCGTAAAGAGCGATGTAAGCCTGCCTGCCATGGTCGGCAGGACTGACGATTCCAATGGCATCTGGGTCATCCTCCCAGTTGTTGGCAATATCAAAAGCGTCTTCACCAAAACGATCTCGGAGCTTGGCGACGACATCTGCAATGACCTGATTTTTGGAATCCGGGATTGACTGCATTGAGTTGCTTTCGCCATTCACAAAACATCCGCAAAGGCTTTTTTCGTTCGTTCGAACCACCAATAGCCAAATCCGAAACAGATCAGCCCGAACGCCAGGGTCACGCTCAAACCACGCCAGTCGGGTGTTTTCCCTTCCAACAATGCCAGTCGGTAGCTGCGAATCAGCGGAGCCATCGGGTTCCAATCCACCAGCCAGCGATAATTCGGCGGAACCATGCTTTCCGGGTACAGAATCGGCGTCAGATACATGCAGGCCTGCAGCGCCAGTTGATTGACTTGAGCCATATCGCGTATGAACACGCCCAGACTGGCCATCAACCATCCCAAACCCATCGTCGCCAGCAATTGAGGGATCAACAGCACTGGCAACCACAAGGCCGTCGCGTGCAAAGTGCGTTGCATCAGCGCCGCCGCCGCCAGCAAAACTACCGTTCCCAACAGTTGTTGCGACAGCGCCGACAGCGCCAGATTGACCGGCAAAGCTTCCAGCGGAAAGACCACGCGACGGACGAGGTTGACGTTGTCGGTCAGCGCAGTGGTTGAACGCAACACACCATCGCTGAAGGCAATCCACGGCAACATTCCGCAAAACAGGTATACGGCAAAACGCAGATGGCCGCCCTGGTCTCCGAACCTTGCGTTGAAGATTCCTGAAAAGATGACTGTGAAAATGACGATTTGAACGGCTGGAGTAATGATGGCCCAGCCCAATCCCATCAACGAGCCTTTGTAACGACTGGTCAGATCGCGCCGCACCATCGAACGTATCAAGCCGCGATGTTCGTTGAACAACGCCCAGGCCGGTTGCCAGAGCGGGATTTTGGCGTCGGAACTGTAATTCATTGCGGATTGCGGATTGCGGATTGCGGATCAGAACGTCGCCATACGCAATCAATGCAGGCTCTTGGCTGCGCTGCGAACTTTGACCGGTTCTTTGACGAAGGATTTGACGGCAGATTCCGCCGGTATTGAAACCACGTGTTTGTTGACGAGCGGAGCGACTTCAGTAAGTTCTACGCCAGCCAGTTTCATCAGCAATTCTTCGTATTGGTCGGTGATCTGTTCCCAGTTGTACAACTCCAACACGCGAGCCATAGCGCGGCGGCGATATTCGCCGATCATTTCGGGATGATTGACGACTTGTTGCAGTTTGGCGGTCAGATCGGTCGCCGAACCGTAAACGATGCCTGCGCCATCAATGACCTCGCGGTTTTCCGGCGTGTCCAGCGTCAAGGCGCAATTCCCTGCCCCCATCGCTTCGATCAAGGCCGGATGCGTGCCGCCGACTTCGGTGGCGTGAACGTAACAATAGGCATTTTGCTGCAAGGCTCGATAATCTTCGCCAAAGACGAACCCCATAAATTTCACTCGCGGGTCGCGCGTGTTCTTGAGCCGTGCGATGTATTCTTCGGCGTAAGGCGCGCCGCCGACAACCACCAGCGGCATTTCGGTTTTGACCTTTTCGTAAGCTTCGATGACAAGATGCGCGTTGTTTTCCGGCTCCAGACGGCTGACGTAAAGCACATATCCGTTCGGACACAAGCCAAACGGCGAGAGTTTTTCCGGCGCGGCGCGGCGAGCGACTTCGGCACCGTAAGCGATCATCGCCGATTCTTTTTTGTAGCGCGACGCATAATAATCCTGGATGACCTGGGCGTCGGTGACAATCGCCGTCGGCAAAAAGGTCGAAAGCCATTCCGACAAGTGGTAATACGTCCGACCGACCCAATTCCACTTTTTGCGTTTGCGTTCCAGCCCATCCACGTTGACCAGCGTCGGAGTCCCAAACAAGCGCGGAAGAAACGAAAAAATGCTGTTGGCAGCATTGCAGATCAGAATGACGTCGTATTTTTGCGGCGCGGCGTGAAGAACGGAAAGAAAGGTGTGAATGACGGTGTCGAAGTATTTATGGCGAATGGTCGGCAGCGTAATCAGTTCTACTCCGCGATAGAATTTGCTGTCTGTGGTCGAATAATGATTGCGTCCGTAAACTGCAACCTGATGGCCTCGCGCCGCCAACCTTGTCCCCAATTGCTCAGCGAAGGTTTCAAACCCACCATAATTCGCCGGAATCCCCCGCGTCCCCAAAATCGCAATTCTCATAAAATTGTTCGTTCGCTCTTTCGTGATGGAATTGATATGGATTTCAAGAAAAAGAAATGTTCCTTCAACGAAGAAAACAAAACAGGATTGGAAGGATTAACATCTCTGTTCCTGTCAAACCTGAAAAAAAACACGTGCATCCTGTTGAAGGGCGTCAGTCGAGCATAAATTCGCTGACAAAACATTTTCTTGAAATCAACAGCTCCTGGGGGTTACTGCTTGCAGCGACGCTAAAAATTGCGCCCGCAAATGTTTCCGGGCAACGCGACGGAGTATAGCTTTCTGAAAGTGGTTTGGCCAACCCGTTAATAAAAATTCCAGTAACCGCTCCTGCCCGTCTCTCGTAATCGTTTTTCCCTACGGCTCGACTTTGTTTAATCCGCTTTGTCGCGGTAAGCTGTCGCCCGCAATCACAAAATCCTTCACTCAAGCGAGATAAAAAATGAAAACTCCCAAAACGCTACGACGCGTCGTCGTCACAGGCATCGGCTGCGTCAGTCCGATTGGACTGGGCAAAGAACAATACTGGCAAGCGATCAGAACCGGACGCAGTGGCGTCGCTCGCATCACACGATTCGAACCGGATGATCTGCCCGTGCAAATCGCCGCCGAAGTCAAAAATTTCAATTCGGATGATTTTATTTCTCCCAAAGACCGGCAACACGTTTCTCACGCAGTGGCTTATGCCATTGCTTCGGCGGAACTGGCATTTGCCGACGCCGGATTGAATCCGCGTGAAATGTCGTTGGAGGAAAAACGCGACATCGGAATCGTGCTGGGCAGCGGCGGAGCCAGTCTGGGATTTATTGAAAAACAATACCGCTATTATTTCGGCAACGAAGCCAAGCGCGCCAGCATTTATACCGTCCCGACCGCGACACCCGGTTCGCTGCCCAGCGAGCTTTCCATGCCGTTCGGCATCAAGGGATTCAGTCATCTGATTTCCACCGGTTGCACGTCTTCGACCGACGCCATGAATTACGCCGTGCAAAACATCGCGCTCGGACGTGTCAGCACAGCGCTGACCGGCGGAGTTGACGCGCCGTTGGCGCACAGCTTCATGCTTGGATTTTGCATGCTGAAGGTCATGACGCCTTCGTGGAACCACGACCCGGAACGCGGTTCGCGCCCGTTCAGCAAAGACCGCGACGGTTTTGTCATCGGCGAAGGCGGTTATCTGTTCGTGTTCGAAGAATTGGAACATGCACAGAAACGCGGCGCGCAGATTTATGCTGAGATAGTCGGTTATGGCTCCACCTGCGACGCCCACCATCGCGTGCAACTGGATGAAAGCGGAGTCGAACCCGCGCGCGCCATGACTTTGGCCATGGCTGACGCCGGAATCGCGCCCGAAGAAGTGGATTACATCAATCTGCATGGGACTTCGACCAAACTGAACGACCGCATCGAAACGCGAGCCGTCAAAAACGCCTTCGGCGATATGGCCTACAAAATCCCTATGAGCGCCACGAAAAGCATGATCGGCCATCCACAAGGCGCTTCGGGCGCGGCGGGGCTGATGGCGACCATCGGCGGCATCAATCACGGATTTCTGCCGCCAACGATCAACCTGGACGAAACCGATCCGGAATGCGATCTGGATTACGTGCCGAACGCTTCGCGCCCGGCGGACATCAGAACGGCCGTGTGCAATTGCATAGGGTTTGGATCGAAAAACTCCGCCCTGGTGGTGAAAAAATTCGAGGGATAAGGCTCGTTGGCGACCATTGCCTGCTGTTCATTTTCCATTTGCCAGTTGGCATTTTTCATTTCTCATTGCTTCAGATCGTTTGTACCGATGTCTCGAACAATGACAAATGACGAATTGCAAATGACAACCGGAAATCAGCCCCTGCATCGTCAACGGTGATGGCAATAAATGGCCCCAGCATTAATTCGGCTTGGTTCCGTAATTGATGGCCATGATGCCGCCGCCAAATTCTCTAACGCCGGTTTGATTGAATCCCAGAGCCTCCATCGTTTGCCGAACGCCGTGCTGGCCGGGATACCGTTTGATGCTTTCGGGAATGTAGCGGTAAACGTCGGCATCGCCATGCAACAGGACTCCTACGGTTGAACCGACAACGATCAGGTAATTCAGGTACAACCAGCGGTAAATGCGATTGCCCGGATGCGCGAAATCCAGCGAATAAAATCGCCCACCGGGTTTCAGCACGCGTTTGATTTCGACCAGCGCCAGTTCTACATCCGGCACGTTTCGCAACGCATACCCGCAGGTGATGTAATCGAACGAGTCGTCGGCAAACGGCATTTTCATGATGTCGCCCTGGTGAAAAAAGACGTTGTCGGCTTTTTTCTCGCGGCGTTTTTCTTCGGCGATTTCCAGCATGCCGTGCGTGATGTCCAGACCGACGGCTTCGCCCGAAGGCAATCGTTCACCCAGCGCAAACGTGATGTCGCCGGTTCCGCACGCCAGATCGAGCGTGCGCTCATCGCCGCGCAGGTTCAGCATGTCCAGCATCGTGCGCTTCCAGCCGGAATCCATGCCGTAGGAAAGCAACCGCGTAATCAGGTCATAACGAGGCGCAATGATCTCGAACATCTGAGTCACGTAGCCCTGCTTCTTCTCTTTGGAAGAGATGTGTTCAATCAGATTCAGTTTTTTTGCCATAATTTTTTGCTTCGCAGTTTTTTTGAGGTTTGCGATTGGCAGTTTACAGAAGACAGCCAATCGCGCAACTCAACCGATCACTCATTTTCATAACCAGGAGTCAGAGCCGCTACCGTCTGGAAGCGGATTGCGAACGTCATGATGACAACCGAAGAAGTGCTGAAGATTTTTGAAGACAATCAGGCCTTGCTGAAAGGCCATTTTCTGCTCAGTTCCGGTTTGCACAGCAACCGGTATTTGCAATGCGCGCTGGTGTTGCAACATCCGGCGGTCGCCGAAACTCTGTGCGCGGAATTGGCCGCCAAAGCCAAAGCCGATCCGAACATTGGCCGGATTGATCTGGTGATTGCTCCGGCTTTGGGCGGAATCGTCGTCGCCCACGAAGTGGCGCGCGCGCTGGGCGTTCGAGCGCTGTTCACCGAACGGCAGGAAAAAACCATGACCTTGCGGCGCGGCTTTGAAATTCAACCCGGCGAACGCTGTTTCGTCGTCGAAGACGTCGTCACCACAGGCGGTTCGACGCGCGAAGTGATGGACGTAGTCGCCGCACTCGGCGGCCAATCGGTCGGAGCCGGTTCATTGATTGATCGCAGCGGCGGCAGCGTTGATCTGGGCATTGCTCGCCACGCACTGGCCGTGTTGGAAGTGCCGACTTATCAACCGGACGTTTGCCCGATGTGTCAGGAAGGTTCGACTGCCATCAAACCCGGCAGCCGCAAGTAGAGAAAATACAGACTCTGCGATGTTGATTTCTTTTTCTTGAAAACTATGTGAGCTTTACGAACTGATGTTACGCACGCAGTTTTTTAGTAAGCCGCTTGACACTGATATTGCACTTTAGAATTCCTCGTTCACCGCTGAGACGCAGAGTTTCGCAGAGGTTTCGCAGAGGCTGTTCTCCGCGTCTCCTCTGCGCTCTTTGCGCCTCTGCGGTGAAAGAGCCTGTCTTTATTGGCGATTATCGAGTCAAACATCTTCACAAAACTTTGGGTGCGTAACGTGAGTTATCAATTACGAATCAATCGTAGAGACATTGGAAATTTTAGGCGATGAAGAACAGTTGGCGGCGCTACGCCAAGGCGTCAAAGACGCTGACGCAGGGCGGGTTATTCCCTGGACACAAGCCAGACAGGAGTTTTGACAGTGCCATGCCAAAAAGAACGCAACTTTCTGATGATCGAAACCAATGGCATACGGCTGCGCACGGTGGTCGAAGGCAAAGGGCCGATGGTGATTTTGCTGCACGGATGGCCGCAGTGCTGGTATCTGTGGCGGCATCAGATTGATCCGCTGGTCGCGGCTGGCTTTCAAGTCGCCGTGCCGGATCAGCGCGGTTACGGCGGCAGCGACAAACCGGCGGAAATCGAAGCCTACAACATCATTGAACTATACCGCGTACGGTCATAAGTTGAGCTTTTTGAAATACCATGCTCTTTGTCGCGTAGCGACTTGGGAAAAAGCTCGATCTCTGACCGCATTCTGTATACAAAGACCCAATGATTTCGGTCAACGAATCTCGTATCAAACTCAGAATGAGAGAGGAAGAAAGTTATGGCTGCGGGCGCTTACGCTCGAACAACAGGTTAATGCCTACCGCAAGCTGAAACGCCACCTGAACATTTACTGTGACATTGAAGTGCTGGACTTTGACACCAAAGCCGCCGCTGAGTTTGAAAGGCTGCAACAGTTACGGCTGAAAGTCGGCACGACGGATTTGAAGATCGCCGCCATTGCGTTGTCGCGCAACGCTACGCCGCTGACGAAAAACAGCGTTGATTTCAGCCGTGTACCGGGCTTGCGCCTGCAAGACTGGGCAGCCTGAATAAGAGAAAAGGAACACCGCGCAGCTTTTATTTATTGCGAGCGGGGACGCTCGCGCTCCCAGGTGAAGCATGGCTGACGATTTCAAATACGACGTATTCCTGAGCCACAGCACGAAGGACAAACCCATCGTTCGCGACGTTGCGGAACGGTTGCGGAAGGATGGGTTGAACGTCTGGCTGGATGAATGGGTACTCAAGCCCGGCGACCACGTGCAAGCCAAAATCGAAGAAGGCCTGGAACAATCCCGCGTGCTGGTCTTTTGTATGTCGGCCAATGCCTTCGGCTCTGACTCACGCGCAGTTGGAAGCGGGCACCTTCCGGTTTCGCGACCCGCTGAATCGGGAACGCCGCTTTATTCCCCTGCGGCTCGACGCTGCTCCCATCAAAGGCTCGCTGGCGCAATTCCAGTACATCAATTGGCTGCCGGAGCTGCAAGAACAGATACCTATGCAGTAAATTGAATTGGCATTTTTGAAAACTTGTATTTGCTGTTCACGCTCTGACGAAAGCCTTGTATATTTCTTTGCGCTGAAACCTCAAACCATTCTGCAAGGAGCAGCAACAATGGCGAACACCTACACGCAAATCTACATTCAGGTCGTCTTTGCAGTGCAAGGCAGGCAATGCTTAATTCAGCCTGCCTACAAAGAAGAAGTTTACAAATACATCACCGGCATCGTCACCAATCAGGAGCAAAAGATGCTGCAAATCAACGGCGTAGCTGATCACGTACATTTGCTGATCGGCCTGAAACCCAGCATCGCCTTGTCTGATTTGGTCAGAGACATCAAGGCTGGCTCATCGAAGTTCATCAATGAACAGGGTTGGATTCGCAGCAAGTTTCATTGGCAAGAAGGCTTCGGCGCTTTTTCTTACGGGCATTCGCAATTGGATCAAGTGATTCGTTACATCCAGAATCAGGAGAGTCATCATCAGCAGAATTCGTTCAAAAATGAATATCTGGGGTTGTTGCGCAAATTCGATATTGCGTTCGAGGACAAATACGTTTTCGATTTCCTTGAGGGCGATGTGCCCCCGGCTCCGTAGGAGCCAAATGTTTATAGCCTTGAATGACACAATTTTTTCCAAGCTCCGTAGGAGCGACCTGTGCAGCACATGCCGCTCCTACGGAGCTTGCGGGCTATGTTACGCCGTAGCTATAAACATGCCGCGCCACTGGCGCTAAGAGAAGCCGAGACAATGCGTCCCCGGCTCCGTAGGAGCCAAATGTTTATAGCCACGAGGCACGCAATTTCCTCCGCAAGCTCCGTAGGAGCGAAATGTGCAGCACATGCCGCTCCTACGGAGCTTGCGGGCTATGCTACACCGTGGCTATAAACATGCCGCGCCGCTGGCGCTGAGAGAAGCCGCTAAACGATCCGGGCTTCACCGTCGTTCGTGTTATTCGTAATCAAAAACTATTTGGCAAGTTGGCATCACAGCATCAACCGCAAGAAAACCAATGTCTGACAATTTCAACTACGACGTATTCCTGAGCCACAGCATGAAAGACAAACCCATCGTCCGCGAATTGGCCGAACGGCTGCGGAAGGATGGGTTGAAAGTCTGGCTGGATGAATGGGTGCTCAAACCCGGCGACCACGTGCAAGCCAAAATCGAAGAAGGCTTGGAACAATCCCGCGTGCTGGTGCTGTGCATGTCGGCCAATGCCTTTGGCTCCGACTGGGCGCAGTTGGAAGCGGGCACCTTCCGGTTTCGCGACCCGCTGAACCGGGAGCGCCGCTTCATTCCCCTGCGGCTAGACGCGGCTCCAATAAAAGGCTCGCTGGCGCAATTCCTGTACATCAACTGGCTGCCGGAGATACGCGAACAGGAGTATGCGAAGCTCATCGAAGCCTGCCGTCCGCCAGCGAAGCCGACGACGGCGGAAGCAGAGGCAGCGAGCGAGCAGATTGCAGAAAAGGTCATCCGACTCGACTACAAGTCGACAATCTTGGCCTACGCGCTCAGTCCAGATGGAATCCGCCTCCTTACCGCCTCTGATGATACGACCGTGCGGCTGTGGGATGAAGAAACGGGGCGCTGCCTGCGTGTCCTCAAAGGCCACACAAACTCAGTCTCAAGCGTAGCCTGGAGCCCAGACCAACGCTACGCCCTCTCCGCCGCTAATGACAATACTCTGCGACTGTGGGATGTGGAAACAGGGCGCTGCCTGCGTGTCCTCAAAGGCCACACGAACCGTGCCCTAAGCGTAGCGTGGAGTCTTGATCAACGCCACGCCCTCTCTGGCTCAGGACACCCAGACAAGACCGTGCGGTTATGGGACGTGGAAACGGGGCGCTGCCTACGTGTACTTGAAGGCCACACCGCCGCAATCTATAGCTTGGCATGGAGTGGCGATCAGCTCCGTGCCCTCTCTGGTTCTTGGGACAAGACTGTACGGCTGTGGGACGTGAAGGCGGGGCGTTGCTTACGCGTACTCGAAGGCCACACTGACTTCGTCTGGGCAGTAGCGTGGAGCGACGATCAACGCCGTGCCCTCTCCGGTTCCGAGGACAAGACCGTGCGGTTGTGGGATGTAGAGACCGGGCACTGCCTGCGGATACTCGAAGGCCACACGGGCGTCGTTAGGAGCGTTGCGTGCAAGGCCGATGGTCGCCACGCCCTCTCCGGCTCAAATGATGGAATCGTCAGGCTGTGGGACGTGGAGACAGGGCGCTGCTTGCGCGTACTCGAAGGTCACACGAGCGGCATCAGGAGTGTGGCCTGGAGCGCCGATCAACGCCGTGCCTTCTCCGGGGATCAAAGAGGTGGCATCCGGATTTGGGATTTGTCGGAATTTGTTACTGAGACACCACCGCAAGTCACCGTACCGGCCTTGCCAACCGCGCCCGATCAAGTCCAATACACGAACGCCAAAGTATTGCTCGTCGGTGATACAAGTTCAGGGAAAACCGGATTGGCTCACCGTCTGGCAACCGGCGAGTGGAAGCCGAGCGATGGTTCCACAGTCGGAGCTTGGTCTACGCAATGGCAACTTCCAGACGTTTCCACTGTAGAAGGCTTGGAGAAAGAAATTTGGCTGTGGGACTTCGGCGGGCAGGCTGACCAGCGATTGGTGCATCAGCTTTATATGGATCGCACAGCAATGATTCTGCTGCTTTTCGATGCGGACAAGGAAGATGTTTTGCCCGGTTTGCGCGAATGGCAAACCGCTCTGCGACGCTGCGTGCCGGACAATACGCCTTTGCTGATTGTGGCCGGTCGCACAGATGCCGGATTCAGGGCCAGCCGAACTAAGTTGCAGGAGTTCGCCGCCCAGCAAGGCTTTCGTTACTTTGAAACTAGCGCCAAGGAAGGCACGGGCTGCGACGCGCTCAGCCAGGCAATCACCGAAGGCATTCCGTGGGAAACGATGGAGCGGCGCACCTCACCGCTGATCTTCAAACAACTCAAAGACGAAATCTTGAAGTTGCGCGATGAAGGCGAAGTGCTGCTGACCTTCAAGGAGTTGCGCGAAATGCTGTGGAAACGATTGCCGGAAGAATCGCGCTTCACGGATGAAGTATTGCAAACGGTGATCGGATTGCTGGACGGCCCCGGAGCGTTAAAGGATTTAGAGTATGGAACTTACATCCTGCTCCAACCGGAATGGGTGAACGCTTACGCCCAAGCCGTGATCCGCACCATTCGCCAAGACCCTTCCGAACTTGGCTGTTTGCCTTTACGCAGCATTGCCGAAGGAAAGCTGTTATTTCAGACCGTAGAGCGCGACGGCAGCATTCTGGAAATGAAGCGATTGCCGGAAGCCGAAGAGCGAGTCGTGTTGCGTGAAATGGAGCGCCAACTGGAAGATCGCGGTTTGTGTTTGCGCCAGGGCGACAAACTGGTTTTCCCCAGCCATTGCGGACGCGAACGCCCCACACTGGAAAAACATCCATCGGTGTTTGTCAGCTACGCAGTGACTGGGTACCTGGACGACATTTACGCCACGCTGGTGGTCAAACTGGCCGACAGCGAATCATTCAAACTGAAAGACCTTTGGCGCGAAGCGGCGGACTTTGAAACACTGGACGGCGCTCATCACATGGGCATCAAGCTGACACGCGAAGCCGCAGGCAGCGGCGACATCAGCATTTACTTCGCGCCGGGTGTGACCAAACAGGAACAAGTGATTTTCGCCAACTACATCCACGCGCACCTGCAAAACCACAGCGAGAAAGCCGAGCGGTTGCGATATTACATCTGTCCGCATTGCGGCACGCCCAAAGGCAATCCGCAGGTGTTGATGCAAAAGCTGCTGGCGAAAAAGACGGCGGCTTCAGTGGAATGCGACATCTGCGAAAAACGCTTTGACCTTTGGGATGAACTGGAAAAGCTGTTTGCCAGCGAAACCGTTCGTCAACAAGTCGAAGGCATGCAAGCCGAAGATGTCATCCGGCTGGATTCACGGCGCAAAGGCAAACTACTGGCGCTGGAAGTAGGAGTTCGAATTGCCAGCGCGGATCAGAAAAGTTTCGAGATTCCCGGCACGGAAGACGAAGGCATTGATATGGAGTTGGAGTTCACCGACGACGATGGCAAAGGCACGGGGCGGCGGCTTTATCTGCAACTGAAATCTGGCAACTCTCACCTGAAAAAGCGGAAAGACGGAACAGAAGTTTTTGCAATCAAAGACGCTCGCTGGGTGGATTACTGGCTGAAACAGCCGCATCCGGTAATGCTGGTGATTGGAACTTTTGCTACTGACGATGAACGCTCCATTGGCAGAGACAAGCTGGAATTCGCCGAAGTCCGCTGGATGGAAATCTCCAGCGTCTTGCAGCGCGAAAGCCAGAATGGAACCAAGCCAGTGAAGCAAATTGAATTCAAAGGAGAGCGCTTGGATATGACCAGCATCCGACGATGGCGCGACAGAGTGTTGAGCTAAGTGCTAGGATTGCTCGCGAAAGGAGAACAACGACGATGCTACAAACAGTCAGAGCCGAAGTCAGCATTGATGGCAGTGTGCGTTTATTGGAGCCTCTGCACGTCACTCAAACAAGTCCTGCCATTGTGACTCTGTTGAGCACAGCAAATGATACGGCCACTCCCCAAGGCAATGCTCTGGCAGTGCTTCAATTTCTGCGCGAAAACCGTCTGCCTGAAAGCGCCCTGCCAACAGCGGAAGAAATGGAAGCGCAGATTTTGGAGGCACGTGAGTCATGGGATTGAATCGGTTGCGCGTTTATTTCGATTCGTGTGTTGCCATCTACTTGGTGGAGCAAAATCAAACCTTCGAACCGTTAATTGAAAATCGGCTGGCCAAACAGGCACAAACTGCTGAAGTGGTAATTCAGGTTTCGGCATTGACCGAGATGGAATGCCTGGTTTTGCCGCTGAGAAAAAAGAATCAGCTCTTGTTGGACAAATTCCGACTCTGGTTCGACAAGGTTGAAATGTTGCCAGTTGAACGTGATGTCTTCCGACAAGCGGCGCGATTGCGCGCTGATTTTGCCGGGCTGAAAACTCCTGATGCTGTTCATTTAGCAACAGCTTTGCACAACAACAGCGACGAATTTTGGACAAACGACAATCGCTTGGCTCACATCGCTCCTTCCCTTGTCGTAGACGTCACGACTACCTGAACACTTCTCCCTTTCAGGAGGAATATCTTGCAGAAGCGAAATTTTCAGATGATCGAAACCAATGGCATACGGTTGCGCACCGTGGTCGAAGGCAAAGGGCCGTTGGTGATTTTGCTGCACGGATGGCCGCAGTGTTGGTATTTGTGGCGGCATCAGATTGATCCGCTGGTCGCGGCTGGCTTTCAAGTCGCTGTGCCGGATCAGCGTGGCTACGGCGGCAGCGACAAACCGGCGGAAATCGAAGCCTACAACATCATCGAATTGACCAACGATGTGGTGGGCATCGCCGATGCCTTGGGGCACGAACGCTTCATTGTCGTTGGGCACGATTGGGGAGCGCCCGTCGCCTGGCATACGGCGTTGCTGCATCCCGACCGCGTCAAAGCCGTCGCCGGGTTGAGCGTTCCCTACACGCGATGGAAAGCGAACACGCTGACGCGGCAGGAATCTTTCGGCGACAATTTCTGGTACATGGTTTATTTCCAGCAACCCGGCGTCGCCGAAGCCGAATTCGAAGCCGATATTCGCCGCAGCCTGCGCATGATTTATTACTCCGGTTCGGGCGATTTTCCGTCTGGATTTCGGCTTAGCAAAAAGCCTGCTTCGGCCAAGTTTCTGGACGGCTTGCCTGATCCTGAACAACTGCCATCCTGGCTGACGGAAGAAGACATGGATTATTACGTTGCGCAGTACGAACAGAGCGGCTTTCGCGGGCCGATCAACTGGTATCGCAACATTGACCGCAACGTCGAACTGACGCCGCAACTGGATCGCGTGGAAACAGGCCAGATCAAACAGCCCGCGTTTTTCATCGCCGGAACCAAAGACCCTGTGCTGAAATTTGGCGGCGGCGACACCGTGCAGCGAATGGACAAATGGATGGCTGACCTGCGCGGCAAAGTCATGATCGAAGGCGCAGGCCATTGGGTACAGATCGAACGCCCGGCGGAAGTCACTGAAGCGCTGTTGGGATTTTTGAAGTCGGTTGCGTGATCGCCTTTGCAAAAGAAGACAACTTCGGATGCTTCGCATTTTTTATTACAGCAGGCGGGACGCCTGCGTTCCCGGCAAAATTTCGCATCCCCAGCCCGGACAATTTTCGTAATGCTCAGCGTCGCTGAAACCTGACGACCGTCGTTGGCACTCACCGAGGAAGAAAAAAATGATTGAGCGTTCATTCACTGCCGAGCGGTTATCTGTCTGACCGGTCAACTAATTACCTTGACCGGCGGGTCAGAATGCCGGAAGTCCTTGTACAACTAAGGCAATAGCGGCTTGACTTGAATCATCAAGCCGCTTAAATTCCGCCGCGCAATCGCGGGTTTCGCGCTTACAGATTCAACATTTCAACCATTGGAGCAGAGGGAGCAAAGAGAACAATGCGGATCAAGAGAACTTCGTCATTCGTCGCCGCCATCACGTTGTGCCTGGTCGTCGGTTTGGCATTTATCGCCACTACTCAGGCCGACACTACCACCACCAAAAACGCCAAAAACGTCACGTTCAGCAAAGACATTGCGCCGATCTTCAATAAAAGTTGCGCCGAATGTCATCGTCCGGGCGAAAGCGCGCCGTTTTCGACGTTGAGCTACAAAGACGTTCGTCCCTGGGCCAAATCCATCAAGGAAAAAGTGGCCAATCGCGTCATGCCTCCCTGGCACGCTGATCCGCACTTTGGCGAATTCAAAAACAATCCTTCGCTGACACAGGCGGAAATTGACACCATAGTCGCGTGGGTGGACGGCGGCGCTGCGGAAGGCAATCCGAAAGATTTGCCGCCCGCTCCGAAATTCACCGAAGGTTGGGGCATTTCCACGCCCGATCTGGTTATCCAGATTCCCGAAGAATACGCCTACAAACCCGGCGCTGATGAATACCAATACTTCGACGTGCCGACGAATTTCACTGAAGACCGGTATGTTTCGATGGCCGAAGCCCGTCCGGGCAATCGCAAGATTGTGCATCACATCATCGCCTTCATCGTGCCTAAAGGCGCTCCGACGATGGCGGGCACGCCTGAACAACGTCAAAAGATGATGGAAGCGGCGCTGAAAAACTCTCCGATGTATCGCGATGGCTTTTTGATGCGCATGAAAGCCGACCAGCCGGTGGAAGACGACGGTTGCGGCCCGAACGGTCGTCGCGGCGGCGGAGACAATATGCTTGTCGGTTACGCTCCCGGACGTAATCCCGATATTTACGCCGCTGGTACGGCGCGCAAAATTCCGGCTGGCGCGACGATTCGTTTCCAGATTCACTATTCCAATCAAACGCTCGGCAATGACAAAGTCGAAAAAGATCGTTCGATGATCGGGCTGGTCTTTGCCAAAGAACCGCCGCAGCGACTGGTGACGACCAATTCCATCGCCAACATCTTCTTCAAGATTCCCGCCGGAGCCGAAAACCATAAAGTGACGGCTTGCCGCACGTTCAAACGCGACACGACGTTGTACGCGCTGGAACCGCACATGCATCTGCGCGGCAAGGCTATGGAATACAAAGCGTTTTATCCGGATGGAAAATCCGAAGTGTTGTTGAACGTCCCGGCTTACGATTTTGCGTGGCAAACCAACTACCTGCTGAAACAACCGAAACGGTTGCCAGCGGGCACGCGGCTGATGGTTACTGGCTATTTCGACAATTCAGCGAAAAACAAATTCAACCCCGATCCGACCAAAGACGTTCGGCACGGCGAACCGACCTACGACGAAATGATGATGGGCTTCATTGACTATGTCACGGAAATGCCCGCTGTCGCCAAACTCGCGCCGGAACTGCTGGACAAATACACCGGCAAATACGAAGTCCGTCCCGGTGTGTTGGCTTCGGTGACGCGCGAAGGTAACAATCTGGTGGTGCAGGTCCCGCTGCAGCCGAAGATGGTCTTCACCCCGATGTCGGAAACGCAGTTCTTCCTGCAAAATTCCAACATGGATTTGACGATCGTCAAAAACGCGCAAGGCGAAGTCGTTGAAGCATTGATCGGTAACAACCGCGCCAAGAAAGTCAAAGAAGCGGCAGCGAGCGGCAGCGGCCAGTAACTTTACAATTACGGAGTTATAGATTGCGGATTGCGGAATTTTAGAATTTCCAATCCGCTTTCTAATTTCTGGGCAAACTAAAGATCAATGAATCAAGAGAAGGCTATGAAAAAATCACGAATCGCTATTCTGGCCGTCGCGTGCATTGCGGCGGCGCTGTTGATGCTTCCAGTTTCCAGCGCTAAAACCAATCCCAAGAAGGTCACTTTCACCAAAGACGTGGCGCCGATCTTTTACAAAAGCTGCGCCGATTGTCATCGCGCAGGTGAAACGGCTCCTTTTTCTGTTTTGAGTTACAAGGACGTGCGTCCGTGGGCCAAAGCGATCAAGGAAAAAGTCGTCAGCAAGGAAATGCCTCCCTGGCACGCCGATCCGCACTTCGGCGAATTCAAAAACAATCCCAGTTTGACGCCAGCCGAGATCAATACCGTCACTGCCTGGGTGGACGGCGGAGCCATCGAAGGCAATGCGAAGGATTTGCCCGCCGCTCCGAAATTTATCGAAGGTTGGCGCATTGGCAAACCTGACGTCGTGTTGAGCATGCGCGAAGAATTCACGCTGGCCGCCAGCGGGCCGGATGAATACCAGTATTTCGCTGTGCCCACCAATTTCACTGAAGACAAATACATTCAGTTGGCCGAAGCGCGTCCGGGCAATCGGCGCATCGTGCATCACATTCTGGCGTTTGTGGCACCTCCCGGAGGAAAGGATTACGCCAAACTCAGTCCGGAAGAATTGCAAAAGATGTTTTCGGATGACGGCCCGAATTCCATCTTTTACCGCGAAGGATTTTTGCAGCGAGTGAAGATGGACGCCAAGGTCAACGATGACGGCTGCAATGGCAAATTCGGCGAAGACGACGCGGGCGATGTGCTTGCCGGTTACGCTCCGGGAATGCCGCCGGAAGTGTTTGAAACCGGCGTGGCCAAGAAAATTCCTGCCGGAGCGACACTGATCTTCCAGCTTCATTATTCCAAAGTCGCCGGTTCTGAGCAGAAAGACCGTTCATCCGTTGGGCTGATCTTCGCCAAAGAACCGCCCAAAAAACGAATGATCAAACGCGGCATCAGCAACGTTTTCTTCAAAATTCCCGCCGGAGCCGAAGCGCACAAAGCGACGGCTTGCTGGCAGCCGAAAGAAGACATCACGCTGTTTTCGATGATGCCGCACATGCACTATCGCGGCGCGGCGATGGAATACAAGGCGACTTATCCTGATGGCAAAACCGAAACGCTGTTGAACGTGCCGAATTACGATTTCGGCTGGCAAACGAATTACGCGCTGGCCAAACCTAAATTCATTCCCAAAGGAACGAAGCTTCAGGTCACGGCGACGTTCAACAACTCGGCCAAAAACAAATACAACCCCGACCCGACCAAAGACGTTCGCTGGGGCGATCCGACCTATGACGAAATGCTGATTGGCTATCTGGATTACATCCCCGAACGCAAAGCCGTTGCAGGTATGGACGCCAAAGCGCTGGCGGCATTTGTCGGCAAATACGACGCCGGGTTGATGAAACTGAATGTCGTGCAGGTCGGCGAAGAGTTATACGCCGAAATTGCCGGCCAACCACGCATCGAAATGGTGCCCGAAGCGGCGGACAAATTTTTCATTCGGGAAATTCAAAACTTCGTGACCTTCACCCGCAACGAAAAAGGCGAAATCATCGAAGCGACAGTTCAACTGGGTGACCGCACAATCAAAGCAAAAAAGAAGGGTGATCCAACGACGAGCCAATGAACATTGAAGGAATCATCTGGGCAAGAAATGTGGTAGAAAAGCTGGCGGTCAAGCATCATGTCGAAACCTTTGAAGTTGAACAGATGTTGGCCGCTACCCCGAAGTTCCGGTTTGCAGAAAAAGGCGAGCGGTAAGGTGAGGATGTTTATCTGGCTTTGGGACAGGCATCATCAGGTAGATACTTGGTTGCCTATTTCATTTACAAGAAAACCAAAGAGGCTTTGATTCTGAGCGCCAGAGATATGGCCGACAAAGAAAGGAAATGGTATGGCAGAAAATAATCCACAAACATTGCCAAAATTCTCTTCGCTCGATGAGATGGTTGATTTTTTCGACAATCACGACCTGGGCGATTATTTGGATCAAATGCCTGAAGCTCATTTCGATGTGAACCTTCAACGGTCTACCTGGATGATTGCTGTTGATGAGGAAATCGTTCGCCGCGTGTCTGAAATCGCCAAACAGGAGCATTTGCAACCTGAGATTTTAGTTAATCAATGGTTGCAAGAAAGAATTTCTAGCTATCCGGGGCAATTGCCCAGCTAGCCTGTTGTCCTCTTATTGAGGCAAATTTGCTGCAAGGTTTGAAAGCGCGAAAAAACTTGCGACAATTTCGCAGGGTTTTCGCGCCTTGTTTGTATAAAGGCATGTGAGTTTCGACCGAACAATTCCAAGACGACAAATATCTTGAGCAAATAGAACTTTTAATGGGCAGCGGTTATGCTCTGCCCCATTCGTTTTCCGAAAAACCCGAGTCACTAATCAACCAGCAGAGAGGACTATCACTGTGAATCGCAAATTGTTCTTGATCTCGATTACAGCCGCAGCATTGGCCGTCGGGTTGTTTTCACAACCAATCGTCAGCGCCAACGACACCAAATCGAATGCCGCCAAGGAAGTCACCTTCAGCAAAGACATCGCGCCGATCTTTTACAAAAGCTGCGCCGAATGCCATCGCGCGGGCGAGGTCGCCCCGTTTTCGGTGATGAGTTACAAGGAAGTTCGCCCGTGGGCGAAATCCATCAAAGAACAGGTCGCAGGCAAAGTCATGCCTCCGTGGCACGCCGACCCGAACCACGGCGAATGGGCAAATGATCGCCGCCTGGCACAAGCCGACATTGACAAGATCGTTGCCTGGGTGAATGGCGGAGCCAAAGAGGGCGATCCCAAAGACATGCCGCCCGCGCCGAAGTTCGAAATGGGCTGGAACATCGGCAAACCCGATGAGACGTTTTCGATTCCCGAACAGAAAATCCCGGCAGACGGCGTTGTGCCGTACCTGTATTTCAAAGTTCCGACCAATTTCACGGAAGATCGTTGGGTGACAGCGGCGGAAATTCGCGCCACTGGCCGCGAAGCCATGCACCACGTGATCGTCTTCATCCAAGACCCGAAAAATCCGACGCGCACCGACGGTAACTTGCTGGCCGGGTTTGCTCCGGGCGAACAGCCGACGACTTTCCCTGACGGATACGCCAAGAAAATTCCGGCAGGTGCGGTGCTGCAATTCCAAATGCATTACACGCCGAATGGCAAAGCGACGACCGACATCACGACCATCGGTTTGAAATACGCCAAAGAACCGCCCAAGCATCAAGTGCTGACTCGCCCTGTGCTGAACACCGGATTTGAAATTCCGGCAGGCGCAACCAATCACGAAGTGAAGGCGTTTTACACTTTCCAGGAAGCGTCGCACATCACCAGCTTCATGCCGCACATGCATTTGCGCGGAAAGGATTTTGAAATCAAAGCGCATTTCCCCGATGGCACGTCGAAAATTTTGCTGAGCGTGCCCAAGTACGATTTCAACTGGCAAACCTACTATGTGCCGAAATCGCCGGTCGCCATTCCCAAAGGAACCAAGATCGAATGCACGGCGCATTACGACAATTCGGTCAACAACAAATACAACCCCGATCCGACCAAAGCCGTTCGCTGGGGCGATCAAACCTGGGAAGAAATGATGATCGGCTGGTTGAGCTATTACAACGACGGAGCCGCTCCGGCCAAGCCGACAGACAAACCGGCGGCAATTACGACCAGCAGCGAGAAATAAGGCTCTTTGCCAGATTGAACCCGGACAGGCCACAGATTGCACTCGCTGCGATCTGTGGCCTATTCTCTTGCCGGAGGGAATAACCATGCGAAATCAAAAATTCGTTCAAACAATCATCTGGATGCTGGCCATTCTGGTGGTCGCTGGTCTGGTTTTGCCTGCAATCACTTCTATGTTCGGCATTTTCTGAACCCTTTTACGTGAAATCTGTTATGTGCCTTCGTCGCCTTTTCGTAATCGTCGTAATTGTTTTTGCTGCGGTGTTTCTGACCACGCGAACCGGCAGCACGCACGAACCCATCACCACCAAGGTGATGTTCAACAAGGAAGTCATTCGCATTCTGGAACGCAACTGTCTGGGTTGCCACGCGCCCAACAAGATCAAAGCCGACATTCCATTGACCACTTACGAAGAAGCGCGTCCATGGGCCAAAGCCATCAAGGAAGAAGTGTTGGAAAAACGTATGATGCCGTTTCAAGCCGTCAAAGGTTACGGACGATTCCAGCACGATTACCTGCTGACCCAGCGCGACACTGAATTGCTGGTCTCGTGGATCGAAGGCGGCGCTCCGCGCGGCGACGTGAAGGATTATCCGCGTGAAGAAATCGAACAGTTGATTTCCGGCAATGGCTGGCCGCTGGGCGCGCCGGATTTGGTGCTGCAATCCGAAGAAGTAAAGCTTTCGGCGGAAAACGATGAAGAAACTAGGTGTTTTATTTTGCCGACCAATTTGAAAGAAGCGCGTTCGTTGTCGGCGATTGATTTTCAACCCGGCAACGGAACCGTCCTCCACAGCGCGTCTTTTCACCGTCTCAATAGATTGTATAAAGCTTCCGGCAAATCTTCTTGTGGAGTAATAACCGGCGAAACGCTTGGCGTGTGGGTTCCTGGTCAAACGGCGACTCGTTTGCCCGCAGGCATCGGACGGAAACTGAGCGCCGGAGAGGAAATCGTCCTGCAAATCCGTTATCACAACACAGACGAAGCGGCGACCGACCGCAGCCGTCTGGCGCTTTATTTCGCCAAAGAAACCGCGACGAAATCTGTCCGCACCGAAGCCATTGCCGCAGCGTCGGTCACGGTTCCAGCAAACACTGAAAATCACGTAGTTAAAGTTGCGACGACTATCGCTCAAACTTCCGAAGCTATTTCGATCCGCCCGCTGTTGTTCCCGTTCGCCAAATCGGTCGAAGCCAAAGCGATTCGCCCGGATGGTTCCATCGAAGTGTTGATCGTCGCGCGCGATTACCGCTACGACTGGCAACCGGCTTACTTTTTCAAAACGCCTGTCCAGCTTCCACGCGGCACGCGCATAGAAGTCACCGCTTACGTGGACAATTCCGATAACAACCGCAACCAGCCCAACGATCCGCCTGTGGAATTGAAACTCAATTCGCCGCTGTGCGAAATCGCGTTGGCACACTCCACGCAACTCAACCGAATCAACACCGCCGCGGATAAACGCAAAAAGCCGCAGATCAGCGTTTCTCAACGTTGATCTGCGGCTAAAAAAAACGGCCTTACTCAATTCCAGCGAACTTCGATTTCGTAATCCGCCGCGCCGCCCGAAGAATCCCGAATCTCGATGATCGCCGTGTAACCATTGCGACGATTCGGTTGTTCGACAACGCGGACTTCACCTCGGCCTTTGCGTTTATCTACCGAAACGCGGACTTCGCTGCGCGGCAACGCTGAACTGAAATTGTAATTCACGCGCTGCGCCGGTTGGCCGGAAACCACTCGATCCCGAACCGAACGGTCGCGGATTTCCAGCAACGTCACGTCATCCACTCGGCCACGCCAGGTCAAAGTTCCCGATTGCGCGTATCCGCCGTAACTTTGATCGCGGTCACGATTTCGATAATCGCGGTCGCGGTTGGAATCGCGGTCGCGTCCGTAACTGTCCGTTTGCCGCAGCACAAACCGCTGATTGGCTTCGCCGTTGTGGTTGTAAATCTGCATTCGCCCGCCATCAAACCGCGCGCTGGACGGCGAATCCAAAGTTTTGCCTCGCCGCGTAGAAAACCAATATCCGTTGTCCGGCCCCTGTCTTACCAACCACAATTGATTTTCATTGCCTCGTTGCAATCGAGTCAGAATCACATCGTCGCCGCTCTCTCCGCGTCCGGCAACGGTCAGGGCCTCGCCCGTGTCGGCGGACAAAATGTAGTAATACCCGTTGCCCGCATCCTGTAAGTCCCATTGCGAATATCGGCCTGAGCCGGAAGCCTGCACCACGGTTCGCCCGTCTCTGCCGACTGAAAGCAGCCGCCGCGTGGCCACCAATTCCATTTCGTAGCGGCCTTCGCGCAGAACGCCCGATTGCCCCGAACGGTCGTCGTACCGATCACGATCCCGGTCACGATTGCCGCCTCGATTGTCGTCATAACCCCAGCGCAGATTGCTGGCGCGATTGCGGCGAATGTCAATCGAACCTTCGTACCAGATGGTTTGCCAGTTCGCGCCACCGCTGCTGATGCGAGCGCGTCCGCGAACCAGCGTTTCGTCGCGGTTGGAATACGCCGATTCGGCAGTTTCGATGCGCACGTCGTAATCGCGGCGTTCATCGTTATAAATGCGGCTGCGCAATTCGCGCAGAATCAATTCGCGCTCTTCGCGCCGAGCCTGTTGGTATTGCTGCGCCAGCACACTGCCAGCCAATCCGACGAACAACATTAACAGCGCAATCAGGTTTTGTTTTTTCATTGGATGCGTTCCTTTGTATTTGCAATCAATCTCTGCAGATGAACGTGCAACTCATTCGACGTCCACCGGAGCCACCAATCTGCCGTTTTGGGCGACGACGCCTCCTCGGTCGCCGGGAGTGACAGAACCATAACGCTCCGCAAACACTATTGGCAACGGGCGCGCTTGCGGCGGAGCCAGCCACAATCGCAGCAAATGCCGTTTGCGCTCCGGTTCCGGCCAATCTTCAAACGCCGTGCGGTCGTGCAGCAAGGTGTGGTTGTGAACCAACTGCACATCGCCGCGCCGAAACTCCATATTCAAATGTATTGCCGGGTCGTTGGCCAGCAAATCGAACAAATCCAGCGCCTCAACCTGGCGAGCGGTCAACGGCGAAACTTCTGCAAACCGCCGCGCCGATTCGATGTATTGCCGCTGGTAAATTGTGGACAGAAATCCTTCGTGCCAGTTAAACACCGGAATGCTGAAAAATGGCTTTGCGCCTTCCGGAACTTCGCCGCGCCGGTCGGTTTCGATGGGCTGGAACAACTCTGCCAGCAAATCAGGGCGCCGTTTTCGCATTTCATTGAAGATCGTGACTGAACTGACCAGACTCGACAAGCCGCCGGATTTTGCCGGTTGCAGACACAACAAGGCGACAATGTCGCAGGAATCCGTGTGATACGTCTGGCGTTCATGTGTTTGATAAATCCGCACATTCGGATTGCTGCTGGAAAGCCCTAAATCTCTGACGTGGCCGAGCACGTGTCCCGCCGCATTCTGCGAACGAGCATTTCCCAGATGCGCGCCGATTCCATAAAACGCAATCGCCGCTTCTCGCCGCGACCAACGCTCCACCGGCAAGCCTCGAATCAGCACAAAGCCTCGCCCGTTCAGAACTTCACCGAGGATTTCTTGCAATCGTTGGCTGAGCGTCGGCAATGGAAAGTCTTCGCGGCGAATCGCAGCGATTTCGATTGCGGCGTCTGCCAACCGTTTCGTCGCAGTTTCAATTTCTGTAATTTCAGTTTCGGAAAGTAGTTCAATCCAATCGCCGCGCTTCGCCATGTCAGCGCCATACCAAGCGGAACAGTTTTGAACTTCAAGTGGAAGGCTAGGTTGTGAGTTCGTTACCTGATTACTCATTTGTTTCGAGTGTGTAGTAGTCCCAACAGATGATTGAGTGCTTCGTTTCGATGTGTGATGCGTACGTAAAAAGGCGCATATTCTCGCAAGACTTCAATTTGCGCTTCAAGCATCCCCATGCGTTCAAAACCGTCCTGAAAGAGAATTGCTCGGTTGAGAGGCTGATCCTCAAGTATCGCTCTCAACGTTCCTGCATCGCTAGTTTCGAACTCCAGAAACGCAGAGTCCTCGACCCAGCTATCTACTTCGATCATGTAATGATTTTTATTCCCATAAAAGACAATCCACAAACCTGGGGGCATCTCAAGCCGTGGGGGCAGGCCTTGGCCTAAACGGCCAACAGAAAATAAAGATCGTACGTCTTGCGCTTCGGGGTGGAGTTGCAAAATCTGGCGAGCGTAGTCGAAATCATTTTTTGATGCATAGAGAAAACGAGAAGAACGCGTAACTTGAAGCGAATTAAGAAAAGGAACAGTTTCTTTTCCAAATGAGATTGAGTCTCCAGTTTGAAATCCTCGATAAATCTCAGTGTATTTTTGTAAATCAAACCCTGCAGGCTTGAGGGAAAGAGCTTGTTGAATTTTCAATTTGATGCTTGGACAAAAAAATCCAAGTGCCAATTCAGATGATATTGGAAAGTAGATTTCGATGCCTGGGGAAGCCAAGCCCAACTCTCCGTAAGGGAACGTGTTATGAAGAACTACTGGATTGTCAGAAATCCAAAAAGTCTCCGATCCAGTCGCGTGGATTAATATCTGTCGCTTAGCTCGAAGAGCATCTACATGCTTCTGAATGTCCAAGAATGAACTGAGTGCTGCTCGGCGAACTTCTTGTTCAGTTGGAATGGAAAAGCCGTCAACTTCTTTCGGCTCTATCCCCGCTTCCTGTAAGACAACTGCAAACTGTTCGGCAAAAGAGCGCATGGTCGTTCTCGCCATCTTGGTTCGAACAATTTGGGCTACTGCGACTTCTGTAAGGGCAACTCTATCTTGGGACGTAAGGCCTTTCAGACTCCGATCATTTATCACCGTATTTAATAGTCGAGCTAGCTGATCATCATTTGATTGAAATAGTCCTTCAAAAGAGACAATCTTGCCTTCGATTTCAATGGAGTGAAAATGATTCTCGGAGCCAGCATTGAGAATAGATGACTTAAAGCTCTCCAGCCTTGTTTTGTCGAAAACGTATAGTGAAGAGCCGTCGTTGTTTACGCTAAAACGCCGTAATAATGACTGAGGAACATAATGATGTTTCTTGGGTTGATTAGGCATTTTTCCGGCATCTTAAGAGTGATTCGGCTATTGCTGACAAAACTGCAACTTGTTTCGATCCCTTAACATTTGCTTACTCCATCAGGTAAAGACTGCAGGCGAGATGCCAAAAAGCGAGCCAAGTTGTTTAGCCTGTTCCGTTGTAATGGGACGCTTGCCATTGACGATTGCTGAAGTAACACCGCGCGAGCCGAAGACTGGCTGCAAATCTATTTGCCGCAAGCCGCGAATTTGCATGTAATGTTGCAGGATGCGATGGCCGGGAGCTTCAGGGATTTCGTGATGGGCTTCTTCCCAGTTCTCAGCCAGTGTGGAAAGCAGGTCAAGCAGGCGGTCTTCTTCGGTCGACAGGTTGGATTCGCCTTTGCGCAGTAGGCGTTTGATTTCGTCGAGCGTCTGTTCGTATTCGGCTTCAGTGGTGATAACCATAGGCAGAGAACGCGAGAGTAAGGCCGCATATTTACGGCGATCGAAGATGGCCGCTTCGTCAGTGGTGGCGCGGCGAGGTTTGGATTTGGCCTTCGCTTTCGATTTAACCAATGCAGTCATCTTTCCATTTCTCCTTGTCGTATTCCTTGTGGGTCAAAACATTGGTGATGTAAACCCGTTGTTTATTGTATCTGATCTTGGCAATGAGGCGATATTTGTTTCCACCGATGTTGAACACCGTGCAATCACCGACCGGATCGGCATGTGGAAAGTCCCTTCGCGTTTGGGCTATATTTAGCCAAAAAGCATGCTTTGTAATTCGATACCAGTCTTCGAGCGGATGTTCGGCGTCCGAATGCACCTCCCAAAACTCACGCAAAGCTTTTCGGCTGATGATTCTCATTGTGTCTACCCTCAAACACTGACTTGTTTACTTTGTCAAAATCCTACTGCGCTGTGCCCGGCAATTTGAATCCTGCTGCTGCATCTGTCAGCACCAACAACCAGTCATTCCCGCGTCCGCTGGTTGGCGGCGTAAACGTCTGGATACCCCAATTGTCCTGATCCTTGATTGAATAGGCGATGCCGTAACGCGGGTCGAACCAATACTGTCTTTGCTGGTCGGCTTTGATGACGTTTTTGTTCAGCGTGAAGCTTTCTCCGCGAGGCGTGTAGAACATGGCAAACGAACCGTCGCTGGCGCGAGCGGCGCGCATCTTGGCTCCGCCAGTGGTCGGGCCGTTCAGGATCAAGGTTTGGTCGGGAATCAATTTGGTGAATGGCAATGCGTCAAACAATCGGCGAACGTGTCGCATCTGGAAGGCTCCGGGATGATCCAACGCTTCATGCCAGGGGATGTTGGCTCCGATGATGCTGCCGGGCAATCCGAACAAATCGCGCATACGGTTGGAATCGCCGACCGATCCCGAAGTCACCGGCTTGAACATCTGCCAAATGTTGTTGTTGCCGTAGGTGTAACCGCAGGCTCCGGCCAGCAATGACCAATACGCGGCCTGGCGCACGTCGTAATCGTCAAAGCGATCAATGCCGGTGGCGTTGCGATTGTAAAAGCCTACGGGAATGCCTTCATAACGCGGTTCGCCGTCCAGCGTAGGTTTGACAGGTTTCAGCGCGTAATCGGTTTCTACGTACAACCCTGTGTCGTGATCGCGCGCGGCGTGAGAAGACTGAAACATATTGAAATCCAGCCAGGGCGCGTCGTGCAGTTTGATCGAAGACATTCCCGGTCCAATTGGGTGAAAAGTCTTCAGATGCGTGCCGCCGTCGCCTTCGGTCAAACCGGCAGCCATCGCGTCAATGATCGCGCGTTCGGCGTCGTTGCTGATCGAACGGTCTCCGCCCAAAATCCAGATGATAGGTTTGTCTTTGTACCGCGCGCCCAGAAAGCGTCCGTAGCTGCGTGCGTTCGTCGGATTGAACGCGGCTTTGCCAAGCGCCCAGTGGCTTCCCCAGGTCGGCAACATTCCGACGAACAAGCCTAACTCTTCGGCTTTGTTGACGATGAAATCCACGTGGCGGAAATAGGCTTCATTCGGTTTGGCGGGGTCGCCTCCAGCAAGCGGCAAATCGCCGTAAGGATTTGGAACCGTCAACCCGCCAAGCTGCGCCAGCACGACGGCTTGAATAACGGTGAAGCCTTTTTGCGCGCGATTGGTCAGATACAGCGTGGCTTCTTCGCGGTTCAGGCGATGAAACAATTCCCACGCGGTGTCGCCGAGATAGAAAAACGGCTTGCCGTTTTCGTATTGTAGGTAGCGGCGGTTTTCCGTCAGCTTGAGTTTTGGCGCAACAGCGAAAGCATTCGCGGGCGCAAACAACAACGCGGCAATCAAAGACAAACAGAGTAGTCGGCGAATCATTGAGTAACCTTCCTTTTCAACGTAAAGCGTGGTTATTTCATCGTCTTTTTCCGCAACAGCGCTGTAACCGCTAGCAAATCCGAACCTGAACCCGATCCCTTCCCCCCGACACCTGACCGAAAAACCTGTTTGGTCAAAAGCTTTTTTTTCGCAAAAATCAGGTTTCGGGTATTGGGTATCTGGTATCAGGAAACTCGACGATGAATTCGCCGCAGCATTCCAAAGCCGTCGCAATACATCAGATAACATCATCAAAGCATTCGATCCCGGACAAAGGCGAATGCGCGCGTGAAAGCTCGGCGAAGCGGGTTCGGCCAGCTTTCTGAAGGCAACATCATCGGGAAGCTTTTCGCGCCTGCTTGCTCAAACGAATTGTTCCAGCCGCTGCCATCCCAAAAGATGTCGCAGTTTTTCGCGCCGACTTCCTTGATCAATCCGGCGGGATTGCGTCCGTTGTCGGCGAAGGTGTTGCCGTGGATACGATTGCTTTCGGGAATCGCGCCTACGTCGAAAGTCGTGCCTTTCGGAAACGCGACGGCCAATCCCACCACCGCCAAACCGAACGAATCGTTGCCGCGAATTTCGTTGGCGGTCACTTCGGTACGATCAGCAGCCATAATCAACAATCCGGTTCCGGGAATCAGTTTGCCTACGATGGCATTCGGATCGCCGAAATTCGCGTGGTTGTTATTGATGATGCGGTTGGCTTTGACTTTGTGGTCGCTGCCGACTTTGGACGGGTTGTTCGGCAACAGAAAGACCAGCATCCCTGCCGTGTTGTCGTGCAGGTAGTTGTTTTCGACCAGGGAGTTGACGCAGTTTTCGATCTCAATGCCCGCGACGTTTTCATAACATTCGTTGTTACGGACGATGATGTCGCGCGATTGGCCGACGTAAATCGCCGCGTCGCTGATTTTCGTCAGCTTGCAGTTTTCCACCAGCACGCCGCGCGATTCGACCGGATAAACGCCATACAGCCCGGTGTTTTCGACAATCAAATCGCGGAACGTGACATCGGTTGATCCGTGAACGGTGATGCCGTTGTTGACGTAATCTTTGACCATCAATCCTTCGATGGTGAAACGATGGCCAGACGTGATGACGGCGTCGGTCAGAATGTTTCTTCCGTCCAGTATGGCTCGCTGGCCGTTTTCGACCACGCCGCGAATGGTGATGTTGTCCACGTCAATCAACAGCGTTTCGTGGTACGTACCGGGATGAATTTCAATCGTATCTCCGGCAATCGAACGGTCGAGCGCCGATTGAATGGATTCGCCGGGTTTGATGCGCCAGGTCGTTGGGTCACGTTTCGCTTGAACAGGCGCAGCCGTAAACGAAGCCGGATTTCTGGCGGCCAACGCTGAAGGCTTGATGCCCGGCTTAATTCGCGGAACAACCGGCAACCCGGAAGGAACTTTTTCGGGGAATTCCGGCAGCTTCGATTCGTCGGTCAGTGAATGCAAAAAGGCGATCAGATCGTTGCGCTCCGCCGAAGTCAGCGAAAAGCGGCGAATCTTGTCGTCAATGTTCGGCAACTCAAAACCGTTGCCGTGTCCGCCGCCCGCTGCGTAAAAGTTGACGACGTCTTCCAGCGTCAAAAAGCGTCCGTTGTGCATGTACGGCGCGGTCAATGCGATATTGCGAAGCGTCGGAACCTTGAACGCATGCTTGTACGGTTCGCCGCCTTCGATTTCGGCGCGACCCAAATCGTCCGGTTGCGCGTATTGACCGAGCATCGGCGGAACACCTATGACTTTGAAATCAGGATTGGCAAAGGTCGGAAAGCCGTGGCATTCAAAGCAGCGCGTTTTCAACGACCGAAACAATGTCAATCCTCTACGCTGTTCGGCGGTCAATGCGGACGAATCTCCGGCAGCGTAACGGTCAAAAGGCGAATTGTTCGTGATGATGGTTCGCTCGAACGCGGCAATGGCGTTGGTCACGTTGTCGAATGTCACTGCCGAACCGTTGGAACCGTTGAAAGCTTTGTCGAACATCGCCACGTATTCGGGAATCTTCTTCAACTCTTCCACCAGTTCTTCCGGCTTTTGGTTCATTTCGTCGGCGGCGGTGATAGGCGAACGCGCCTGATCTTCCAGATCGTTGGCGCGCCCATCCCAAAACAATTTGTGGCTGAACGCCGCATTCCAAATCGTAGGCGCGTTGCGGCGAAGCACTTTGCCGCCTGCGCGTTCCTGACCGGTTCCCTGCCCGCCGACGCCCATTGACGTGAATCGCGCGTCGCTGAAACCTAAATCCGGGTGATGGCACGTCGCGCAAGATTGCGTGTTGTCGCCCGAAAGCACCGGATCGAAAAACAACAACCGGCCAAGCTCGGTTTTTTCCGGCGTCGTCGGATTGTCGGCGCGTTGATTCATTGCCGGGAACGGACGACGCAATCCGCCGCTGCCCGGATTGCCGATAGAATATCCGGCGGGCGGACGATCTTCGGGAAATTCGATCATGCCGACGACTAACACAGCCGCAGCCACCAAACCGAACAACGCGACGACGATCATCAAGATACGGCGCAGCTTTCCAGATTTTGGCGCGGAAGGAGAAAGTGGGGCGGGTGAAACAACATTCATGTTTCTAGCTCCTATTCAGGTTCGTTTTTATCTTTTGTGTTTGCGGTTGGTTTTGCGGTAAGCAAGGTTTGCTCAGCGCGTAAGCGGTCAATCTCTGATTGCAACTGATGCTTTTCAAGTTCGTGCTTTAACTGCAACGCAAGAACCTCACGTTCATGCTGTTCACGTTCGCTAATACGTTGAACTTCCTGATGCTGCCATTGCAATGCCTTGCTGAGTGTTTCGACTTGCTGCTGAAGAATTTTGATTTTATCGGTGTTCTCTTGCGTCCGTTCGTTTAACCTCAGCGTTTTCCAGATCAGGCTAAGAAACTCTTTCCACATCCATACCTCCGGGCAAATTGGCCAAAATAGCCCAGGTACGAGCTTGGCTTTGCTCAATCTCTAAATTGTCCTTCACCATTTGTTCGTTGGCGCGATCCATCGCAGCAAGGCATTCATTAAGCAATTCCTTTAATTGCTCCGCTTGATCTTTGGTCATTTCCAGATTGATCGTTTTGTCCATTGATCACCTCCGCAATTGATTTTAACACGCGAAGCAAAAAGACCACGACTGACAAACCAGTCGCCTGTTATCACAAATCAAAACCCGGAACGCCTTCGTCCAGTTGCACGCCGAGCGTATTCAGCGCCATCGAAACCAGATTGTATTGGCCAACAGCAAAGATCAGGTCGAGCAATTGCTGCGTCGAAAAATGCCGAATCAGCGTTTGCCAGGTTGGATCGCTGATGAACGATTCGGCGTGCAACTCATCCACTGCCGCCAGCAGCGCCGCTTCCGATTCCGTCCAGCCTTCGGCAGCGGCTCCGAGTTTGATTCGGCGAATTTCTTCGTCGGTCAACCCGATCATCCTGCCAATCAAAACGTGCTGGCCGAATTCATACTTGCTGCCGCACAACCAGCCGATTCGCAAAATCGCCATTTCGCGTTCACGCGGCGGCAAAGAGGATTTGTTCAGAACGTGAGCGCCAAACACCAGCCAACGTTCCAGCAACTTCGGGTGATGAGCCAGAGTGCGAAAAATGTTCAACACACGTCCCTGCATTTTGGCGCGTTCCAGGACGCGGCGGGCTTCGTCATCAAGCTCGTCATCCGCCAATGGCTTGAGCCTTGGTTCAGGTGTTTTCATTCGGTTGCCTCCTGATCTGCGGGTTGGGTGATAAAGCTGCGGCCAAGTCTCTTTTAAGAATGCACTTGCGTCAACTGCTGACATAATCTAAAGTTAGCGCCGTGTTTGGCAGTCAAGCGAGTGTTCAGGCAGTGATTGCCAACGACAAAACCAAGTCATTAGACCAGAAATAACGATCAAAGATTAAGCAGTCTCATACTTAAATCCAGGAAAAGTGAGACGCACAATCACAAGCCCTAAACCCAAATTCCTCCCACCGGGAAATTGAAATTTCCGTATGTCAGCATCAGGGCCTGAAACCGCGTATCACGATTTCAGGTTCAGAAATTCCGTTGAGAAGACTGTGGCGTTTGCTCCGCGCCTCTGTAGCTTCATCAAACGAGATTGAGCAAGCCACATGAGCTGGGAACCGAGTGTCCGCACGCGACACTTAACTGTCATCATTTCACTGGTATTAATCGCCACGGCGACATTGCTGTGCTTTAACATCGCGCGTCTGCTCAACGCTCACACCACCGCCAAACGCGAATCCTTCGAGAAAATCGCCGACCCGCTTTCGTCATTTGCGCAAAGAGCCATTCTGACGCGCCCGCTGGAAGACCAACGGCTGGCCATCAGCCTGGACGATACGGTTCGCTCGCTGATCAAAACCAATGTCGGCGAAGATAAAGAATTCGCATACGTTTCCATCATCGCCACCGATGGTGCGGTCATCGCCCAATCCGGCCCAACCACTCAAGCGCAGAATTCCGGCAAGGTCGTTTCGATGGAACAATTGGAAACCGCCCGCTGGTACAAACAGATTTGGCAGTTGTGGCGTCAGGATCACATTTACGAAATGAGTTGGGCGCTGAACCTGGACAACAAACCATTTGCCAAAATCGTCGCCGGAGTCCCGGCTTCGATCCTGCGCAATGAATTGTCGCCGACCGTCAAACTCAGTCTGGTGTTCGGAGCGATCATCATGGGATTGTGCGTGCTGACGGCGTTGTTGTCGGCAGGGTTGGTGCTGTTCCCATTGCGCGAAGTGATGGACAGCATCGAACAGCTTGAAGCCGAAAGCACCGTTCCCGCCGAAGCTCGTCCGGTCAATGTCGAAATGCAATCCATCGCGCAACGGTTGCGCGAACTCGGACGCCGCTTTGCCGGAAATCGCACCGAAATCGAAGCCATACGCGACCAGTTGCAACAGGTCGTCGGCAGTTTGTCCGAACGTGTCTTGCTGCTCGACCGCGAACGCCGAGTGATTATGGCCAGCCCCGAAGCCGAAAAAATGCTGAGCGGAGGTCGCTTCACCTTGCGCGGACAGAAACTTTCGGACGCGCTGAGTTACAGCCATCCGCTGACGGTTATCGCCGAACGCGCTTACACCAGCGGCCAATCGTTGCAGGAAGTCGCCACCTTCCCGGTCAACGGAACGCAGCAACCGCAAACCATCGTCGCGTCGTTGCAATTGTTCGATGATCGCGGCCAACCCGCCGGAGCCTTGTTGACACTGCGCGATTTTGAAACCTTGCAGCGATTGGAAACGCAGCTCGATTTCGCCACCAAACTGGCGGCGCTCAATCGCATCACTGCCGGCGTCGCCCACGAAGTCAAAAATCCCTTGCACGCGATGGTGCTGCATCTGGAATTGCTGGGCGCAAAAATGGATGCGGGACTCGATCCGAAACCGCACGTGGACATTCTGATGACCGAAGTCAATCGGTTGAAACGGGTCGTGCAAACCTTCCTGGACTTTACGCGCCCAGTAGAAATGAAACTGGCTCAGGTGGACGCCAACGTTTTAGTGCGCGAAGTCATTTTGCTGGCCGCCGACGCGCGCGCTCAGGGAGTTGATCTGGAAGAGCATTACGGCAAAGGCCCCTTGGTCATCAAGGCCGATCCTGATTTGCTGAAACAGGCTATTCTCAACATCATCATCAACGGCTGTCAGGTCATGCCAGCGGGCGGCAAACTGGTGCTGGAAACCGGTCACGATGACGAAGACCACGTCTACATCGCCATCACCGACCACGGACCCGGAATTCCCGAAGACGCGCGCGACAAGATTTTCAACCTGTATTACACCACCAAACCCAAAGGCAGCGGCATCGGTCTGGCGCAGGCCTTCCGCGCCGTCCAGCTTCATAACGGGCGCATCAAAGTCGAATCCGAAGTCGGCGCGGGAACCTGTTTCCGAATCATCCTGCCGGTTGCCGCGTAAAGCCCCATCCACGCTAAATTGCCCGCTCCGTTTCTCTGCTGTAACCTCTCGCCCGGTCGGCGCGTCTGAAGCGTTCGACAGATAATTCCTGATTTTCCGCACCGGAGACAATTCGATGAAAACGATGCTGAGAGGCTTGGCCTTGGGCTGTGCGCTGGCGATTTCCGCATTGGCCCAAGAGCAAACCCGCCCAACTGAAGACGCCACACTGCAACGCATTCGAGCGCTGGAAGAGCGGCTTTCGACGATGGAACAATCCCTGACCAAAGACACAGACGATTTGATGTGGTTTGTGCGAATGGGCGACATCGCCGACGTAGACAAAATCAGTTACACCGGTCCGCCTCCGCGCGTGATTCCGAATCCGACCGGACAAGGCGCAGGCAATCCGGTCGTCATTCGCGCCTACACTTTCATTCCGAAAAAATACGCGACGGCCAGGCTGCCTTTGCTGGTTTACGTTCACGGCGGAGTTCACGGCGATTTCAACACGTCTTCAGTGCATATCGTCCGCGAACTGGTCGAACAGGGATACGCCATCATCGCGCCGGATTATCGCGGCAGCACAGGCTACGGTCGCGGATTCTGGCAGTTGATTGATTACGGCGGACTGGAAAACGACGACGTGCTGGCCGGAAAACGCTGGATGTTGGAAAACCATCCGAACATTGACCCGCAGCGCGTTGGCATTCTGGGTTGGAGTCACGGCGGAATGATTACGCTGATGAACATTTTCAACTGGCCGCAGGATTACAAAGTCGCGTATGCCGGAGTTCCGGTCAGTGACATCGTCGCGCGTATGGGTTACAAGTCGCAGAGTTACCGCGATCTGTTCTCTGCTCCGTATCACATCGGCAAATCCGCCGATCAGAACGTCAACGAATACAAACGTCGTTCGCCGGCCTGGAACGCGCACAAGCTGCAAACTCCGCTGCTGATTCACACCACCACCAACGACGAAGACGTCAACGTGCTGGAAGTCGAGCACCTGATCAAAGCACTGAAAGCCGAAGGCAAGAAGTTCGAATACAAGATTTACGAAAATGCGCCGGGCGGCCATATCTTCAACCGCATTGACACCAAATTGGCCAAAGAATCCCGCGCCGAAATTTGGCGCTTTCTGGCCGGGTATCTGAATCCGCCAAACCCGGTGAAATAGGAGAATTGATGTTCACCAAGATGCTGTTTTCCACCTTGCTGCTGCTTAGCCTGATTGGCTGGCAAAGCGCCGCCGTCAAACGCCCCAAACTCCTGGGCGTCGCGCACATGGCTGTGGCCGTCAGCGACATTGAAAAAGCGCGCGCTTTTTACAAAGACTTCCTGGGCTTTGAAGAAGCTTATGCGATGCAACACGCCGACGGTTTGCGGAAAATCACGTTCTTCAAAATCAACGACCAGCAATACATCGAACTGATTCCAGGCTACAAAACCGGCGAAGACCGATTGCGCCACATTGCGTTTTACACCGACAACACTGAACAGTTGCGCCAGTATTTGAAAGCCAAGGGCGTGGCCACTCCTGACAAAGCCAACAAGGTTCGCATCGGCAACACCAGCTTCAACGTCAAAGACCCCGAAGGTCACACCGTCGAATTCACACAATACGAATCGTCGGGTTGGACGTTGCGCGAACAAGGCAAATTCATTGGCAAGCAGCGTATTTCTGCGCGGATCATGCATCTGGGCATCATCATCGGAGACGTTCCGGCGGCGATGGGCTTTTACAAAGACATTCTGGGCTTCAGTGAATTTTGGCGAGGCAACGCGCGCAATTCCGACACAGTTTCGTGGATCAACATGCGTTTGCCGGACAGCGCCGATTATGTCGAGTTCATGCTGTACGCCAACAAACCTGCGCCAGATGCGCGCACGTCGCAGCATCACATTTGTCTGGAAGTGCCCGACATTGAAAAAGCTCTGGCGCAACTGGAAGCGAGTTCGGCGCGCAAACAGTACACGCGCTCGCTGGAAATTCGCACGGGTGTCAATCAGCGAAGGCAACTGAATTTATTCGATCCCGACGGCACGCGCATAGAGTTGATGGAACCGCGCACGGTGGACGGCAATCCTGCGCCGTCTTCGACTTCCCCGCTACCGGTCGTGAAGCTGCCAGCGGTCAAAAAAGCTTCTTGAAACATTACAAACAAACCACCCAAGTTCGTGGAGGACACTAACGTGAAATTGATTCGTTATTTTCTGATCGTAGCCCTGATTGGCGCTGCGTTTTCATTCGCCCTCTTTTCCGCCAACGCGCAAGGTCGTCGCGGAGGCGGACAAGGTGGCCCGCCACCAGGCGCGCAAGGCGGCGAAGGCGGCCCGGAACGTCCGTCTGATCCGATGTCTTCGCCGACGTTTGGCGGATTGCGCTTTCGTTCGATTGGCCCGGCGGTTGTCGGCGGGCGCGTCCTTGCCTTTGCCGTAGACCCGAATGACCGAGCCAGGTATTTCATCGCCGTCGCTTCGGGCGGCGTCTGGAAAACCGTCAATGCCGGAACTACCTGGACGCCAGTGTTCGACAATTACGGTTCTTATTCGATTGGCGCGGTCGCGCTGGATCCGAAAGACACGTCCATCGTCTGGGTCGGAACGGGCGAACGCAACAGCCAGCGCAGCGTCGGTTACGGCGACGGCGTTTACAAATCCGAAGACGGCGGACGCAGTTTTCGCAAAGTCGGTTTGGACAAATCCGAACACATTGGCCGCATCGCCATTGATCCGCGCGACGGCAAAGTCGTGTATGTCGCCGCGCAAGGCCCGTTGTGGTCGGCGGGCGGAGATCGCGGTTTGTATAAAACCACCGACGGCGGCAAAACCTGGAAAGCAGTGCTTTCGATCAGCGAAAACACAGGCGTGACGGACGTCGCAATTGATCCATCGAATCCAGACATTATCTACGCCGCCAGTTGGCAACGTCGCCGCCATTTTTACACGCTGATCAACGGCGGCCCCGAAAGCGGCATTCACAAATCCATAGACGGCGGAACCACCTGGACAAAACTGCGCGGCGGTTTGCCCGCAGGCGATTTGGGACGCATCGGCCTGTCAATTTCTCCGGCGGACAACAACGTCGTTTACGCCACGGTCGAAGCTGCCGCTCAAGGCAGCGGCATCTATCGTTCCGCCGACAAGGGCGCAACCTGGGAACGAACCAGTCCCAGCATCGCGCAAGGCATGTATTACGGCCAGATTGTCGCCGATCCGAAAAACGTGGATCGCGTTTACATTCCCAACGTCGTCTTTCAGGTTTCGGACGACGGCGGCAGGACTCAGCGACCGTTGGGCGAACGCTTGAAACACGTGGACAATCACGGCATCTGGATTGATCCGAACAACACCAATTACCTGTTGGTCGGTTGCGACGGCGGAGTTTACGAAAGCCACGACAAAGGATCGAACTGGCATTTCAAAGCCAATCTGCCCATCGCGCAGTTTTACGATGTGGACACTGACCAGCAATCGCCGTTTTATCACGTGTACGGCGGAACTCAGGACAACAATTCGCTGGGTGGCCCGGCCAAAACACGCTTTACGGCTGGCATCGCCAATTCCGATTGGTTCGTCACCAACGGCGGCGACGGATTTGTTTCGCGCGTTGACCCCGAAGACCCGAACACGATTTACGCCGAAAGCCAGAACGGCGGACTGATACGGTTCAACAAACTGACGGGCGAACGCACCAGCATCGTTCCCATTCCCGGCAAAGCCGAAGAATCGCAACGTTACAACTGGGATTCGCCGCTCATCATCAGCCCGCACAACAGCAAACGGTTGTATTTTGGCGGTCACAAACTGTTCCGCAGCGACAACCGCGGCGATGACTGGCGCACGGTCAGCGGCGATCTTTCGCGCGGATTGGATCGCGACGCGCTGCCTGTGTTCGGCAAAATCTGGGGGCCTGACGCCGTCGCCAAACATCAATCCACGGCGCTGTATGGCAACGCTTCGGCGTTGAGCGAATCGCCGAAAAAAGAAGGCTTGATTTACGTCGGCACTGACGACGGGCTGATTCAAGTGACCGAAGACGCCGGCAAGACCTGGCGCAAAATCGAAAAGGTTCTGGAAATTCCACAAGACGCTTATGTTCGCCGCCTGCTGGCTTCGCAACATGACGTGAACACCGTTTACGCCATTTTCGACAATCACCAGAATGGCGATTTCAAACCTTACGCCGCGAAAAGCACGGACCTCGGTAAAACCTGGACAATGATCAACGGCAATTTGCCCGAACGCGGTTCGCTGTACGCCATTGCCGAAGACCACGTCAATCCGAACCTGTTGTTCATCGGAACGGAATTCGGCTGCTTTTTCACGGTGGATGGCGGGACGAAATGGATTCAATTGAGAAGCGGTTTGCCGACCATCGCCGTGCGCGACATTGCCATTCACCGCAAAGAAAACGATTTAATTCTGGCGACATTCGGACGAGGCATTTATGTGCTGGACGATTATTCGCCGTTGCGCGGAGTGAAAACCGAGACGCTGGCGCAGGAATCGAACCTGTTTCCGGTGAAAGATGCGTTGATGTACACACGTTCGTCGGCGCAGGTCGGCAGCCAGGGAGCATCGCATTTTTACGCGCAGAACCCGGCGTATGGAGCGACGTTCACCTACTACCTGAAAGAACCGATCCGCACCAAACGCCAGATTCGCCAGGCCGCCGAACGCGAAGCGACGCGCAAAAACGAGCCAATCAAATATCCGACTCGACAGGAATTGCGCGACGAAGCCGAAGAGGAACCGCCCGCGTTGCTCTTCACCATTACAGACGCCAAAGGCGAAGTCGTGCGCCGATTGACGGCTCCGGCGATCCCGGGCATTCAACGAACGGTGTGGGATTTCCGCTACGCGCCCCCCATCGTGCAAGCTGCGCCGCAATTGCCGCCGGGAATTGACCCCGCTGCATTCGGCGGCGGCGGCGGCGGATTCGGCCCACAAGGCGAATTGGCCATGCCCGGCAAATACACCGTGACGATGGCCAAACGTGTCGGCGGTGTAATCACTCCGTTGCCCGGCGCGCAAAACTTCAACGTCGTCGCCGAAGGCACGGAAAAAATGACCGCGCAGGACAAAACCATCCTGGCCGAATTCCAGCGCAAGGTCATACAACTGCAACGCGCCGTCGCCGGTGCGACCGATGCGGCAACGACCGCCAAAACCAAAATCGGCTTGATGAGACGCGCCGCTTTGGAAGCGCCGGGTTCAAATCAAACGCTGCTCAACGAAGCCAGGGCGATTGACAAAAAAGCCGACGAAGTTTTGCAGGCATTGCGCGGCGGTGGCGGAGCCTTGACCGACACGCCGCCGCCTTCGATCAATCAGCGCGTCAACGCCATCACGCAGCGCATTCGCATGTCAGCGTTGCGCCCGACCCAATCCCAGCAAGACCAGTACGCCATCGCCGCCGAAGATTTCAAAGTAGCAATGGCCAAGCTGAAAACCTTGTTGGAAGTGGATCTGCCCAAGCTGGAAAAAAGCCTGGAAACGGCGGGCGCTCCGTGGAGCGCAGGCCGTTTGCCGGTCTGGCCTGACAGATAAAAAAGTCTGCGTCATTGCAGATTCTTTCAAAGGCACAAGAAGCGCGAAACGAATACAGGCTTCGCGCTTCTTGTGCGGTTTTCTGCTTCAAAAATCCTATATGCTCAGTTCCCGCTACCTGATCGTTCCTTTCGTCCTGCAAGTGATTTGCATGGGTGGAGATGAATTGTATTTCCATCAGCGACGGGAATTGCCTCGGTGGGAACGCATCGGACATCCTCTGGACACGTTGACCGTCTTGCTTTGCCTGGGTTGGGTATGGCTGGTTTCGCCTTCTGCCAACGCCGTTTTCACCTATCTGGGACTGGCTTTGTTTTCGTGTCTGTTCGTCACCAAAGACGAGTTTGTGCATTACAAATACTGTTCAGCGGGCGAACATTGGATGCATGCTCTGCAATTTATCTTTCATACGCTGGTGTTGTTATGCGTGGGCCTGTTGTGGCCGGCGTTGCATCAGCAAAGCCTGCCGTTGATCCGATACGAAGGTTTCGAGCGCGCGTTTTTCATCGGAAACTTCGCGTTGACGTTTGGGTTCGGGTTGTATCAACTCATCTACTGGAATTTTTTATGGCGACCGGCGTCAGCAATCAGGTAAACAACGACATTTACGATCAACTCGGCGAACGGTGGTATCACGCCAAAGACGATCCCATAGCGTTGTTGCGCGCCGAAGCGCGCGCGCGCAATCCCTGGGTGACGGCGGAAATTCAAGCAGCCTTTTCACAGGCTCAGGTATTGGACATCGGCTGTGGCGCTGGTTTGCTGGCGAATGAATTGTCGCGGCAAGGAATGGATGTGACCGGCATTGACGCTTCGGAAGCAAGCCTGGCCGTCGCGCGAAGCTACGACCTCACTGGACGAGTGAACTACCGCAACGGCGACGCAAATCAATTGCCATTTGCCGATGCTTCGTTTGACGCGGCTTGCGCGTTGGATGTTTTGGAACACGTCGAAACGCCGTCCCGGCTGATTGCCGAAGCTGCGCGCGTGCTGCGACCGGGCGGACTGTTTTTCTTCCACACTTTCAATCGCAACTTCATCGCGTGGCTTTTCGGCATCAAGGGCGTCGAATGGTTTGTCAAAAATACGCCGCGCAATTTGCATTGCTACCGCAATTTCATCAAACCATCCGAATTGACGACGATGTGCCGGCAAAGCGGTTTAGAGGTGATAACGATGCGCGGATTGGAACCCGTCATCGGGCAGCGCGCTTTTTGGAAGATGCTGGCGACAGGCGTCGTTGAGGATGAGTTCGAGTTCAAATTCACCAAATCCACATTGCTCGGCTATACCGGCTTTGCTCGAAAAAATCTTTCCTGAGACGGCGCATCAATTCGTCTCATATTTCCAACACAACGGGAATAATCATCGGCCTTCGTCCGGTTTCGCGCTGGATGTGGCGTTTCAATTCCAATCGGATTTTTTCCTTGATGACGGCCCAATCGGTGCGTTCCTGATGGCTGGCGTTGGCGATGGTTTCGCCGACGATGATGCGCGCTTTCGCCAGAAATTCGCCACCTTCGTCGCTGACGGCCAGTCCGCGCTGGATGATTTCGGGCGCAGATTCCAATTCGCCGGAGGTTTTGTTGATCGCCACAATCGGCAAGACGATGCCGTCATACGCCAGATGTTTGCGGTCGCGCAGCACCAGTTCGTCAATCCGCCCGGAACCTGAATCGTCAATCAACGTGCGCCCGACGGTGATTTTGTCGGTGACTTCGGCGCTGTTTTCGTCCAACGCAATCACATCGCCGCTTTCGGCCAGCACAATCTGGCTGCGCGGAACGCCCCAACTGCGCGCGGCTTCGGCGTGACGATACAATTGCCGCGTTTCGCCGTGAATCGGGATCAGGAATTTGGGACGCACGGCATCGTACATGATTTTCAAATCTTCCTGCCGTCCGTGTCCTGACACGTGAATGCGAGCAATGCTGGAATCAATCACGCGGGCGTCTTTTTTGAACAGGTGGTTCATCATCCGCGAAATCGTTTTTTCATTGCCGGGAATCTGCCGCGCCGAAATGACCACCGTGTCGTTTTTGATGACGCTGGCGTCTTTGTGTTGATCCACAGACATGCGCGCCAACGCAGACATCGGTTCGCCCTGGCTGCCGGTGACCAACAGACAAACTTCATCAGCGGACATTCGCTTGGCCTGATTCGGGCTGACCAGCACGCCGTCGTCCACATCCAGATAACCGTATTTCATCGCCACTTCGACGTTGCGAATCATGCTGCGCCCGACCAAGGCCACGGCGCGATTGTTTTCCGCCGCCAGATCGAACACGATTTGCAGCCGGTGAATGCTGGTCGAAAAACACGACACAATCAGACGGCCTGTGGCTTCGCTGAAAATTTTCTCGAACGCCGGAATGACGGTTTTTTCCGAACCGGTTCGGCCTTCGCGTTCGACGTTGGTCGAATCCGCCAGCAACGCCAACACGCCTTGATCGCCGAGTTCGTTCAATCGTTTCAGGTCAATGGCCTCGCCCATCACTGGCGTCAGATCAACCTTGAAATCTCCAGTGTGAACAATCACGCCGACCGGCGTCGTAATCGCCAGCGCCACGCAATCCACCAGCGAATGCGACACGCGCACGAATTCAATCTCAAAATGTCCCAGCTTGAATGGCTGTTTGGGGTTGATGGTGTGCGTTTGGGTTTTGTCTATCAGCCCGAATTCCTGCAACTTGCCTTCGATCAAACCGAGCGTGAATTCGGTGCCGTAAATCGGCACGTTGGCGATTTGCAACACGAACGGCAACGCGCCGACGTGATCTTCGTGAGCATGCGTCAGCACGATGGCGGTCAATTCGTCGCGGTGTTCTTCGATGTAGCTGAGATCGGGAATGGCTATGTCTACGCCAAGCAGGTCTTCGTCCGGGAACATCATGCCGCAATCCACAACGATCATCTGGTCTTCGTACCGAAAGACCGTCATGTTCATTCCGAATTGCCCTAAACCGCCGAGAGGGGTGATTTGTAATTTACTTGCCATTTGTCAATTTTCGCTTTCTGTTTAGTGAAGGCGGAGTATAGCCGAACCGTAGTCGTTGGGTAATGGTTGAATTCAATTGCTGACGGCATTCGATCAAACTACGAATCGCCACGAATTCTCACGAATCTATCGAGCTTCGCGTTCGTTCTTTGCCTTCATTCGTGGCAATTTGTGTTTATTCGTAGTTCATTCCCTTCTTTGCTTCGGCAATGATTCTGTCAGCCAGTCGAGCCAGTTCGGCAATCGTCAATGTTTCCGCCCGCCGTTGCGGATCAAGCTCTGCTGCCTCCAACGCCGGTTTGATCTGCTCCGCCGATGCCAATCCCAATCGAGTCCATCCTGCGCGCAGATTGTTGTTAATCGTTTTTCGCCGCTGTGCGAACAAGGTCTTCGTCAATTCCACAAACAGAGCTTCATCGCCAACCCGCGCCGCCGGCTCCGAACGGAGCTTCAACCGAACAACGCTCGAAACGACTTTCGGCACGGGACGAAACGCGCTGGGCGGCACGTCGAACAGGTGTTCGGCTTCGCAATAAAACTGCACCAGCACGGACAGGTAACCGTATTCCCTGCCGCCCGGCACAGCAGTAATGCGTTCGACGACTTCGCGCTGCAACATCAGAGTCATTTCGGTAACGCAACGACGATGTTCGATCAGCCGCTGCAAAATCGGGGTGGAAATGTTGTACGGCAGATTGGCGACGACGCGGGCAGAGTTGGCGGGCGCAATGGCCTGACAGAAATCCACTTTCAGCGCATCGGCTTCGATCAATTTGAAGTTTTGCCGAGTGGCGAAGCTGCTGTTCAGCGGCAAAATCAAATCGCGATCAACTTCGATGGCGACGACTTGCGCGCCGCTTTCGATCAATAGTTCGGTCAACGCTCCGTGCCCGGGGCCGATTTCCAGAATCGTTTCATCCGGCATCGGCTTGACCGCAGCGGCAATGCGGTCGCAGAAATGCGATTTGACCAAAAAGTTTTGCCCGAACCTTCGCTTGGCTTTTGGGTGAGGTGACATCGAAATCCCATTTTTCAGGAAAGCTGACGGCTTCTGCGGCGCTGGTTGCCACCATTTGTTGCAGCGCCGCGTGACGCAGTTCGGGCTGAACGTTTGGTCGAAGGTTTATTTGATCGTTTTTCACTGGCCAGAAGTTGCGGCAACTGCTCCATCCATTTTTTTGTTCCGAATCTTCCTTCCAGCAATCCGCCGACGCTGAAATCAACGTCCAGTTTGGCCCAATGCAGCGAAGCTCCGCGCGGGCCTAGTCTGGCTTTGGCGATCAACTCCGGTTCAGCGCCGTGCAATCCCTGAATCAAATCGCAAGGCACAAGAAAGGTCGCGCCGTTTTTAAGTTCCAACACCAGACGACCGCTGGATTGATCGTATCGCACCGATGAAGCCTGAATTTCGGTTTTCATCGCTTCTTCGCCGCGCCGCGTCGCTTCTTCAATTTCGCGCAACAATTCCTCTTCTTCCACTTCCCATTTGCCTAGTTTGACTTTAGCCATGAATTTCTCTCCATTGCTCCAACAAAAAGGCTTGATAAGCAGCCGCGATCTGCAAAGCTTTGACAACGTCGGCGGTTGTCATCCCTTTGTTCTCGCGCGTCGAGACTCGATGTTTTTCATCACCCAGATTGATAATTACCGCTTTCCAGCTTTGAAGACATGAATATGGGGTGGCTCGTGATCAAGCGTGAATATCTGAAATCTAAATCCGTTTTTCCTCAGCACCGTTGGCATCGGCGGACAGCATACGCCGAAGCGATTGTTTTTCAAGCTTGCGGATAGCCTGTTACTTCCCAATCAGCGCCAGTCTATCGCGGCTATTCAAACAGACTTTCCACATAAGCCTGCGGATCGAACACAACCAGATCGTCGGCTTTTTCGCCGATGCCGCAGTACCGAATCGGCAGATTCAATTCTTTGGCGATGGCGACGGCGATGCCGCCTTTCGCCGTGCCGTCCAGCTTGGTCAAAACCAGTCCGGTGATGTCGGCGGCTTTCATGAATTCGCGCGCCTGGCTCAATCCGTTTTGCCCGGTGACGGCGTCCACCACCAACAGCACTTCGTGCGGAGCGCCGGGAACTTCCCGGTTGGCAATGCGCTTCATCTTTTCCAACTCAGCCATCAGGTTGGCTTTGTTGTGCAAACGCCCGGCGGTGTCCACGATCAACACGTCTGCGTTGCGCGCTTTTGCGGCTTTCAGCGCATCGAACAACACCGCTGCCGGATCGGTTCCCTGCTTTTGCTGAATCAGCGGAACTCCGGCGCGTTCCGCCCAGATCGCCAGTTGATCCGAAGCCGCCGCGCGAAAAGTGTCGGCGGCGCAAATCAGAATTTCGTTGCCTTCGGCCTTGATGCGTTGCGCCAGTTTGCCAATCGTCGTCGTTTTGCCGACACCGTTGACGCCCACGATCATCATCACATAAGGCCGCACGTCATCAGGCACCGAAGTTTCCGAAGCGACTCCGCGCGACCGTTCGGCAGATTCCAGAATGTCCAGCAACTGCTGTTTGATCGTGCGTTTCAATTCGTCCGTGTCTTTCAACGCTTGCCGATCTACCTGTTTGCGAACGTTTTCGATGATCTCCATCGTCGTTTGCACGCCGATGTCTGCGCCGATCAAGGCCTCTTCCAGTTCTTCGAGCGTGGCGGCGTCAATCTGCTTTTTGCCTTTGACCACGTCTTCCAACCGCGAAGCGATGTTTTCGCGCGTCGAAGTAATCGCCTTGCGAAACCGCTTGATGAATCCTTCGTCTTCGGCAGTTTCTTCAACCGGCGAAGCTTGTGGAAATGGAGTTGTCACAACCGGCGGAGCTTGCGGCTTAGGCAGTTCGACCGGTTTGACTTCGGCAACAATCGGAATCGGTTCCACCTTCTCGACAGGTGTTTCGACTACTGGCTCGGCAACTTGTTCAACGACAGGTTCGTCCGCGCCGCTTAAATTTAACGAGATAAAATCACTCTTTTTCCGCTTCCAAAACATAAGTCAATCACTCAATTCAAAATCGAAAATTCAAAACAGGCACTAATCGCCAACCGCCATCGCTTCATGCACACGCATTCGCGCGACGTTTTCGTCTTTCGGATAACGCCACAACAGCGCCGCCGACGCCAGCGGCAACACCGACACCGCCAACAAGGCATTGAAAAAGCCTATGCGGTCGCTGAGCATTCCGGTCAGCGGAGCCATCAGCGCGCCTGCTCCCCAGGCAAATCCCATCATCAACGCCGACACCGTGCTGGCTCCGCCGGGAACCATGCGCTGCGCCATCACCACGCTGATCGGAATCGGCAAATTCAGCATCGTGCCGCCCAGCATCAACAACGAATAACTGACCAAACCGGTTGTCAAAAACGCCCCGGCCAGCAACGGCGTCGCGATCAACATCGCCAGCATTGTCACACGCCGAGCGCCAAACCGGTCGGCCAGCGCTCCGCCAAAAAAACCTCCGATGCCGCCGAACAAAATAAAGCCCGCCAGCACCCAGCTTCGTTCGTTGTCGGTCATGCCGTTGCTTTGCAGCGCGAAGGGCAAAAACGTCTGCACGCTGACCGCCACCGCCGAACGCAACACAACCGCGAAATACAGCAAAGTCAGCGGCGCCCAGACTGCGCGCAACGCATCTTTCAAACTCGGAGCATTTTCGGCGCGTTCGATTCGTTCCAGCGGAGGACAATACCGAAACATCAGCAACCAAACCGCTATGCCCCAGCCCATCGTCCACCAACTGTTTTCCAGGCCAAACAAGCTGACGGCGGAGGCGATCAAAATCGGCCCCAGCGCATAACCGACCGTTCCCGCCGACGAAAACACGCTCATCACCATGCCTTGATGCTTTCCAAGTCCGTCTGCCGAAGCCGCCCGCGAAACCATCGCTGCGCTTTGCGGATGAAAAGCTCCGACGCCAATGCCGCCGAGCACCACAAACATCATCAACATCGGCAAGCTGGTCGCCGTTCCAAGCAAGGACAAAAACACCGCTGCCACCAACGGGCCAAACACCGCCATCGAACGTTTCAAATACCGATCTGAAATCATGCCGTAGACCGGCTGCATCAACGACGAGCTAATCATCAACAGCGGCGTCAGCAAACCAGCTTGCGCCGGTTTCAGCCCCAATCGCACGGTCATGATCGGCAACAACTGAAACAGAAAGCTGGAATACGAATCCAGCACGGCATGCGTGGTCGAAAGCAACGCGATGGTGGTTTTGGCTTGTTTGTTCATACAGTCAGACAAAAAATCTTCGACAGGATTCAACAGGATCAAGCGTTTTGGGCAATCACAAAAAAATCCTGCTCAATCTTGTCAATCCTGTCTATTCCCCCGCTCTGCTTTGGCTGGCCACGCCAACAAAGTGAGCAAAGATCGCTTGCGACAACTTATCCTGTTGCCAGGCGATTTCGGGATGCCATTGCACGCCCAGCACAAACCGATCTGCGCGGTCATCCACGACCGCTTCAATCACTCCGTCGGGCGCAGTACCGATCACGCGCAAGTTGCGACCGAGCCGGGCGACGGCTTGATGATGACTGCTGTTGACGCGAACGGTTTCGGTTCCGGCCAATTGCGCCAACAGCGAATCCGCCGCCAATCGAACGCTGTGCGAAGGCCGATAATAAACCTGCCCTTGTTCATGTTTGATCGGATTGGCGATTTGCGATTCTATGTCTTGAATCAAACTGCCTCCGCGCGCAACGTTCAACGATTGCATTCCAAAACAAATCGCCAGCACAGTCATCGCGCGCGCTTCGGCCAGTTCCAGCAACAGCAAATCGGTTTCGTCGCGTTCAGGAACCACCGGGCCGAGCTTCGGATGCGGCTCTTCGCCATACAACGCCGGATCGAGGTCGCTGTTGCTGCCGGACAAAACCAAACCATCCAACCGGTCACACAACGCCGCCAGATAATCACGGCGCGGAATCAACGGAATATGAATCGGAATTCCACCTGCCGCTTCGATGGCTTCGGAGTAATAACGCCGTAGATAAAACGTATCTTCGGCATTCAACCGCTCCGTGATGCCGATCAGCGGGCTTTTGGTCGAATTGTTCAGTGAATTTGCACCCGGCAAGTGGCGTTGACTCCTTAACAGCGAGGAAACATTGGGCAAGTAAGCCGGGAGTGTACGCGCCGGTCTTGAGGCTTGTCAAAAATGGCGGCGGCGGCTGATTGAAGGCGTTTAGAGTACCGGCTTCAGCCGGAAGCCGCTCGTTTACAAGCCGCACAAGGCAAGCGAAGCCGCGCTGCCGCCTAAAAGCGGTACTCTGAACGTAATCAGGCAATCAGGTTCTTTTCATTGACGTACCGCACACAACCGACAACGTTGTCCAATTCGGCTTTTGCTCTGGCTTCAGGCGAAAGCCGTTCGACCGTAGGCAGCGGCGTGCGGCTGGCATGATCGCGCACCAGTCGAAACGTCTGCGCCAGAAATTTACCGTTGCGCTCAGGGAACGTTTCCCAGAATTGTTTGGTCATGCACGGCACTTTCAATGGATCGCGCGTAATCATTTCCAGAGAAAATTTCGTCTTCGGATTGGCCTTTTGAATGGTCGAAACGATCTTCGCCAAATCCAGCATGCCCTCTCCAAGCACGACTTCGGAAAGCAGAAAACCGTCCTGGTAAGGCTGCACAGCCATATCTTTGATGTGCGTGGATTTCGCATATCTGGCCAGGCCTTCGATCAATTCCATCGGATCGTCGAGCAACGCAATGTTGTTGCCGAAATCCAGACAGACCTGCAGGTATTCGCTTTGATACGTCCGCAACAGTTTCAGGAAATCTTCCAGCGTCCAGTCTTTGTGATTTTCCAGAGCCACCACGACCTTGTGTTTTTCGATCACCGGCATGGCCAATCGCAGCGCGTCGTAACTTTGATCCACCCACTTTTTCCAGTCGGCCAGCGTGGGAAAAGTTTCGTATCGGCGTCCGCTCAACATCGCCGCACGAACTACTGTGACTCCGGCGGCTTTGGCATCGGCCAGACCTTTTTCCAGCGCAGTCAGATCGCCATTGCGCGGAATCGAAACCATGCCTTCGATGTACATGCCCAACTCTTCGGCGCGGGCGCGAAGTTTATTCAAATCGCCATTGAGCGAAATCTGCACGCCTCCGGCTCCGAGTTGATGACATTTTTCCAAAAACTCCAAAGCGTCGCGCTGGCGAAATCGCCCGGCTCCGCCCTGCGCAGCATTGGCGGCAGTTGTGGCGCTGGCCGGTGGAGCCGCGCCAATTTGCGCTCCCATAAACGACGTGGACGCGATGCCCATTTTGCTGAGCGGCGCATTGGCAAACAGGTTGGCCGACAACGCGCCGACAGCCAGCGGCGCAGCGGCTTGAGCCATAAATTCTCTTCTCGACACTGTGTGGTTCGAGTTCATAAAGGACGTTCTCCTTATCTCAATTCTTGTTTTCGCTGAGCGCCAGTTTTCCCACCAACTCCGATTCACGCGCGGTGCCGAACGCCACGTTCGCTTCGTTGACGAAACGCAACTCTCCGGCTGAAAACTTTAGACTGACCGTATACACAAACGGCGTTTCGTAAAGCGCCAGTGTTGCGGTGAAAGTGTCATCCGCCGTCCACGCTCCGCGCGCGGCAATGGGCTGTGGAGCCGGAAACACCCAGGCCGCTCTCGTTTTCTTCCAGGTCTTGTGGCCACACTCGATGCGCGTTTCGACGCCGTTGAATCGCGCGACAATCGTTGTCGAATCGGGTTGTTTGCTTTCCAGAGCGATGCTTTCCAGCTTTCGGGGATTTTCCGGGAACGAATAGTTTTGACCGATAACCTTGCTGAGCGCAGCGGAAGCAGCGCCAGCCGCTGACGGTAGCGACAACGTTTTGAGCGTTTGCGCAAGTTTTTCCTGCGCCGTTTTATCCGCTGGCAAAGCCGACGCCGACAATCCCGGCAGCAGTTTTTCCCACACCAGATTCAACACCGCCTGCATGTCTCGCAATCCGCTGGTGATGGCGATGACCGTATCCTCTTTCGGCAACACCAGACAGTATTGGCCGAACGCGCCGTCGCCGCGATAAGCGCCGTTTTGAGAACGCCAGAACTGATAACCGTAGCCTTGATCCCAATCGCTTTTGGGATTGCTGCCGTTCGAGGTTTGGAACGAAGTCGCCTGTTCCACCCATGCTTCGGGAACAAGCTGTTTTCCCTGCCATTTGCCTTTCTGCAAATACAACTGGCCGAAACGCGCGATGTCTTCCGTGCGAATGCTCAGGCCGTAACCGCCTGTGGCAATGCCTTCGGGGCTTTTTTCCCAAGTGGGGTTTTCAATGCCGAGCGGATCGAAGAGTCTGGGCCGCAAATACTCAAGCAGCGGCGTCCCGGTCGTTTTTTCGACAATGGCCGCCAGCATGTATGTCGCCGACGTGTTGTACAGAAAATGCGTGCCGGGTTTGAAGCGCACCGGATGCGCCAGAAAGGCTTTTTTCCAGGATTGATTCGGCGGACGCGGAGGTTCGGTTTCCTGTCCCGTGTTCATGCGCAACAGGTCGCGCACGCGCATCGCCTTCAGATTGGCGCTCGGTTCGGCGGGAGCGTCGTCAGGAAAGAATTTCAACACCGGATCGTCCACGCTCAATTTTCCTTCAGCAATCGCCAAACCAATCGCCGTCGAGGTAAAACTCTTGCTCAACGAAAACAGCATGTGCGGCGATTGCGGGTTGTAAGGCGACCACCAGCCTTCCGCGACCACGTTGCCGTGACGCAGCAGCATAAAGCTGTGCAGCGAGTTGATCTCTTTATTTGCGGCTTCGAGAAACGAAAGAATTGCCGCGGACGAAACGCCTTGTGCTTCCGGCGTACTGCGCGGAAGCTGCGCCGCTGGCGCGGGCGATGAATCGAAGCTGTGATGAAGGTTGTCAGTTTCAAGATTTGTGCTCAGCCACGGCACAGAGCCAAATCCCAGACAAACAGCCAACGCAATGCTCAAATGAGTTTTCATGATTCCGATCCTCCTGATGAACACAAAGCCTTACTTCTTGACGTAAAACTGGTCCAGAAATTCGTAGCGCGGACGTGTCTTGTCGGCTTCGGCGCGCGTGTTCACGTCAATGATGAGGCGTTGGCCTTCGACGAACTTAGGCCAGGCGGGCAAACCTTTGCCATTCGGATTGCCGGTCTTGATGAAATTGGCGAAGTATTCCTGCATGACTTTCGAGACTTTGTAATCGTCCGGCGTCCAGGCGTAAACCTTGTTGGAATCCAGATTGCCCATCGCATATTCGATCTCGGCGGAATGCACTGCTCCTCGCGCGGGCGGCGCAGGCGGGCGAGGCGGGCCAGCATTGGGTTGCGAATTGCGAATGACGCCGCCCGCCAACCCCGGTTGGGCGTCGCCCATTTCCGGTCGCATCGCCGGACGCGGGCGTTCGTAGCGGTAGTAATACGTCGCTTTGCCGCCGGTCTTCGTCGCTAAATCCGTCCACTTCCAGGTGCTGTAGCTGATGAAACGGTCGCTGGCCAAATCCTGCGCAGCGTCCAGAACTTCGGTTTCGTTGGTCGCCGGATAAAGCTTGAACACTTCGTCTGCTTTGCCGGGATAAAGCCGTTCCAGCGCCTTGCGGTAATTTTCGACGGTCGGCGTTTCACGCCCTAGCACGCCAAAGTAACCCGATTCCGCCGAGTTCACACCCGCCAGCAAAGGCACGCGCGCTTGTTCTCCCGCCGCGAAAATTTCAAACGGCGATTTCGGAAAGAACCATCCGTCCACAGTTGGCGAAAAACGCGGCAAGCCAGGTTTGGCCGTCGCTTCCAGCAATTGATCGGCGGGCATTGCGCGCAAAGCAGCCAACGAATCTTTGCCAATGGCCTGGCCGAATTTGACGCCGCTCTGTTCGCCTTCGTTCAGCGGAACCGCCGACAGCGCGCCGAGAATCGAACCGCTTTCGCCGATGGCTCCGGCAATCAGATTTTTCGACAACGGCGAAGCCATTTGCGCGCTGACCGAAATCGAACCTGCGGATTCGCCCGCAATGGTCACGCGCTTCGGATCGCCACCAAAAGCAGCGATGTTTTGCTGCACCCATTTCAACGCTGCGTGCTGGTCAAGCAAGCCGTAATTGCCCGACGCTTTGTTCGGCGATTCTTTCGTCAGTTCGGGATGAGCCATAAAACCAAAGACGCCCAGGCGGTAATTGACCGTCACCGCGACAATGCCTTTGGTGGCCATGCTTTCGCCGTCGTAACGCGGTTCGGAACCGTCGCCCGCAATAAAACCGCCGCCGTAAAAATAAACCAGCACAGGCAGCTTCTGTCCTGATTTGGCCGAAGTCCAGACGTTCAGAAACAGGCAGTCTTCGCTCATGCCGTTGGCGCGAAAATTCATGTCGCCGAAAACATTACGTTGCATGCATCGCGCGCCGAACTTGTCGGCTTTGCGAACACCTGACCAGTTCTGAACAGCTTGCGGCGGTTTCCAGCGATTGTCGCCTGTGGCCGGAGCGCCAAACGGAATGCCTTTGAAGCTGCGCACGCCGGATTTTTCCGCCACGCCTTCCAGCGAGCCGTTGGCAATTTTGATTTGCGTCTGCGCAAAGGCATTCGCGACGAATGCTGTGAGCAGCAAAATTATAAAGAGACTGCTTTGGGGTTTAAGTTTCATTTCAGTTCTTCCTCCAAGTAATTGTGTTGCTACTTGCCAGCCGCTTGGAACAGTTTCTGCGCGTAAGCGTTCAGGTAAATCCGCCAATTGATCCAGGTGTGGCCTCCACTGCTGATGTTCATTTCGTGTTTGATGTTTCGCTTCTTCAGAATCTCGTCCAAATTCTTCGATCCGGCAATCGCCAGCGTATCTTTGTCGCCGCAACTGATCGAAAGCAGTTTGAAATTCTTGTTCGCCTTATCAGCGTTATCGAGCAACAAGGCCGCGCGTTTTTCAAAATCCGCCGTCGTTGCCGGATTTACGCCTGCACTCCAAATGGCGGCGTAAGCGAATTGATCGGGATTCGTCGAAATCACACGCATCGTCTGGCCTCCGCCCATCGAAAGCCCGGCAATGGCGCGATTGGCGCTGCCTGACATCACACGATACGTCTTTTCGACAAACGGAACCACGTCTTTCAACAATTCGCTGACAAAACGATCCTGAAACGCGGCTTGCGCAGCCGGGTCAGGTGGCGCGCCGGGAACCACTGGCGGACGCGGCAAACTGCCGTTTGGCATGACCACCAACATCGGTTTGGCCTTTCCTGCCGCGATCAAATTGTCCAGGATGAATCCGGCTCGACCAATCGTGCTCCAACCGGAATCTTCATCGCCTCCGCCGTGCAGCAGATAAAAAACCGGATATTTGCCTTTGCCACTGTCATAACCCGGCGGGAAGTAAATGTGCATTCGCCGCTCTTCGTTCATCGTCGAAGACTTGTACCAAACCTTGCGAATTTCGCCATGCGGAACGGCTTTGAGGTCTTGAAATGCAGCGTCTGCGCCGGGCACAAAAACCATGTTGTCCACACTGTTGACGCCCTGTTTGATGAAGGCGTTTTTCGGATCGAGCGTTCGCACGCCGTCCACCGTCAACGTGTAGCTGTAAAAATCCGCCGGCAATGGGCCGACGGTGATTGACCAGACGCCTTGTTCATCTTTGGTCAGTTTGCCGCCAGTTCCCAAACCTTGCGGAATCCAATCGCCGCCGACGGTCACTTCGCTGGCTTTCGGCGCGTAGATGCGAAAGACGACGCGCCCGTCTGAAAGAACTTCGGGCGATTTCAGCGTGTCGTTCGGAGTTGGTTGTCGTTGCGCGGGTTGGGCGAATGCAGAAGTGACACCGAACAGCGTCAGCAGGATCATTCCTGCTGCGCACAAGATTCTATTCAATTGTTTGCTCATCATTGCTTCTCCGATTCGTAAAAAAGGCCGGACTCTTATGGCGAAGAATCCGGCCTTGCAGATAGGGCGTTGCGCTTTAAAAGTTAAAGCGCAATTGCCATTGCAGATTGCGCGGCGGGCGCGTGGAACTGATTGCGCCGAAGCCGTTTCGATTGCCTGTTTCTGACGCCAGATTAGTAGGCGTCGGATTGGTCAAACTGGTCACATTCAAAGTGTTGAACACGCCGTCAAATTGCGTGTGGTTCAGCGCGTTGAAGGCGTCCAGACGGGCTTCCAATCGGAAACGTTCCTTGATGCGGAATTCTTTCGACAACGCCGCATCCCAACTGTTGACCGCGCCAACGTTCAGGAAGTTGCGCCCGGATTCAAAGCCCTGGCTGCCGACTGCCGAAGGGGCAAACGCCGCAACGTTCAATTGACGATACGGATCGCGGCTGTTGCCGCTGCCCGGATTGCCGACCAGCCTGATACGCGCGCCTTCGACTTGCGAAGTTCCGGTCAAACCATAACCCGACAAACCGGGAATGTTGACAAAGACGTTATACGGTCCGCCCGACAGGTAGCGGTAAATACCGGACAATTGCCAACCGTTCAGGACGTATCCCAGGCTCTTGTTGTCGGTCGCCTTGGGCAGGTCCCACACCCAGTTGACATTGAAATTGTGCCGGCGGTCGAAATCCAGCGGGCCGTAATTGGCGCGGCGATTGTCCAGAGTGTGCGGAGCGCCGAAACCATTGATGCCCGGCAGGTCGTTGGATTGCGTCCCCAACACCTTCGACCAGGTGTAGTTCAAACCTACGAGCAGCCCACGAGTGTAACGACGCTGCAAGGACGTTTGCAGCGAATGGTAGTTCGAGCTGACCGAAGGTTCGATATACGAAATGTTGCCGAATCCTTGATACGGTCGCAGGAAATCCACCGGCAAAGCCGTTGCGCCTGGCGTTGCGCTGGCTGGCAGCGTCGTGTCTTGATTCGCCGCCAGGAAAGCCGCGCCATAAGCCGGAGCGTTGATGTTGCGACGTTGCAATTGATGTTGCGCCGAAGTGCCGACGTAGGAAATATCAAGCACGGAATCGTAAGGCAGTTTGTATTGAACGCCCAGGTTGTAGGCGTAAGTGGTCGGCACTTTGCCTTCCAGATCGAACGCCACCAGATTCGGCGGAGCCAGCAGCACCTGTCCCTGATTGAGTTGCTGCATCAAGCCGAAGTTGAGCGTAGGCGCGATGGTCGTCGGCGGATTTTGCACCAGATCGAAAACCGTGTTGCCTTGCGGACGGTCGTAAAACACGCCGCCGCCGCCGCGAACGACCAGCGACTGATTGCCGAACACGTCATATCCGAATCCGAAACGCGGCGCATAATGGACACCACGGTTTTTGTAAACGCCCTTGGGCAAACCGTCTTTGCCTGCCTGCAACACGCCGTTGGTGATGGAACCAGTGTTGGGAACCAGTCTTCCGATAAACACACTGGCCAGCGTGTTCGTTTGCGAGGGAACGAAACCCGGAACCAACTGGCGCGGGTCTACTGCGCGGCGATTGTTGCCGCTGCACGGATTCGCTCCTATGCACACCGGGCGATACAACAACGACGCATTGCTGGCGTTGAACCGGTCAGGCAGGAAGTTGCCTGTCTGCAAATCTTCGTCGAATTGCGGCTGAATCCAGTAAAACCGCATGCCGTAATCGAAGGTCAGCCGGTTGGTCACTTTCCAGTTGTCCTGGGCGAACCATTCGACGTTGTTGTAACGATACTGGCCGATGACGTAAGCAGACGCCTGGTTGAAGGTGTTGTAAACGCCAGTGGCCGCATTGGCAAAACCGAACTGCGTGTCGAACGGATTCGCCGCATTGTCCACGAAGTTGTAATCGCCGTTGTTGGCGGCAAAGCTGCTTTGCGGTTTGAAACTGTTCTGCCAGAAGAAACCGAACTTCATGTTGTGCGCGCCCTTGATTTTGGCCAGGCTGGCCGACCAGTCGCGCGTCGTGTTGAAGTTGTAAAACGGAGCGTTGTTCGATCCGATGTTCGGGCCGTTGGCAATGCGTCCGCCGTTGAAGATGAAACGCGGCGGCGCATCAATCTGCACCGCGCTGGGAAACAGCAACGGAATGTCTCTGAGATTCAAACCTGCGCGAGTGAAGTTTGAATTGGCCGGCAGAATGTCAATCGAATTGTGGCTTTGACCAAAAGTCACTTCCAGAATCGTCGTCGGATTGATTGACCCGGTCACTGTGCCGGTCACGCTGTACCGATCATTCGGGAACAGCGCTGCATAATCAGGCAAATTGGTTCCCAGCACGAACGAACCATAAGGTTCGGTCAAGCTGCGTTTGTTGAACAGATATTTGCCGGTAGCGCGCCATTTTTCGTTGACGTTCCAATCGCCGCGATACAAATCCTGCCGCTCTGGCCGACTGGCAGGAACTTCGGTTTCGTAATTGAAACCTACTGTGTTCGTGCGGTTGGGCAGCGGGTAGATTTTCAGAATGTTCAGTCCCGGCGTGTACAAGCGGTTGGCCGGAATTTTGCCCAATACACCGCCATCACGGAAACAGCCGCTTTGATCGGTCGCGTTGCACGGCAGATTCAATGTGTAATCCCGAATGTACGGGAAAAGGTTTCCGGCATTGTCCCGCGTTTGCGAAAAATCGCCCGCGCGTTCCAACGCCGTCGGAACCGTCACGCGCACCGGCCCTGCCGGAGGAATGAAGCGTTTTTGGTGTTCCTGGCTGAAGAAGAAAAAGACCTTGTTTCGGTCTTTGTTGAAAACGCCCGGAATGTACACCGGACCGCCGATGGTGTAACCGATGTCGCGCTGATCCAGACGCGGTTTGTTGATCCGGTTGGTCGGCGTCGAATTGCGATTGTTCAACCAGGTGTTGGCGTTCATGCCGTCGTGACGACGGAAAGCGTAAAACGAACCGTGAAAATCGCGCGTGCCGCCTTTGGTCACGGCGCTGATCTGCGCTCCGGCAGAACGTCCGTATTCGGCCTGGTAATTCGAAGTCAGCACCTTGAATTCGGCAATGGCGTCAAGATTCACGGAAATCATGGTTCCGTTGTTGCCTGTGTCCACGATGGCCACACCATCCAGTTGCAGGTTGTTGGCGCTGGTGCGTAAACCGTTGGCCGAAACATTGGTGATGGCGTCGCTGTTGGCAGTGTTGTTGTTGAACACCACGCCCGTCGCAATCGAAGCCAGATTGACGAATCCGCGTCCGTTGACGGCGATGTTCTGCACAATCTCGCCCTGAATGCCGTATGAACGTTCGGCGCTTTCGGATTGCACCAAAGTCGCGTCCGCAGTGATGGTCACGGTTTCACTGGCCTCGCCCACTTCCAACACGGTTTCGCCGAGCGTCAGTTTGTCGTTGGCCACCAACAACAAACCTGTGCGTTCGGCTTTCTTGAAACCTTTGGCTTCAATGCTCAGCGTATAAGTCGCGGGCGGCACGGTCGGAAA
>ERZ1066125.19-NODE-19-length-175485-cov-31.974041_pt1 | contig 175485 bp, 156 predicted proteins | sample MGYA00382772_ERZ1066125 | MGnify/ENA primary metagenome ERZ1066125 (study PRJEB33369, sample SAMEA5778355) | biofilm metagenome | biome: Industrial cooling water; feature: Water cooling tower basin; material: Biofilm | place: United Arab Emirates | collected... | reverse complement strand
TTATCCACTCAGATGGCATTTTGAAAAACCCGCTCAAAAGTGAGCGAAACGTAAGATCAAGTTATAAATTCTCACTTTGTAAAAATGCTTGAAGAGCTGTTTGTTCAAAAAAACGTCTCGCTTGCGCCGTTCACAACCTTGGGCATCGGCGGAGCAGCCCGCTTTTTTGTCGAAGCTGCCAGCGAATCGGAGTTGATCGCTGCCACAGAGTTTGCCGAGCAGCGCGACCTGCCGGTGTTCATTCTCGGCGGCGGCAGCAACGTGCTCGTCAGCGACGAAGGGTTTCCGGGTTTGGTAGTTCGCGTGGCGATCAAGGGAATCGAGTGGCATGAAACAGTGACAGTTGGCGCTGGCGAAGATTGGGATGGCTTTGTTCGACAATGTGTCGAGCGCAATCTGGCGGGGGTGGAATGTTTGAGCGGAATTCCCGGTTTGGTCGGCGGCACGCCGGTGCAAAACGTAGGCGCGTACGGTCAGGAAGTCAGCGAGACCATAGTTCACGTTCGTGTCTTTGATCGGCAAACAAAACAGATTGTCGAACTCAGCAACGCCGAATGCGGATTCCGTTACCGAACCAGCATTTTCAATTCGACCGAGCGCAATCGCTACGTTGTGCTGGCGGTGACTTACTCGCTCAAACAAAACGGCGAACCGGCGTTGCGGTATCCCGATGTGAAAAACTTTTTCGCTGGTCGAAGCGGTGAACCTACGCTGGCCGAAGTTCGCAACGCCGTCATCGAAATCCGTTCGCGCAAAGGAATGGTCATTGTGCCGGATGATCCTGATTGCCGCAGCGCCGGATCGTTTTTCAAAAATCCCGTCATTTCCGCCGAAGCCTTTGCCAAGTTGGAAGCCGCCGCAGGCGAACGTCCGCCGAGCTTTCCCGCTGGTGATGGCTACGTCAAAGTTCCCGCCGCCTGGTTGATCGAACGCGCCGGATTCGCGCGCGGTTACGCCAAAGGCGGCGCTGGGATTTCTTCCAAGCACACCTTGGCCATTATCAATCGCGGAAATGCGACTGCTCAGGAAGTTCTGGATTTAGTCGCTGAAATTCAGGCAAGTGTGTTGGCTGAGTTTGACGTTGCGCTTTTGCCTGAGCCAGTTTTTGTCGGTTTCAACCCTTAACCCGCTCGATGTTTGCGCCGACTGCGCGCAGCTTTTCTTCGATCTTCTCGTAGCCGCGATCAATGTGGTAAACGCGGTCAATCCAGGTTTCGCCCGTCGCCGCCAATCCCGCCAGCACCAGCGACGCCGACGCTCGCAAATCCGAGGCGATCAATTGCGCTCCGGTCAGCGGAGTCGGGCCGTGAACGTATGCCGAATGGCCGTGAACGCGAATGCGCGCGCCCAGTCGTTGCAATTCGCTGGCGTGCATAAAGCGATTTTCGAAGATCATTTCGGTGACGACGGCGTCGCCTTCGGCCTGTGTCATCAACGCCATGTACTGCGCCTGCATATCGGTCGGAAAACCGGGATGCACTGCCGTGGTTACGTCTTTGGCGATGAGTTTGCCGCTGCTGGAAATGCGCAACGTGGTGTCGTCAGACTGTTCGATCTCGACGCCGACCGAACGCAACTTGTCCAGCACGGCCATCAAATGCGTCGGATCGCAGTTGGTGATTTCCAGTTCTCCGCCGGTAATGGCTGCGGCGACGATGAATGTGCCGGTTTCGATGCGGTCAGGAATGATCGTGTGATCGGCTCCGCCCAGCGCATCGACTCCGGTGATGGTCAGCGTAGGCGAATTGATGCCTTCGATCTTCGCGCCCATTTTAACCAGCAACTCGGCCAGGTCGGTGACTTCCGGTTCGCAGGCGGCGTTGAAAATGCGCGTGGTTCCTTTGGCCAAGACAGCGGCCATCAACAGGTTTTCAGTTCCGGTGACGGTGACGGTTTCAAAGGCGATGTCGGTTCCTTTCAACCGGTCAGCCGAAGCCACAATCACGCCGTTTTGCATTTCGACTTTCGCGCCGAGCTTTTCCAGCGCCATCAAATGCAAATCAATCGGGCGCGAACCGATGGCGCAACCTCCGGGCAAACTGACGCGCGCTTCGCCAAACCGCGCCACCAGCGGCCCCAAAGCCAACACAGAAGCGCGCATGGTTTTCACCAGTTCATACGGAGCTTCGAAGTGTTCGACGGTTCCGGCGTTGATGCGATGCGTGCGGAGTTCGGGAACCAGCACAGTCGCTCCCAAATCTTCCAGCAGCCGGCGCATCGTAATCAGGTCGCGGACGTAAGGGACGTTGCGCAGTGTCACGGTTTCCGGCGTCAGCAAAGCCGCAGCCAGACAAGGCAGCGCGGAATTTTTCGCTCCGCTGATGGCCACTGAGCCGCGCAAAGCGTTTCCACCGATGATTTTGAATTTGTCCATGAGCAGTATGGAGTGCGGCGACTCGTCGCCGTTTTTCGTTCTTGAAAGAACGTTTTCTGAACCAGAGTTATTTGAGGGAAAGAATTCGAACTGCTTCAACCAGATCGGAAATCTCGAACGGTTTTTCGATGAAGGCATCGGCGGCGTCTTTGATCAGCCGGGATTTTTCGCTGTTGTGTTGGCCGCTGACCGCCAGGACTTTGATGCCGGACAGTTGCGGGTGGGATTTGATCTGCCGCGTCGCTTCAACGCCGTCCATCACCGGCATGTCCAAATCCATGACTATGATGTCCGGCTGTTCAGTCTGAGCGACAGAAATCGCTTCCAATCCGTTGGCAGCCTGGCTGACGGTGTAATCGTCTTCCAACGCATAAACCAGCATGCGACGCACGCCTTCCAGATCGTCAACGATCAGGACTTTAGTCACTGGGCACCTCAAGTTTTCTGAAGAGTTCGTCACGAGATTATTCAACACACCTTTGTCGCTTGTCATCGCTTGCATTGCTTCGCGGAGGATTGAATTTGATCGAATCAGATTGTCTGCGCATCGAAAAACCGTTTGCGCCGGAAACCGACTGGTGTGGGCTGACCAGTGATCGAGTAGCTTAGCCGCGTTGCTTCCGGGGCAACTGAATGCAATTCCGCGTTTCTGCTTTGTGTGTTTTCTTCGCGGCAGGGCTGCCGCGTTCTGGTACGACGGGCGGGATTATAGCCATAGCCGGGAAATTCTGTACAGAGGCGTTGCGGAGAAGGGGTGATGGGGTGATGGGGTGAAGAGAAGCAGATGAAACGGTTCTCAATTGCTCAATCCTGCCTTCCCTCCCCTTTCCATCTTCTTCACACTTCATATTCAGCAAGGTCTTCGGCGGCATACGAATCCGGGAAAACGGTTCGCGCCTGGTCAACCAGCGGACGCACATCTGTGTAACGCGAACTGAAATGCGTCAACAACAGGTTTTTCGCGCCAGCTTCAGCGGCGATTTCGGCGGCCTGGATGGCGGTCGAATGGCCGAAATGATGCGCTTCTTCGATGTGATCGTCTGTAAATGTGCCTTCGTGAATCAGCCAGTCGGCGTTTTCCGCCAGACGAATGGCGTTCGGGCAAGGCCGCGTGTCCAGACAATAACTGACGATTTTGCCCGGACGAGGTTCGCCCAACACTTCTGACGGTTGAATGACGCGACCATCGGCCAGCGTCACCGGTTTGCCGGATTGCAGTTGGGAATAAAGCGGCCCGGAGGGAATGCCGAGTTCGCGCGCGCGTTCCAGATTGAAACGTCCAGGTTTGATTTTCTCCTCCAACCGGAAACCCAACGCAAAGATGCGATGATCCAGCGGGCGCGTGACCGCAGTGAATCGCGGCGATTCATACACCAGTTTTTCGGCTTTGTCGGCGAAAGAGCGTTCGTTGAATTCCAGCAGATTGAGCGGAAAATTGACGTAACAGATTTTCAGTCGAGCCGCTACGTCCAGAAATTCGCGCACGCCGACCGGAGCCACCAGCGTCAATTCTTTTTCGCGGTTGTCCAGCGCCATCGAAGACAGCAACCCCACCAGACCATTGAAATGATCTCCGTGCAGGTGCGAGATGAAAATGCCGACCAGTTTTTGCGGCGACAATCCGGCGCGGGCGATTTGCATTTGCGCGCCTTCGCCGCAATCGAACAGCCACCATTCGCCTTCGCCAACGACGGCCAGCGCGCTGACGTTTCGTCGTAACGTGGGTTTGCCGGAGCTTGTGCCGAGAGGAATTATTTTCATTCGATTACCAGCCGAGCACGCGTTTGCCAGGGCCGTCCCAACGACTCAACACGACTTTGTTGTGCGTGTAAAAGTGAAAGCCTTCGGTTCCCTGAATGTGCAAGTCGCCGAAAAACGATTGGTTCCAGCCAGTGAAAGGAAAGATCGCCATCGGAGCCGGAACGCCCACGTTGACACCGATCATTCCGCAATTGGCATAACGCGCAAACGTCCGCGCCGCGCCGCCGTCGCGCGTGAAAATCACCGCGCCGTTGCCGTATTGCGATTGGTTGGCCTGGGCGATGGCATCGCTCAAATCTTCCATGCGCATAACTGAAAGCACCGGACCGAAAATTTCGTCACGCGCAATCTGCATTTGCGGAGCTACGTGATCGAAAATCGTCGGCCCGACAAAAAAGCCATTGGCGGGTTCAATCGGCTGAATGCCTCGTCCGTCTGTGTTCAGCTTCGCGCCTTCCTTCACACCCAAATCAATGTAGCGGCGAATGCGTTCATAAGCCGCCGGATCAATCACCGGCCCCATATCCACAGTCGGATTGGTGTCAGTCGGGCCGACTTTCATTTTCGTCGCGGAATCGTGCAGTCGTTCCAGCAACGGATCACCTGCTTTGCCGACGGCAACGGCGATGCTGCCCGCCATACAGCGTTGTCCGCTGCACCCAAAAGCCGCGCCCATAATCTGATTCGTCGCCGCATCGAAATCGGCGTCGGGCATCACCAGCATGTAATTTTTGGCTCCGCCTGCGGCCTGTACTCGTTTGCCGTGCGCCGTGCCGGTTTCGTAAATGTACTTGGCCACCGTCGTCGAGCCGACAAAGCTGATGGCTGCCACATCAGGATGCGTCAACAGAGCGTCCACCGTTTGGTTGCCGCCGTGAACGACGTTGAACACGCCATTGGGCAATCCGGCTTCGGTCAGCAATTCGGCCAATCGCATTGGCGTCAGCGGGACTTTCGGCGAAGGTTTCAAGATGAACGTGTTGCCGCAGACAATAGCAATCGGGAACATCCACAGCGGAACCATCGCCGGAAAGTTGAACGGCGTGATGCCCACGCATACGCCCAGCGGATGGCGTTCGACGCGGCCATCAATGCCGCGCGCGACCTGATCCAGCGATTGACCCATCAACATCGTCGGCGCGTGGCAAGCCAATTCCACCATCTCTATGCCGCGCCGAATGTCGCCTTTGGCTTCTTCGTGCGTTTTGCCGTGTTCGCGCGTCACCAACCGCGCGAGTTCTTCAAAATGCTGTTCCAGCAAATTCACAAAGCGAAACATGACGCGCGCGCGTTCGACCACCGGCGTGTCAGCCCAATCTGGAAACGCCGCTTTGGCAGCTTGCACGGCTTGATCAACCGTCGTCGCATCGCTGTCCGGCGTTTGCGCAATCAATTCTCCGCGCGAAGGGTTGTAAACCGGCGTGAAGTTGGCGGCGTTGGCAGCGACCAAATCGCCGCCGATGTAATTCTGACAAATCGTGCTCATAACGAACTCCTATGGTTTCCTGGCAAGAAATTTAGTTATCGTCTATTTCGTTTATGGAAGAAGGAGGCAACAGGCGACTGAACTTGAGGAGTTGGTTTTCAGTTTTCAATTGGAACTTTTCGCGTTCGTCGGCTTCGTGTTGAGTCGTGTGACGAAACTCGTCGCGCAACCGCTGAATTTCATAAGCCAGGCGTTCGATTGCATTTTCATTGCGCCGATGACGTTCGTCCATTGCCTGAGCGAGTTCACGAACTTCTTTCTGCAATTCTTTCAGCGTGGCTTGGTTGCGCTGCAATGTTTCAGTCAGTAGCAAGGCTTGTCGAAGTGCGTCAAAAAGCGATTTCCACATAAGGACGCTCCTTCAGTCGAGTGATGATTTCGCGCGTTTCTGCCTGTAGAACTTCAATCTCGATTTGGTCACGTGCGATTTGTTCGTTGGCTTTACGCATTGCTACCAGTATTTTCTCTAATTCAGTGGCTTCTTCATTAGTCAGTTCAAGTCTCAGAGTTTCGTTCATTTCTTTTCCTCCTCTGAAAATGTCCGACAAGCTGCCAGCTTGTCGTGGTCTCGATTTGACGCTTGTTAGGGTCAACGACAAGCTGGCAGCTTGTCGGACAGTCGGGCGCAGCCGTTTTCATCGTTTCAGGGCGTTGTCGCAAACGACATGTCAGACTCCTTTCCGAAAATCACGCTTGCTGGCGTGGATCATACAGTTGATTTTAGCTGATTCAGAAATGCCTCCAGCAAATTCGCCGCCACTCGCCAACGATATTCCGCCGTTGAGCGCACGTCGTCAATTGGCGTCAGTTCGTTCAGCAACTCCGCTTGCGCGGCTTGGATCGTCGCCGAATCCAGCTTGCAGCCTTTCAGCGCGGCTTCGGTTTTCCAGGCTCTGATTGGTGTCGGAGCCACACTGCCGTAAGCCAGTCGAATGTCGTTGATCGTGACGCCGTCCAGTTTGGCCATCGCGGCGATGCAGACTTTCGAAATTGCCTGCGCTTTGCGCGTGCCGACTTTACGCGAATGTTGTTGCCAGCCAGCGGTGGTGCGGGGAAGGCGAATTGCGCGAATCAGTTCGTCTTCGCGCATCAATGTCGTCTTGTAACCAGTGTGAAACCCGACGTACGGCACAACGCGCGAGCCAGCAGAGGAAATCAGTTCCAACTCGGCTTCGTAAACCAGTAAAGCGGGCAACGAATCCGCCGCCGGAGAAGCGTTGGCGATGTTGCCGCCGAGCGTTCCGCGATTCTGAATGGCGACGGCTCCGGTCAAGCTGGCGGCTTCGCCAAGCAGCGGGAATTCCGCGCGCAATACATCGTGCCGCTGAATCTGTGAATAAGTTGTCATTGCTCCGATGGTGACGTGGCTGTCGCTGGTTTCAATTCCGCGCAATTCCGGCAAACTCCACAAGCTGACAAAGCGTTTGTGCGCGAGTTTGCCTGCTTCCAGCAAAACCATCAGGTCGGTGCCGCCTGCGAACGGACGCCAAATGCCCGGCTCGTCGTTGAGCAGCCGCAACGCTTCGCCCACGTTCGCCGGAATTTTCAGTTCGTAATCGGGAAGATATGAACGCATTGTCTTGGGATAAAGAGTTCAGCAAATTTCAGTTGTAAGCCAAATTTGTTTTATCGCCCTTTCAATATCGGCGTCAGGCCAGCCTCTGGTTTTCGCAAGCCAATCGTTGATCGTTGCGAGAAAGTTAGCTATTGCATCTTTCTGGTTGGGGGTGAATTGGGAAAAATAATTCTGGGCGAATCGCTCAATTCCAGTTTTCGAGGGCGTTAACTGGCCAAGCCAATCCATTTGCCAACTTTGGAGATCATCGGCCTCAATTGATTCGAGTACGGCCAACAAAATTCCCGGAACGAAATAGTGATACGCCAACGGATGAAGCGAACCGAACTCAAAAGGGTCGAACAGACCGCTGGACAACTCCTTTTTGAATTCAATCCAACTGTGGTGGCGATACCAATCAAAGTCCTTTTCGTGTTCGTCACAACACCCCAACGGATTGATTAAATCCAGGTTTGGGCGAGGCGTTGCGGCAAATGCCTCAACAATCTTATTCCTGATTGAGTTCCAGTCTGTTACTGACACGCTTTCACCACCGAATCAAAAATTTTCATGTAGCCTGTGCAGCGGCACAGATTGCCTGCCAATCCATTGCGAATGTCGGCTTCCGTCGGTTGTGGAATTTTTTCCAGCAAACTGACCGCCGCCAGCACCATTCCCGGTGTGCAAATGCCGCATTGTGCGCCGCCGTGTTCGATGAAGGATTGCTGCACTGCATTCAATCTTTCGCCGTCGGCCCCAGCAGTGACGCCTTCGATGGTCGTCACGCTTGCGCCCGCGATTTGCGCCGCCGGAATCAAACAACTGTTGACCAGTTCGCCGTCCACAATCACCGAACACGCGCCGCATTCGCCTTCGCCGCAACCTTCTTTCGTGCCTGTCAGTTGCAACTCTTCGCGCAACACGTCCAGCAGCCGAGCCATAGGCCAGACGCGAGCTGTTTTGCTTTCGCCATTGACGGTGAAGCTTACAGACACTTTGTCAGTCATTGCCGCCTCCCGCCGTCATCGCTTTCATCAGAGTTTCGGGCATCAACGGAATTTGCCCTAAAAAAGTCTGAATGCTCGGTTGGCCAATCGCGTCTTCGATGGCATTCAGAATGGCTGGAGCCGGGCCGTCCATCGGCAATTCGCCAATGCCTTTTGCTCCTGACGGGCCGTAAGCATAAGGCAGTTCTTCAAAGTAAACGCGAATCGGCGGCACATCCGCCGACGTTGGCATGATGTAATTCGTCATCTGGTTGTTGACCATTCGCCCTTCGCGCCAGACAACGTGTTCATACAGCGCGTACCCGATGGCTTGCGCCACGCCGCCTTCGATCTGCCCGGCGGCCAGCACAGGATTGATGACTTTGCCGACTTCCTGCAAGGCGATGAAATCGTCAACGCGCGTTTCGTAAGTCGTCAGATCAACGGTGACTTCGGCGACATACACCGCCCAGGCGTAAGCGCCGTAAGCTTCGCCTTGATACTTTTCGTCGTCCCAATGAACGCCCGGCGGCGGTTCGTATTTGCTGAAGGATTTCAATTCGCCGTACTTGGCAATGTGTTGGCGACAAGCTTCGGCGAATTCCGCCGCCGAATACCGCTCGCCGAGCAAACCGCTGTTCACCAATGTTTGCCGCAAACCGAGCGCAGCGGATTCGACCAGCTTGCCGACGATCATCGTCGTGCGCGAAGCGACCGTCGGGCCGCTGTTCGGTACGTTGGCCGTGTCCGGTTGAGCGATTTCAATTTGATCGAGAGTGATTCCCAACGCATCAGCCGCAATCTGCGAAAAGATGGTGAACGATCCTTGCCCGATTTCCGTGTTGGAAGTCAGCACGCGCACGTTTCCGGTTTCAGTCGCTTCGATGCCGACGACCGATGACAGATAAACTTCGCCGGAACCGGTAAAGCCTGCGCCGTGCATAAACGTCGCAAAGCCAATTCCCTTTTTTTCAATCGCGCTTGTCGCGTTGAATTCGGCAAATCGTTTCTTCTTCACGTGGTAATCGCTGAGCTTCAAGGCGCGTGTCAGCAAAGAATCAAGGTCAATCTTTTCGTTGATGACCTGACCGGTGGAAGTCGTTTCGCCCGATTTCAAAAAGTTGCGGCGGCGTAATTCTTCAGGCGACAAACCGACGGTTTGCGCGACTTTGTTCAGGTGGCGTTCCATCGCAAAGATGCTTTGCGGAGCGCCGAAGCCGCGAAAGGCTCCGTGCGGCGGATGATTGGTGGCGACGGCTCGGCTGCGCACGCGCACGTTCGGCCAGTTGTAAGGCCCGGCGGCGTGAATCGTCCCGCGCGACAACACTACGGAAGAAAGCGTTGCGTAAGCTCCGCCGTCAATCGTGAAATCAATTTCCGTCGCCAGCAATTTGCCGTCTTTGCCGACCGCCGTGCGGATGCGAGTTTTTGACGGATGGCGTTTGGTCGTCGCAGCCATATCTTCGGCGCGGTCGTAAATCAGCTTGACCGGTTTGCCCGCTTTCCAGGCCAGCAAAGCCGCGTGCCCGGCAATCATCGAAGGATATTCTTCCTTGCCGCCGAAACCTCCGCCGGTCACGGCCTGCACCACGCGCACTTTTTCCGGCGACAAGTCGAAAAGTTTGATCAACGCCTTGTGAACGTAATACGGGCATTGCATCGAACCCCAAACGGTCACGCCGTCCGTCGGATTGGCAATGGCGATCATGCCGTTCGGTTCGATGTACAACTGCTCCTGAGCGCCGGTTTCGTATTCGCCTTCGACGATGAAATCCGCTTGCGCCCAGGCGGCATCCACATAGCCTTTTTCGATCAAAAATGTTTTGAAGGTGTTGTCTTCGCCCCAGATGGTTTCGGTTTGGTTGAGCGAATCTTCGATGCTGAAAATGGCGGGCAGTGGTTCAATCTCGAATGTGATCGCGCGCCGCGCTTCTTCGAGCAGGTATTTGTCCTTGTGCGCCAGCAACAGAATTGGCTCTTCTGGATGGTTGATGGTTTCGTGCGCCAGGTAAGGCTGGTCTTCCAGAATCAGCGCCACGCAATTTGCGCCTGGAATGTCTTTAATGTCTTGGGCGGTGACGATGGTGAATTCGTGCCAGGGAATGCCGTCGCCGAACTGAACGCCGCGCAACCGTCCGCGCGCAATCGGTGACCGCACGGTCACGCCGTGCAGCATGTCAGGAAAGGTCAGATCGTCAACATACCGAGCGCGCCCGGTGACTTTGTCCGTGCCTTCTTTGCGAAAAATGGATTGGCCAACATGAACTTCAGACATAACAAGCGACGACAAGATGGGTTACTGCTTTTCCTGGTCGTCATTGGCAAGCGGGAGTTGGCGACCGGCTTCGAGCAGTTGGTTTTCAACAGCGTTCAACTCCCGCCAGACTTTAGCATAAGTCCCGGAAAAATTCGGTTTGATGGTTGCCCACTAGGGCTTATTCATTCTCAGCCACAGAGTCATAGAGACACAGAGTTCTTGATTCGGGCAGCAAACAGTTATTACGTTTTGGCGCTCCATCTTTGATATTTTTCTCTGTGCCTCGGTGTCTCTGTGGCAAATCAATCTGAGAATGAATAGCCCCTGGTTGCCCACAAGATGTTCACTGCAGGAAAGCCATGGGAATCATCGTTTCAACTCACAAGCCGAGTCAGGTAAGCGAGCTGACCGAACTGGACTGGGCGGATGGCGTAACCTATGCTTCACCGACTTTCATTCCCAATCACAACAGCAAGGAGAAGAGTTGATGAGTTATTACGAACCCAAAGACCTGGCCCGTTTCGGCGAGATCGGTAAATTCCGCAGCGAATTGGCCGAAAAATTTTTCGAGTATTACAACGCGGTCACAGGCACGGATGGCGCATTGACCAAACGCGAAAAGGCGTTGATTGCATTGGCGGTCGCGCATTCCGAAAAGTGTCCGTATTGCATTGACGCTTACACCACGGCTTGCCTGGAAGCGGGCGCAAACCCTGAAGAAATGACAGAAGCCGTTCATGTCGCCGCGACGATGAAAGCCGGCATCACGCTGGTTCACGGAGTGCAGATGCACAACGGACTGGAAAAACTTGGGGCGATGTAGGCGGAAAATCAAAGGGCAAATATGGAGACGGCGGTTTTACCAGCTTTTGAAGAAACTGTGACTCGCAACGGATTGACTCTTTCCCCGATTGGGATCGAGACGTTGCAAGTGAATGTCACGCGGTTGTGCAATCAGGCCTGCCACCATTGCCACGTGGATGCTTCGCCGAAACGCACAGAGCAAATGGATCGCGCGACTGTTGACAGGTGTCTGGAAATTCTCGCTCGTCACCCAACCATTGCGAAACTGGATTTGACGGGCGGCGCGCCGGAACTCAATCCGCATTTCGATCATTTCGTCGTCGAAGCCCGACGTTTGGGCAAACATGTCATGGTTCGGCACAATTTGACTGTGACTATTGACGGCCACCCGCAAACCGGGGAAAGCAAACGCCATCTGCCGGAATTTTTCGCTCGACACCAGGTCGAAGTCATTTCGTCATTGCCCTATTACCAGCAGTTTTTCACCGACAAGCAGCGCGGCAACGGCGTTTTCGCCAAAAGCATTGAAGCGATGAAGATGCTGAATGCCGTTGGTTACGGCCAGCCGGAAAACGGACTTGAATTGAATCTGGTGTACAACCCGGTCGGCGCGTTTTTGCCCGCGGCGCAGAAAAGCCTGGAAGAGCAATACAAACGCGAGTTGGCGAACAGGTTCGGCGTCACGTTCAACCGTTTGTTCACAATCACCAACATGCCCATCAACCGGTTCAGGAAAGATTTGATACGGTTGGAACGTTACGACGATTACCTGACCAGGCTCATCAATTCATTCAATCCCGCCGCCGCCGAAGGCGTGATGTGTCGTTCGTTAATCAGCGTCGGATACGATGGGCGACTGTTCGATTGCGATTTCAACCAGATGCTCGACCTGAGTTTGCCGCCGGAAAGTGGAGCGACGATTTTCGATTTCGACCTTGAAAAGCTGACTCGACGCCAGATCATCTTCGACCAGCATTGTTATGGCTGCACAGCCGGAACAGGCAGCAGTTGCGGCGGCGAGACGGCGGTTTGACAAGCATTTTCGTCAACCGTCGCGTTTCCTCCAGACGACGAAACACGTACAGAGAAGCAAAGCGATTCCCAACAACAAACAGCCTCTCAACAGTATGATCAAACGATACGACTTGGCTGGATTCAGAATAATTGGTTGCGGTTCAGCATAATCACGCAAATCCACAGTTCGCACGTCGGAAACGTCAGGCGGTTTTTCAAACCACCAGCGTTCGGGTTTGGGCCACTGTTCCGCTTGCGAAAAGAAACGGCTCTGCAACAGTTTGAAATTGAATTGCGGATGGTTGAATCGCGGATCGTTGAGAAAATTTTCCAACGTTGACTGCCCGGCATCGCTCGCTGCCCGATGCAACATGCCGTAATAAAACAGGCTGCCGAGACAGGAAATCGCCAAGCCTATCGTCGCCGCCGCAACCAATGTCGTTTTCTCCAGCAAACCCGGCTTGACGGCGCGCAACGCAGCAGCCAGACATAAAATCAACGGCGCGACAGCCGAATGCAGATAACGCGGCCCCCAGACCTCATCCTGCCAGGGAACCAGCAACGACAAACTCCCCGCCGAACCGGCCAGAACCAGCCACGAAAAAATCGTCAATTGCGGAGCAACACGAAACGCCGTTCGGCTGACCAGCAAGCCGATCATTGCCAGCGGAGCGAAAAAAACCAGCCCTTTGTTTCTGGAAAAAAACTGCCCCCATAGATTCAACGCAAAGGTGAACGGAGATTCGATCAACACATTGCGATAGACGTAATCCATCAATGAACCATACCTTTGCCAATACAACGCGCGCGAATAACTGCCGATCCAGTAAAACGCCAGAATCAACAGAACCAGGCAGAGCGTTTTGGCCCATTCCTGTTTCAGAACGCCGAACAAGGCGCGGTAATCACGCCAGTCTCGCCACAAATAAGCGCAGACCAGAAAGCCCAGTGCGGGCAATAAAAACAGGCCATTGGATTTGGCGCTGGCGGCGATTCCGGCGGCCAATCCCAAAGCAATGGTTCGCGGCCAGGTTGCAGGCTTTTCGTAATTCAATGCCAGAAATCCGGCGAGCAGCAGAAAGAAGGATTGCGTGGTTTCCAGTCCAATGTAAGCGTAAGGCCACAACATAGTGGCGAAGCTCGCCGCCAACGTGACGGCAATCGCCGGTTTCCAATCGCCAGTCAATCGCCGACTCCATTTCAAGATAATCGCGCTGGTCAACGCGGTCAGTAAAATCGGTTGAAACGACATGAGACGATCCGCCAGGTCGGAGCTTTTGACGGGCAACAACGGCTGAAGCAGCAACAACGGAACTTCAAACAACATTTCGACCGCGCCATGCCTGGGCCAGTTGACGACAAATTGGCTGAAATTCCCATTGAGCAATTGCCACAAATTGGCGGTGATTTGTTGAGCCGCTTCGATGTTTTCGCCCATGTAACCCATGCCGGAAATCGCCAGCGGAGAAAACGACAGGTAGACCAGAAACACGGCCACGAACCAGAACAAGGCAATTCTGTATTCGACAAAGGCATTCACTTGCGAAAGCTTCGCCCGCGCAGACAACTCCGATAAAGACATTGGTGTACAACCTCAGTTCTCAAAAATGGATTTGGCCGATCATCGTTCGCTGCAATGGCAGAGGTCAGCGACAACGAGTGTGAGCAAGGCCGGAATCTGAAAATCAACAGTTATGTTTGACTGAACTTTTTGGCGCTTTCTTGTGAACGCCTGCTTCTTTGCGTGGGCAACATAAGTTTACAGCTTGTGAGAGTCGTCAATGTGAGAAAAGTTGAGAAAAATTTCAACCCTGTCTTAATTCATTCACCTGGAAGATCGGGATTTTATCGCTGAAAGTTGAAACATCACTTTTCTCATAAGATACTGCGCACGATTTCCAAATCATCATTTCCACATACAGATTTTCAAAAGGAAGGTGGCGCGATGGCTGACCCGATCTTGATTGCCAAAGACAGCGAAAAAATCTACCTGCTGCCCAAAATGGCGAACCGACATGGCTTGATTGCCGGAGCGACCGGCACGGGCAAGAGCGTGACTTTGCGCGTGATGGCCGAATCCTTTGCCAAACTCGGCATCCCGGTGTTTATGGCCGACGTGAAAGGCGATCTGGCCGGAATTTGTCAGCCCGGCGGCGACAATAAGAAAGTGTCTGAGCGCGCCACGGTATTCGGCTTCGACAATTTCGACTACACGGCTTTTCCCGTCATGTTCTGGGATGTGTTCGGCGAACAGGGACATCCGCTGCGAACTACGATTTCCGAGATGGGGCCGGTCTTGCTGACACGCATTTTGAACCTGAACGACACTCAGGGCGGCGTGCTGTCTCTGGTCTTCAAAGTTGCCGATGACAATGGTCTGCTCTTGCTCGATCTGAAAGATTTGCGGGCGATGCTGCAATTCGTCGCCGAAAACGCCAAATCGCTGACCACCGAATACGGCAACGTTTCCGCCGCCAGCGTCGGAGCCATTCAACGCCGCTTGCTGGAACTGGAACAACAGGGCGGAGACAAATTCCTGGGCGAACCGGCGCTGAACATGGACGACATGATGCAGACCGGCGACAACGGCTACGGGTACATCAACATTCTGGCCGCTGATAAATTGATGCAGGCGCCCAAACTGTACGCGACTTTTCTGTTGTGGATGTTGTCGGAGCTTTACGAAAACCTGCCCGAAGTCGGCGATCTGGAAAAACCGAAGATGGTCTTTTTCTTCGACGAAGCGCATTTGCTGTTTGACGACGCGCCAGACGCCTTGTTGCAAAAGATAGAACAAGTCGTCCGCCTGATTCGCTCGAAAGGCATTGGCGTGTATTTCGTCAGCCAAAACCCGCTGGACATTCCAGACGTGGTGTTGGGGCAATTGGGCAATCGCGTTCAACACGCCTTGCGCGCCTTCACCCCGCGCGACCAGAAAGCAGTCAAGGCCGCCGCGACGACTTTTCGCCCAAACCCTGACGTGAACGTAGAAGCCGCGATCACCGAACTCGGCGTCGGGGAAGCGCTGGTTTCAATGCTGGATGAAAAAGGAACGCCGGGAATCGTTCGCCGCGCCCTTGTCGCTCCGCCACACAGCAAACTTGGCGCAATCACGCCCGCTGAACGCCAATCCGTCATCAACGCTTCGATCATCGCCGGGCATTATGAAAACTTCGTGGATCGGGAATCGGCTTACGAAATGTTGAAAGCGCGCGCCGAACAAACCGCGGCACAGTTGCAACAACAGGCGGCTCCACAAAAACAGGAGGCTTCGCCGTTGATGGACACTGCGGGCGATATGCTGGGCGCATTTGCCAGAAGCGCCGCCCGGTCGTTGGGCACGACGGTCGGGCGTCAGATTCTTCGAGGTGTGTTGGGTTCTATTTTCGGCGGCTCTGGAACGAGAAAAAGATAAAACTTCAAACATGACCTGATTGATTCTGGCGTTGGCCGTGTCGGAGATTTTGCCGTCCACCGGCACAACGATTTCAATTTCAGTGAGTAGAGCGTTTAAGACGCGCACTTACAATTTCTTCAGCAACCAATTTTTGACTGCCTGCCGCGACGCAGATAGAATCCGATTGATTCTCTATCCCACTGCGATCTGTGGACACCAAACGGCATGGCAAACATTCCTATGACTCCCGAAAATTTCGAGCGTCTATTGCTCTGTCTCAACTCCAACCGTGAAAAAGCCGGAGAGGAATATCTCCTACTTTGGCAGAAAATGCGGGAGTATTTTGCTGCGCGAGGTTCTGTTCATCCCGAAGAACTGGCTGATGAAACCGTCAGCAGGTTGGCAAAAAAAATCGCCGATGGCGAAGAGATTCGCAACATCTACAAATACAGTTATGGACTCGCGCGATTGATCTGGATGGAATCTTTGAGAAAGCACGAAAATAGCCACGTCTCGTTCGAAGACGCTCCCGTGTTGCCGTTCGCTCTGCAAGATTTTCTGCTTTTGAAAGAGGAAAACGCCTGCTATCTGCATTGCCTACACCAACTCACAAACGAAGAAAAAAAACTGATTGTCGAATACTGGGAACAGGAAAATGACGATCTGCATTATGAAGCGCGCAAGCATCAGGCTGAAAAAATGGGAATTTCATCAACCGCGCTGAGAATTCGTGTCTTTAGAATCAGAAAGAAGCTCGAAGATTGTCTGATGAATTGTCGTAAGAACGGGCCACCAAAGACGAAATGATTTTACGAATCCTGTCACATACTACTGAAGGATGATTTTTAATGAGCGATTTTCCCTACAATTCTGAACGATTAACCAATTACTTGCTTGGCAAATTGCCTGAACCAGAACGAGAACGGCTGGAAGAAGACTATTTCTGGGATAACGAAGTTTTTCTGGCGTTGATTGACGCCAAAGATCAATTGATCAGCGATTATTTGAATGACAAGCTTCAACCAGAAGACCGAAAACGATTTGAACAGCATTTTCTGACCTCGCCGGGCCGCAAACAGGAAGTAGAGCTTGCCGCTTCCTTTCGGCATTCTTCACTAAAATCCAAACGAAAACCTGCCGTCTTTTCATCAATAACAACGCCTTCCCAGCCATTAAAGGCTCATGGTGTTTGGCAGGCGCATAAACCACTGATTTGTGTGGGAATAGTGATTCTCCTCTTCATTTCAGGTTTTATGGCGATCTGGCTTCGATCAAACTCTTTGGTGTTGCCTCAACCTGTTGAACAACCAGTGTCAGCGTTATCAGGTTTGACCACCGTGTCACTTTCTCTGAGACCGACCTCATTGCGAAGTTCAAAGCGAAATACAACCGCAGAAGTCGGCCCAGAAACAGAAACTGTTGAACTGTATTTGGAAGTGAGCAAAGAAATTTTCCCGACCTACCAGGGAAGCCTCTTCATCAGAGACAGCGAAAAAGAAGAGGAAGTTCTTTCAAACGACTCTCTGTATGCCACAAAAAGTGAAAGCGGCCCGCCAACGGTCATTTGGAAGTTGCCCGCTGATAAACTCCAAGTCAATGACTACAGGGCCAGATTAAACGGCATCGCTCAAGACTCTGCTCCGATTCATATCGGCAATTACGATTTTGAAGTTCGCCCGCCTTCTCCAGAAAATTCTTCGCAAGGTAAATAAATGACGAAACATTTTTTCGTTTATCCGCACTTGTCAATGGAAAGCTTTTGACAACGTATTCTAGTGACGTCCCAGCCATCGCCGTTAGATTGTTTTCTAATGGTCGCCTGAGCTAAAGCGGCTTTTCGGCAAAGGCATTAGCCAATCACGAAAAGCGGTTTTAGTCTCAGGAGTATTTTTACATTCGGTTAGTTGAGTAGGGGATTCCAGCCTTTTAAGTTCTTAGCCAGCTCGACTAACTGAACCTTTTTTTTCTGCCAGGTCAAATCCCAAACACGCCGCCACAGAGCCATCTAAACTCGCAGAATCGGAAACGCAGACCACGCTGAAAAGCCGAATTTGTCAGTCATTCCAGGCGTCGGCTAAAATCCGAAATTCATCACAAAACAATTTTTTGCCGTCGCAACATAGAACAGGCGCAACAGCGAGGGCTGAGGTTTTCATGACCAATCACGAAACGATCACCGTGCGCGGCGCGCGCGTCAACAACCTGAAAAACATCACGTTTTCGATTCCACTGAACAAATTGACTGTCGTGACAGGAGTCAGCGGCAGCGGCAAATCTTCCCTGGCGTTCGACACCATTTACGCCGAAGGCCAGCGCCGATATGTCGAATCGCTATCGGCTTACGCTCGCCAATTTCTGGAACGTATGGACAAGCCGGACATAGACGAAGCGACAGGAATTTGCCCTGCCATTGCCATCAACCAGAAAAATTCCACCCGCAATCCGCGTTCGACCGTCGCCACCCAAACCGAAATTTACGATTACCTGCGTTTGCTGTTTGCGCGCACAGGCGTGACTCGTTGCCGAAGCTGTAACCGCGAAGTCAAACGCGATACGCCGGAATCAATCGCCGACGAAATCCTGCAATTGCCAGAAGGGACGCGCTTTTTCATTTTGTTTCCGGCATCAGCCGGGACTGAGTTCAGCGAATCTGCGGAACCCAGCACCGAGCGAAAATCCACCAAAGCCAAACCGCGCGCGGGAAAAGCCAAATCTTCGGTCAACGTCAAAGCCCACTTGATGAGCTTGATGCAGCGCGGCTTCACACGGCTTTTCTTCGCCGAGAAAAACGAAACCATTGAATTGCAAACACCTGACAGTTTCACTGGCAAAAGTTTCGACAACGTTTTTGTGCTGGTTGACCGCCTGGTTGCACGCCCGGATTCACGCAACCGACTGACCGATTCCATAGAAACCTGTTACCGCGAAGGACACGGCCAGGCCGTCATTCAAACTGTTGGGCAAACCGTTGGAGACAAACCGGAGCGGTTTTTCTTTTCCGAACAGTTTCAGTGCAAACAATGCCGGATTCAGTACGTGCTGCCCGAACCACAGTTGTTCAGCTTCAACAATCCCTTTGGCGCGTGTCCGACCTGCCAGGGATTCGGCAACACAATCGGATTGGACATGAATCTGGTGATTCCGAATCGAGAATTATCGTTGGCCGATGGAGCGATTGAACCGTTCACCAAGCCACAATTCAAAGATTGGCAGACCGAGTTGGCGAAGTTTGCCAAACGCGAAGGCATTTCCACGACGACGCCGTTCTCGGCCTTGTCGCCGGAACATCAGCGCGCTGTGGTTGAAGGCGACGGCAATTACGAAGGCGTCAAAGGCTTGTTCGATTATCTGGAAACGAAAAAATACAAGCTGCACATTCGCGTGCTGATTTCGAAATATCGTGGCTACACGCGCTGCCCTGATTGCCGTGGCGGAAGGTTGCGACGCGAGGCGCAAGACGTGTTTGTCGGCGATAAAAACCTGCCGGAAATCGTCGGGCTTTCGATCAAAGACGCTCGCGCGTTTTTCGACAACTTGAAACTGACCGCAGAGCAAACCGCAATTGCCGACCGCTTGCTGAAAGAAATTCGTTCGCGGCTGCGCTTTCTGGATGAGGTCGGTTTGGATTACCTGACGCTGGATCGGTTGGCGGCGACGCTTTCCGGCGGCGAGGCCCAGCGCATTCAATTGGCCACGCATCTGGGTTCCTCGCTGGTTGGGGCAATGTACGTGTTGGATGAACCTTCGATTGGTTTGCATCCGCGAGACAGCGCCCGGTTGATCGGCTTGTTGGAAAATTTGCGCGACATCGGCAACACGGTGCTGGTTGTCGAACACGAAGCCGAAATGATGCGCTCGGCAGATTACATTCTGGATATTGGCCCAGGCGCTGGCGAATTGGGCGGCGAAATCATTTACCAGGGCAATTTCAACAATCTTCTGAAAAGCGAATCTTCGCTGACCGGAAAATACCTGCGCGGCGAAGCTCAAATCAAAACGCCGAAAGAACATCGCCAACCGGACAAACACAGCATTACCATTCGCGGCGCCCGCGCTCACAATCTGAAAAACATTGACGTGACAATTCCGCTTGGCCAGTTGGTGTGCATCACAGGCGTCAGCGGCAGCGGCAAATCCACGCTGGTTCACGAATGCCTGTTTGCCGGATTGAAAAAACAGCGCGGCGATTGGACCGGCCAGATTGGCGATTTCGGCTCCATCGAAGGCGGCAAATTCGTGGACGAAATCATTCTGGTTGACCAATCGCCGATTGGCCGCACGCCGCGTTCGAACCCTGTCACATACATCAAAGTTTACGACCAGATCCGCGAAGTTTTCGCCCAGACGCGCGAAGCTCAGATGCGCGGATTCAATCCCAGTCATTTTTCGTTCAACGTTCCCGGCGGGCGTTGCGACGTGTGCGAAGGTGACGGAACCGTCACGGTCGAAATGCAGTTTCTGGCCGATGTCGAACTGGTTTGCGAAGAGTGCAACGGCAAACGATTCAAAAACTCCGTGCTGGAAGTGCTTTATCGCGGCAAGAACATTCACGAAGTTTTGCAATTGACCGTGCGCGAAGCCATAGCGTTTTTTTCGCAGGCTCCGCGCATTGCCAACAAGCTGAAGGTGCTGGACGACGTGGGATTGGGATATTTGCGGCTGGGACAATCGGCTACGACGCTTTCCGGCGGCGAAGCGCAACGTGTCAAACTGGCTTCGTATTTGTCCAAAGCGTCGGGCGACCGTTCGTTGTATATCTTCGATGAACCGACGACCGGGTTGCATTTTGACGACATCAATAAACTGCTGAAATCGTTTCGGCGATTGCTGGAAACCGGAGCGTCGTTGATCGTCATTGAACACAATCTGGATGTGATAAAAACCGCCGACTGGATCATTGATCTTGGGCCGGAAGGCGGCGTTGGCGGAGGCCAGATCGTCGCCGTTGGCACGCCGGAAGAAATCGCCAAGGTCGAAGCTTCGCACACTGGCCGGTTTTTGAAAGCGCACTTGGCCGGTCACAACGCCTGAAGCTGAATCGTGGAAACGTTGCTATAATTCGCCGGTCTCGGAGGAAAGAGAATATGACGACTATTGCAATTGACGCAGTATACGAGAACGGAGTTTTGAAATTGCCTCAACCGCTGTCTGGATTGAGAGACCAAACCAAGGTTCACCTTATTATTGAAGCGGCAGACGAGCCGACTCAACCTGAGAAGAATCAACTGGCAGATATTTTGGAACGCATTGATCGTCGGCGGGCTGCCATCTACCTCCGTTGTGGCGAATTGGAGGACAGCGCCGCGTTGATACGCGAAGGACGTGAAAAGGAGCTTGAGTGAGTCTTTACGTTCTTGATGCCGGAGTTGCTGTCAAATGGTTCATTCAGGAAGCAGACACTGATCTGGCGCGGCAATTACTGGAACGATACAACCGTGGTGACGATCAGTTGATCGCTCCAGATTTACTTGTCCCTGAATGTGCGAACGTTTTCTGGAAACGCGCCGTGCGCGGTGATCTGACTATCCCTGAGGCTGAAGATAGTTTGTATGATTTACTGGCGATGAATTTGACTTTGATATCCTCCTCAATTTTGGCGCCGAAAGCGCTTTATTTGGCGCGAACGCATCACAGGGCGGTTTACGATTGCCTTTATCTGTCGCTCGCCATTGCTTACAGTTGTGAATTGCTGACTACGGATGAACGGTTTTTCAATTCTATTTCTTCAGCCTTTCCACAAGTTCGGCTTCTTCGTAACAAAATTTTCTGATTCAAAAAATGCCGCCGAAGCCTTCGCAGACACCGCAAACAGAGAACAAGAGAAGAGTGATGCCTGCACGGCCTCGCTGCTTCTTGTCCAACTCCTCTCTGTTCGCGGCGCCTGCGAAGACCGCGGCGGCGTCAAGTTTGGGACTGGAGATTGTAGAGGTAATCCAATTTCGGTCAGTAAAGCGTGAAGTTGTATTCGATCTGCATGCGAACGCTGACCGCCCGCCCCTTGTTCGCCGCCGGAATAAAACGAATCTTCTGCGCTGCCTGAACGGCTTCTTCAGTCAATCCGTGCGACAACGGGCGAACGACTCGAATATCGAACACGCGCCCGTCGGCTCCTAAAATCAGGCTGAGGATGACTGTGCCTTGAATTCTGTTTTGCCGGGCGTCTTCGGTGTATTTGGCTCGTTCCTTGTAGGTGATGGTTGGCCGCAAACTGCGTGTGGCCGTATAAATTTCACTGCCTGTGCCTGAAGGCTTGTCGCCAGTAAAACGCGGATCGTTGCCGCCAACGCCAAACTTGTTGCCGTCGCTGTATCCGTCTCCTCCCCCATTGCCGATTCCGTTTCTGCCGCCGTTGCCTAAAGAATCGTCATTGTCCCTGCTCCGCCAGTCGCCAATCGGCCCACGCAATTTCAAAAACGCATTCGGATCGGCAACGACCGTCATCGGCGTCACCAAAGTCGGATTGATCCGTGGCGGATCCAAATCAGGCGGACGCAATTGAAGCAAGGACGCTTGCGTAGGGACTCCCGCACGCGCGGGTGATTGGTCGTTGGCGCCACCTCCGCCGCCAGAATCCTGCTGGCGATTAAAACTGCCGCCAAGTTTTCCGGCACTGGCTTTGAGCGATTGCCCGACTTCATCCAGCTTTGGTTTCAAAATCGGCACAATCTCGAAAAACGGACCTGGGTTTTTGATTAATTCCGGCTCTTTGGCTTCGATCAATTGAGCAGGCGACGTGAACAGTCCAATCAAGACTCCGGCCATCATCACTGCCGCATAGGCAATCACTGCGGAAGCCATTCCGGCCTGCAGCAATTGTTTTCGGCGACGGCTGCTGGTTTCGCCGCGCATCAATCCGGCGAGAAAACTTTTCGGATTGTGTTTGAAGTCATCAACGGCGTCGGCGAATTCGCGCGCCAACCGTTGCAGGAATGATTCCTCTTCAAGCAGGAATTGAAATTCGTTCTGTTTCAGTTGTGCTCGCAGATCGTATTTGACCAACTCGGCTGCGTCCTGCGGGCAGAATTGAAATCCTTCAGCAAAGCTACGGACACACTTCGGGCAGACTTTCATAAATTTGCTCCTGATGTTGCGTGTTTGAAAGTATCGTGAGCCTGCCGACGGGATGTCGTCAGCAGACGTAATGGATGCCAGCGATTTCGGAGTTGGTGACGGATGAACGGCAGGTTTGAAAAATTCTTGCAGCGCTATTTTTCAAAATCTTCACGAAGTTTGGCGACGATGCGACTGCCCTTTTCGATGACCTTTTCTTCAAAGCCGAAGCCTTCCAGCCAGAACGTATTTTGCTGAGCGCGCCACCAAGTCCATTGGCGTTTGGCATAATGCCGCGTATCGAGCTTCATCTGCTCGACGGCGCTTTCCAACGTTCGCTCGCCGAGCAGGTATTCGACAAAACGTTTGTATCCGTGCGCATTGAAGGCTTTGGCAGTCGGCGGAACGCCGGAGGCAATCAGGTTTTGAATTTCCGCCAGCAAACCGCGTTCGACCATCAAATCGGTTCGCTGGTTGATGCGGTCATACAATTCTTCGCGCGGCGGTTGCAGCACCAGATAAAACATTCGCGCGGCTTCTTCGGTCGGCTGTTCGGGCGCGGCGGCTTGCCATTCGGAAAGTGGTTTGCCGGAAGAAAAAAACACCTCCAACGCGCGAATCACGCGCGACCAATCATTCGGCGCGAACTTCGCGGCCAGCGGTGGATCCACTCGCGCCAGCATTCGGTGTAAATGTTCGGCTCCGCGACGTTCCAAAATTCGCTGAAATCGTGGCCGCAGCCGTTCGTCAATTTCCGGCGAATCAAAAAACTTCGTCGTCAACGCGCGCAGATAAAATCCCGTTCCGCCAACCAGCAACGCCTGTTTGCCACGCGCTTCGATGTCGGCGATGACGGCGCGCGCACGTTCCGCCCATTCCACAGCGGTCAAATTGTACGTCGGTTCGACGATGTCAATCAGATGATGCGGGATGCCCTGCTGCTCTTCGGGCGGGACTTTGGCTGTGGCGACGTAAATTCCACGATAGGTTTGCACCGAATCGCAATTGATGATTTCGCCGTCGAAGCGGTGCGCGAGCGCAATTCCCAGATCGCTTTTGCCCGAAGCGGTCGGCCCCACGACGGCAATCAGAGGTTGTTTCTTTGCGGCGGTCATTCAGATAAGTTCAGCCAGCGATACGCGGCAATCGCCAGCAACGCGGTCAGCAGCAACCAGACGCCGAGTTGTTGTTTTCGAGTCATGATTTTCTCAACAGCAAATCCGCCCAGGTGGCTTCGGATGGCAGACGAAAAAGCTGTATCAACACATACACCGACATGGCTATGTTGCCCAGACACATCACCAACACGAACCAAACGACGCGCGACAGCCAACCGGTTTCCTTGTAAAACACCCAAACGTAAAACGTGACGAAACCGCAATAGGCATCCCACAGTGTCGCCACCCACCACGGCTCCGGCCAGACGCGCGGGCCGACGTTAAAGACGCTTTCGACCAAACTGGCCTTGATCGTCACCCACAGCATGCCGGTCAAAATGGCGACGAACAAAACGATCAAAATGGTTCGGGGCAATCGCTGGTTCATACTCTCACCTCGCAACATTCAAACTGTTGAGCACGGCCTCAGTCGTCGTGAATTCGATTCCGGCGGCGCGCATTTCGACAAAGGTCTGCTCAGTGGTTTCCCTCGCCACGCCGCGAATCGCGTCTTCGACCACCTGGACGTGAGCGCCTGCCTCGATCAAACCAAGCACGCAACAACGCACGCAGTAATCAGTCGCCACGCCAAACACTACACACTGCTCTCCGCGAAACGCTCCACGTTGCCGCAATCCATCCAGCCATTTGCTGGAAAACATATCGAAGACGATTTTTTTGACGACGTAATGCTTCCCTGCTTCAAGCTGCGTCTGAGAGTCGGCAACGGCATCCACGGCGATTTCCTGACGAGGGAGTTGTGGCAAATCGGCCAACACGCGCTCGGCTCCTGCCGTACCTTCCAGACAGTGCGGCGGAAACATTTGAAACTCCGGATCGCCTGGTTGATGAGCGCACCGCGAAGAAATCGTCGTCACGCCCAATTCACCTGCCGCGCGCAGCAACCGTTCCATGTTTGGTTTGACAGTTTCCGCCTGCGGCACGTACAGAGCGCCGCCTGGCTCCATAAAATCGAATTGCGTGTCTACGTCAAAAAAAATCATTTCTTCCTCACTGGTTGAATCTTTCAAAGACGGCGAAATCATCCTGCGTGAACAAAACGAAAACGACCAACTCAATCGAACTATCAGGATTCGCCGCCGCGTAATCGCGCGTAGCGCCGATCATCGTTTCGGCGCATTCATCCACCGGAAAGCCCGCCACGCCGGTCGCCAAAGCGGGAAAGGCGATGGAGCGCAACTTCAATTCTTCGGCGCGAGATAAGCTGTTTAATGTCGCGTTGCGAATGATGTCGGCGCTGGAATCGGTTCCGGGCTTTTTCGGCAGCAGATCATCTTCGGCGCGGTAACCCATTGCCGCGGCGTGAATCACAAATTTATTCGGCAGACTTCCGGCGGTCGTCACAGCAGCTTCGCCCAAACGGATAGGCGCTTGTCGCTTGCCTTCTTCGTCAATGATGTTGCCGCCTTTTCGTCGAATCGCTCCGGCGACGCCAGCGCCCAACACCAGATCAGTGTTCGCAGCGTTGACGATGGCGTCTACGTCAGGCTGGTCAGTAATGTCGCCTTGTCGAATTTCGATTCGCATAATTCCTCCGTTACCTGCCTTCGAGCTGGTTCATTAACTTCGTACGCCGTCGAAACAGTTCATCGCTGAATCGCACAGGGAAAGTTTCGGCGGCGCTGATTCGTTTGAACTGTTGCGGCAAACGCGCCAGTTGATGTTTTGCGTGCTGCTGGTTTTGCGCCAGGTTTGGCAGCGGTTCCGTCAACGCGCCGTTTCGCATGACGCATTTCAACAAGGCTTCGCCGGAATGACCAGTTTCGTCGGCCATCGCAATCACATCGCGGCTGAAATTCCCTTCGCCATCGGATTCGCGCCAAACCTGTTTGCGATGCGGGTATGTGGCCTTTTCGCGGCTCAACTTCATTTTCGGTTCAACGCGATCCGCAAATTCGACTTCGACCAGTTTGTACACGCCGCCGAGCGCAGGGGCATCACGCGAAGTCGAAAGTTCCGTGCCGACGCCGAACAAATCCACTGGAGCATCGGCGGCCAGCAACGCAGCGATTTTGAATTCATCAAGATCGTTGCTGGCCAGAATGCGCGTCTCTTTCATTCCGGCTGCGTCCAGAATCGCGCGCACTTGTTTGGCCAGTTCACCGATGTCGCCGCTGTCCAACCGAACTCCGCGCAATTGCAAACCGAATTCCGTCGCCAGTCGCGCCGCTTGCAGCGTGTCGTAAGTGTCCAACAGCAACGTAGTGCTTTCAGGAAAAACCTTGTGATAAGCGCGAAAGGCGTCCATCTCTTTTTCAAACGCCAGCGTCCACGAATGCCCGGCGGTTCCGTACACCGGCAAACCGAACCGGTATCCGGCTTCGACGTTCGACGTGCCTACACAACCTCCGATGAACGCGGCGCGCGCCGCATAAATCGCGGCGTCGAATCCATGACAACGTCGCGCGCCGAATTCGATCACGCCGCGCCCTTCCGCAGCTTCGACAATTCGCGCCGCTTTGGTGGCAATCAAGGTTTGAAAATTGATGGTGGACAACAGGAATGTTTCGACAATCTGCGCTTCGATCAGCGGCGCAGTCACGCGCAACAAAGGTTCGCCCGGAAAGGCGATGGTTCCTTCCGGCATGGCCCAAACTTCGCCGCTGAATCGAAACTCCGACAGGTAATCGAAAAACTCCGGCGCGACGTGCGCAAACACCGGCAATCGGCGCAGGTAATCAATCTCTTCGCCGTTGAAACTGACCGTGCTGAGAAAATCCAGCGCCTGTTCCAGTCCCGCTGCCACCAGATAAGAACGATTCGCAGGCAATCGCCGGATGAACATTTCAAAACTGGCGCGTTCGTGCCGATGATTCGCTTGATAACCCGCCGCCATCGTCAATTGATAGAGATCGGTTGCCAAACCGGACATTCGTGGCGCTTTGTGTTCAGAATTCAAGTTCGTTTTCCTCGCCTGACTTAGTGTATAAAGTACACGAAGCATACGCGCCCGGTCGAAAATCTGTCAACCGGAATTTTCAGCAACTCTATCTGGCCGCGGCGCTGCGGCGCATGATTTTCACCAACGGTTGCGCTTGTTTGACTTCGCGCAAACGTGTCACGTCCTGCTGCGCTTCCGGCGAATCCGCGCAACAGGAATTGACGCATTCAACCAATCGAGTGGCGTGGGAGGCCAGCGAATCCGACAATCTGTAATAGACCCACAAACTGTCTTTGCGGTCGCTGACCAATCCGGCTCGTTTCAAATACGCCAAATGACGCGACACTTTCGGCTGGTTCGTCCCCAACACATCTACCAGATGGCAAACGCAAACCTCGCCTTCCGCCGCCAGCAGATTCAACAACCGCAATCGGGTTTGATCCGAGCAGGCTTTCAACAGTTCGGACATCTGCGTCAGCAATTTCTTCTCTTCAGGTTTCTTTTTTCGCTTGGATGTTTTTTCTGCCATGACCCGGATTATAGCCAAAGATTTTTTTCTTGGCGAAAAACTATATTCGCCTTGACGAATATGATTCGAGAGGGTATCTTCCGCGCCGCATACGGATAAGCGTATGTAGTTTTTCAATCAATCATACCGGCTAGGCGCGGAAGCCCGTTTCCTGGCTGGTTGTGGAACAAATATCGTTTAGGAGGGAGAAAGTTATGACACCAAAAATTCATGTCGCATTGAACGTCAACAATCTGGAAGAATCACTGAAGTTTTACCGCGCCTTGTGGGGCATCGAACCGGCGAAAGTTCGCACCGGTTACGCCAAATTCGACGTTGCCGAACCGCCGGTCAATCTGACGCTCAACGAATATCCGTCGAAGCTGGAACACGGTTCGGGTGGGATCAACCATATGGGAGTTCAGGTTGCCAGCACTGAAACCGTCCTGGCCATGCGCGACCGATTGGTTGAACGCGGATTGCCGATTGCGCTGGAAGAAAAAGAAACCGCCTGCTGTTACGCCGTGCAGGACAAAGTCTGGGTGGTCGATCCGAACGGCTATCGCTGGGAAGTGTTTGTCGTGCTGGAAGACAATCTGCCGGAAATCGCCAAAGGGGTTTCGCAAACGGCTGGCTGTTGCACTACGGGGCAGCCAGATATGGTGCAAATCGCCGGAGCCTGCAAATGAGCCTGACGGCCTCAACGGTCACCATCACGCGCGCGGCAGCAAGCGAACTCGCTGAAGTTCTGGCGTTGCTCGGCGAAGTAAATCTGCCGACGGAAGGAGTAGCCGAGCATTTCGGCGACTTCCTGGTCGCGCGCGTTGGTGAGAGGTTGGTTGGTTGCGTCGGACAGGAACGTTACGGCGACGTGACATTGTTGCGTTCGCTGGCGGTTTTGCCGGAAATGCAAGGCAGCGGATTGGGCAAATCGCTCACTGCGCGGTTGCTCGATGAAGCCTTGTCAGCGGGCGTCAGCGAAGTCGTGTTGCTGACCACCACGGCCAAAGAATTCTTCGCGCGGCAATTCGGGTTTGCCGAAACCGAGCGAAGCAAATTCGATCAGGCGCTCGAGGTTTCGTCAGAATGGAATTTGCCCAGATGTTCTTCGGCAGTTTGCATGTGTTTGCGGCCTGGCTGACTCAAATCAACCAATTTGTTCTTTCAACAATCGAGCCAGCGATTCGGCTTGATGCCGAATGGATTGTTCATCTGCGCCTTCGATCATTACGCGCGCCAGATTTTCCGTTCCCGAATATCGAAGCAGCAATCTTCCCTTCCCGGCCAACTCAGATTCGACCCGCGCGCTGGCTTCCTGAAGCGGTGCAATCGAATCAAGCGGCGGTTTGCTGGCAACGCGCACATTGATCGTCACTTGCGGATAGCGCGTGAAACCGCTCGCCAGTTGACTCAGCGGTTTTTGCACTTCCGTCATCACGCGCAGCATTTCCAGCGCCGTAATCATTCCGTCGCCAGCCAGACTGATTTCAGGAAAGATGATGTGGCCGGATTGTTCACCGCCGATGCTGCCGCCGTTTTTCAGCAATTCATCCAGCACGTTTTTATCGCCCACCGAAGTGCGAACCAGTTCTATGCCGCGTTCGCGCAATGCCACTTCCAAACCCATGTTGCTCATGACGGTCGCCACAACGCGGTTGCCGACAAGTTTGCCGCGTTCGGCCAGATACTCCGCCATCACGAACAACATCTGATCGCCATCCACCAATTGACCGCGTTCATCCACCATCAACAAACGGTCTGCGTCACCGTCAAACGCCAATCCTGCGTTGGCTTTTGCGTCCAACACTGCCGCTTGCAGCTTTTCGGGATGCAGTGAACCGCTGTTCAAATTGATGTTGCGACCGGTCGGATCGGCGTTGATGACCGTCAAATCAGCGCCAAGCGCCGCGAACAATTTCGGCGCCAGTTCATACGAAGCTCCGTTTGCGCAATCCAAGACCAGTTTCTGTCCTGCCAGATTCAAACCTGCGCCAATTTCGTCGCGCAGAAATGCCAGGTACTTTTCTGCCAATTTGGCGTCGGAATGAAGCGGCTCTTCCCGCATTGTGGCAAAGCCTGCGGCGTCGGATTCGATGCTGCTCTCGATGGCCCACTCGGCTTCGTCATCCAGCTTTTTGCCGGAAGGCGCAAACACTTTGATGCCATTGTCCTGATATGGATTATGCGAAGCGGAAATGACGATTCCGGCGTCGGCGTCGAGCGTCCGCGTCAGGTAAGCGACTCCGGGCGTGGTGATGATTCCAGCGGACTGAATTTTGCCGCCCGCAGTGAACGCTCCGCGAGCGATGGCCGATTCCATCCAATCTCCTGATTCGCGCGTGTCGCAACCGATGATGATTTGTGGCGGGCGTTTCAAACGTGTGGCCAGGACTTTTGCCAGCGCATACCCTATGCGTTCGATGGTGAGTTCGTCGAGCGGAAATTGCCCCGCTTCGCCGCGAATGCCGTCAGTGCCAAAAAACTTTCCCATTACTTTTTCAACTTGACCTCGTTTGGAATGATGCTGCGGATTCCGATTCGGGGATCGGCATTGGCGGGCAAAATGATTTTGGGAACAGCCATTGTCGAGTCTTGATCGGCAGCGATTTCAGCCCGCAGGTCTTTTTCCTGAATCGCATCCACCGCCGAATTCGGCCCATAAAGTTCGACTGCAACCGTTTTGGTCAACAGCGTTCTGCCCGGCGACGGATTCAACCATTGAACCGTAACATTGGCAAACCTTTTGAAACTTCGTCGCTCGCCGATTTCTACAAACAACTTGACCGGATCGGGCGTCAGCACGCGCAACGACGGATGAGGCGTTTCGACATCCACCTCCACGCTGAATGAACTATTGCGTCCGCTCAGACTCACGGTTTCGGTCAACACACGGGTGATTTTTTCCAGATGCGATTGCGCGCCTTCGATTTCCACTACGGGCGGTTGAAGTCGAGCGGAATAAAACTCTACGCCATCGGCAAGCTGCCCGGAATACTGAGCCTCGACGGTGGCCTGTTTTTTGATCTTCGGTTCCAACACCAAACGCAAGCTGGCCGGGTCAACCTGAATCACCTGAATTCCATTGTCCGGCAAAGACACATCGCCCGGACGAAGTTGCACCACACGTTCGCCCGCTTCTTTGTTGGTCAGATCGGCAATGACGGAAAGTTGTGTCGGCGTCAAACCGCGCACCAGATCGCGCGGTCCCCGCAGGCGAACGCTGACTGTTTGCGTGATTTCGCCGCTGATTTCCACATCCGGTCGCTGGCCGCGATATTCCAGCGGCACATTGAACAGCTTCACGTCGCTGATCGGCTGGCGCGAAACCGCGAACAGCACAACGGCCAATAAAATCGCCATCAGCATCAAGCCTTTGTTTTCAACTTCGACGTGGCGCAGCCGATTCCACAATCGGTCAAACGACAACCAGCGCAACCAGGAAAGATTCATAAGGTTGATCCCTCCTGCGCTTCTTCTGTTTTGGTGCGATGCGATGCCTGCCGTTCGCGTTTGCGAGCCGTCACTAATTCGTCAATTTCGCGTTCACGTTCGCGCTCTTCCAATTCCAGTTCTTCCGATTCCTTGTCGCTGCGCCAGGGTTCCATTGCCTGCTGAATTCGTCGTCGCAATCCGGGTCCGTCCAGATTGCGTTTCAAACGTCCGTCTATGGCAAACGAAATCGCGCCGGTTTCTTCAGAAACGATCACGGCAAAAGCATCGCTGTCTTCCGTAGCGCCGATGGCCGACCGATGACGGGTTCCCAATTCGCGCGAAATCATGGGATTCTGCGTCAGCGGCAAAAAACAACAGGCCGCCGCCACGCGGTTGTTGCTGATGATGACCGCTCCGTCGTGCAGCGTGGTGTTTTTGTTGAAGATCGTCACCAGCAAATCGTAACTGATTCGCGCGTCGAGCCGGATGCCGCTTTCAATCAATGTCTTCAAACCGACTTCGCGTTCGAACACGATCAACGCGCCGAGCTTTTCCGAAGCCAGCGTCGTCGCCGCCAACACGACTTCGTCATACCATTCCTGGCCAAACGGATTTCGTGAGCGTTTTTTCTGCCACGAAAACGGCAATCGAATGTTGTTGCCCAATCGTGTCAGCACAGCGCGAATTTCCTGCTGGAACAGGACAATCACCCCGAACCCGACATACACGGCAACGTTTCGCAAAACCCATTGCAAAGTGCTCAAGCCCAAATAGCTGGAAACCGCATACAACAACCCGACCAGCAGTAATCCGGCTCCCATTTGAACCGCACGAGTGCCGTGCGCCAACCTGAGCAATTCGTATATCAGGAAAGCTACCAGCAGAATATCCATGACGTGTCGTAGTTCGACGATTTGCCAAGCCCACAACACATAAGACCATAACTCGTGCATAAACGATTCGTTCGGGTTAAAGATTGCCCTGACACAGACAATCTGCCCACATAAAAACTGCTTTTCGATGAAACTGTCGCGGGTCGAAACCGCTCAGCCGATTCTGGCCCCCAAGCATACCATACGATCCGGGCGCATATCGTTTTCTGTTGCGGGATTCGACATTCAGACAGGCTTTGGGGGATTGGGTTGGTTGGTGAAAGAACTTCTCTTCTCGCTCATCCACTGGAACAGAATTTTGATTGAATAAAGGTTGGGCTGAAGACAACCTCCACCAACGAAGAATTGGCCGAACATCTGGCCATCGAAGAACGCGGCCAGCGCTAACAAGCCAAAGCTCATAACCCCATCGCCGAAGCCATGCCAGAACCGCTTCAACCGATTGGCGCAGACTGAGACGAGTTTCTGATTCTGTTCTCGATTGAAGAAGTGGTCAGCAGTCAGCTTCCAGCGGCAGCGAGTTCACCTTTTCGCTGCCCGTCAACCGCGAAGCGACTTTCAAGCGCGAAAGCATTACGCCAGCAACGATCAAAACTGCGCCGACGCCGCGCCAGAAACTCAGCTTTTCGCCAAACATGTAATACGCAAACACCGCCGCCGTCGCCGGTTCCAGCGCGTACAAAATTACGGCGTGTGTGGGATTGACGCGGCTCTGCGCCCAGGTTTGCAGCAACGCGGCAACGAACGTCACCATCACGGCCATATAGCCGATCTGCCACAGAAATTGACGATCCACCGGATTTGGTTGAGTTTCCATTCCCAACATACGCAAGACAAACAACACCATCAACGCCAGCACGGCGACGGTCATCACCTGAAACGCGGCCAACGTCCGCACGTCGCCAGCAGCGGCAAAGGCGCTCGTCGCCGCAATATGCGAAGCCCAGGCCACAGCCGCCAGCAATACCAGCACGTCGCCCCAATTGACGGCTTCGCCGCTGCGCGGAAAACTGAGCAGCGTGAATCCGCCAATTGCCACCGCCAAACCGGTCAAATGATCCCGCGTCGGTTTGGTTTTGAACAACATAAACCCGATCAACGGCGTGAAGACCAGATACAACCCGGTGATGAATCCGGCTTTGGACGCCTGAGTAAAATTCAGCCCAAGCACGTAAAACGCTATGCCGGTGAAACTCAGTAAACCGAGCAGCGTGCCTTGTCTGAGTTGCCGCCAATTCGCCCGGCGCAAATGCCCGGCAAAGACCAGCGCAAAACAGATGGCCGCAATGCCAAATCGCGTGCTGGTGTAAAACGCCGGTGAATGCGTCGCCAGAATTTCTTTGGTGATGACGTGCGACGTTCCCCACATCAACGCAAGCCCGACCAGGGCGCCATCCGACAACCAACCTGCGGATGGCTTTGTATTTGAATCGCTCATGCTGAAAACCTGCCTATACAGATAACTTTTATTGCATCGCCGCCTGCCCGTCGTTTTTGAAATACGGCTGCACGGCGATGGGTTTCCCCACCGAACTCAGCGCCGATTCCAACAATTGGCGGACGGAAGCGATGGCGTGTTCTTTCGCTGTTTTGATGATTTCCGGCGAATTGCCCAGCTTTTCCAATTCGGGACGCACCATTTGTTCGGTCGTGTCTTCCAGTTGATTGCCCGTCATGGATTCCGTTCGCAGAAAATCCAGGTTGCGAATGATTTCCGCCTTACTCAGATCGGGATCAATCGAAAGGATTTTGACATCCGGCAACGGCACGAGGAGCTGTTGTTTTTGTTCGTCATACGTCATTCGCCCCGAATCAATGTCTTTCAAACTGATCGAATAATAAATCGTCGCCGGAACTATGCGAATGACTTCGGCGTTGCCATACCATTGTTCGTCGCGTTGGCGAACGACGGCTTGCACATAAGCGCGCGTCGTCACCAGACTGGTGTCGCGCTCTAAACGGAGCAGCGTCGTTTTGGCCGTCGAGAGGACTTTCTCGCCCGGCCAGAAAAAATCACCGACACCTTTGCGCATGTAAAGCGCCCCGGCCAACAACAACGCCGCCAACGCAACGACGAAGCTGGCAATCGCCGTCAGCTTCCACAGTTTTCCGGATGATGTCGTTTCAGTCATCGTCATCTCCCACGCTTATCCCAACTGCCCCAGTTCGTGCGCAAACGGATTGCTGTTTTGCCAACCGGTGCGTCCCGTTTGCCGAAATTGTTCCAACCGGCGAATGGTGATTTCGCAAAAGACCGGATCAATATCCATCGTCAGGCATTGGCGTCCGGCCAGTTCCGCCGCCAGCAACGTCGTTCCCGAATGCGAAAAGAAATCCTGCACGACATCGCCCGGCGAAGAACTGGCGGCGATGATTCGCTGGATCGCTTTCAACGGCTTTTGCGCGTAACAGCCGTTGACGTTTTCTTCCATGCGATAAAACACCTGCTGCACATCAATCCAGACGTTGCCGGCGCGTAAAGTATCAGCCCGGCCTCGGGCAGAATTTTCCGTCAATTCGCCGCCGATTTCCTTGTAATAACCTTTGACGGCTTTGGGAATGTCCGTGTATTGCGGCGTGAATTTCGGATCGCCTTTGGCGTAACAGAGCAGTTCCTGCCGCACGCTCATCCAGTTTTTCTGCGTTCCGTATCCGCGCTGGTTTCGCAGCGTGATGAAGCTGCGCGACCGAAATCCTGTCTCGCGCATCATCAGCATCAACTCAGGCAACGGAGCGAATCCTGAGCGCTGGTCGGCTCCGATCCACAAATACAAACTGCTGTCGGCGGCCAAAACCGCTTCGGTGTTTTCAACGACTTCCCTGCACCAGGCGATGAATTCGTCCACCTGACGTTGCTGAAACGCGACGAAGTTGTACGGCAGATCGTGAATTGCCAGCGTGGCTTTTTCCGTTCCGCAAAGCTTCAAAACGTCGTTCGCTTCGGCGGCATCCAGACAACCGACGCGATGGCCGCTGAGCGAATCACGCCAGATTTCGCCGGGCTTCAACCGGCAAAACGGCAACAACCTTTGTCGAAGGTCTTCATCACGATCCAGCCTCGCCAAAGGATGTTTGAGCATAAACAAGACTGAATTTTTACAGACAGGATTGACAAGATTTTTCAGGATAAGCAAGACAAGTCCAAACTGTTACTGACCAATTCTCGTCAACCACCTCGTAAATCCTGAAACGATCCTGCCCATCCTGTCTAAAAATTTCAGGCTTACTTGTCTTGTGTGAATTTGGAAGCTTTTTTGCGATAACCGCGCGAAGCCAGATCGGCCAGATGCTGCGTCGAAAATCGTTCGCGCGACCGTTCTTCGCGTTCGCGCAACGCCACCCAACCCAGCGCATACGGCAACATGAAGTAATGCAGCTTGCCGCCGGCGGCTTCGAAGATGTGCGACAACAGCATGACTATGATTTGCGCTCCGGCTCCGGCGGCAACTGGTTCGGCGATTGTCGGTTCGCCGATGTAGCGCGCTCCCAGCAAATGCATCGGCTCGTAATTCAAAAAGACGAACAACAGCAATCCGGCAAAATAACTGGCCAGCGAGGAAATATCATCCTTGCGCCAGGCGATCATCAAACTGACAAAAATAATCACCGTGATGCCCAGCACCAGATACGGCGCAAAAATCGAACGCGACCAGGTGACGGCGTGTCCGCGCGATGCAAAACCGACGACAAACGACATTGCCAGTACAACGCCGCACAGGGCGTAAAATAATTTCCATTCGTCGCGTTGCGCACGCGCAGAACGCAGATCGGCATACCAGAAAGCGAAGACGCCGGCGATGCCGCCTTCAAACACTCCCTGACAAATCAGGGACGGAAACACAGACAAAGTCAGATTGAAAATCGTCACCGGAGCGACGCTGTTCAATTCAGTTCCGGTGGCGAGAAATTTCCCCAGCACGCTCAGGCCGACGCCCATTCCGAACATCATCAGAAACCGGCGATCCTGCTTGTAATAAAGAAAGTACGAGGCAACGGCCAGGCTGACAATCATCAGAATCAAACGGGTTTCGTAATATCCCGTCTGATCGAAATTCCTGAGCATCAAATAGTCCATAGTGAGTTTCCGCGAGCCAAGTTTTGGGGGCAACCAGGTTGCGAACGATGCTTGTAACTTATGTGCGAAACGCGATTCTACTCGCTCAGCCCGCGAGGGCAAATCAGTTTCCAGTCATCTACTCATCAGCGCATCAGCTTTCGGCGATGTTCCGCTTGAGGCGAGCCGGAACAGTAATCGCCAAAATCAACACCAGGGCGCCGATGAGCGTTCCGGCGACTGCCCACGCCATGGCCTGCGCGCCATGCGATTCAAAAAACTGGCCGATCAATCGCGGCCAGAACATTCCGCCCGCCGAAGCTCCAACCAGAAACAATCCAGTGACTTTGCCGGACAAATGCAACCGATTTTGAGCGAAGCCGAACATACTGGGAAAAACCGGCGCGACCGAAACGCCAAAACCAAGCGCGCAAATCCAGACCAACGTCGCTGAAATCGGAAATATCAGCAATCCCACTACAAACAACGTCGCCATTCCCATAAACAGTAGAGCCAGCGGTAAGGCGGCAAAGCGCATGGAAAGCCAGATTGTCGCCAATCGCCCCACCGTGAACGCCGCCCAGAATCCCGAATTGATCTTGTAGGCTTCAGGAATGGCAATGCCCTGTTGAACTGCGTAACTGAAAATCCATCCCATCACGCTGGCTTCTGCGCCGACTTCCAGAAAGAAATAAACCGCCAGCAGACCAGGCAACAATCCCGGCGTTGCCGCTTTTGCGTCATCGTGATGAGCAACGCATAGCGGCGGGCTGGTGGAAATCAACACCATGACCATCGGCGGCAGACTCAGCAAAGCCAAAACCCAGTAAGTCAATCGCAACCCATCGGAACGGTCGGCAAAAAGCGAAACGAACATAGGAGCCAGAAATCCGCCCAAGCCAAAGGCGAAATGCATCACGCCCATAAACGGACGAACGCGGTCGCCGTGTTCCATGACGATCAAGGCGTTGCCGCCCACGTTGATCGAAGCGGACGCCAATCCAATGCATGCCGACAGAACTATCGCCATCAAAAGCTGGCCGGACATGGGCAACAACGCCATGGCCAATGCCGACGCCAACAACGATGCGGCCAGCACCGGATGTCCTCTGACTTTGTCATATACGCGCCCGATCAACCACGACCCGACCATCGTTCCCAACGCGCGCGCGACAAACAGATTGCTGATCTGCCTCATTTCTACGTGAGTTTGCGCCGCCAACGCAGGCAACGTCGGGCCAATGGAACCAGAAATCAAACCAAGAGCGATAAATGCCAGCGAGTACAAAAAGGTTTTGGACATTGAGTGCGTAAACAACAAAAGCTGGAATGCTGATAAAACAAAATACGGAACAAACCAGAATAACCAAAAAGACGAAAAATGGGTTTTCCGTTCATTCCGTTATTTCCGTTTGTTCCGTCATCTCTGCCAATCGGCCTTCAGATATTTGGAGCCGGTCAAAGAACAGCCCGCGCCATTTCGGCGACGCTCTTTCCAATCGAAAGACAGGCGGTCAATCCGGGAGATTCGATGCCGATCAAATGAATCACCTGCGGCCAGCGCGGATCGTGTTCGATCACCCAGTCGGCAATCGTGTGAACGTGTTCCGGCGTCAAACGTGGCCGGATGCCGGTGTAACTCAGCCGCAAATCTTCCAGCCGCAAACTCGGACACATGATTTTGGCCAGTTCGTAATGCTCTTCCAACGGCGTGCGGTCGCTTTCGTAATCGTCTTTGCTCTGGCGGTAACGAGCATTCGGCCCAATCTGCAAAGTTCCGCCGGTCGTGCGCGTGAAATGCACTCCCAAACCGTGCCCGGTCGGCAACGGCAGCGGATAAACCAAACCATTGACGATGTGACTGCGGCTGGGAATGATTTCGGCGTATTCACCGCGACAAGGATAAACAGTGTGCTTGTCGTAACCGAACATTCGCGCAACGTCGTCAGAAAATAATCCGGCGGAGTTGATGACCACGCGCGCCTGCACTTCTTCGCGTTCGGTGCGAATGGTCGTCAATCCATTGTTGATTTCGGCTCCGATGACTTTGGTGTTCGTCAAAATGTGTGCGCCGTTCGATTGCGCCACGCGCGCCAGCGTTTTGACCAGTTCTTCGGCTTCGACAATGCCCGTGTTCGGCGAATGAATGGCAATCGGCGAAGCGATGTTCGGTTCAATCCTCTGAATTTCCTTGCTGTCAATGATTCGCAAATCATCCACGCCGTTCAGTTCGGCGCGACGAATCAAATCTTCCAGTTGCGGCAAATGATCTTCGCTGTCGGCGACAATCAGCTTGCCGATGCGCTGGTGAGGCACGCCGTGTTTAGCGCAAAACTCGTACAACATCGGCACGCCGCGCACGCAATGAACCGCTTTCAACGAACCGGCCTTGTAATAAATTCCGCGATGAATGACTCCGCTGTTGCGCGTCGAAGTCCCCAGACCGAGTCGCGGCAAGGCTTCGAGCAAAAACACGTCTTCGGCAAAGCGCGACAGTTCCGCGGCGATTGCTGCCCCGACGACTCCGCCGCCGATGACGACTACATTTACGGTTTCAGCCATAACTTATTTGTGATTCAAACTTATTCGCTCGACTTGAAGCGCCTTTCCGGTTTCTTCGTCCACATCCACGATCAAGCCGTTCAGCTTGATGTTGCCTTCGCTCGGCTCAAACCGTGGAGCGATGCCTTTCAGAAAGCGTTCGATGACGATGCCGGTTTGCATACCGATGACTCCATCGTGCGGACCGGTCATTCCCAGATCGGTCAAATACCCTGTGCCACCGGGAAAAATTTGTTCGTCGGCGGTTTGCACGTGCGTGTGGGTGCCGACGACGGCGGAAACTCTGCCGTCCAGGTAACGTCCCATTGCCATTTTTTCGGCTGTGGTTTCGGCGTGCATGTCCACCAGAATGATTTTTACTGAAGGTTCCAGCGCGGCCAGTTGCGCGTCCACACAACGGAACGGATCGTCCGAAGGCGGCATAAACGCGCGGCCTTGCAGATTGATGACGGCGATGGGGATGCCTTTGACCTTGCCTACCCAGCGGCCTTTGCCCGGAACGCCCGGAGCGTAATTGGCCGGACGCAACAAGCGCGGTTCGCGTTCGATGTATTCCAGAATCTCTTTCTTGTCGAAGATGTGGTTGCCGGAAGTCATGACGTCAACCCCGGCGGCAAAGAGGTCTTCGGCGATGCGCGGCGTGATGGAAAAACCTCCGGCGGCGTTTTCGACATTCGAGACGACGAAATCAATTTCGCGTTGGGAACGAAGATCGAACAATCGTTCTTCCAACACACGACGACCGGCGCGCGCCATGGTGTCGCCGGTCAACAAAACTCTGAACATTGGGATTGAAAGGCCTTTCTAAGTCGGCATCGCAGCTTGTCGGAATTGAAAGATGCCGGACGTGACATTATGCGAGATCAAAAGTTCAAGGACTTCCACTTGGCCGTGTCAGAAGCCTCATTTGAACCTGTTCAAAAACAGGTGGGTGACCTTAGCTCCGCGGCGACGGAGTCTCGCGCTGTGGCGAGCGTTCCAGCCAACAGATAGTTGCATCGGCCCCCGATCAAATGAATAGGAACAAATTGAAGTGCTCCCGCCACTAACTTTGCAGAAGTCCTATGACGTTTTGAATACTATGCCCGTCATCACGAAACCGTCAATACCCGCAAACGAAGATTTTCGTTAAAACGATGCCATCGCATTGCTTGACCGCTCTGAAGCCGTTGGCTATTCTCTCGCCTTTTCAAACCAGCAATTTTTTGGACAGCAAGGAGATTTTCCAATGGGTATTCCCGCAACGCAGATTCGCAAAGGCATGGTCATTTTGCACAATGGTGTGCTGCACCGCATCGTCGAATTTCATCACCACACTCCCGGCAACCTGCGCGCCATGGTGCAGGCAAAAATGCGCAACCTGAAAACCGGCACGACGACTGAAAACCGTTTCCGCTCCAACGAAGACGTGGAGCGCGTGGTGTTGGACGATCAGGAAATGACTTACCTTTACAATGATTCCGCCGGTTATCATTTTATGAATACGGAATCGTACGAGCAGGTCTCGCTCAGCGCTGATGACCTGGGAGATATGGCCGGGTATCTGTTGCCCGAAACAATCATCAACGTGCAGTTTTACGAAGGTTCGCCCATTGGCATTGATATTCCCGCCGTCGTCGAACTGACTGTCGTCGAAACCGAACCAGAAGTGAAAGGCGCGACGGTCAGCAACGTCGGCAAACCGGCGAAACTCGACACCGGCATTACCATTCAGGTTCCCGCTTTCATCAAGGAAGGCGACAAAATCCGCGTGGACACCACTGAAGGCCGGTATATGGAACGCGCCAAATAATCAGGTGGCAGGTCGTAGGTTGCAGGTGACAGCTTTTCTGCCTGCAACCTGTAACCCACCACCTACCACCTGCCATGCTTTACAGCCTTCTTTACACGCTGGCCTTTTTCGCGCTCCTGCCTTACTTCGCTTATCAAGCCGTTTTCAATCGAAAGTATCTGGGCAATCTTCGCGGACGATTGTGGATGTCGCCGTTGCCGGTTACCCCTGAAGAGCAGCGACCAACAATCTGGCTGCATGCGGTTTCGGTCGGAGAAACGCTGGCGGCAAAATCGCTGATCGTCGCGTTGCGTCAGCAGTTTCCCAATCATCGAATGGTGATTTCCACAACGACCATCACGGGGCAGGCCGTCGCCCGGCAGCAAATCGCCGAAGCCGACGCTGTTTGTTATTTTCCGTTCGATTGGCGTTTCACCGTGCGTCGCGCGCTCGATGCCGTTCAGCCGGAAATCATAGTTTTGATGGAATCGGAATTGTGGATGAATTTTCTGACCGAATGCAGGCACAGGCGAATTCCGACCATGGTCGTCAATGGCAGAATCTCGGATCGTTCGTTTCCGCGTTCGCAAAAGTTCGGATTTTTTATCCGCAAACTCTATTGCCTGGTGACGCAATTTTTGATGCAGAGCCGATTGGACGCTGAACGCGCTATCCGTCTTGGCGCACCCGCTGAGCGCGTTGTGGTCAGTGGCAATTTGAAATACGACATTCGGGACACCAGCGAATCGCCCAACCTGGCCGAAACCGCGCGCCAATTGAACGAAATTTTCGCGCTTGACCGCGCTCCGCTGATCGTAGCGGGCAGCACAGGCGAAGGCGAAGAGAAAATTTTGCTGGCGGCTTTCGACCAACTGCGAATGCTGAAACAACTGCCAGCCGTTCGGTTGTTGATTGCGCCGCGTCACCCAGAACGGTTCAATTCTGTCGCGGAACTGATTGAAACAACCACCGACAGGTTTGCGCGCCGCTCGAATGCTCAAACAGCGACAGACGCCGACATCATTCTGCTGGATTCGATTGGCGAACTGGCTGCCTTGTATCGGTTCGCTTCGTTGGTGTTCGTAGGCGGCAGTCTGGTTCCCGTCGGTGGCCACAACATTCTGGAACCGGCGCTGTTTGCCAAACCGATCATGGTCGGTCCGCACATGCAAAATTTCCGCGAAATCACCGGCGAGTTCTTGCGTCGTGAAGCTGTAATTCAACTGAACGCGACCAGAGCCGACGAACAGGCGCGCGAGCTTTGCCGGACATTCGCCGAATTGCTCAACGATAAAAATCTTGCCGAGCGGCTTGGCGCAAACGCGCGCCTGGCGATTGAAGACAATCGTGGGGCGACGGCGCGAACCGTCGCCGCAATCGCCATCTTGATAGAACATCCGCCGATACGATAAATCGGAGATAACCCGTTATGGAGACAAGCGAAATTTCTTCGCCGGAAACCACCAAAGAGTTTGCTCACAATTTATTCCGCGAACTTCATCAGGCAATTCTTCAACACGAAGCGGGCGTGTTGTCCGGCAATGTCGAATCCGTTCACGACATGCGAGTCGGCATTCGCCGGTTGCGAGTGGCGCTGAACAACTTCGCGGTTTGTCTTCGCAAAAAAGAGCGAAGGCTATGGCGCAGCCGACTGGAAAATCTGGCCCAAGCGCTTGGCGGAGTGCGTGATCTGGACGTGATGATCGAAGCATTGAAAGCCCGGGCAATCATCCGGCCAGAGCCGGATCGGCGGGCGATTCTGGCGTTTGTCAGCCGTTTGCGCGCTCGACGAAGACGCGCGTTACTGAGATTGAAAACATATCTTGCCAGCCAAGAATTCGCAGAATTCAAACTCGGCTTTCCCGCCATCCCGAACCTTTCTCATCCCCATCAAAAAGAGAGCACACAATGAGCAAACCTCTGAAAGTCAAAGCAGTGTCCGAAGACGATCCGATTCCAACAACCGCCGTCAAAATCCTGCGCACCCGGCTGGACGAGTTTTATTCGCACTGGGAAGACACGCAACGAATTCCATCGGCGCAGGAACTTCATAATTTGAGAATTTCCGGCAAACGATTGCGCTACAGCGCCGAACAATTACGCGAACTGTTTCCTGACCGGCTGGCTTTGCTGATTGATCTGCTCAAACGCGGCCAGGATTTGCTGGGCGAAATTCAAGACTGTGTCACCAGACACGAAACGATACAGACCGAGTTAACACGATTGCAGAAACAAAAAAGTCCGGATGGAAACATCTTAAAAAACCTGATCGAGGCTGACCACCAGCGACAATCGCTGCTCTTCAACCAATTCAGGGAAATTTGGATGGGATTGTCCGCGCCGAAATTCCAAGCAGGGTTGAAAGCCATGGTCAGTCAGGCGTGCATGGAAAAAGCGTCTATGAGCGGCGCACCGAAACGATTAAATCAATGATTGACTTGGCCGGAAAGCCTGTGCTACTAACCCCGTCAGCTTGCACTTGGGATTGATCTTTATCAATCCTTGCTATCAGGGTCTTCCCGTTCAGACTCGGCGCAAGTTTTTTTGCCGGATTGATTTAATTATCAGTCTCCTGTGTTCGTTGTCTTACGCTTGGACCTTTTTCGATCTAACTGTCGCTCACGTTATTTTCCGTTGCCTTTATTCGTTGAATCACTAAAGCATCCCGGGGAGAAATGTCACGGTGCGAAGCACAATCATTCTTTCAGCCTTTTTTTTGCTGGTCGTCGGAGTTGGTTCCGCGAAAGCTCAACCTGAAAAGCCGGATTCGAACCGGACGAGTTCGCCATCCGCCCAGTCATCGCCACAATCTCCTGCTCAAACCAAACCTGCTGAAACTGTCGCTCCTGATGTTCTGATTCCGCAGGACAAACCGCTGGGCGCGGCAGGCGCTTCGCGCGACAAACGCAAACCTTCGGCAGAAGACGCCGAGTTCATGGTGATTCGCGATCGCTGGCGCATTGGAGTTCCCGACGATCCGCGCTTCACCAAAGGCGATATTTTGAATCCTTATCGTCAGAACGTGCTGAAAGGCGATTATCCGATCATCGGCAACAGCATATTCATGAATATCTCGCTGGCCAGCGAGAGCGATTTCACCATGCGCCGCATTCCAGTGCCGCAGGATGTCAGTTCCGAACGGCCTGGCAGTTTTGAGTTTTTCGGACGCGGACGTCAGGAACTATTCAATCAAAACTTCATTTTTTCGCTGGACTTGTTTCAGGGCGATACTTCGTACAAACCGGCGGATTGGCGTTTCAAGGTCACAGGCATCGCCAATTTCAATCTGCTCAACGTGCGCGAACGCGGCATCACCAACATTGACGTACGACGCGGCACGTTGCGCCGAGACGGATTCAATTCCATCGAAGAAGTCTTTTTTGAATACCGGCTGGGCGATACGACCAAAATACTTCCCTTCCTGCGCGGCAAAGGCAGCCAGAAAGGCCGTTCGCCGGAATTCGACACAACTTCGGTGCGCGTGGGCATTCAACCGTTCACCAGCGATTTTCGCGGCTTCATTTTCAGCGATTCAAATCTTGGCGCCCGGCTGTTTGGCAATTTCAAAAACAATCGTTGGCAATACAATCTGGCGTATTTCAACATGCTGGAAAAAGAGACCAACAGCGGATTGAATACCATCAATTTCGCCGAAACGGATTTCCGCAACCAGCAGGTATACATCGCCAACATCTATCGCCAGGACACTTTTGTGCTGGGTTACACCACGCAATTCAGTTTGCATTACAGCGACGACCGCGCAACCACCGAATATGACCAGAACGGATTTCTGGTTCGTCCGGCGCGCATTGGCCGGGTCACTCCGCACAGAGTCCGATCAGGATATTTCGGCTGGACTGGCGACGGGCATTTCGGTCGCATGAACATCACCCACGCCGCTTATCAGGTGATTGGCCGCGACACATTCAATCAAATCGCCAATCGCGCCACGCGCATCAACGCGCAAATGGCCGCCGCCGAACTTTCCATTGATTACGACTGGCTGCGATATCGCGTCGGCGTGTTTTACAGTTCGGGCGATTCCAAACCTCTGGACGACACCGCGCGCGGTTTCGACGCCATTCTGGACAACACCAGTTTTGCAGGCGGCAAATTCAGTTTCTGGAATTCGCAGGCTCTGAGATTGACGCAAACCGGCGTCGCGCTGGTCGAACCGCGCAGCCTGGTTCCTTCGCTTCGCAGCAGCAAAATTCAGGGACAGGCCAATTTCGTCAATCCGGGTTTGACCTTGTACAACGCCGGAATTGACGTGGAGGTGACTCCCAAACTGCGCAGTTTTTTGAACTACAACTACCTGAGATTCAATCGCACCGAACCTTTGGAATTGGCGCTGTTTCAACCGGCGGTTCGTCACGAAATCGGGCACGATCTGGGCGTCGGTTTCATTTACCGTCCGCTGTTGAACGAAAACATCGTCATCGTCGGCGGCGCGTCGGGATTGCGTCCCGGAGTCGGATTCACGGACATCTTCAGTTCGAATTGCAACGGTTTGCCGCGAGGCTGCGGCGCAGGCGCGCCAACGTTGTGGGCGACGTTTGTCACAGTCAAGTTCGTGTACTGAATCCAACGGCGGCTGCCAGACCGTACACACGGCAGACCGCGCCACACGGCGATTCAAGCATCCCTGTCCCAACTCAAACTTCTCACTGGAGGAATTTCCATGTCACCCGAAGCAGTCACCGAAGTCGTCAACGAGTATTTCGATGCGATCTGCAATCTGGATTGCGAAGCCTGGATCGCCACTTTCGCCGCTGACGCCGTCAGTCACGAACCCGGAAATCCGCTGGTCGGACACGACGCACTGCGAGCATTTTTCAACGGAGTCGCTGCCGGATTTGAAACCATAGAAATGCGTCCGGATCGGATTTTCGTTGTCGGCAATGAAGCCGGCGTCAAATGGTCGGCCAGCGGCACAGGAAAAACCGGGCGCACCGTCAAGTTTGAAGGCGTGGATGTGTTCACGCTCAATGACGACGGCAAGATTCAAACGATGAAAGGTTTCTGGGACCCGGCGGCAATGATGTCTCAATTGATGTCTTAAGTTTGTGTTCTGATGAACTGATTTGCCGCCAATTTGGTTTGGTAGTTTATGCCGGTTATTTCCAAATTTTATGGAATCATGATTCGGATGTATTTCGATGATCACGCTCCACCACATTTCCATGCAGTTTATGGCGGCAAGGAAATACAAGTTGGAATTTCTCCGATAAAGATTCTTGAAGGCGATGCCCCAAAGCGCGTGCAATCCATGGTGTTGGAATGGGCGGCATTGCATCAGGACGAGCTACTTGCTGATTGGGAGCGATGCCATAACGCACAGGCTCCGCTTCCGATTGAGCCATTGGATTAACAAAGAGTATGTACACCATAGAGCAAATCAAACCTTTACCGGACTTCCTCCTGGAACTGAAGTACAGCGATGGTGGAGTCGTCATCGCTGACTTTAAGCCTGTCATCGCCAAAGGTGGCGTTTTTGCCGGTTTGGCCGATCCATTGTTTTTCAATCAGGTCAGGCTAGGCGAGCGAGGGCGATCCGTCGAATGGCCTGATGAGTTGGATTTCTGCGCTGATTCGTTTCGGGTTGGCCTGACAGTTGAAAGCAACAAAGTCATAGAAACCGCTTTCGCAAAAGCATACTGATGTTTTTCTTCCCCCTTGATTGATTGACCGTCGGAGCGCAACCGCGCCTGACTTTAGCCGTGAAGTTTTATGAACCAAGCCAAAACCATCAAGCGCGTCAAACTTCTGTTCTTATTGTGCCTCTTCATTACTCTGGCAATCGGATTTTCACTGGCCAATCGCGGCACGACTGAAGCCGTATCGCGTATCGCCATCGGCCATAAAGCAGGCAATTCCGACGAAACCGATCAACAAGCTTCCGCCACACAGCGCGCCAAGAAGATCAATCCGCGAAGCGCCGGTTGCATCGTTTGCCACACCGGCACGGAATCCATGCACGTTGACGGCGACGACGATCTGGATATCGGCTGCGCCGATTGTCACGGAGGCAATCCGGCGGAAACACAGGACAAACTGAAAGCGCATGTCCAGCCGCGTTTCCCGGAAATCTGGAAATCCACGGCCAACCCGGAACGGCTGGCGACGACGTGGTTGAAAGAAAGCGCCGAGTTCGTGCGCTTCGTCAATCCGGGAGATTTTCGCGCGGCTGATCTGGCTTGCGGCAAATGCCACGAACGCCAGGTCGCCTGGTCGAAGAAAAACATGATGACGCACGGCGGAATGCTGTGGGGAGCCGCGCTTTACAACAACGGAGCCTATCCGTTGAAAGACGCGCGTTTCGGCGAAAGTTACAGCCGCGAAGGCGAACCACAGGCCATGTTCACCGTTCCTGCGCCAACCGCCGAAGAGACGCTGAAAAAAGGCGTTTTGCCTTACTTGTTGCCGTTGCCGCGTTGGGAAGTCATGCAACCCGGCAATATCCTGCGCGTGTTTGAACGCGGCGGCGAATTGAAAGGCCTGCCTTCGGACATTGGCAGTCCGTTCATCTTTGAACTGCCCGGCAAACCCGAAGTGAAATTGAGCGACCGCGGGCTTGGCACTAGATTGCGAACCGATCCGGTGTTTCTGGGATTGCAGAAAACGCGATTGCTCGATCCGCTGCTTTCGATGCCGGGCACGAATGACAATCCGGGCGATTACCGCCAATCCGGCTGCACGGCCTGTCACGTGGTGTACGCCAACGACCGCGATCCGAAACATTCGGCGCAATTCGCCAAATTCGGCAATCGCGGCTTTTCGCAAACCGCCGATCCGACCATTCCCAAAAACGAGCCGGGCCATCCGATCAAACACCAAATGGTTTTGGGCGCGCCGTCCAGCGCTTGCATGACCTGCCACATACATCCGGGCGGAAACATGCTGACCAGTTATTACGGAATGACCTGGTGGGACAACGAAACCGACGGCAATCTGATGTATCCGCCTCGCCAACCGAAGCTGAGTTCGGAACAGAAAGACGAGATTCAAAATCGCAATCCCGAAGGGTCGGCGTTGCGCGGATTGTGGGGACAGGACAAGGAATTTTTGGCGAACATCTGGACCGACGTGAATCCGAAAGCCCAACGCACGCAGTTCGGCGATTTTCACGGACACGGCTGGGTCTTCCGAAACGTTTACAAAACCGACCGCAAAGGAAACATGGTGTCTTCGCGCGGAACCAAGATCGCGCCGGACGATCCTGACAAATTCAAGAAAGCCGTTCACCTGGAAGACGTGCATCAAAAAGTCGGCATGCAATGCGCCGATTGCCACGTCAGCCAGGATGTTCACGGCAACGGCAACATCTACAACGAACCTCGCGCGGCGGTGCAGATTGACTGCATTGATTGTCACGGAACGATCAATGCTCCGGCCAGTTTGGTCGCTTCGGGACCGTCGGCGGGCACGGCTCGGTTCAAAGGCAAAATCATCACCGTTCCCAAAGACCTGACGCGCATCAAAACTCGCAACGAACGCGGACGCAGCGTGTCAATGTTCCAGCGCATCACCACTGAAACCAAACGCAACGTCATCGGCGACGACGGCCAGCCGGAACTCGATAAAGACGGCAAGCCGCGCGAAATCACTCTGCGCCCCGGCGATATTGTGCAGAATTCGCTGGTCACGCCGGGCAAATGGTGGCGTGTGGTGCAAACGGTGGACACCGTCCAGCAAAATCGCACCATCAAGATCAACAACCAGGACGTGCAATATCGCAGCCGCGATTACAACGATTCGTCGGCGTGGGCCAAGACCGTTCAGCGCGACGGCAAAACCTGGGCGGACGCTTCCGTCGCTGAAAATAAATTGGCGCACGCCAACAGCAATATGACTTGTTACGCCTGCCACACGTCGTGGACGACCAGTTGTTTCGGCTGCCATCTGCCGATGACGGCCAACAAACAAAAGCCGATGTTGCACAACGAAGGCACGGACAATCTGCGCAATTACACGCAATACAATTTCCAGACCTTGCGCGACGACATTTACATGCTCGGCAAAGACGGAACCGTCACCGGCCATCGAGTCGCTCCGACTCGTTCAACTTGCGCCGTGCTGGTCGGTTCGCAAAACCAGAACCGCGAATGGATCTATTCGCAACAGCAAACCATTTCGTCCGAAGGTTACAGCGGCCACGCCTTCAGCAGCTTTGTTCCGCACACGGTCAGCACATCGGAAACCAAGGTCTGCACCGATTGTCACGTTTCCAAAGCCAACGACAACAACGCGATCATGGCGCAGTTGCTGATGCAGGGGACGAATTTCGTCAACTTCATCGGGCGATATGCCTGGGTGGCGGCGGGCAAACACGGCATTCACGCCATCGCCGTCACCGAACGCGACGAACCGCAGGCCGTCATCGGCTCCGGTTTGCACAGCCTGGCCTATCCCGATGAGTACGAAAAACACGTCAAACGCGGCGGCGTGCTCAAAGAAGCCTACGAACACCCCGCGCCAGAAGCCTTGGGCATTCAGGTGCGCGGCGAATACGCTTACGTCGCCAACGGGCCCGGCGGGTTGCGCGTTTACGACATCGCCAACATTGACAACAAAGGCTTCAGCGAACGCATCACCACTGCTCCGGCGTCGCCGTTGGGGCAGCGGTTTTACGTCAGAACCAAATACGCCACCGGAGTCGCTTCGCCTTCGACGCTGGCGGTTGACCCGACGCGCAAACATCTCCCTGAAAATCAGGAAGCCGAATACCGCGACGACAAACAACCGATTCATCCGATTTACGCCTTCCTGTATGTCAGCGACAAACACGAAGGTCTGGTCGTCGTCGGCGACAAGAAAAAAGGCGTGGCCACCTTGCTCGACGGCAATCCGTCGAACAACTTCCTGAAACGCGCGCTGGCCTTCAATCCTAATGGCGCGCTCAACGGAGCATCGTCCATCACGATTGCCGGCGTTTACGCCTACATCACCTGCGACAAGGGGCTGGCGGTTGTGAATTTGAACAATCCGCTGGAACCGCGTCTGGTCGCAGAAATCGGCGGGCTTCGCCATCCGAAAGGCGTGCAGATTCAATTCCGCTACGCCTTCGTCACCGACGAAGAAGGCTTGAAAGTAGTGGACATCACCAACCCCGAACAGCCGCGTCTGGTGGAAACGGCGACGATCAAAATCGAAGACGCCCACAATCTGTATCTGGCGCGAACTTACGCTTACGTCGCGGCGGGCAAAAACGGTCTGGCCATCGTGGACATTGAAAAACCGGACAAACCGAAGCTCGATCAGATGTTCAATGGCAACGGCAAAATCAACGACGCGCACGACGTGAAACTGGGAATGACGGCCAATTCGTTGTTCGCGTACATCGCCGACGGCATAAACGGTTTGCAAGTCGTGCAGATGATGTCGCCGGAAGAAAACGCGAACATTTACGGTTTTTCTCCCAAACCGACGCCGAAATGGATCGCCACGTTTCCGATGAAAGGCGAGGCGCTGGCCATTTCCAAAGGCATTGACCGCGACCGCGCCGTTGACGAATCGGGCAATCAGATTTCGGTTTTCAATCGGCGAGGCGCGCGGCCATTCAATCTGGAAGAAATGCGGCGAATGTACATCCGCGACGGCGAACTTTACACCGTCACCGACGACGTTCCGCCGCGCCCGCGTCGCCAACAACCGGCAGCCGAGACCGCAAGCTGGCGCATCAAATTACCCGGATTGACTTCGTTATTCTGGCTGCCGATTTTCGTCGGCGGAATCGTGTTGATCGGCGGAATTCGCCTCTTTCGCCGAAAAAAATAAATTCAAAGTCTGACAAGCTGGCGGCTGGTCAGACATATTTCACCGGAGAATTCATTCGTGAAAAAACCATTGTTGATGATCGTCTCGTTCGCCCTGTTCATCTTGCTGACCGTTACCGCTGCGGCTCAGGAAAAACCCAAAATTGACAAGGCTTCCGCCACCAAGATCGTGCAGATGTTGGAAGATTCCGGCCACACCTACGGCAAATCCGCCGACAATGTCTGGGTAGTCAAATTTCGTGGCAATACGCTTGACGACATTGGCGTCATCACTATCGGCCACGAAAACATGCTGATCATGGTTGCGGTGATCGCCGAAAAGAAAGATTTCAAAGCCACGCCGGAATTGATGATGAAACTGTTGCGGCTGAATGACGATTACGATCGGCTCAAAGTCGGCATTGATAAAGACGGCGACATGTTCGTCCGCATTGATCTGAGCTTGCGCGTCACCGATTCGGAAGAATTCAAACTCAACGTCGAACAGATTTCCGCCGCTGCGGATGAAATCGCCACGGCTATCAAACCATTTATGGTCGCGGCTCCAATCAAAAAACCGGTCAAATAATCGGAGTTACTCTTATGAAACAAATTTCGTTCGCCCTGTTGTTTACCTTGATGTTGAGTTCGGCAGCGCTGGCACAGGTTCGCGTCCTGCCCGGCACGGTCAAGGAAACCCGCCGAACCGACGGTTTTTTCAACCGGCTGGAAATAGAAATGCGTCTGGTTGGAGATGCGCTGGATCAGGTCAAAGGACTTCGCGTTCTGGTCACCAAAGCCGTTGACGAAACCGGCAAAAACCTGATTGAAGAAGGAAAACGAGAGGACGATTTCAAGGAACTGGATTCGGACGGGCAAAACGCGAAGGTGGACATCGAATTGAAAAATGCCGCCCGACGCGCCGAAGTCATTTCGGAAATTTCAGGCATGCTGGAAATCTTCACGCCTCAAAAAGACCCGCGCTCGATAGTTGTACTGCCGGGAATTATGAAAACGACAGGCAAACCACTGGTCAATGCTTCGCTCAAGGCTTCAGGTCTGGAAATCATCGTCTGGACCAGGGAAGAATACGAAGCCCGTCGAAAAACGGAAGAAGAAAGAATCAAAAAAGAGTTTGAAGAACGCCGCAAAAAAGCCAGCAAGGAAGAGCAGGCCGAACTAGGTGATGCGCTGGCTGATGGATTGATGAAAATTTTCGGCGGCTTGTTCAGTTCCTTTACTGAAATCGGCGAAAACGGAATCGCGCTGCAAATCAACGATCCGCAATCGAAACTGATAAGCATCGAATTTGAAACCGCCGACGGCAAAGCCATCAAACGCCAGAGCCGAATGACCATGGGATCCAAGCCGCAGACTCAAATCTATGAGTTCGCGGAAAAACTGCCCGCCAACGCACGAATCAAGGTATATCAATTGACGCCCAAAGCCTTGACCAAGGTTCCGTTCAAATTGACCAACGTGCCCTTGCCTTAACATCGCCAAGGCTCTGTAAACTTGAAAGGCTCGCCATTGCATAACGGCGAGCCTTTTCCGTGCCTGAAGCTTCGACAGACAATCAGTCTGTGGTTTTCTTTGAGTTGTTCACTTCTTCATTGGCCGTTGCAGGTTTGGCTTTCTCTCCAACAGTCTCTTTTACCCGGTCAAACAGTCTTTTCAAATTGATCTGCTCAACGTTTTTGCCGCAGATGGAATCAATGACAGCTTCGCCCAAAGTGCGATAACTCTCGAACTGGGATTCGCTGTACATCTGATCGCCAGTGGTTTCGTGCGGGAACGTCGGATTGGCTTTGGCGTAATTCAGCACGTCAGGAGGCTCGGAACCGCGAATCGTCGGTTTCAAGTACAACAGCCAGCCATTTTCGGCCTTGTCGCCGTCCACCGCTTTGTAATTGATTTCGGCCAGCGAGAAATATTGTCCTCCGTCATCTTTGCCGTCTTTGGTGAACAAGGTCTCGGCTTTCAGGCGCGGTCGTATTTTCACCCCCTGCTTGAACTCGATCGGCACGCCCAGATCAATCTGGATTTTCCGCACCGCGCTGCCTAAATCCTCGAAGGCAAAATCGCCATCGGCACTGGCATCACTGAGAACGATCAGGTGACAGCGGCGCATGATCATTTCGTACAACGCCAGGTTTTCAAAATGCCCACCGTCCGACAGGTACACATAAGCGTGATTAGCGTTGGTTCTGCCAAAGGTTTCGGCAATCAGCGAATATGGAGCAAACGTGGGGCTTGGCATTTGATAAGTCTTGTTCCCGGCTTTGCCCGGATTGCCCAGCCACCAGCCCAGTCGGACGTTAAACAGTGCCAGAAGAAACGTAACCACCGATGACGAGTGATACCCCATGTTTGGGCTGGCCGCCGCGCCGGAAATGGCCACTGAAGTGCCCAAGCTGATGGCGCTGATCGGGCGATCCGACATCAATTGGCGAATCTTTTTGTTGTTTAACGCATATTCGTGAGAATGGCGGTACCCCAGGTTGAAGCTGCCGGAATGCAGCGGCGAAATCGTGAAACTCTGAGCTTTGCGATCCTGCCAGGCCAGTTCTTCGCCGCCGACCAGATTCAAGGCGATGTTGACGATATGCAGTGGACGTGGATGTTTCATGCTCGCTTGCAGGTTTTCGATTTCGTCTTCAAAGGCTTGGTCCAGGATCATCCGGTTCAATTGCAAGCGCTTCAACTGCTTCATCAGTTCTTCCGAACCTTCGTCGCAACCAACCGATTCCATGAAATCCTGGCGCACCTGATCGAAAACACGCGCAAACTTGGCTCGTTCTTCGGGCGAAAAAGCCGGGTTGGCAGACAGCGGAGCCCCTTGCACCAACCGGTTGAAACCGTCGGCCAGCGATTGTTTGGCCAACGATTCCAGTCGCTTTCGTTCATCGGCGGTGGTTTCGTCGGCAACATACGCCTGCAACAATTTCTTGGTCGGTTCTGGAAACTGATCCCAAACCAGCGCCGAAATGTCGTGATATTTACCGCCCGCTTCGGTGCCCGTCAGCTTGCCAATCAGCGCCCCCAGCTTTTCCTGCTTGAAACTGTCGCTGTAATACAAATCGGTGACGAGTTCATGCATTTGCAGGTTGTCGCGTTCGTCCAATCCCGTGAAGGGATTCGGAAACCGCTCGCGGCTGCTACGCGAAGCGCCGAGGTAAGCGCGCACCAGCCGATCCCTGTAAGCCGCATGTAGAGAAAAACCATTGATGTTGATGAAAAATCCCATCAACACTCCTACTCCGACAACCGCCAGCGTACTCCAGAAAACGACTCGCGAAGGCGTGTAGAAAAGCACGCGCCAATGGTACAGAGATTGGTCGGCAAACAGGTTTTGCCACAGATTGTTTGATCCAAGCTGGGTGAAAAATTTTTTCGCTTCGTCGCCAAACGAAAAGAACACACTCTGCCAACTGCCTGACGAACCGATTGTAGCCAGTTTTGTGCAAAGCCCTGCAATGCCCAACGTGGAAATCAACGACAGCGTCACCAGAATGAATGCCGCAAACAAGGGCGCAGCCAGCGACAACCCGATGTCAACGGATTTGGCCATCGGCCCTTTTTCTTCCTTTTTCTTGGCTTCTTTCTTGTTGGCGTCAGTTTCTTCGCTTTTGCCGCCGAACAAAGTCAACGCGCCGGAACCTATGCCCAGCGAAGTCAGCAGCGATTTCATTTTCGCGCCCCAGTATTCATTTTCGGACAACAATGCTTGGGGAGCCAGAATGACCAGTGCGCAAATCACCGCCCAAACCAAAATGGCAATCAGCATCCATCCACCTGCGCGCGCCAACCATTCCCGGTCGGCATCGCTGGTGATGTAACTGGCCAGACCAGTGTACAGCGTCCCTATCATCAGAAAGGTCAACAGAAACGCTGGCGCGGCAAAACAGGTAAACATCGCCGCGGAGGAAGCCGCAGACGAACTGGCTTTGATCGGAGAGGTAAAGCAACTCATCGTTACCAGATACAGACAAGCGCCGCCCAGAAATCCCGTAATCAGGCTGAAGGCCAAATCCCACCCGCCGACTCGTACCCAGATACGCGAAATCACGAACCCCAGCAGATGGAACAGCGTGCCGAACAAGGCAAAACACAGCCACATCGGCAACTGCCGGATCGAATTCAAAAACCCGGCCCGATCCGTCCACCATTCCAGCCCTTTGGCGACAGCCGCCGCCATGTTGTTCTGATTGGCAACATCGTTCAGGTTCAAACTCCAAACCCAAAATGCGCTGGCTGTTATCGCCGACAGCCATAGCGGCAACAAGCACAGAATCAGAAACCAACCTTCTTTGCGATAGGGTGACGCCGCTCCGCGTCTTCCTTTCAAACTTCCGGTCAGGCTTGGCCGATTGGTGATGATGTATCCCGTCGCCCATCCGCCACACGCCAGGCTGACCAGCAAGGCTACGCCCGGCAACCACCCCGGCGGGTTTTCCCAGGCGGCCATCGCCATCGTCAGACGCGGAATCGCCAACACGCCCAGCATCAATGGAATCAGCACGGACCAGTTCAGCAACAAATTTCGCAGGTAAATGCCCACCAGCGTCCAGGTGTCGGCGGAAAGGAGACTGAAACTGGGACTCATGTACCGGCTGTAGCTGCGAAGGTGTCGAATGGTTTCCGGTTCGGGATTGACAGCAGAAACGCCGCCGCGTTTGCGCGCTTGGCCGAGTTGGCTTGGGTTGGCTTGGTCGCCGCCGCCATCTTCTTCGGTGATGCCGGACAATCCTTCCTGCACGCGCGCCATGCCTTGCCGGTGAATCCACGCTGACAGCCAACTGCCGATGTATCCTCCGCCAGACACCGTCGAAAGAAAATGAAACTGGCCGAGCTGGATGCCGTTCCGCGCCAACCCTTGCAACACCCCCAGCGCAAACGTCGCGCTGCGAATGCCACCGCCGGAAAAACAAATCGCCGCGCGTTTGTCGCCTTCCGTATGCAGCCATTTGTAAAAATCGGTCACCAATTCTTTGTCTATTCGTTCGCCCCGTACGGATTCGTCCAGGTGGGCAAACTGCGCAGCGTACTGTTCGCGCCTGCGCTGAAAATGAGCTTCAACCTTTTCGTCGAAAGGCTTATTGACGGTCTGATGCTTGTATTCTTCGGTCAGCACGTCGAACAGTGACAGGAGTGATTTGTTCATTGGTGAGCCTCTGCCCTCAGCAAAACTCCGAGGGCCATAAAACTACGGTTGATGAGGTGCGTTCGAACAACCCGAAAAAAGTCTTTCGATTGGGTAAAGCTGCGCGGAGACAACTTGCTTACAACAATAAAGCTGATTAGCTGAGACGGCGGGAATCTAGCTCAAGCGTTTTGCAGCGTCAATCAAAGTTTGGACCGTCGGCAATTTTCTTCCCGGATTGAATTTTCGACTTGTGCGAAAGCCGCTTTGCTGTTTTCGCGTTTCCATTTACAGTCCAACTCATCAAGGTGTTACCGATCAAACAAAACGATTATTGAAGGGATCAAAATGAAAAGAGTTCTTCTTTCCATGTTTGCATTGTCTTTGGTGTGGCTGATGTCGTCGCCGAATTTGACTCTTAAGCCGGTTGCGGCTCAGGCTCAGCAACCCGCCGAAAACAAAGGCGCTGCTGCCGCGTGGCAGGCGTTGCTCAGATTGCGTTCGACGGCGACCGTGTTGCACACAACCGCTCACCCGGACGATGAAGACGGCGCGATGCTGACCTGGCTGACTCGTCACGAAGGCATTCGCACAGGGTTGTTGTCGCTCAATCGCGGCGAAGGCGGAGCCAATCTGGTCGGCCCGGAGTTGTACGACGCGCTGGGAATTTTGCGAACCGAAGAACTGCTGGCCGCCAGCCGGTTTTATGGTGTTGATCTGATGTTCACGCGCGTAACGGATTTCGGTTTTTCCAAACGGCTGGACGAAACCATCGAACACTGGGGCAAAGACCTTGTTCTGAAAGACGTGGTGCATGCCATTCGGCTGTATCGCCCGGATGTCATCCTTTCACGATTCCATGGCAAACCGCGTGACGGTCACGGCAACCACCAGGCCGCAGGATTGCTGAGCGCCGAAGCCTTCAAAGCCGCCGCCGATCCCAATGCCTTTCCCGAACATTTCAAAGAAGGGTTGCGCCCGTGGCAGGTCAAAAAGCTCTATCGCAGTGTGCGCGACAACGAAGCTTCGACCATGAAAGTGGATGTCGGCGCGTATGATCCGTTGCTAGGTCGGTCGTACCGCGAAATCGCGCGCGACGGTTTGAGCCATCAACGTTCGCAAGGCGCAGGCGCTGCGCGCGTCGCGCCAGGATCGGCCAATTCTTCGTGGTTGCTGGAAGAAAGCCTGATTGGCAAGAGCGAAAAAGAAACGAGCATTTTCGACGGTTTGGATACGACAATCTTGGGAATGGCGAAGCTCGCCGGTTCAACGAACATCACCGCTGAACTGACCGTGCTGAACAACAGCGTCGAAGCTGCCATCAAAAAGTTCGACGCTCGACAACCATGGCTGGTCGCCAGCGATCTGGCCGCAGCAGCCAAAACCGTTTTGGATTTAACCGCCAAGATCAAAACCGCAAACATAGAAGCTGCCAACAAAGATCAATTGTTGTTTTTGCTCAGCAACAAAGAACGCGAACTCAACGACGCGATGAACAAGGCTTTGGGCTTGGCGATGGAAGTGCTGGTTGACCCGGCACAAAGAGCCGAAGGGCAAGGCGGCGGAGGATTTGGCCAGCCGCGCGAAACCTTCAACGTGGCAATTCCCGGTCAACAGTTTTCACTGACAGTCAGTGTTTTCAATCGCAGCCCGGTGAAAACAGACAACAACAATCTCAGTGTCACCGCCCCCCAAGGTTGGCAGACCGACATTAAAGGTGGCGGAATTGAACAGCGGGCAGGCAGTTCGATGCTGAAAGAACAATATCAAGTCTACGTCCCAAACAACGCTGAATACTCGCGGCCTTACTGGTCGCGCGCCAGTGAACTGCGCGATCACATCTACCAGATCAACAAGCCGGAATTGCTGCATCTGCCGTTCGCTCCGCCGGATGTGGTTGGAGTTTTCAATTACGAAGTCGAAGGCGTGCGCTTCACGCTGACCCAACCCGCGCAGACTGTTTACATTGATCGTCCGTGGGGAGAGCAGCGCCGTTTGCTGACTGTCGCTCCAGCCATCGGAGTTGGCTTGTCGCCGCGCGTGGGAATCGTACCGGTCGGCGCGGCGCAAACTTCGTTTAACATCAACGTCAATGTGTTGAACAACGTCAAAGGCAACGCCACCGGCAAAGTTCGATTGAAACTGCCGACTGGCTGGACGGCGACGCCAGCCGAGCAAACCTTTAACTTCACGCACGAAGGCGAAGTCAGCAATTTCAGTTTCAAGGTGTCTGTGCCGCGCGTTTCGGCGGGCGATGCTGATTTCAAGATTCAGGCCGTCGCCGAATACGCCGGGCGCGAATACACCGAAGGTTACGAAGTCATCGCTCACCGCGACAACGAACCGCGTCATTTGTATCGTCCGGCGACGATGGCCGTGCGCGGCGTGGATGTGAAAGTCGCGCCGAACTTGAGCGTTGGATACGTGATGGGCGTTGGCGACGAAATTCCGAAGGCGTTGGAACAAATCGGCGTCAAAGTGACGATGCTCGGCGCAAACGATTTGGCCAGCGGCAATTTGGATCAATTCGACGCCGTGCTGATTGGCATTCGCGCCACGGCGGTGCGAGAGGATTTGAAGGCGTACAGCAAACGATTGCTGGAATACTGCGAACGCGGCGGCAATCTGGTTTACCAATATCAAACGCAGGAATTCGACGCCGCGCCTTATGGACCTTATCCGTACAAGCTGGGCGCGCGCGCCGAAGAAGTCTCCGAAGAAGATTCAAAAGTGACGATTCTCGATCCGGCCAATCCCATCTTCAACTGGCCGAACAAAATCACGCAGGCGGATTTTGACGGCTGGGTCGAAGAGCGCGGCTCGAAATGGATGAGCACCTGGGACGAACGCTACAAACCCCTGTTGGAATGCCACGACCGCGAACAACCTCCGCAAAAAGGCGGCTTGATGTTCGCGCAATATGGCAAAGGCACTTTCGTTTACGCAGCCTATGCGTTTTATCGCCAGTTGCCAGCGGGTGTGCAGGGCGGTTACAGGTTGTTTGCCAATATCGTCAGTCTGAAAAAGCAACCACGCTAGAGTTTGGCAATTCGATACACTGGCCTTCCCTGTCAAGACATTGGTTTGATTCCGCTCAACAGCAAACGCACTGACAACGACATGGGCGGCAAATGGAAATTCAGCGGCTTTTCAGGAACCTGGGAAGCCGAGAAGAAAAAATAGCCCTTTAGTTGTTCAAGCAGGCCGGTGGCATCGCAAGAAATCACCGGCCTTTTGATTTTCAGTGCATCATTCATTGCTACCTATTGGTCAAACTAAGCGATCTTAGCGATTGATCTTTGCCCATTCGCGCCAATACGTTAGGTAACGCTGCTCATTGGCCGAGTAAACGTCATAAGCTGGCGCCCATTCCCAGTGTTTGGTAATTGTTGCCAATCCCATTACTCCTTGATACCGAACTTCCCGATCACTGTCCATTAGCGCCGTTATTAAAGCTGAGGAGGCTTGCCTATCGCCAGTATTACGTAATGCCATTGACGCATTTCGGCGGGTTTGTAAGTCTCCGCTGCTAATAAGCTTTGAAAGGAATGGTATTGCTGCTGGATCCTTTACCCTAACCAAAGAACTGGATAGCTTTTGGATCATAGGTATCGGAACATTTTTTGGCGGAGTCAATAACAAACCTTCTGCAATGTTCATTTGGGAGACATCATTTAGCCCAAATAGAGCTGCACAGGCAGCAATTTGTAGAGAAATGTTATTTCCGTTTGAGATGCGATGAAGTGCTTGCTTGGAAGCGACCGTGTCAATACTGCCCAAAGCCTTTATTGCAGTGCTCTTATCAGCTTCAGAAACGTTTGGATGCTCCAACGCCTGAGCAATCTCTCCTATAGCGCGATCAAGCTCTGTGTTCTCGACTTTTGGCGGGATAGAAATGGCGGCGAGAAAAGGGTAGTAAGGTTCAACAGGTCTAAATCGTTTTTCAGCCACCTTTCGAAGAAAAAACAGAGCAATTCTGCCTCGATTCGGAATGACGTAAGACCGTACCGGAGTTGATAGAAATTCAACAATGATTGAAGAGTCATTAGTTTTTCCCTTAACCAGCCTACTCACATTGAGCTTAGAAACATAGTGAATCACTTCAAACGACTGCCCCTGCTCAGTCACGTTTTCGCGTCTTTCCTCATCAAAGGTAGCTACCTGTCCAACAACAACTAAGTCTGACTCTGAGGTAAGTTGCGCCAGGAACAAACCAGGAATTATTTCTGAGGTAGACCTATAGAAGTAAGATGGCATACCATATCTGCTAACTTGCAACAATGCAAAGCAAGCTAGTAAAACAATACAACTAATGATGTAACGCATATTTAACCTCCTCGTAAAAATAGCTACGATTCACAGCATAGCCAGTCAGTATGACAACTGACTGGCTATAGGAATTCTTTTTCCTTTAATTCACAGGCGACGTTATGCTCTCGTGCGTCCCGTGATCAATGTACTTGCGCAACTGATCCGTTTGCACAACTCGCCCTGAACCAGGGGCTTGGTGACCGATCAAATGCGACTGATTCGCATATTGGATCAACTGATTGCTTAGTGGGTTTTGAGGTGAAGTTGGGTTTGGAGAGTAAAGTCCAGATACCGACGAAAATCCAATACTATCTGTATAGTCTGCCGGGTTAGCATTGTTTGTGCCATTAGCCGTGAACGCCGGCCAATTATTTGAGGTCGCGGACATTGTCTCGCTTGTAAAGTATTCATTTGCAGGTATTGCGGCTGGAAGCAATCGTCCAAATTGGTCAAGTATCTGGTAATGCCAGACGCTGTTAAACCCCACTAAAGGAAAACCGGCTTCTTGATCGTCTATGGACTGTAAAGACAACCTGTGGGGTACGACGTTGGTAATACTATGAGCATTACTTGTTTGTCCAGAAACAGTGACTGTCACGCCGCAGTCATTTTGCAGAGAGCTTCGTAGTCCCAAACTCTTTATTGTGACCTGATTGGATGAGGTCGTTATTGTTGTGCCGTTGTTGTCTGCGAACCTGATTTTGTCTGTGCCATTCGTTATGGTCCAAGCATAACTCGCAGCATTGCTTGGCTGAGCTGTCAAAGTAATTTGAATCGGGTAATTGCTGTTGGGGCTTCCAACGTTTGTAAAGTTCCAGACTTCCGATGGGCCACTGATTGTTGGTTTGACTGCCGCATCGCCCGGTGCATAGTAAGGAAACCAGACGGGGTAGCAGTCCATCCCATCATTGTTGTAGTAAACCTCCATCGTATCGGCTTCCATCTCTGATGTTCCCGCCGTCAGGCCGCCGACGTTGTATTGATTGCCTGATTGATGAGCGATGGAAATTACAGACGTGTTTTCGCACCACCAATCAACGCCGTACGGATAGCCGAACGGCCCGACGATGTTGTTGTAACAGTCCAGCCATATCCCATCAACGTAGGTCGCCGTAGAGCCGCCAGTCGGCAGGAAAAGCGTGTTTGGGCTGAGCATCAGTTCGCCGAATGAGTCAGGGCAACAGACCGGGCAGCTATAACTGCTGCTGGCTTTCTTTGACGCGCTGACCATCTCTCCGCGCCCGATCAGGCGGACATCGTCGCTGCCGCGCAGTACGCTCCAATGGAACTGGCCGAGAGTCGCTTTGCGGGGCAGGGTTTTGCCGTCTTTGTCGGGAATCTGTTCGCCGTGGATTTTGTTTAGATCGAAGACGGCGGTTTCGCCCACAGCCAGGGTGCGCATTGGCGGCAGATATTCTCCGCCTTCATACCGGATGGTGGCGATAAAGGCGGCTGGCTGCGAGCCGATGTTGGTGATCGAAACCAGGGTCGAATAATCGTCATCCACTCGCCAGGGATAGCTGCCCGCCGCATTGCGTAACGGCCCGGAATCGCGCAGTGGCACGTCGTAATTGACGCCCGTGGTGTTGTTGGCGCTGTAGACAGCGCCGATCAGGCTACCAGGCGCGCCACCATTGATAACTTTGACGCTGACCGCCTCCAAGTCATTTCTGCCCTGGGCGGCTTTCATCAACGGATCAAGGTCAACTTCGACGATTTGCTGTGGCCTTAAGGTAATGGCCGGTAACGTGATTGGGGTTCCGGCAGCCCCGTTTCCTGCCGGGCTGAATTCAGGCGTGGCGGTGATGGGCGCGGACGAAGTGTTTTTCAACAGCATGTGTGGAGTCACGCCGGCCAACCGCAAACCGTTGGCGAAAAGGTGTGGCTGCCTGGCCGCCCTTGTGTCATAAAATCGTATGACACTGTTGAATGATCCGTTTTTCGTAGCAATAAGGCCCGTCGGAATGACGCTGCCTGCGGCTCCGGTGGTCTGGATTGTGACGGCTGCGCCGCCTGCTCGAAAGTTCGGCGTGTATCTGATGATTTCCGTTGCGTGGGGCGGCAGGTTGACAGTTTTGCTTTGTCCGTCGCCAAAGCTGACTGTGGCGCTGGTGGCCGCGTCCGTGATGTTGCCAAGCGCAATAATGGCCAGGCTTTGCGGCGGCGCCCACCAGATGGCTTGCTGCGCTTCGGAGCGGGCTTCTTGGGGAACAGTGAAAAACTCATCTACGCCGCCGCCACCGTTGATGCCTGTCAGCCTGAGCTGCGCCCACAGTTCACGCGTCCCTCCGGTAAAAGCGAGCGTCATTCCGCCCCAATCCTGATCATTTCGATATTGTCCTGGGATAAGCTTTTTGAGATCAACGTATCGAATTTCTACCGGCTTCAGACGCACTGAGTTGCCCACGATGGCCGTGCCGTCCAGTTTGTAGAAAGTCGGCGTTACATCAACTTCCTGTGGGCTGCGCGAATTAAAAACCAGTTCTGTGCCTTCGGCTTCCGGCAGGCCAATAAGTGGCGCGTAGATGAATTGAGCCGTTCGCTCGGAACAGGATGGGCACGACGGTTTGCGGGCACTTTTATTGTTTTGCCGTTCACTTCTTTTTTGACTGTTCTGCTGTGCGCTGGAAGAAGACGGCGATAAAAGCTGAATGCCGCCTATGACGAGAAGCAGTAAGGCAGCCGTTATCAGCGCAGAATGTAAAAACGTTCTGGAAACTCGATTGTTGAGAATGGGTTGATGCAGCTTGAACTTCATACGAGTTGCTCCTTATCAGGTTGAATAAGGCCGCCTGCGGAGCTAGGATGCGCGCTGTTCACGGCAGTGCATCCTGAAAGCTGCCCGCAAGAGCAGCCGAAGGTTGTGTTGCTGACATAAGCCCTATCGCCATCGCCAAAATGGACGATAGGGCTTTCGTATTGATTATTGGGTGCAAAGAGCAAACACCAATGCACCGACGCCTTTTCAGAAATGGATCAAATGACAGTCAGCAGGGGTGGCAAAATGCTGACGAGTTTCAGATTCAGGGAATTGATTTCAACGACCGTAAAAGAGGAAATGGCAAATTGTCGCGCTGGCAGTTCGCCGGGGCAAAAGATTGTTTTCAATTGTTGTTGGGTTGGCGTGGGATATTTACCCCCCCCCAACATTTAGTCAAGCTTTTTAATTTTGCGCTTTCTTTGCGCGCCTCTGCGGCTGAAGGCTAGTGTCATCATCTCGCGTTCTCACGGCAAAGCGCGTGTCGCCTGTTCGCTACGATTTGAAGGCTTACAACAAACGCCTGCTGGAATACTGCGAACGCGGCGGCAATCTGATTTACCAGTATCAAACTCAGGATTTCGACGCCGCGCCCTACGGCTCTTACCCATACAAGCTAACCGTGCGAGCCGAAGAGGATTCCAAAATCACTATCCTCTTCAAGCGGTCGCGGCGACGGCGTTCGACTTCCGCACGAGGGGAGCTTTGCAAAGCCGATTACGCCAACGGGCTTATGCACTGCGCGGCATATTGAATTGTTCAATATGCCGCGCCGAGCAACACGGCATTGATGAACAAAAACTCCGTCGCTTCGGCATAAGCGCGATAGTTCGGGTCTTCGGCGAAGGCGATGATGTGGCCTTGTCCCATCGGTTGGTGAATCAGAAAAGCCTTTTGCTGGATCAACGCCAACGAATCCGGCCACGCGAATCCGCTGGCTAGCAAGTTGTCGCGTTTGGCGTAAATGCCTACGTTGCGGCCTCGATCCAGTTTGATTGGCGAAAAGACACGAGTGCCTTCCGTCAAAACCTGAATCTCACCGTCCGTGCCCGAACTCAACCAGTGATCTTCGTCCAGCCGCACGCGCAAAATCGCGCCGGGAATCAATTCGGGCTGTTCGCGCAGCGGTTGAATGGCTTGATCGAAATCCGCCGGTTTGGCCGCAGAGGTTCGCGCCGCCGGTTGATCGCTTTCGGCAGAACCGTCGCGCAACTCAGTTCGAGTTTCCAGCAAGCCCGTGTTTTCGCGCGCAGCCCAACGCGAAGCGTCGGCCAAAGTGATTAACGTTCCTCCAGCCGAAACCCAGTCTTTGATTCGCCGCAAGTTTTCTCCGCTCAGCGTCGCCGAATAATTTCCGCTCGGCAAAATCAACACGTCGTATCGGCGCAAATCCACTCGGCCAAGCGAAGCAGTTCTGACCGCCGTCACCGATTGGCCATAGCGCCTTTCCAGCACGAACCGCGCCCAGCCTGCGGACAAACTGCTGGTCGGCGAATCCCACGCCAGCAGGACTTTCGGCGCTTTCAACGTCACGACCTGGTTGCTGCCAAGCGAAGCGCCTTCGCTGACAAATGCGCTATCCAGTTTGATGATTTCGGCGTTGTGTTTGGCGGCGATAGCGGCCAGCCTGGTTTTCAAATCCGCGCCGTTGTCCGCATTGCGAAAGAACACTGTGCCGCGTTCGAACTTTCTGCCGCCGATGGCGAACGACGAAGCCAGAAACCGCGCCTGCAAACCGTTTTGCAAAGCTTCGATCACAGCCGCTGCTGAAGTCGCTCCCCACGGCAAGGCGTATCCGACCACGGCATCTGGCAAATTCGCCGCAGCCGCTTTCAATGATTCGGCGGTAATCGGGGAAGATTTCACAGTGATGGCGCTGGCCGCCGCCAGACATTCCACGTCGTAAAGCAGCGCCTGATTCCAGGCGGTCGTATCGTAAATCTGATCGGGTTGGCGACGCTTGCGGCGTTCTTCCTGACGTTTGATGAACTCGTCATTCATCGGAACATTTTGATCCAGCAAATTGCGAACGATCATTCCTGCCGGTTGCGGCAGCGGCACGATGAAGGTTCCCGCAGGCAAGGCGCGGCCATTGAAATTGAATGCTTCGTTGGCGCGCTCGACCGTCACGCCATTGGCAATCAGCATTCTTACCAATCGTTGCGTTTGTCCGGCGTCTTTTCCCGGCGGCAGCAAATAAGCCTTGGTTTCGCCTGCTCCGGCGTTGCGGCGGAAGTCGGTGTAATCGCGCAACATCTTTTCGCGGTTGCGAGCGGCGGTCGCCGCCGTCGAAATCGCCGCCGTGAAATGTTCGACCGCTCCATCACGGTAAGTCAGCAGAGTTTCATTCGACCGGCGAAGCACAAGTCCGCGCGCCGAACCTTTTTCAAACGTCATGCCAATCGCGCCTTGCGCCATTGGCCACGACACGCCGTAACCGGGATAAAACGCATCGAAGACTTCGCGGTTGAAATACTCGAACCCGCGTTCGTCAAACCGCGCCGCATTCGCCTGGCCGAAAATGTTCAGCCATTCCCCTTGAGTTTTTGTTTGATGCGGATTGGCGGGATCGGCAGCGGGCGGAAAGTAATAGGTCGAATTGCCGCCCATCTCGTGCAAATCCACTACGACTTGCGGCGACCATTCCAGCAGCAGTTTTACGCGGCCTTGTGATTCGGGATGATTCTGCGCGAACCAATCGCGGTTCAAATCGAACAGATAATGATTGCTGCGTCCGCCCGGCCAGGGTTCGTCGTGTTCGGCGGCGGCAGGTTCGGCGTCGGGCGTCATCGCCTGCCCCAACAGGTTTTGAAAGACGAACCGCGCGCGGCCATCGGGATTTTGCATCGGATCAATGATGACGATGGCTTCGCGGCGAATCAGATCAACGGTCGCGTCACCTTGCGCGGCCAGCAAGTGATAACTTTCGGCCAATGCCGCTTCGCCCGAAGAAATTTCGTTGCCGTGAACTCCGTGCGTCAAGACAACAACCACGGGCAGTTCGCGCGCCAATCGCGCAACATCGGTCGAAGCCGTAGGATTCGACAGTTGCCGCAATCCGGCTTTGATCTGATCCAGTTGTCGAATGCGTTCCGGCGAAGCAACGATCAGCGCCCACAATTCGCGCTTTTCCCAAGTTTCGGCATATTTGACCAGTTTCGTTCGATCCGGCGCGGCTTCGTGCAAGGCTTTCAGGTAACGAATGATGTCTTCGGGCGGCGTGACGCGCTCGGCAAAATCGTAGCCGGTCACTTGTTTGAGCGAAGGAATCTTCGCGTCATAGCGCACGCCGGGAGCGAACTCCGGCTTTTGCGCATTAGTCGTCAACGGCAATAACAGCAATAAGACGAGTAGCCTTTTGAACATATTCATTCACCTCGTGATTCGATTTTTACAAAACCATCTCAAGAAAAGATGTTCCGGCAATCGGGTTGTGGCGGTAAGCCGGAATTTCACGAAAACCCAGCGATTGGTAAAGCGCACGTGCGCTTTTCATCATCGGCAACGTGTCCAACCGCATTCGTTCGTAGCCAAGCCGGCGCGCTTCAGCGATAACGGATTCGGCCAGCTTGCGGCCAAGATGCAAACCGCGAAATTGCTGGCGAACGTAGAGTCGCTTCATTTCGCAAACACCAGGTTCGAGTTTTCGCAGCGCAATACAACCGGCGGCAACGCCATCTTCCGTAGCCAGAAGCAAACAACCGTCTGGCGGCACGTAATCACCTGGCAAAGCCGCAAGTTCTTCGTTGAAATTCTGGAAGCTCAGGTCAACGCCGAGCGAGTCAGCGTATTCGGCAAACAACGCGCGCGCTTCATTCAATTCGTTTTCGGTTGTAACTTGCGTGATGGTCATTTGCTTCTTTCGCGTTTCAAAACAATCATTCCAATGCCGGAAAGAATCGCCGCGCTTCCCAGCGCCAGTCGCCACGACACGGCTTCGCCGCGCACCAGCCAGCCGATCAGCAACGCCACGACCGGCGTCACCAACGAAATGAGCATGGTTTTGGTGACGGCAATTTTTTTGACCAGCCAGTAATACAACAACAAGGCGATGACCGAACCAACGACTGCCAGATAAATCAGCGAAACGACGGCTTGCGGAGTCCGTCGCAAATCGAGCGGATTGCCTTCAATAAAAAATCCAAGCGCCAGCAGCGGAACAAAACCGAAAGTGACCTGTCCGGCCACCAGCGGAACAACCTGCAAATGGCCGCAGCGAAGTTTGACCACCACGTTGGTGTATGCGACGAGAAACGCGCTGACGACGATTGCCGCGCTGCCAGCCGCTGCCGCAGCTCCGCCAATTTTTACCTGGTCAGCGAAAATCACGACGATTCCGGCAATGCCCAGCGCGACTCCCAACAATTTGGCGACGGTGATACGTTCGCTCGGCAAATAATGATGCGCCAGCAGCAACCCGAACGCCGGAATCACCGATTGCAACACGGCGGTCAATCCGGAAGAAATTCGATTTTCGCCCCAGAACACCAGACCGAAACTCAGCCCAAAGGAAATCAGTCCCAACCAGGCGATCAACAACCAGTCCCGGCGAGAGTTGGGCAACTTGTCTCCGCGCAAGAAAACGATTACCCAGAGAATGATCGCCGCCAACAGAAACCGCAGTCCGGCAAATGTGAACGGGGGCCAATGATCCAATCCGAGCTTGATGAAAATCCAGGTTGATCCCCAGATCAAACACAGCAACAACCAGACGGCGAGATGTAAATTCATTGGCGATCAAGATAAAGAAGAGAAAAGGAAGCTTCGCGCTTTTTTTACAGCGGACGAGGACGTCCGCGTTCCAGTTATTTTTTGGAAAGCAGGTACAAACCAACCAGACAGCAGCCAATGCCTGCCGCGTGACGCAGCGTCAGGCGCTCGCGAAACACCAACAGACCAATCGGAATCAACAACAGCGCGACCGAGATATTGCAGACCACCGATGCCGCATTGATGTTCCATCCGTGCCGATACGCCAGCAGAAACCCGATTTCGATGATGACTGCGCCCAGACCTACGCCAACCACAGACCAGTTCAATTCCTTGAACGAAGCGGAAAAAGAACGTCCGGCAGGATCGAGGTAAAGCGCGACAAGGCACAGCAGAATGCCTACGGAATAAGCGACAGTGACGGCGACAAACGGATGCACCGTTGAAGGAATCGCTTTTTGCCCGACGTGATAGAGCACTCCGCCGCCGATGGCCATCAGTATGGGAAGGTAAAAGGAATTCATTGATGTCAAAGTTCGCGTTCCATCAGCCAATCCATTTGAGGATCGTCGCCCATCTGGAAAATGTGGCTGCCGACGACGCGAAAGTTCCAACGAAAATAAAACGATTGCGCGCGATGATTGTGCTCCCACACGCCAAGGTAAATTGAACGGTGGCCCAGATTGCGCGCTTCGTCCATGCAGGCCTGCATCAGATCGTTGCCGATGCCCGAACCGAGAAACTTTCGATCCACATAGAGCCGCACCAATTCAATCGGATTTGGTCCAGTTACGCTGGCAGGAACATTGCCCGACGACAGTTTGGCGTATCCGGCGGCAACGCCATCCACTTCGGCAATCAGAAATTTCGCTTGCGGGTCGCTGATTTCGGCAGTCAGTTGCGCCACGGTGAAGGCCTTGGACATATAAGCCTGCATGTTCTGCGGCGTGTTCATGTCTGCAAACGCATCGTAAAACGTTCGAGCCGCCAGATCGGTCAGCATTTCAGCGTCGGCTACGGTGGCCGCGCGTATTTGGGGGGTGATCCTCATTGTTTCGGAATTTGGGTCAGATTTATTGCACGCGGACAGTCAGGTCGTTTAGCAAAGCAGATTGCCGCGCAGAACGGTGACAGCTTCGCCAGCCAGAAAGACTCTGTCGCCCGCCAATCGGACGCGGAGTTCGCCGCCGCGCGCGGAAGCTTGATAAACGCTCATTTCAGTTTTGCCCAGCTTGGCCGCCCAATACGGCGTCAACATGCAATGCGCCGAACCGGTGACAGGGTCTTCGTCAATTCCGGCGTAACAGGCAAAGTAGCGCGACACGAAATCGTAATTGGAATCGCCGCGCGCCGAAATGATGAATCCGGCATTGGCGGCTTTGCTCAGTGCATAAAAGTTCGGTTTCACGTTGCGAACGTCGGTTTCGGATTCCAGCTCAATCAGGAAGTTTCCGTCCGAACCGTCTTTGCGACGATGGCAAACGACGTTGACCGGCTTAATGTCCAGAGCTTCAACAGCGGCGGCGGGCAAGGTCGCCGGTTCGGCGATCAGGGCCGGAAAATCCATTTCGATCAGTTTGCCCTGGCGACGGCAGATCAATTCGCCGCTCATCGTGTAAAAGTGAGCTTCCTGCGTTTCGGGCAATCTGCCGGTTTCCCACAAGGCATGCGCGCTGGCCAGCGTGGCGTGACCGCACAAGGGGATTTCAATCGCCGGAGTAAACCAGCGCAAATCGTAATGCCCTTGTTCATGACGCGGGACGACAAACGCAGTTTCCGCCAGATTCATTTCAGCGCCGACATTTTGCATCCAATCGGCAGGTTTCGCCTTGTCCAGCAAACAAACAGCGGCAGGATTGCCTTTGAAAGCCTGTGAAGTAAAAGCGTCAATTTGCAGCAGTGGGATTTCCAATTTGTTTCTCCTGACGTGATTGTACCCAAACGAGCTTGACTGGCAATGCGCTGCGTGACAAGAAGCTTTTCCAGAAGCCAGGCTGTTTTTTGGGCGCGTTGACCGCCAGTTGTCGGGCACTTAGAATCGCTCCGTTTTTGCAATCATCGCGCGATATTTCGCGCATTCCATCAACTCAAGAGGTCACAATGAACAAGAACGAAAGCCGAGTTTCGCAATCAGGCTTGTCGCGTCGCCAGTTGTTGCTGGGCGCGGCCAGAACCGGGGCGGCCATCACGCTAAGTCAGATTTTGCCCAATGAATTCGCCGAAGCCTTTGCCCAGAACGTCGTCAAAGGCAAAGAGAAATTGATCGTTCGCAGTTTGCGCCCGGAAGATTTGGAAACGCCGGTCGGATTGTTGAACACCTGGATCACGCCAAACGATCTGTTTTACGTTCGCCATCACGCTTACGCCGCCAAGGTCAACGCCAGCGAATGGAAACTGGTCGTAGATGGTGAAGTGAACTCGTCGCTTTCGTTGACGCTGGATGATTTGAAAAAAATGCCGAAAGCCAGTGTCACCGTCACGCTGGAATGCGCGGGCAATGGCCGCGCGTTTTTCGATCCGCCTATGCCGGGGATTCAGTGGGAAAAGGGCGCTGTGGGAACAGCCAAATTCACCGGAGCTCGATTGGCCGATGTGCTGAAAAAAGCCGGCGTCAAACCGGCGGGCAGATACGTCGCGCTGAACGGCGCGGACAAACCCGTTGGCAAACAGCCGGATTTCATCCGCAACCTGCCGATGGCCAAAGCCGTTCATCCCGACACGATTCTGGCTTATGAAATGAACGGCGAACCATTGCCGCAAATTCATGGCTTTCCGTTGCGCGCGATTGCGCCGGGTTGGGAAGGCGCATACGCCGTCAAATGGCTGGCTCACGTGCAGGTGATTGACAAGGAACACGAAGGATTTTTCGTCAAAACCGCTTACCGCTATCCGAAAACTCAAGTCGCTCCGGGCGCGGCGGTTCCGCCCGAAAACATGGAGCCGTTGACCGGATTGGTCGTCAAATCTTTCATCAACGCTCCGGCAGAAGGCGCGAGCTTCAAACCGGGCAAGGTGAAAATCGGCGGTTTTGCGTGGGCTGGCGAATCATTCATCACCAAAGTCGAAGTTTCCAGCGACAATGGCAGCACCTGGAAATTGGCCAAACTTGGCAAAGAGCGCGAACGATACGCCTGGCAATCGTTCGAATACGAATTCACGATCACCAAACCGGGATCGTATTTGTTGATGGCTCGCGCGACGGATGACAAAGGCAATGTCCAACCGGTCGCTCCGCACTGGAATCCGTCGGGTTATCTGTGGAACGTGATTGATAAAGTGAGGATCAATGTCGAAGCGTAATTCAACACTCTTGAAACTGGCGCTGGTGGCAATGATTTTCGCCGCTGGCGTTTCCCTGAACTGGCAATCGTCGTTCGCTTCACAGGATTTGCCGCCGGGCAAAGGCGTCGAACTCGCCAACGCAAAATGCGTGACCTGTCACGAAGCCGATTTGATTATTGCGCAACGATTGACGCGACAAGGCTGGACGCGCGAAGTCGAAAAAATGGTTCGCTGGGGCGCTTCGGTGAATGATGCCGAAAAAGCGATTCTGGTGGATTATTTTTCCGAACACTTCGCTCCGCACAAAGCCGCGCAACCGGTTGCTCTGACCAACGTCGAACGCGGCAAGCAAATCTTCGAGGACAAATGCCTGGTCTGTCACGAAGTGGATTTGACCGAACAACAACGCCTGACCAAACAAGGCTGGACGCGCGAAGTCGAAAAAATGGTTCGCTGGGGCGCAACCGTTACCGAAGCCGAAAAAGAACCGCTGGTGGAATATCTGGTGAGCACCTACGGCCCCAGACAGATCAATGCAGCCAAATAAACAACCTTTACGGATGTCAGCAATGGTCAAATTCTTATTTTGGAATATCGGTAAAAAACCTCTTGAAGCGATTATTACTAATCTCGCGCTGGCTCATGAGATTGACGTATTGATATTGGCAGAGTGCGACATTTCGGTAGCTTCTATGTTGAAAATGCTCAATCGAGAAAGTGTCCTATATGAATTTGCCCACAATAGCCAATGCCCCAAATTGGCTATCTACACCCGCTTTCCAAATCAATTCATACAACCACTATTTGAAACTGGTCGCTGGTCAATACGAAGGCTATCCCTACCACTGCGAACAGATATTCTCGTTGCTGCGGCTCACCTGCCGGACAAGCAAAGTCACTCAGCAGAAAGCCAAGCTTATGAATCTGCCGAGCTGGCCAGAAGTATCAAAAGCGTTGAAGAGCAAGTTGGGCATGCCAGAACGATTGTTATTGGCGACTTCAACATGGATCCGTTTGAGGGTGGAGTTTATGCAGCAGCCGGGTTGAACGCTGCCATGACCAAAGAAATTGCTCGACGTGAAAGTCGAACAGTGCAAGGACGCCAATACGATTTTTTCTACAATCCAATGTGGGGGCATTTTGGAGATCAGACAGTTGGGCCGCCTGGAACTTACTATTACCATCGAGCGGAACATACAACTCTGTTCTGGCACATGTTCGATCAGGTTTTATTACGCCCGGAATTGGTTGATCACTTCCGTGACAACGAGCTTGAAATTTTGACCAGCGACGGAAACATCTCTTTCCTTTCTGCAAAAGGATTGCCTGATGCTAAAATCGCGTCGGATCATTTACCGTTATTGTTTTCGCTGAATTTGTAATTGAGGTAAATAACTATGGGAACTCAAATACGCGATCTTTGGCCAAGTGATATAGGTGTAGCAACCCTTGTGACGCCGGTCAGTATTCTTCGAGAGCAGGCCGCGCTTCTAGGTGAGAAGACCGGAAATCTTGTACAAGCAGAAGTTAAAACCAGTTCAAATGGGCAGATAGTGACGCATTCGTTTAATTTAGTTGCGCCAGCAATGGGTAACTACCGTTATCGCTTACTATCTGCTACCCATAATGTGGAAGTTTACCCATTGACACTCAATTTCGACCCTACCAACTCAGGGATGACCGTTAAAACTGAACAAGAATTTATTGAAAAACTTAGTAACTTCCTTTCCTCTGAAAAAGCTGTGAACATCGTTAAGTCATTAATTGCTCAAAGCCAGCAATAGTTTTATGCAAAGACAGTTCATTGCCACACTTTTTCAGGCAGGAAAATGAAGTTTGATTTTCCACTCTGCTGAAAATTAGCGACTAGCAGGAACTTCCAGCTTCTTGCGAGCGACACCAGCATCATTGCTTTTTGGATAACGCCTTATCAGTTCCCTATACGCTTCGCCGTCGTACACAATGCGATCAGCCGATGCGTCAAACTCAAACAGCACGCCGATGCGGTTATACCGATCCAGACCAACGAAATTCAAAAAGTAATCGCGTTTACTCAATCCAACGCTCGGTTCTTCGTTGCCGATGCGGCGTTTGGCGTCGCGCGTCAATCGGTCAGCGACGCGTTCAGCGGTTTCGCCGAGTTTGAGCAAACATCGTGGAGCCGCCACTGTCGCGCGAAATTCGTTGGCGCATAACCGAGCCAGTCGCGCTTTGACAAAATCGTCGTCGGAATCTTCGATCAAGTTCAACAATCGTTCAGCCTCTGCGGCGTTGCCAGCTTTGACGACGGCTTCGGCCAACACCCAACCGCGCGTGTTGCGCGTCACTGAAACGCGCAAAAAAGATTCGCCGTCTTTGGATTTCCTTGCACTCAGAATTCCTACGACGCGACCTCGCCGCAATCTTTGTACAAGCGAGGCTTTGATGTCGGGCTGTGCGCGCAAAGCCGACAATCGCTCATCAACAACGATGGCTCGTTGACCGGGCGTAATGGTTTTGCGACGAGTTTGCGCTTCGGCAGTGAGTGAAATGGCGATGACAAACACGATTCCCCAAAAGGCTGTGCGAGCAGACATAGGCTGATCTCCTTCAGGGGTGGCCGAATTGTGATTGGTAAAACGCTCGACTGGCTGTCGAGCGGTGGTTTTCTTGAAATTTGCGATTCACAGTTCGCGGTTGAGAAGGTGCTGTGAACCGCGAACTATGAACCAGAATTATTCCAATGCGGAATCATCCATCTCGAAGTTGGCGTAAACGCTTTGCACGTCGTCGTGGTCGTCCAGCGCTTCGTACAGCTTCAACATTTTCGCCGCGTCCGCGCCTTCCAGCTTGATAGTGTTTTGCGGAATCATCGCCAACTCCGCCGACATCGGTTCGATGCCTTTGGCCTTGATCGCTTCCAGCACGGCGTGGAAATCTTCCGGCGCGGTGAAAATCTGGTGGGTGTCCGCATCGCTCGTCACGTCATCGGCTCCGGCTTCTAGCGCGATTTCCATCATTTCGTCTTCGCTTTTCAACGCCGCGTCAATCACTATCTGGCCTTTGCGATTGAACATCCACGAAACGGAATTCGATTCGCCCAGGTTGCCGCCGTTTTTTGAAAACACGTGGCGGATTTCAGCCACCGTGCGATTGCGATTGTCGGTCGTCGTGTTGACCAGCACAGCCACGCCGCCGGGTCCGTAACCTTCGTAAGTGATTTCGTCGTAATTGACGCCTTCCAATTCGCCGGTGCCGCGTTTGATCGCCTTGTCAATCGTGTCGTTAGGCATGTTGGCGGCCTTGGCGTCGCTGACGGCTTTTCGCAATCGCGCGTTGATGCTGATGTCACCGCTGCCGCCGGAACGCGCGGCGATGGTCAATTCCTTGATGAGTTTGGTGAACAACTTGCCGCGCTTGGCATCCAGCGCGCCTTTTTTATGCTTGATCGTATGCCACTTCGAATGTCCCGACATTGGACAATCACCTCGATTAGTATGGAAAAAGTTAGGAAAGCAGGCTGGGAATATACCACGCGATTTCCTCTGGCGTAAAACCGCCGCAGGCTTGACGAAGTCTGTTGTTCGGCGTCAGGATTCCGCGTGGATGGCTGCTACACCTTATGAAAAAACGATGGAACGCGCGTTGAAACTGCTGTCGTTCAAACCTCGCAGCATCGCCGAATTGCGCGAACGGTTGCTGGAAAAAGAATGGGCGGATGCCGCCGTCGTGGAGCAGGTCATCACTAGGCTGATCGAGCTTCGGTATTTGGACGATGAACAGTTTGCGGCCAGTTACGCCAGTTCGCGGTTGACGGTCAGGCCGCTCGGGCGAACACGGTTGCGCCGCGATTTGCAGCGCAAAAAATTGCCCAATGAAGTCACCGAACAAACGCTGGATCAGATTTATGACGGCGATGCGGAAACGGAATTGATTGATCGCGCCATCGCCAAACGATTGCGGTTGAAAGGCACGCCGAACACGCCCGAAGCGACCAAAAAGCTGTTCGATTATTTGATGCGGCGTGGATTCAATTACGATCTGGTGCGGCGAAAAATCCGCGAAGCCGCCAAAGCAGTTGATTCGTCCGAAGAAGAGGGATTCGGCGAAGCCTGAGCAATTTGCAAGTCACCTCTTCAGGCTTCGTTCAAACCACGCTGTTCGTTTTATTCGACACCATTGAAAGAGGGGGGAAATTGAGATGAAAAAATTTACGTTCGCTTTGCTGCTGACCTTCGCGTTGACGGCTTCGTTGTGGCCGGCATCGGCTCAACAACAATCCGCCACGCCTGCTCAAAAATCGTCACAACAACTTTCGCCGGAAGAACTCATCAAACGATTCACCGCCAAAGAAAGCGAGTTGAGTGAAATCTGGAAAGAGTACCAATACATTCAGGAATCGAAGATTCAAACAATCGGCCAGGCCAACACCGTCACGGGCGAGTTTTACCAGGTTTCGGAATACGTGTTTAACGACGCCGGAAAACGGTTGCAGCGCATCATCAAAGCACCGCCGTCCATCCTGGAACAACAAGGCGTCATGACCCAGGAAGACAAAAACGCGCTGACCAATTTGCAACCGTTTGCGCTGACGACGCGGGATTTACCGCTTTACAACGTCACGTATGTCGGCAAGGAAAAGATTGACGATCTGAACACCTACGTGTTCGACGTGACGCCGAAAGTCATGACGAACGAACGCGAATTGAAAAAGCTGAAGGATCAAAAAATCGAAGGCAAATACTTTCAAGGTCGCATCTGGGTGGATGACGAAGACCTGCAAGTCGTCAAAAGCGCAGGCAAGGTGGTTCCCGAATTCAAACAACGATTTCCGAGGTTTGAAACCTATCGCGAAAACATTGATGGCCGATACTGGTTTCCGACCTACACCTACGGCGACGACAAGCTGTATTTCGACAAAGGCGGCATGCTGCACGTGCGCATGGTCATCAAATACAAAAACTATCGCCGGTTCCAATCCGACATCAAATTCATTGACGGCACGGAAGTCGTGGACGATCCCAAAACCGACGACGTGAAACCCGGCGAAGCCAAAAAAGAAGAGCCGAAGAAAGAAGACCCGAAAGCTAAACCGACGCCGACTCCGCGTCCGCGTCCTTAATGCGACGGCGTTCCCAAATAAAAATCAGCAACAATCCCAGAGCGGTCATCACACTGATGACCGCTCCTTTTGTCAGCGAATCCGGCCAATACCGCAATTCGACAATGTGTTTGCCCGCCTGAACCTGCACGCCGCGCAAGTTGTAATTGACCCTCAGTAATTCAGCTTCGACGCCGTCAACCGTCCCAGTCCAGCCCGGATAAGACATTTCGCTGAACACCAGCATGGCCGCTTTGTCGGCATTCGTTTCCACGACCATTTCGGTCGGCGAACGGCGAAGAATCGAAGTCGCGTTTGTAGTTCCGCCTTCAGGCGGCAGCGCGACTTTAGCCGCCGTGTCAGGATCAACCAACGCCACACGGCGCGGGTCGAATTCCGTATCAAGAATCTGTCCGCGAATCAGTTTCAACTGGTCGCCTTCCCAAGCCGTTTTGGTTTTGTCCGCCAACCAGACACGCGGCAACGCGCGCAGGTTTTCAAAAATGCGGTAATCGGCGTAAGGCTTTTTGGCGTCGCGCGGAATGACAACTTCGCGCCAGCGCGTTGGATCGTTCAAGTGGTCGGTGACCAAACCGGGCGGCACAAACACGTATCGCACATTCAAGACATCCAGCGTGCGGTCTTGCGGTTCCAGCATGGTCAGATTGAACGCGCGTCCGGCTTCGTCCAAACCGCTGAAGATTTTTTGCCGCTCGGTCAGCACGGGATCGTAACCGGCCATCATTTCGTGGCCATAGAACCAATATGGACTGAATTCGCCGGTCACGGCGTTCAGCATGATGTGATAACGAATCGGTTGCAGCGGATTTTGCGCGGCGGCGAGTTCAGGGGGCATCGCTCGGCCAATCAGAGTTTCCAGCTTCGCCGGATTGTTGATCGGAGCAAAGGCTGCGTAGAGGTTGAAATCGGCCAACAACAAAACACACGCCGCGATCGGCAACCAGCGCGTTCGGCAAAAGACGATCAACACCAAGCCGGAACCCAACGCTGCAATCATCGGCAACAGAAACTCCCACTTTGCCAACTGCAAAAAACTGACAGGCAAATGCTGCAAATCCGGCAATGAACGCAGCAGATTTTCAAACGCGGCTGTTTTCCAAACTGCGATTGCGCCGACGCCACAAACCAGCGAGGCAATCGTCGCAATTGAAACAAGCAGACAACGACGTAGGAAACCAGCATCTTGTTCTGCGCGAATCAGCCGATCAACGGCATATCCGGCCAGCACGGCGACGGCAAAAACCACGACCATCCAGTAACGATTTGGGCTGCGGAAATGGCTGACCAGCGGAACGTGATAAAGCAGTTTGGCCACAAAGCCGGAGTATTTGCCCATCGCCAGCACAGTTCCGACAACGGCGACGATGCTCCAAAACCTGCCAACGCTATACCGAAATTTCCAAGCCGCAATCGTTCCCGCAACCGCCAAAGAAAGCGCCGTCGCGCTCAGGTAAATCTGCGCTTCGTTGTGATGCCAATAAGTTCCCCAATACGGCAGCGAATAAATCGTTTTGCCTGATCCGTGAAAAAACGGAAACACCGTCACCAGCAACGAAGCCGGATGCAGCGAATGCAAGGTGAACAATTCAAACGGCCATTCCTGACGAACGGATTTCGTGGCGAATTCGACGGCAGGCAGAAGCTGGATTGCCGAGAGGGCAATGGCGGCAACAAACATCAGCGAGAACTTCAGCAGGAAACCGAGCGAGCTTTTCCAATCTGAAATTTGAAATTTGAAAAGCGCGTAGGCGCAGGCCAGCAGCGAGGAATACATCAGCGGTTGCGGATGCGCGGCGAAGATTTGCCACGCGATGACCAGTGCGCCGAACACCATATCGCGCCAACGTGAACGTTGGCTCAGGCGTTCGGTAAAACAAAGCACCAGCGGCATCAAAGCAACAATGCGAACAAAGCCGGGATACAAGGTTCGGCCAACCAGAAATCCGCTGAGACCGAAAATGACGGCGGCGATCACGCTGGCTCGGCGCGTAAAGCCAATGCAACGCGCGTAACTGAACATCGCCAGCAATGCCACGGCAAAGCTCAGTTCCAGCGAAAGCGTCAAACTGCGCGACGTTGCGCCCAACCAGTGAATCCAGTTCAACGGATCGAGCACGCCGGATTGCCATTCGGCGAAAAACGGAATGCCGCCATATTGATAAGGGTTCCAGAGCGGAAACGAACCAGAAGCGATTTGTTCAGCCGCGAATTGATAGGCGGGAAAAAACCAGAAGACGGCGTCCTGATCGCCGAGCGTCGTCCAACCCAATGTTTCGCGCCAGAAAAACATCAGTGGCAAAACGATCAACAACCCACGCGCCAGCCAGTCTTTCGCGCGCGGCGAAAGAGATTGTCCGAAGCCAGGTTTTCGATTGGAAAAATCGGCGCTCACTTCAGGGTATCAATTTTGATCGAACCGCCGGTTGTGCCGAATGACCGCCACGGCAAACGATTTTCCGGGCGTCCTAAATCCATGATGCGCAATTTCAATGGCCCCTGCGACCGATAGGCTTGTTGAAACCGCCCTTCATCCAATCCTGGATCGGCAATCGGGTAAACGGACAGATAAGCCATGTAACGCACGTTGAGCCGTTTCCAGTTTTCCCAATTGCCTTCAGGGTTGCCGCCCGCGACGCTTTTGCGCCCGGTGTAGAGGTAAATCAGCGCCGGATTCATCGAACAGAACACGGCGTCCTGTGGCGACTTGTCACGAATCCAGTCCAGCGCTTCCTTGTTTTCATTGAAAAGCGCTCGCCAGGGCAGATACTCCGCGCGGGACAGATCGGAACGTTTGACCAGATACGCGCTATGGTCGAACAGAAACAATGCCAGAAACAAACCAACAAAAATCGCCATCGCCCGCCAGGGTTCAGGCGAAGCCTTGGCTTCCAGTTTGACGCGCGTGAATTCGCGCACGCCGCGCAACGCTTCCAACAGATACGCGAACAGAAACGGCGTCAGCGGCAACAAAAACCGAAAGGTTTCCCAAGGCCAGAGACAGGTAATTCCCAGTGAAAACACAACTGTGATTTCCGCCATACCCAATCTTCGTCTGACCGCCAAGGCAAAGCCGAACAACAACACCAGGCTGAGCACATACGAAAGCCCATGCGAAGCCAGCCCGGATTCCAGCGTTTCTTCGCCGCTGAGTTTAGGCGAACGATGCAACGTGGGAGTAAAAATCATGGCTGTGTTGTTGCTGATGATTTTCATGGCGTTCGACCACATTCGTTCCGGCAATCTGTCCAAACCGACCTTTGCCGAAAGCGCGTCGCCCGCGCGCGTTTGCCAGAATTGCTGAGAATAATCCTGAACGATCATGCCGCCTTGTTCGCGGCGCTGTTCTTCAGTCGGTTGATATGTGCGCGAATACAACATCCACGGAGTCGCAAAAATCGCCACGGCAGCGACAAACACCGCTGCGGAACGCCAACGTCGTTCTTTCAACAAAAACACCAACCCGGCGACGATGACCGCCAAGCCTATTGAGCGCGTCAGGAATGCAATCGCCGCCAACGCTCCACCCAACGCGGCATTGCGCAGTTCCGCCTTGCCGGTTTCGGCGCGCGCCGCCGATTCAATCACCACCACCGCCAGCAACTGGAACATCGTGAACACGCATTCGGACATGGTCGAAGACGTGGCCAGAAACACCAGCGACGGCGTCAATGTCACGGTCAATGCTGAAAGTAAGGAAAGCAGATGCGGCCATTCGCGGTCGCGTTTGAAATGTTTGTAACTGGCCCAGCCGACCACCAGCATCGCCACGACCGACACCGATTTCAGCAACAGAACGTTGTTCGGAAAACTCGGCCACAGCCGGTACGCCAACGAAAGCAGAAAAGGATAGGCGGGCGGATAAACCGGCAAGATTCCCGGCGAAGGCGAATTGATGAGTTGGTAGCCCTGCCCTGTCGCCAGCGATTGCGCCAGCAACGCATACCATGCGTCGTCCACAAACAATCCCACGATTGAATCGAGCCGCCACAGATACACCACCAGAAACACGATCACGGCAACCGCAACGCTGACGCTGACAAATTTCCGATTCGACAATTTCGGGACAGATTCGTTTTCAACCAACGGATCAGCCAGTTTTGTTTTTGTGGATTGATCTTTCGTTCGCATGGTTTTTCTTTCGATGAGGATTGGATTCGCTTCCCTGCTACGGCGCTTACCAATTTGGGCGTGTTTCTGCCGGCCCCAGATCAACGACGCGGAAATTGACTCTGCCGCGCGCGCGATACACCACCTTGAACTTCTGCTCCGCCGGATCGGGCGGTTCGGCATAAACCGAAGCATTCACCAGATACCGCACTCCCAGCCGTTTCCAGTTTTCCCAATTTTTGGGCGGATCATCCGAAGCTATGGTTTTGCGGTCGGTCAGCATATAAACCAATGGCGGATTGAGCGAAGCGACAGCGTCGGTCGGCGGCACATTGTCCTTGACCCATTTCAACATGGCTTCCGCTTCGTCATAAGTTTGCAGCCATTGTGGGCGATCCAGCATGTCGTTCATTTTCAGAATGTAGCTGACGTTGCCATACAGATTCACGACAAAAATCAGCGCGCCCACCGCCAAAGCGATTTTCCATTGCGTAACGGCGCTCGACGATTTTTGAACGAGCTGAACCAGAGCGCGAACGCCCATCAGGAAGTAAAAGATGACAAACGGAATCAGCGGCAAAACGAAACGGAAAGTTTCCCACGGCCACAAAAACGTCACAGCCAGCGAAAGCGGTACGGCAAATTCCGCCATCGTCATTCGTTCGCGCGCCACGGCAATCAATCCAATGACGGCGAACAAGCTCAACACAAACGACAGGTTCCAGTTTTCACCTCTGCCGCCTTGTTTGACGCTCATTCTTTGCGCTTCCTGATACGGATCGCGCAAAGCTTCAAAGACGGGCGTGACGATGATGCGGCCAATGTCTCTGCCTGTGACTTCGATGAAGTTGTTGAAGACGCGCTCCGGCAATTCGGCGGCGGTGATGGTTCCCGAAAATCCAAAGCCCGCGCGTTTCTGCCAGAACTGTTGCGTGTAAGGCAAGACGATGTGTCCGCCTTGTTCGGTTTGTTGCGCGGGTGTCGGCGCGTGCAAGCGCGTATACACGACCCAGGGACTGCACAACGCGGCGACAATCACCGCAAACAGGATTGCAGGTTTCAGCAAGCGAGCTTTAAGCAAATACAAAAATCCGGCAGCGATGACGCTGATGGCGATTGAACGAGTCAGAAACGCCATGGACGCCAGCGCTCCACCAACGGCAGCCAGTTTCAATTGCGCCGCAGTGGTTTCCGCGCGGCGACATTTTTCCATCACCACCACCGTCGCCAGAAAAATCAGCGCAAAAACGCATTCCGACATGACGGTCGAAGTCGCCATAAACACCAGCGGCGGGCTGAGCACGGCAGCCAGGCAAATGGTCAGCGCAAGCATCGGCGGCAGATTGCGCTCTTTCACAAAATATCGGTACGCGATGATTCCCAGCGCCATCATCGCCGCCACCGAAACCGATTTCAGCAACCACACATTGTCGGGAAAGTTCGGCGAGAGGCGGTAAACCAGCGACAACAGAAACGGAAACGCAGGCGGATACAACGGTAAAATCCCAGAACTCGGCGAATTGATGAGCGAATACCCCTGCCCGGTCGCCAGAGATTTGGCCAGCAACACATACCAGCCGTCATCCACAAACAGACCGACGACTCTGTCCATTCGCAAAAGATAAATCAACAAACATCCAACCAGGCTGATTGCGCCGATCAGTTTCAACCGCCCGGATTGCAGCAGGTTGTCGCCAGAACCGTTTTCGGTCGGCGATTCGGTCGAGGAAATTTCGTTGGCAGGCTCAGACATAACAACTCGATTCTGTTGCGGTCAAAACTGTAAACAATGACCTCAAGAAAAAACGAAGCAAGGTAGCTTCCGCGCACGTTGTTTTGGCAAGGGACAAAGCGTGTCGGCGACGATTTCGCCGTCAACGATTGTTCTGTAGCTGAGAGGAAGTTTCCAGGTAAGGAACGGCAAAAACCGGGGCACGATTGCTCCCGGTTTTTGCTTTCGATCTGGTCACTGTTGGCTGGTTTATTCGGCGCCGCCAGCAGCGGCTTTTGCAGCTTTGGCGGCTTTGCCAGCGGCCTTGTTGGCAGCCGTCACGCGAGTATCGCGTTCGCGGATACGAGCCGCTTTGCCGCGCAGCGCGCGCAGGTAATAGAGTTTGGCGCGGCGGACGCGACCGCGTTTGACGACTTCAATGTGGCTGATGATCGTCGCGTTCAACGGGAATATGCGCTCGACGCCGATGCCCATGGAGGTCTTGCGAACCGTGATTGTTTCGCGGACGCCGCTGCCGCCGCGAGCGATGACGACGCCTTCAAAGGCCTGCAAACGTTCCTTGTTTTCGCCTTCCTTGATCCGCACGTGAACGCGGATCGTGTCTCCGGGAATGAACTCAGGAATATCAGTTCTCAAATATGCACTTTCAACATTACTCAAAGCATTCATTGCTATCACCTCTCAAACTCAGGATTTCAAAAACTAAAATTACAAATTTTCTTTGCCGATTTCGACCAGCCAGCGCCGTTCGTCTTCGGTCAACGCGGCTTTTTCCAACAACTCCGGTCTTCGTTGCAGAGTTTTCAGCAAAGCTGCCCGGCGTCGCCATTTCGCCACTTCGGCGTGATGGCCGCCAATCAAGACTTCGGGAACCTGCCAACCGCGAAATTCCGCCGGACGAGTGTAATGCGGATAATCCAACAAGCCGCCGGTTTCGGCGCTGAACGAATCGTGAACCGCAGACGTTTCGCTGCCAAGCACGTTCGGCAACAATCGCGTCACCGCATCCACCACCACCATCGCCGGAATTTCGCCGCCGGTCAGCACGTAATCGCCAATGGAAATTTCGTCCGTCACCAGATGTTCAATCACCCGTTCGTCAACGCCTTCGTAACGACCGCACAGCAAAATCATCCGCGAACATTCCCTGGCCAATCGTTCGGCTTCGGCCTGACAGAACACGCGACCTTGAGGAGTCATCAGCACAATTGCTGTTCGCTTTTGCTCGTCGCCGGGTTCGGCGTCGGGCTGCTCTTCGACCAGCAAGGTTTCAATGGCGCGGAAAATCGGTTCCGGTTTCAGCACCATTCCATCGCCTCCGCCAAACGGACGGTCGTCTACGACGTGGTGTTTATCGTCTGTAAAAGAGCGAAGATCGTGAATGTAAATCTCGATCTGGTTCTGCTGACGCGCCCGGCGAATGATGCCGTGTTCAAACGGTCCGGCAAAAAATTCCGGGAAGATGGTCAGCAGATCGAAACGCATAAGCTGGTGGTTGGTTGATGGTAGTCGGTGGCCGGTTGGAATTGCATCACCAACCACTAACCACCAGCCACTAACCACCGAATCTACAAATCTAAAAGACCTTCCGGCGGATCAACAACGATTCGTTTTTGCTCGACATTCACGTCGGTGCAGATGCTGGATGCGAGCGGAATCAGATGCTCACGATCACCTTCATTCACCACCAGCAATGGAGCTGCGCCGAATCGCTGCACGCCTGTGACTTTGCCAATCAACTGCCCATCGGCAGCAACGACTTCACAATCTACCAGGTCGAAATCGTAAAAACTGTCTTTCGGCAGTTTGACCAGTTGATCGGCGGTTATCAGCACGCGAGCGCCTCGTAACATTTCCGCCGAGTTCATGTCGTCAATGCCGGAAAATTTCAAAACCACGCGGCCTTTGTGCAAACGGGACTGTTGTAGTTGCAACTTCACCAGTTCACCGTTGGCTTTTCTGACCGTCACCGCGCCAAGTTTGGAAAACCGTTCGGGAAAATCGGTGAGCAAATCTGCGATGACTTCGCCGCGTATGCCTTGGGGGCGAGCGATATGCGCCACGCTGATCAAATCGTCATCCATCGTTACCACAGGTGTCAGCAGACTTTCGGGCTTATTCCAGAATTTCCAACACAAAGCGTTTTTTCAACTTCGTGCCTGAAGCGTTCAAGACCGCGCGAATCGCGCGCGCTGTGCGTCCCTGTTTGCCGATGACTTTGCCCAAATCGCCGTCACCGACGCGCAATTCCAGCACGGTCGCCTGATGCCCCTCGATTTCCTTGACTTTGACTTCGTCGGGGCGATCCACCAATGCTTGGGCGATCAACTCAACCAATTCCTTCATTACGATTTCTCCGAATCAACCTGTGCCGAACGCGAACCTGCAACTTTCATCAAACACAAAACCTTCAAACAGGATTGACACGATTTTTCTCAGGATGAACAGGATTCAAACTCAACCGAAATCCTGCCGTGATTGATAATCCCGAAAATCCTGCCAGAAATCTTGTGCATCCTGTCAAAAAACAGTCTCAATGTCGTTTGCTTTGATTTAGTTACCGGCTTCGCTGATAGCGGGTTGTTGCTGTTCACTTTTGCGAATCAAGTTGCGAACCGTGTCCGTCGGCTGCGCCCCGCATTTCAGCCAGTAGCTGATGCGTTCGTGATCCAGTTTCAATTCCACTGGCTCGCGGCAGGGATTGTAATAACCGACGATTTCAACAAATCTGCCGTCGCGCTTGCTGCGTTTTTCGGCCACTATGACACGATAAAACGGCTTCTTTTTCGCGCCTTGCCTGGTCAGTCTGATTGCTAACAAAGCGATTACCTCCAAAACATAGTTAAAAAGCTTGTGGATTATAGATGACGGGTTTCCGGTTGTCAGTCGCCGCAACGACCATTTCGAAATTACCGGTTATCGCCTCTTCTTCTTTCGTTTGTCTTTCTTCTTGCGCGAACCGACGCCTGTCAGTTTACGCACAACCTTTCCGCGCAACCCGCCCATCATTCCTTCGCCGCCCATCAACTGTTGCATCATCCGTTTCATTTCGACGTATTGCTTGAGCAGGTTATCCACGTCTTTGACCTTGGTGCCGCTGCCCATTGCGATTCGGCGTCGGCGCGAAGGGCCAAGAATCAAATGATCTTCGCGCTCTTTCGTCGTCATCGAATTGATGATCGCTTCGGTGCGCTTCATTTCGGATTCCATTTGCGCCGTCATTTCCGGCGTCATTTTCGGCATTCCGGCAAACATATCGCCGGGCAACATGCCCAGCAGGCTTTCCAGCGAACCGAGTTTTTTCATCTGCGAAAGCTGGTCGCGGAAATCTTCCAATGTAAAAGCGTTCCGCTCCATCTTTTCCTGAAGCGCCAGCGCTTTTTCTTCGTCAACTTCCTGCTGGACTTTTTCAATCAGCGAAAGAACGTCGCCCATTCCCAGAATGCGCGACACGATGCGGTCAGGATAAAACGGTTCCAGCGCGTCGTATTTTTCGCCGACGCCGACGAATTTGATCGGTTGACCGATGACTTCGTTGATCGAAAGCGCCGCGCCTCCGCGAGCATCGCCATCCATCTTGGTCAGGATGACGCCGGTGATGCCAATCCGGTCGTGAAATTCTTTAGCGCTTTTGACCGCGTCCTGCCCGGTCATGGCATCGGCGACAAACAGCGTTTCGACCGGCTGCATTTCCGCCTTGATGCGTTGCAATTCCGCCATCAGCTCGTCGTCAATGTGCAGACGACCAGCCGTGTCAATCATCAACGTGTCGAAGCCTACCTGTTCGCAATGCAACCGCGCGGCCTTGACCAGTTCGAGCGGATCGTTCAGCCCTTCGCCTTCAAAAACCGGTATGTTGATGGCGTTGCCGATAACCGACAATTGATTGCGCGCCGCCGGGCGATAAACGTCCACCGAAACCAACAGCGGATTACGGTTTTGATTCTTGGACAGCCATTTCGACAGCTTGCCGGTCGAAGTCGTTTTTCCCGATCCCTGCAATCCGACGATCATCACCGAATTCGGTCGCCGCGATGTAAACAGCAACCGGCTAGACGTTCCGCCAAGCATGGCAATCATTTCGTCATTGACGATCTTGATGACTTGCTGTCCGGGCGAAAGCTGCTGCATGACTTCCTGTCCGACAGCTTTGCTTTTGACTCGCTCGACAAAATCTTTGACGACTTTGAAATTGACGTCGGCTTCCAAAAGAGCGATGCGAATTTCGCGCATTGCCAAATCCAGATGTTCGGGCGTCAAACGACTTTCGCCGCGCAGGTCTTTCAAAACCTTTTTCAGTTTGTCTGATAGTGAATCGAACATAAGATTTGAACCGATTTTTGCTGCTTGCAGGCAATCTTCCGGTAAACGCAAAACGCAGAGGGTACAGACCGACCGAAAATGTGTCAAGGCAAGCCCCTCGCAGTCCGAAAACTATTTTTGGCCTGTTGACTTTGTTGGCCACGAAGATAAATTGCCGCCATGTCATTCGCCAGACTGATTGGAAACGAACGCAACAAACAAATCCTGCAACGATTGCTCGGCAACGGGCGCGTGACGGCAACGCTGATCTTCGCCGGACCGGATGGCGTAGGCAAGCGGCAATTCGCGCTGACCTTTGCCAAAGCCGCCAATTGCCAGAAAGCTCCCGACAATTCTTTTGCTACGGACAGTTGCGACGAATGCCAGACTTGTCGTCGCATTGACGAAGGAACTTACGGCGATGTGACGACCATTCAACCCGACGGTCAGTTCATCAAAATCGCTCAAACGCGCGCCTTGGCCGAAGAGGTTTATTACCGTCCGCGCGAAGGACGCCAACGATTTTTCCTGATTGACGAAGCTGACCGCTTGCGTGAAGAAGCCGCCAATTCGCTGCTGAAAACCCTGGAAGAGCCTCCGCCGACTTCGACCTTGATCTTGCTGACTTCGCGTCCGAATTCGTTGCTGCAAACCATTCGTTCGCGTTCGCAACGATTGAACTTCGCGCCGCTGACCATTGCCGAAATGGAAACATTCCTGACCCAGCATTATCCGCGCCCCGCTGCCGACACGGAGTTGCTGGCGCGCGTCACCGGAGGACGCATCGGCCAGGCAACGGCGTTTGATCTGTCTGTGTATCGGCAGGAACGCCGCACATTGATCGAATTGCTGGAACTGATGGCCGCAGGACAAAACCGCGTTCGGTTGTTGAAAGCGGCGGAATACATTGGCAAAAAAGAACGCGAAGAGTTTGAAAAAGAACTCGACCTGATGACTTCGCTGCTGCGCGATGTGTTCTTGCTGGCTGGCGGCGGTTCGCAAACCGAAATCGTCAATGTGGACGTGGCCGACAAACTGCGACAACTGGCCGAGAAAATCGGCTTGGCCAAATCAATAAGTTGGAGCGAAAAACTCCGCGAAGTTCGTCGTGGTTTGCGCGTCAACATCAACCGCCAGATCGCAATGGAAGCTGCTCTGCTGGGACTGGCCGAAGAACGAGTTTAACGCTTGATTGCCGGTCGTTTGCCCGTCTCTGTCGTTTGACTTTGCCGGTCAAACGAAGCTTAATAACCGCCTGTTTCCTCCCTAATTTCCCGAGTTTTCGCGGTCAACAGGAATCTTATGAACTACAATTTTGAACTCATTAAACGTTACGGCAAGGTGCTGACGGGAGGCGTGACTTCGCCTGTCATTCTGAACATTTTGATCACCTCAGTGTGCGACATGCGCTGCGTGCATTGTTTCTTCACCGAAGAACTGGACGACAAACCGCGCAAAAAACTGCAAATGACGACGGAGAATCTGGTTCGCATCAGCGAAACCCTCGGCGGCCAATTGCCGATTCTGATTATCGCCGGCGGCGAACCGTTCACACGCAAAGACCTGCCCGAAGTCGTTCGCGCCTTTTACGAAAACAACAAACTTGAATCGGTATACCTGATGTCGAACGGCGGCATTCAGCAACGCATCATGCCCGATGTGCAGCGCATTTTGGACGAATGCCCGAATCTGAACGTGACTGTGGCGTTGGGCATTGACGGGCTGAAAGAAGATCACGAAAAGATTCGCGGCAAAGCCGGAAGTTGGGACAAAGCCATTGGAACGGCTCGACAACTGCAAGACATTCAAAAACAGATTCCGCGTCTGGACGTGCAAACCTGCACCTGTTTTATGAACTCGAATCAGGATCGCATTTTCGATTGGTACGACTTTCTGCGCTACGAATTGAAACCCGACAAGATCAACGTCAATTACATTCGCCCGCCTTCTGCGAAAGCCGAAGAGTTGAACATTGACTTGAGCCGGTATCGCAAACTTTCGCAGATGATTGATTCCGATTCGCAGCGCGGCGTCATCAAGAATCATTACAAGGGCAAAGGCGGGTATTTCAAAGCGGCGGTAGACATTTACATGCACGAATTGATCGCCCGCACCGAAGAACAGCAGAAAGCTCAGCTTCGTTGTTTTGCCGGGACCACGGGCGGCGTGATTTACGACGAAGGCACTGTTTCAAGCTGCGAAAACCTCGATCCGATTGGCAACTTGCGCGATTACAACTGGGATTTCAACGCCCTGTGGCATTCGCCAGAAATGAAAGTGCGCCGCGAGCATGTCAAAAACGGTTGTTACTGCACGCACGAATCGAACTGTTATTACCCGTCGCTGGCGTTCAATCCCAAGCATCTGATCCAGATCAAAAAGCTGGAACGGCAGTTGAAAAAATCGCACATATCCGATGGCGCGGGAGTTCTCGAACCTCGCACGGCTTGAAAACCATGACAGTCTTAATTTTGTCTTCAAGGCATTGAGTTTGAATGGGACGAAGACAAAGCCGCCGCCAATCTCGAAAAACATGGGGTTACCTTTGAAGAAGCGGCAGAGGCTTTCTTTGACCCATTCCATCAAACGGGCGATGCGACAGTTGACGAAGAACCACGTGAGTTCATCATCGGATACACATTTGATTGGCATTTGTTGTTGGTGATAAGTGTGGAACGCGGCATTCGCACAAGAATAATTTTGGCGAGACCGGTTACACGACAAGAAAGGAAACTCTATGAACAAGCCTGATGAATCTGTCATAACGCAAGAAGGCTTTGAACTTAAGTTGCGACCGCGCCCTGCCACTATGGTTACAGTTCAAATACCTGATGATGTTATAGCTTCGATGAAGAAGGTCGCTGCTGGCCGCGATATGTCAATTGAAGCGTTGATGAAGATGTATGTTGGGCAAGGACTGCGTCAGGACTTGGCAAAAATCTTTGCCGATCATGTTCTTGAAACCACCGAACAAGTGCTCACGCGCCACATTCAATCAGAAGAAGAAGTATCCAGAATCATCCGGGAAATCCGGTTTCAAACAGCCGCCTGATCTTTCTCTATCGAAATGCTCGAAGAATCTTCAAAAAAATTCCTGATCATCACATCTGAAACCGGCGGCGGCCACACCAGTGCCGCTGCTGCCATTGCCGACGGGCTGAAACGCTTCGGCGCCGCAGATTGTCTGGTCAACATCGCTCGTGCGATTGAAGAATCGCATTACCTGGCTCAGAAAGGCGCTGATTTTTATAACTATCTGCTGCGGCATCACCAGCATTTGATGAAGTATTACTACTGGGCGATTGAGCGATTTCGCCCCAACGAATCGAATCTGTTTTATCGCATAACCTCGCGGTATGTGAAGCAATTGTTTGAAAAGTACTGCCCGCAAATCGTCGTCTCTGTGCATCCGATGGTGCAACATTTCTTTGCCAGAGCTTTGCGTGAACTCGGGCTGCTGGACCGCATTCCGCTGGTGACAGTGGTCACCGATCCTTGTTACGGGTTTTGGCGCGGCTGGGCTTGCGACGAAGTCAGTTTGTATCTGGTGGCGACCGAAGAAGCTCGGCAGCAATTGTTGGATTACGGCGTTGACGAGGAAAAAATCAAAATCTGCGGCATTCCGATTCATCCGAAGTTCCAGTTTCAAAGCGAAGACCAAAAACTGGCGGCGCGCGCCGAACTGGGACTGGAGCCGGAACGCTTCACGATGTTCATCAACGCCGGTTGGGTGGGCGGCGGAAACATACCGCGCATCTTCGAGCAGATGGTCAATCACGGCGAACAATTGAAAACTTCGCAGGCGATTTTCCTGGCTGGTCGCAATGACAAGTTGCTTCAACAAGCGAACGAACTTGCGCGGCGCGCGCCGTTCCCTACAAAAGTCATCGGCTACACCAGCGCGATGGAAAAATTGATGGGCGCTGCGGACGTCATGATTTCCAAGCTCGGCGGTTTGACGACTTTTGAAGCTCTGGCGTCGCGATTGCCGATCATTGCCGACACAATCACACCTCCAATGCCGCAGGAATCGCAAACTGCAACATTGATTTCCCGGTACAAGGCAGGCGTATTGCTGGAACGTGCCACCGATGTTGTGCCCATTATGCGACGCCTGATTCACGAACCGGCGCAACTGGCTTCCATGCAAACTGCGGCTTCGCGTCTGGCAATTCCCGACGCCACCAAACGAATCGTGGATGAATTGATGCGGAAAATCGAAGACCGAGTCTCTGTCACCCGACAAGTCGGCTGAACCGGAATCCGCCGCCATCACACGATGATTCCCTGATCCGAACATTTATCTCAACCAACTTATGGGACTGTTAGAAGGCAAGAAAGCAATCATTACTGGAGGCTCGCGCGGCATCGGTCGCGCGCTCTGCGAAGTCTTTGCCCGCGAAGGCGCGGACATCGCATTCAATTACCATTCGCGCGACGATGCGGCGCAGGAGGTTGTGGAAAAGATTCGGTCGTTTGGCCGCAAAGCTCTGGCCTACAAAGTTTCGATCACTGACCGCCCTGCCATCAACAAGATGGTGCGCGAGATTCATCACGAATTCGGTCGCATTGACATTCTGGTCAACAACGCCGCCATCAACCGAGCCGATAATTTCGCCACGATGACAGAAAAAGCCTGGCATCACGTGATTGACACAAATGTCCACAGCCTGTTCAACGTCACCAAACCGATTTACAAACAGATGATTCGCCAGCGCGCAGGAAACATCCTGAACATCACCAGCATCGGCGCGATTCGATCCATGCCTACCGCAGTGCATTACGCCACATCCAAAGCTGCCGTCATCGGTTTCACCAAATGCCTGGCGCGCGAAGGAGCGCAATTTAACGTCGTCGTCAACGCCATTGCCGCAGGCATTTTTGACACCGAACTGGCGGAAATGCTCCCGGATCGGTTGCTGGAAATGCACAACTTCTGGGTCGCCAAATCGCGTAGCGGCAAACCTGAAGAACTGGCCGAGTTCGCGGCATTCATGGTATCGGAAAAAAACTCTTACATGATTGGCGAAGTCGTCACGGTGGATGGCGGTAGCATTACTTGATGGAAACTTGTTCGCTTTTCCTGCTGGCGAGAGAACTGTTCAATAAAAAGGCCGCTTCAGTGTTGCTACTGAAGCGGCCTTTGATATTTCCCGAAGGAAAAATCGGTTAGAAGCTATAGCGCAGGAGGAACTGCATAAAGCGCGGTTCGCCCTGAATTGCGGTATAGCGGCTGAAATTGACCGGCGGATTCTTCGTGGACGGATCGAGCGGAAGTCCGTATCCGCTACGGCTGCCGTCGAAAGCGCCCATCGGTTGATAATTGAACAGGTTGAACACTTCCCAGCGGAATTGCAGGTTGTGTTTTTCGCTGTACGGCATCTTGAAGGATTTGCCCAAGCCGGAATCAAATCCGAAGAACCCGACATTTCGGAAAATGTTGCGTTCGCCGGTTTCGCCAGGCATGGCGTTGCGGAAGCTTTGGAATGCCTGAGTCGCATTGCATCCAAAGAAAGCGCCGCCGCGCGTCGGACAAGGTTCAACGGCTCTGGTTCGCGTGGTATTACTCTGCACGTTCCAGTTGGTCGCCCAGCGAGCGTCGTCATACGGAGCCGACACCGGCAGCCCGGAGTTGTAGCGAAGAATCCCTGAGTATTGCCAACCGCCGAACAACACGTCTGCGATTTTGTTGTAGCTCAGGAATTTCCGGCCTGTGCCGAACGGAAGCTGCCACACGAAATTCGAGTTGATGATGTGTCGAGCATCGAAATCCGAAATGGCGTAATTGTCGCGTTGGCGAAGCGGATTCAGAATGAACGCAGAACCGCCTGTGACGCCTGCGGTCATCAACCCGGAAGCATCGTCCATGGATTTCGAATAGGTGTAGTTGAAGTCCATGGTCAACGAATTCTTGTACCGCTGGCGAGCGGAGAAGGTGAATCCGTAATAATCGGAGTTGGCAATCGAACTCCACGCGCCCAACGTTCCCCATTGCGGTTGGAAAAACATGTGGCAGGCAGAAGAGTACGGATTTGCCGGGCTGCACGTCGCATTGCCCAATGTGGAAAGTTCGATCAGGACGCTCGTCCAGTCGTTGCCGTAGTTGTAGAAGCTGCTGTTGCCTCCCAACGCAGTCGGAACGGTCAATGCATAAATCGCCTGGGTTTGGTTGAAAGCAGGGTTCAAGCCCAGAATGTCCGCCAAATCCGCCGGGAACAAATTGGCGAAATACGGAATTTGCTGAACTGCCGAAGCAGCCGTGCCGCGAGCACGGAGCGTTTCCAGCATACCGGCAGCGGTGTACCAGTCGGTATTCGACCGCGGATCGGTCAAGTTGTTGGCCGACATAATGTCGCGCGTGGCCAGCAGGTTTCTGGCTTTACGTCCGATGTAGGAAAGCTGGACGATTGTGCCAGTCGAAAGCTCGCGCTCGAAAGTGAAGTTCCAGTTGTAATGCGTCGGAGCGATGATCGAATCGTCCAAACTGCCTTCGATATTGCCGGGGAACAGGCGTCTCACGGGAGTGCGAGGGAAGCTGATGTTGCCCGGAACCACGACGCCCGGCAATCCGCGAACTGCCTGACCGTAACCAGTAAACAAAGGACCAGGGTTGCTGGTCAGGTTAAACGTGTTGGCGGCGGTCACAGAACTGGACGAAAAACCGACCGTGTTGTTCAGGTCAAACCCCACAGCCAATGCCTGTCCGTAATAATCATTGAACATCGCAAACCCGCCACGGAAGACCGATTTGCCCGTGTCACCAAATACCTTGTGCAGGAATCCGGATTTGAAATCCGGCGACCACGACGCCGAAACGCGCGGTTGGAAATTGTTAGTGTCGAACCGGTAAGCGCCGCTCCTACCATTGGCAGGGCCGGACAAATCCAGCGAAATCAGTTCATTGTAAGGTCTGCCTGAATTCATTCCGGCAATTCGGCGTTCGAAGTATTCACCCAAGCTGATGTTCGGCTTCACTTCAAATCCGAATTTTTCATAGACAGGTTTGCTGATGCCGTAGCGCAACCCGTAAGTCACTGTCAAATTCGGGCGAATCTTCCAGGAATCCTGCGCATACAGGTCATATTCTTCCGTGGCGAAGGTGCGCGCGCTGGGCGAACCGGCAGAAGTCAGCGAACCATCTTTGTTGAAAATGAAGTTGGCCGCGAACTGGCTGAAACGTCCCACAACGGCAGTCACGGCGTTTTGCACGTTGGAAATATCCGATCCGGCAATGTTGAATCCGGCAGCCAGAATCGGCGATGTGATCGAAGTTCCGCCGCCCGGATAGAACGACGGGTTGGTGATGGCGTTATCGAACGAGTTAGCGAAAGATTCGCGTTGATTGCGGATGAGACGGATGTTCGTGCCAAATCCGAAGGTGTGCGAACCTTTATTCCACGACACGTCATCGGTGAAGTTATAAACCGGAGTCGTCCGGTTCAAGGTGCGCGAGAACAGGAACGGGCTGAAAATGAAACGGAACGAAATGGCGTTGGCGCCGGAGTCTCCCTGCACGCTGAACGCATCACGCGTCTGCCCGAAACGGAAGTTGTTCACCAAACTGTTGGTGATCGTCCAGGTATGACCGACCATCAAACCGGTCGGATGGCTCCAGGTCGAAGGTTGCGGAGTATCCGGAAAATTCTGGACGTTTCCGAGGTTGTCCCAAATGTAATTACCACGCGCAAAGACCTGATGTTTTTCGTGCAGACTGAAGTCCAGACGCAGGATGTGCGAATTGCGGTCTTCAGTGACAGGTGCGTTGAATCGGTAACCGGCGGTGTTCAGCAATCTGCCGGGCGCGCTGTCGCCCGCGTTGAAATCGTTGGCCGGATATTTGGCAGCAGCGGCTCCCAAAGCGGCAATCGCTGCCGGATTGGTTCCGGCATTCGGGAAGATAGTCGCGATTTGGGCCGCAGTAAGTTGGGAAATCGCGCCCGTGCTCGCATCGCGGTATCGGACAATTCCCTGCCCCAAGGTAGCCAACGGCACGGTACGAGTAACGGGAACGCCGCGTTTTTCCTGCAAGCCTTCGTAACTATAGAAGAAAAACACTTTGTTCGGAACGATCGGGCCACCAATACCGCCACCGTAAAAGTGACGTCTTCTGGCTGGTCTCGGAACTGATTTGCCATCTGCACCGATGGTGCGGTTGTTGAAGAAATCGTTCGCGCCGAAAAAGTCATTTCGGTTGCCGTAAAAGGCCGCGCCATGGAAGTTGTTGGTTCCGGCTTTGGTCACCAACGAAATCTGCGCACCCGCGGAACGTCCCTGATTGGCGTTGGCGTTCGAAGTGGTAACGCGGAATTCTTCAATGGCTTCAGAGTTCAAACGCAGAACCGGAGCGGACAAGGAATTGGACTGGGCTTCGTTGATATCCACACCGTCCAGCGTGATATTCGACTGGTCGCTGCGAGCGCCTGCCACATATCCTTCACGAGTCACACCGGCTTGAAGCGTCAACAGAACTGCCGGGTTGCGGTCAGGCAACGGCAATTGAATGATCTGCTGGTTGGCAATCACGTTGCCAAGCGAAGCATCCTGGGTGTTGACGGTCACCTCGCTGCTGGCGGTGACTGAAACCACTTCGTTGACCGAACCGACTTCAAGCGTCACGTTGACCGTTGACGCAGTATCAACCAGGGTTTTCACCTCGGTCGAAACGGATTTTTTGAAACCTTGCGCTTCGACTTCCAGAACATAAACGCCGGGCGGAATGGCGGTGAAGGTGTACACGCCATTGCCTTCGGTAGTTGTCACACGCGAAAAGTTTTTCGCATCGTTTTTGATCGTCACCGTCGCGCCAGTTACCACCTGGCCCTGCACGTCCGAAACCGTACCTCTGACGGTGGACGTGCCGGTCTGAGCAATGGCGACAGTGACCGATGCGACGAGAAACATCAAACTCGCCAACAGCCAGCCTATACTTCGGAAAGACTTGTGTCTCATTTCAGATCCTCCTGATTGAGTGTTTTGAATGGTGGATGATTCTTAAACGTCACGCCAGATTTAACTTGATTGCCAAATTCAGCTCAGGGTTGAAGAAAACGACCAAGCTCTGAATTTTTAAGAAGGGAAATCCGAACAACTTCGATCAAATCTGGCAATTACTGTTGAGGTACGTAAGAAAACAACGAACAAAAGATAAGTTGGAAGGCTTTCAAAAGGCAAGGGCTATTCCGGTTTCTGAGAGTCATCATAATTGTTCGCCATCAATACTTTTTGCGACGATAACCTTATGAACGCAAAACGTTTTACGACAAATAGAAAAAGCGACAAAAGTGTCTGATGAACATCGCAGGTTTATAGCAGGCTATGAATTTTCGGATGAAATTCATTTTTTTGCATTAAACGTTGGGTTGAGTTTCTGCTTTTTGGAAGACGAGTGGAATTGAAGCTATGGCTGAAAATCAAAACGCCGCGCGACAAACGCTGAAAGACGATTCTTCCAGCCCCCTTTACATTTGTCGCGCGGCGCTTATTTCCCACATCAACCTGCGAGTTGGTTGTCGGGAAAAATTACGGACGCGCTTTCGGAAAATTTCAAAGTCACGCAGACCGTCTGCGGCTCCGAAATACCCCCTTGCTCTCCTTGGCGCGCCGATCTTGTAAAGAACTTGCGGTGGTTGGGGACGAAATCTGTGCCGCTTTCTGTGACGGCGTTTAACAAAATCTCCCTCTGCTTTTCTCCTGCTAACCCCATCCAGCTTTCACGCCTGAAGCTATAACAAGGCTTGTGCCAGAGCGAAAAGCCATCCAGCGAACTCTGGCTAACGCATTGAATAAACAAGACTTGAGCCTTTGACACAACAAGCGTCGTGGGCAATCAGACAAACAGAAAACTGTGTTTGCTCATACCAATCGGTGGGAAGACATAAACGATATGGTGCGGTGAATGGCGAGAAGTAAAAAAAGTCTGGCAGGCAAGGCTCAATCGGAAACTTTGAGCACGATAAACGTCGCCAGAGTTTTGGCGATCAACCGTCCAGAGCCGGTTTTGATGTCGGTTTCGATGACAATGCTGGTGCGGCCACGATGTATGACACGCGAATCGGCCAGGCAATCTTCGTTGTGAAGCGCGGCAATGTAATTGATCTTCATTTCGAGCGTCGCGCAGCGTTCGTTGGCTTCGAGCGTGGAATACGCCGCCCATCCTGAAGCATGATCGGCCAGACTGAAAATCGCTCCACCGTGAACTCTACCAAGCGATTGCAACAGTGTTTCTGAAAACGGCAATCGCAACACAACGCGCCCAGATTCCTGTTCAACCGGTTCAACGCCTAACAATTCGGCAAAAGGCGAACCTACTCCGCGTTTCTCCAGACTTTCATACTTCGACTCGGACAATCGGCTCTCCATCAATCAAAGACTTCCTTCAGTTTGTTGACGCCGCTGATCCATTGGGCGCGCAGTTCCGCCCTTAGCGCAGCCCAGGTGGTTGGGTGTTCGGGTTGCCCTTCGTAATGAAACGGGCAAGGAGCAGGAGCGACTTCGCGCTGAACTTCAGCCAAATCCATGGGATCGAACGGGAAGGCCACACAAGCAGCCGGAAAATGCTTTTCAGAGGTATAAATCAAACAAGCGGTCGTTTCGCCTTCTTCGTAAAAGAAAGGGCAGCGATAGACGATTTTGCAGCATAGCCCGCAACGATTGCAGCCGCCGCGTTGATAGGGTTTCCAGCGATGCAGCACCTTGTCCGGCAAAACGTTGGACAACAGCCAGCGCCGCGTCGCGCCCCATGAGTGTTTGGTGTAAAACAGTCCCGTGATCTTGCGAAACCCGATGTAGGTCTTCTTGCGGAAGATTTGCCCTTCGGTCAATTTCGGCAAATTCATTTCAACCGTGGGCTTTTTCAACGGTTCGATCTGCACCAATCGCACAGGGGTAGAAGTATCTTGCTGCATCAACAATCTCCGAGTTAGTTAAGCCAATAGCATTTTCCAGTCACAGAAATCCCATTGATTTAAGGAAATCCGATTCGTCACAAAGTGTCTTGGTTAGAAGAACATCAGGCGAGAACGCGCGCGATCTTAGCATTCGGAAAATGGACTGACAATCTCCGGCTGCCGCCAAATGGCAGTCAGTTTTCCAGTCGCAGCGACGTTCATAAGTCGTCGAATCCGGCCTTCCGCATCCAATTCGCAAAGCATCACGATGCGTTTTGCGTATTGCGGCGGAGCTTGTGGGTACTCTGCCAGCAGCGCAGGCAACCCATTCAACATTCGCCAACCGAACTGCACTTCAGTCAGCTTGGCCAACCGGGCGATGCGCAAATTGAACAGCGCGACTTTTTCGCGTCCGATGACCGGCAGACGCGCAGTGATGAACTCGCCGCCGCCATCGCTCAATTGGCGAACGTCGCGGGCCAGCAGATTTTCGATTCCGGCGACATCGTTGTTGGTCAGAAAGCCGAGAAACTGTTCCATGGTTTGCCGTGTTCGCTGTTGCAATTCCGGCGTCGGAATCTGGCGCGAACAGTCGTATTCGCTCATTGCCCGCCGCGCGCGATGCAATGTCGTTTTGACGTTCGGTTCGGACATGGCCAATGCGGCAGCGGTTTCAGCGACCGAATAATCGAACACATCGCGCAGCAGCAACACCGCACGCTGGGATGGCGTCAATGCTTCAAGCGCCAGCAAAAAGGCGAACGAAACGCTTTCCAGCAAATCATAACGCGCGCCGGGATTGTCATTGGTCGCAACCGCCAATTGATCGTCAAAATTATTCGACCCGGTTTCAATCGGCGAAGGCAGCCAGATGCCTTCGTAAGCCTGCCGCTTTCTGCGCCGCAGCAAATCGCGGCTGAGATTGATCGCCACTTGAACCAGCCACGGACGCAACGGCTCATAGAGTTTTGCCGGAGGGCTGTTGATCGCGCGAATAAAAGTTTCCTGCACCAGATCATCGGCGTCTGCGGCGTTGCCGGTCATGCGGTAACAAACGCCCCACAAAAACCGCTCGTGTTCGCGGAACAGATGTTCGATCAAACTTGTAGTCGCTTTTGTCGTCACGGATGTTTTCCAGACCTCAACCGAGCCAATCTTGCGGAGTGAAATAAGTCCAGGCTTCTGCTTCCGGCGAATCAGGTTCAGGCCGGTAATCGTAAACCCAGCTTGCCAGCGGCGGCAGCGACATCAAAATGGATTCCGTTCTGCCGCGCGTTTCCAGACCGAAAACAGTTCCACGGTCATAAACCAGATTGAATTCGGCGTACCGGCCTCGGCGAATCAGTTGAAACTGTCGTTCGCGTTCGCCAAATGAATTGTTTCGGCGCTTTTCGATGATCGGCAAATACGCAGGCAAAAACGCTTCGCCGACATCGCGCACAAACGCAAAACGCGCCTCCGATTCGTCCGCCAGATAATCGAAAAAAATGCCGCCGACGCCTCGCGTTTCGTTGCGATGACGAATGAAAAAGTATTCGTCGCACCAGCTTTTGAATCGCGTATACAACTCAGCGCCGTGCCGGTCGCAAGCTGTCTTCAACGTTTGATGAAAATGAACCACGTCTTCGCGAAACGGGTAAAACGGCGTCAAATCAGCGCCCCCGCCAAACCAAGCGGCGGCGCCTTTTTCCAGATACCGAAAGTTGGCGTGAACGGTCGGCACATAAGGATTGCGCGGATGCAGCACCAGCGAAATGCCTGTGGCGAAAAATTCGCGGCCAGCGGCATTTGGAACTTCCTGACCGATTTTGGCGGCAAACTCTTCCGGCAGAGTTCCGGCAACGGCGGAAAAATTGACGCCGCCTTTTTCAAAAACGGCGCCGTTTTCGATGACGCGGGTTCGTCCGCCTCCGCCGCCTTCGCGTTGCCAGTTGTCTTCGCGGAATCGCGCTTGCCCGTCAGCTTCTTCCAGCGCCCGGCAAATCTGATCCTGTAAGCCGGAAAAAAACTCCTGAGCGCGGTGTTTGAGCAGTTGATTGTCTTGCATGGCAGGGATTTTGACGCAGTTTGGAAAATCGCGCCACTGCGGGCTACGATACGCCGCCTATGAATGAACCCAGAAGAGATCAACCTTGCGACATCGGCGACCTGGCCATTCGAGTTTCCATGTTGCCGCGCGATACCAACCCCGGTGGAACCATTTTCGGCGGAGTCATCCTGAGCCAGTTGGACCAGGCCGGTGGCATCGAAGCGCGCAAACACGCCGACAAACTGTTTGTCACCGTGGCCATGCGCGGCATTGAATTCATCGCGCCGGTTTTTGTCGGTGACGTGGTCAGCTTTTATACGCGCACGATCAAAGTGGGACGCACGTCCGTCACCGTCAGCATCATCGTCGAAGCCATGCGATACCGCGACAGCGACAACATTGCCCGCGTTATGGAAGCCGAAGCCGTTTACGTCGCCGTGGACGAAAATCGAAAACCGATTCCAATCAAAGATGAGTAATCGGGAGTCAGGAGTCGGGAGTCAGTGACTGAAGATCGCTTGCACTACCGGCCACCGAATCCCGACTACCGACTACTCGCCATGAAAGTTTGTTACTCCGACCGTTACGCCGTTCCGCTGCCTGAAGCGCACCCGTTCCCGATGGGGAAATATCGGCTGGTGCGCGACCGTTTGCTGGCCGAAGGCGCAATCACACACTGGCATTTGACCGAACCTCCGCTGGCCAGCGACGAAGATATTTTGCTGGTTCATACAGAAGAGTATTGGTTTCGCTGCGTGCGCGGCGAATTGACCACGCACGAAGTCCGGCGCATCGGATTTCCCTGGTCGGAAGCGCTGGTGCGGCGGTCGCGCGCTTCAACGCAAGGGACGATTCTGGCCGCCAAAGCCGCGTTGAAAGACGGCGTGGCGTCGAATCTGGCTGGCGGCACTCATCACGCCTACCCCGATCACGGCGAAGGTTATTGCGTGCTGAACGACATTGCGATTGCCGCGCGCGTGTTGCAACGCGATGGATTGGCGGAACGCATCGCCGTGATTGATTGCGACGTGCATCAGGGCAACGGCACGGCGGCGATTTTTCATGACGATCCACGCGTGTTCACGTTTTCGATTCACGGCGAAAAAAACTTCCCTGCCCGCAAAGAACGAAGCCACAGAGACGTTCATTTGCCCAACGGCGTCAGCGACCAAAACTATCTGACGATCTTGCGACAACACGTCGGCGAGATTCTGGACAATTTCAAACCCGATTTTGTGTTTTACCAGGCGGGCGTTGATCCGTTTGAACGCGACCGGCTGGGCAAGTTGAAACTGACGATTGACGGGCTGAAACGACGCGACGAATTCGTCATCGGCGCGTGCCGCGAGCGCACTTTGCCGGTCGTCACCACGATGGGCGGCGGATACGCGAAAGATGTCAACGACACGGTCGAAGCGCATTGCAACACCGTCCGGACGGCATTGCAGATGGTTTGAGCCAAATTGCAAAAGTGTCATTCGTCGCTGGTTTTTGTTCGCGAAGTGCGTTTGCTAAGATGCGCGCTCAATTCCACATCTCATTCGTCACCGAAATTCATTACATGCGTGTTTGCGTTCTTGGCAGTGGCAGTTCCGGCAATGCGACTTTGTTGGTCGCTGGCGAAACTCGCGTCCTGATTGATTGCGGATTGAGCGCGCGCGAAACCGTTCGCCGCATTCAAGCCGTCGGCGAAGACCCGGCTCGACTCGACGCCATTGTCATCACGCACGAACACGGCGACCACGCCCGCGGGCTGGGCATGCTTTGCAAACAACTCGGCGTGCCGGTGTATGTTTCAACGGCGACGCTCAACGCCTGCAATCTGACGGACAAGGCCAAACACGTTCGTCAGGCCGAAGCCATCCGGGATTCGCAAGATTTCCAGGTCGGGGCGTTCCGCTTCAGCCCGTTCAAGATTCCGCACGACGCCGCCGACCCAATGGCATTTACGGTCGAATCCGCTGGCGTCAAAATGGGAATCGCCGTTGATCTGGGTTACATCAACAATCTGGCGGCTGAGCGATTTCGGGGCTGCGATCTGCTGATTATCGAAGCCAATTACGAAACCGAAATGCTGCGCGCTTGCACGTATTACCCTTGGGCGTTGAAGCAGCGAATCATGAGTCGGCATGGACACACGTCGAATGACGAAATGGCACGTTTTCTGAAGGAAGATTTCGACGGCAAAGCCGACCACATCGTACTGGCGCATTTGTCGCAAAACACCAATCACCCTGATGTCGCGCGGCTGGCCGCGATTCAGGCATTGCAGGCGCGTGCGCCATTGTTTTCCGCCAACGCGGAACAGCGTGTGAAAGTCGCTCCTTACGACCGACCGGCGGGATGGATCGAGTTATGAAAATCAAAAGGCAAAAAGCAAAAGGCAAAAGGCAAAAATGGAGCGCGGAAATTCGACCGTCCGCATTTTTGACTTTTGACATTTGCCTTTTGCCTTTTGCCTTGTTGTTGCTGCTTTTACCTCTGACTGCAACTGCGCAATCCGGTCGCCGTCCACAGCAAAAACCCGGCGAGCCGCCAACCAAACCCGGCGAAGCTCCGCCGCTCAGAATTGAAACGCGCGAAGTCGTCTTGCCGTTGATGGCCTATGACGCCGATGGCAAGTTCGTGGACGATTTGGAAACCAAAGACGTGATCGTGCTGGAAGAAGGCGAAGGCCGTCAGGTGACCCGCGTCAAACGCGAACCGGCGAACATAGTGTTGGTGATGGATTGCAGCAACGAATTCGGCACATACAAAAACGCCACGACGGAAGTTTACGGAAAAGGCGAACGCCCGATGTGGGAAAAAGGCCCCGACTATCAGGTCATCACCAATCCGACGACGCGACAGTTTGCCAATATGTTCGTTTCCATGCTCTCGCCGGAAGACCAGATTGCCATCATTCAATACCACGACCGCGTGCAATTGATTCAGGATTGGACGAACGACCGCCAGCAGGCGCTCAATTCGCTGGCGTCGAAATATCGCGTCGGCATCAAAGCCAGTTATCACGACGCGCTGAAACTGGCCGCCGACAAATTGCAATCGCAACCGAACGGTCGCCGCATCGTCGTGCTGATTACCGACGGACTGGATTCAAACAGCAAAACCGGAAAGTCAAAAGCGATGCTGGCGCTGGAAAAATCACGCGCGTCGGTGTTCGTCGTCGGCTGGGCGGATGCGCTGCAACGCGAACTGGAACTGGCCATTGGCTGGAAATCCCGTCACGAACCGGGCGGAATGAACGCCGCCAAACGTATTGCCGAATTGCGGCGATATGCTTCGATGCTGGAAGGCGCGACGGCGGAATTGCGGGTATTGGCTGAAGTCAGCGGCGGCGAGTTTTTATTGCCAGCAAGTCACAACGATCTGATTCTTGCGCATCGGCAGGTCTCGCGTGAAATCGGCGCGCAATACAGTTTGTCATTCCTGACCGAACGCACGCCGACGCTGGAAGACAAGCGTTCGATCCAGGTGATTGCCGCACGAAAAGGCATCAGCTTGCGTTCGCGAAGCAGCTATTACATCCCTGACGAACTGAACGACAATCGAAAAACGATGACTCGATGACCGAAGAACGGAAAGAATTGACAAGCGCATACCGCCGAGCCGGATTCGGTCTGGCCATCGCCGCCATTGGCTGGACGCTGGCGTTGCTATTTGCCAAAGGAGAACGTGAGACATGGCACTGGCTGGTTCCAATTGCGGCGGCGGCCATCAGCGTGATGTGCTTTTCTCGCTCACGACAATCGTAAAGTAAAGCCAGGTAAATTTTGACAGAATGAACAAGATTATTCAGGATTTGGTCGAACGGGCTTGGTTTAATCCTTCATCCTGAGAAATCCTGAAAATCCTGTCTAAAATTTCCGAAAAAAAAATGATTAAACGTTACACCTTGCCCGAAATGGGCGCGATCTGGACCGAAGAAAACAAGTTTCGCAAATGGCTGGATGTGGAATTGGCCGCTTGCCAGGCCAACGCCGAAGCTGGAAACATTCCCGCCGATGTGGTCGAACCCATTCGCCAACGCGCGGCTTTTTCCGTCGAGCGCATTCACGAACTGGAAAAGACGCTCGACCACGATGTCATTGCCTTCACGACGAACCTTGCCGAAAACATCGGCCCCGAAGCGCGCTGGGTGCATTTTGGCCTGACATCGTCAGACGTGGTGGACACGGCAAATGCCTTGTTGCTGGTTGAAGCGGGCGATTTGTTGCTGGCGAAGCTGCAAACCTTCAGTGACGTGTTGAAACGCCGCGCGCTGGAATTCAAAGACACGCCGATGATCGGTCGCACGCATGGCATTCACGCCGAACCGACTACGCTGGGGCTGACCTTCGCGCTGTGGTTTGAGGAAAACCGTCGCAACATTGACCGCATGACGCGCGCTCGCGCGGGCGTCAGTTACGGCAAATTGTCTGGCGCGGTCGGAGCCTTCGCGCACCTCGATCCCGACATCGAAGAGCGCGTTTGTTTCCTGCTTGGATTACGACCGGCCAGCGTTTCGACGCAAGTCATTCAGCGCGACCGATACAGTGAATTTGTCTGCACGCTGGCGATCATCGCTTCATCGTTGGAAAAAATCGCGCTGCAGGTTCGCCACTGGCAGCGCACCGAAGTCCGCGAAGCGCACGAATTTTTCAAACCCGGCCAAAAAGGTTCGTCGGCGATGCCGCACAAACGCAACCCGATTTTGTCCGAACGGATATGCGGCTTGGCGCGCGTGGTTCGCGGCTACGCGGTGACGGCGCTGGAAAACAACGCGCTCTGGCATGAACGCGACATCTCGCATTCGGGAGCCGAACGCGTCATCCTGCCCGACGCCTGCATTTCGACCGATTACCTGATCGCCAAAACGACTTCACTTCTCGACACGCTGGTCGTCAAACCCGAACGCATGATGGAAAACCTGAACGCGACGCGCGGGTTGGTGTTTTCCGGTCAGTTGTTGCTGGAATTGGCGGCGGGCGGCGCTCAACGCGAAGAAGCCTATTACTGGGTGCAGCGCAACGCGCTGAAATCCTGGGACGAAGGCCTGGATTTCCGCGAACTGGTCAAACAAGACCCGGACATTTCGCGCACGATCACAGCGGAACAAATCGAACGCGCGTTTGACGTGCGCACTCAACTCAAGAACGTGGATCGAATCTTTGAACGCGTTTTTACCGGCATTGATAAATACAGCGGTGCATTGCCGTTGGAACAATCGAAATAATTTTGGGAAGGAATCAATCTATGCTCGCAAAAGTTTACGTCACGCTGAAAAACGGAGTCCTCGACCCGCAAGGCAAAGCTGTTCACCACGCCGCCGAAACCATCGGATTTGCCGGAATCGCCGATGTGCGACAAGGCAAATACTTCGAGATCAAACTCGACGCCTCGCTGGATCAGGCGCAAGCCCGCGCACAGGTCGAAAAGTTCGCTCACGATGTGCTCTCGAATCCGGTGATTGAAGATTACAAGGTGGAAATTGCGGCAAACTGATTTGGCTCAGACGGTCTTTCCGGCTTTTTTGCCCGCCGCCTTTGAAGGAGCCAGAGCACAACTGATGTGGCGGCAAGGAGAACTGCGACAGACTGGATCGCCATGCCGAGAAAAATCCATTCAATTCCGATCCAATCAAAGTCGCTCATTGGAGCGCGACGTTCAGGCGGGATTTTGTTGATTTCGTGTTGAACACCAAAAATGCAGGTAGCGAAGGAAGCAGCTATGAGCAGTAAGGAAAGAGTGGCCAAGAATCTAAACAGTTTCTTCACATTCTAACTCCTGCCGGAACCAGTCTAAATCAATCTCGAATCCAAAACTCATCCGGCAACGGCTCATCAAAATCTTCGCTCATCTGAATTGCCCCGGCATGTAACCCAGGCCTGCGCGGCTTGGCGGTTGTTTTGAGAGATGTCAGTCTGGCCAGCGGCTCGCTATTTTCAGTCAAAACAACATCGGCTCCGGATGCCACTACCGAAAGCAAATCATTAAGAGAAGGCTGAGCTTGCAAATCTATTGTTTTCGTTTCCATGGACTATTCACCTATTGCTTCACCGGCGGATGCCAGCCTTTGTACCGCAGCTTGAGCGTGGCGTCGGTGGTTGTCAGCAACAGCAAGCGTTTGTTGATGGCGTTGATGCCGTCGGGAAAGTAAGTCAGTTGATAACGGTCGTTGCGGAGTTCGTCGCAGATTTCCTTGACCGATTGTTTGACGTCGTCTTCGATCTTGAAAATTCTGCCGCCCGTGCCGTCGGTCAACAGCCTCAGCGCGTCCCCGGCTTTGGGAGCGTCTTTACGCAGAGCGCCTCGCGTGCGGTCGCGCACCTGTATGGCGTACACGGTGATGTTTTCGTTTTGCAGCTTGGACAGAATTTCGTCGAATTTAATCACGCTGTCGCGATCCAGCCCATCGCCGACAATCACAATCACACGTTTGGAAAAACCGACTTCCGGGCGCAGCACGTCTTCCATCACCACATTCAGCGCATCGAACAATTTCGGCTGGTCGGTTTTGCGAAGCAGGTCTTTGGTGTTTTGCAGGTCTTTGGGAACGTCTGTGAAATCCGTGATGATTTCCGGCTTCAGGTCGTAACCGATGACCATCACTTTATCGCCTTCGTAAATTTCCGGCGCAAAGGCCGCCGGAACTGCTGCCAACTTGGCGACATCGGCTTGCAGCGTCAGCGAATTGTCCATCAGCACGACAATGCGCGCCGGAGTCGGGTCGGGCGAAAAGGCTTCGATCTTTTGCTGCACGCCGCCGTCGAACAGTTCCAGCACGCCTCGTTGAACGATTTTTTCCTGCTCTTCATTTTGATTGCCGCTGCCCGCCAACAGCGGTTTGGGCTTGTTCGGGTCTTCCGTTCGTTGCGCCAGCACGTGCAACACCGTCGTCCGCCGACCGGACACCGGAGTGCGTCCGGATTGCGCCAGTGTGTTGACGGCGAAAATCAGCAACCACAGAAGCCCCAGACAGAAAGACAGAGAGACGGAGAGACGGAGAGACGGAGCCTCTCCGACGAAAGAGTTGGTCATTTGAGCTTCTGTGGTTTTCATAGCGTTACCTCACTGAAAGTTCACTCACAAGCAGCGCACGCGCCGCGCATTCGCATTCAAGCGCTGGTGGCCGCTGCCGCAGTTTCTTTCTTTTCGCTCTTGTCGGCTTTATCTGGTTTATCAGCTTTGTCGGCCTTATCGGATTTTTCCGATTTGCCTTTGTTGACGTAATCACTGACATACCAGCCCGAACCTTTCAGTTGAAAACTGGTTTGCGAAAAGATTTTTTCGAGCTTGCCTTTGCATTCGGGACATTTGCTCAGCGGCTTGTCGCTCATCTTCTGCATGATTTCCAGATGGTGACCGCATTTCTGACAAACGTACTCGTAAATTGGCATAACTTGTTTTTTCTACCTCCTTGAACGTTCTGAAGTTGAATTTCTTGAACTGACGCCAAAAATTTAGCACAGCCGCGCAGCCTTGTGCGAGTCTGCGGGTTTGGGGGAAGATGACCGTCCAAACCAAGCTCGAATCCCGGAGAAATACCATGACATCACGATTGCTGGTCAGACTGTCTGTCATCGCGTTTGCGATTTCGATGATCGTTCCAAGTTTCGCTCAAACCTTGACCTATCGCCCGACAGTGCGCGGCACGCGCGCCATTGTCGCTGGTGGCCATCCGCTGGTGGCCGAAGCCGGAATGCGTATGTTGCACAAAGGCGGCAACGCCATAGACGCCGGAGTGGCGGCGACGCTGGCCGCTTCGGTGATCGAATTTTCGCACTTTGCCTTTGGCGGAGAAGTCCCTGTCATCATCAAAATGGCGGGTAAGCCGCAGCCAATCACGATCAACGGACAAGGGCAGGCTCCGAAGCTGGCGACCATCGAATTTTTCGAGCAGCAGCGCAAAGATCCGTCCAAGCCTGCTGTGATTCCTTCGACCGGGCCGACAGCGGCGACCGTGCCCGGCGTGCTGGATGCGATGATCGTCGCTTTGCAAAATTACGGCACCATGAAGCTGGCCGATGTCATGCAACCGGCGATTGATCTGGCCGACGGATTCCCGATTGACGAACTGCGCGTGCAATACATCAAAAACACCCGCCCGGCTTATGAAAAGTGGAAAGACACGACCGACATCTTTTTGCCAAACGGCGAAATTCCCAAAGTCGGCGATATTTTCGTCCAAAAGAATCTGGCGCGAACCTTGCGCGAACTTATCGCCGTCGAAAAGAAAAACGTTCGGCGTGGACGCGTCGCTGCGCTGGAAGCCGTGCGCGATTATTTTTACCGCGGCCCGTTGGCCAAACGCTATTGCGACGCCATTGAAAAAGCTGGCGGTTTGTTGCGCACGGGCGATATGGCCGCGTTCCGAGCCGACATTGACCAGCCAACCAAAGTCAGTTTTCACGGGTACGAGGTTTACAAGGTCGGATTCTGGTCGCAGGGGCCTGCCATGTTGCAGGCGCTGAACCTGCTGGAACCTTATGACCTGAAAGCGATGGGGCACAATTCGCCTGATTACGTCCACACCATCACCGAAGCCATCAAGCTCGCTTTTGCCGACCGCGACCGATATTACGCCGATCCGCGTTTCGTAAAAGTTCCCGGCGCGGAATTGCTGTCGCGGGAATATGCCGACGTGCGCCGCACGCTGATTGATCCGAAATCGGCTTCGCTGGAACAGCGTCCGGGCGATCCGCTGAACAAAAAAGCCCTTGCGCAATTGATCGGCTTCAATCTGCCGCAAGTTGACATCCCCGAAGCCGAACGCGCTCACGACACGACTTGTGTCAATGTGATTGACGCGGCAGGCAACGTCTTTTCAGCGACTCCCAGCGGGGCCTGGCTTCCGGCGTTCGTTGCCGGAGACACAGGCATTCCGATTTCGTCGCGGTTGCAGAGCGCGCTGCTCGAACGCGGCCATCCGAACGAATTGAAAGGGGGCAAACGTCCGCGCATCACATTGTCGCCGACATTGGTGATGAAAGAAGGCCAGCCGTTCGCCGCGCTTTCGACTCCGGGCGGTGACAATCAGGATCAAGCCTTGATGCAGGTGTTGTTCAACATCACCGAATTCGGCATGAACCCGCAACAGGCTGTCGAAGCTGCACGATTCGAGACGCGGCATTTTGTCAGCTCGTTCAGCGATCACACGTTCAGCCCGGGCAGCATGACGCTGGAAAAACGCATGGGCGAAGCTCTGGCGGCGGAAATGAAACGGCGCGGTCACAAAGTCGAAATCAGCGACGATTTTGCTCCATCTGCTGCTCCGACCATTGTCATCTTCGACGCGAAAACCAAACTGATTCAGGCGGGCGCAGATGTGCGGCGCGGACGGTATGCGATGGGTTGGTAAACCTGCTCAGGTTAGGAGGCTGTATGTCCGAAACTTACTCTGCTGTTTTGCAAGGCGACCATATCGAATGGAAAGGCGAATCGCCATATCAGGCCAAAACCAACCAGAGAGTCGAGGTTCTCGTCACGATTGCGGACGATTCGTTAGTGGCATCAGGGAAAACGAACGGATTCGCCAATGCCATCAGTCTTGAAGTGCGCTTTCAGCAATTGGCTGAGCAATGGAAAAAAGAAACGAAATATATTTCTTCTTTATCAAAAATGGCGCTGCATCCTGCTTACCAGAAAATCATTGGCTTGGGACAACCGGCAGTAGCTCTGATTCTGGCTGAATTACAGAAAAACCCCGATCATTGGTTGTGGGCTTTGCATGCGATCACTGGGGAAGACCCAGCTCAGCCAAACGCAACATTCCAAGAAGCTGTCGAAGCCTGGATTGAATGGGGTAGGTCGAAAGGATATCTGACATAAATGCCGAAGGAAGACATCGAACAAGATTTTCCTCAATTGGTGAGTAATCAGTGGCGGGCGACCAGTGAAATTGATCCTGCTTATAACTGCGTTGCCTTTGCCCTTCGGGATACGAAGCAATTTTGGGATCCGGGCTGTATAGGAGTTCGCGGATATTACTGGCCTCCGGGAGTTCCCCGCGAAGATACGATTCAAGCCTGGACGAAAATCTTTATCATTCATGGCTTCGAGCATTGCGAAACCGGCGAGCTTGAACCGAGTTTGAAAAGCTGGCTATTTACACTGATGGCAGCGGTATTCCCAATCATGTGGCCAGACAACTGCCAACCGGAAAATGGATCAGCAAGCTCGGCAAATTCGAAGACATAGAACACGATTTACTTTCAGGTTTGGAAGGTGAGACTTATGGCAAAGCCTCTGTTTTTCTGAAACGGCCAATCAGACAACCCTGATTCATTTCGGTAAAAACACAAAAAGCCCTGCCAGGCGGTGATGCTCGACAGGGCTTTTCGTTGTTCAGGGTACAGTGGGGACTAAAATCGTTTGGTCAGTTCCAGATAAGCAAATCGCAAATTTTTTCCTGCCGTATAAATACCTTCGGCGACATTGCCGCCACGCACGCCAGCCAGATAAAACGTCATCACAGTGGTTGGAGTAATCGTCACGTCTGCGCTGACATCCACAAACGTTCCCAGCGTTTTGGTGTTGTTGACGGCTCGCCCGACAAAACCGAAAGTTTGTTTCTGAAAAGCTCCGCCGCCGACAAACCACAAATCGCGTTTGCTGCTCAGTCGCAAATAATGCGCGTCGGTTCGTAGGGTCACTCTGGCATGCGGTTTCAGCCGCAACTGAACGAAGCTGTCTTCGTTGTTCATCATGTTGAAAAACGGAGTTCGCGCGTAAATGCGCGGCGTCGGCAAAGCCTGGAAAAATGTTCCGTGCGTTGTGTCGTTCGGATCGCCGTCGCCTGTGCTGCGGAAATAACCGGCGCGAATCCATATTGTTTTTAGGGGGTTGATCTTGTCGGCGGTTTTGTTGCCGCCGAACTGATACCCGGCTTCGGCAGCAATGGCAGCCGCGCGATGATTCAGCTTTCCCCAATCGCCGAATTGGCCCGCTCCCCAAAACAATACGTCAGCTTTGCCCATGCCTGCTTTCGTTACGCCGATGTAATGCCCGCCAAACGTGTTGACGCGAATGTTTTCAGTGTCGGCGGCGCGCACGGCTTGCGGACGGTTGTCGGTTTTCAACACGCGCCGGCCATCGTGGTAATGCAGCGCGAACACGCGGAAATCGCTTTCCGAAGTTTTGGTCTTGAAACTTTTGTTGAATGAACCGTAGTAAAAATCCACGTCCAGTTGATTCCAGCCGCGCAGTTGGAACACGCCTTCGGTTGGCCGTGCGCCGACAAAGGTGAAGTTGCCGACTTTGGCGTTACGGAAAAAATGCACGCCGTCGAAGCTGCGTCCGACGTGCGTGAAGCCGAAGGGGCCGATCAATCGTTGCGAAATATGATCGCGTTTGATCGTCGCCAGCGAAGCGTCGGAAGGGGTGGTTTCCAACCCATCGCTGAATTCAAAGCGTCCGAGTTTCAAGCTACTGGCTTTGTCGCCGCCAAGACCTTTGAACCGAATAAAGCCTTGTTTGATGAAAATACTGCCGTCTTGCCGACCGTTGGCGGCGTAATAAGCCGCGCCCAATCCCAGTTGGCCTTGCGGAGCCGGAGCAATGGCATTGTTCGGCAACCCAATCATCAGCGGAGCGGCGGCTTCCACCTGCCACTCGAATTTTTCCAACTGCTGGCTGAGCGCCACGCGCAATGTGGCCGCGCCGAAGTTGTAGTTGTTTTCGGCGGTGTTCGATTCAAACCAATACCAGCTTTCCATTCGCAGTCGCAAACTGCCGCTCAAAGTCAGACTGCCGATTTTGATTGGAGTTGGAGATGGCGCAGGTTTGACGGTTTCTTTTGCGACATTCGTTGCGGCCAATTGCGCAGATTGCTCACTGCCGGTCTGAGTTTGTGCGTCAATTTCCACACCCAGACACAACGCCAGAATCATTCCAGCCCATAAACTCTTTGATTTGATGAAAAACATAAGTCCATCCCTCCAGGACATCTGCTTGCAGTGCAATCAGCTTGCCTGACCAGGCCAAAATCTCGCCGCAAGCAAAAAAAGAGCGCGATTCGTTCTCTCAACAAATCGCGCTCTTGTGAATCAGTCGGCAGCGTCGCGGCAATCTATTTGGCCTTCAGGGCGACTTTCTGCGCTTGTGGCGTAGCGGCGGGCACAGCGCCGCGCAGCGAATTCTGCCCTTGCCGCGAGAAATTGATGGATTCGCCCAGAATGCGCGCGGCTTCCTGCGGCGCGTGGAATCCGGTGGAGTTTTCCGCTTCGACGAAATCCAGATAAAACTGCGCTTTGCGCTGGAAGTTTTGCGCGGCGGCCATTCCGGCGTCGCTGCGATTGGCCAGCTTGGCGGCTTTCAAATCGGCGATCAAATCCATCAACGCATCCATGGCGATGTTGCGCAGTTTGAAATGCCGTTCCTGAATGGTCTCGACGCGCGCCTTTAATTCCTCTTCCGGCCATTTGTGACAGGTCTGGCACGAACGGTTGAGTTTCAGCAGCGGACTGTTGACGTGATGGTCGCTGATTTTCATCGCGCCTTCGCGTTTGTAAGGCATGTGGCAATCGGCGCAGGAAACGCCCGAACGCGCGTGAATGCCCTGCTGGTACAACTCGAATTCAGGGTGTTGCGCTTTCAACGCTGGCGCTCCGGTATCGGCGTGAGTCCAATCCTTGAAACCGACTTCTTCGTAATAGGCCATGATTTCGTCCACCTTCAGCCCTTTCGCCCAAGGATAGACCAACCGTTTTTCAGGCCCCTTGAAGTAATACTCGACGTGGCACTGGCCGCAAACGAACGAGCGCATTTCCTGCCGCGTGGCCATCGCATTCACATCGTAATTTTGCACGCCCTGCGACGCCTTGTAAGCGCGCATGCCTTCGATGAAGCCAGGGCGGGTGATGCGCAACTGCAATGTCGCTGAATCGTGGCAATCAATGCAGGTGACTGGATGCGAAACCTTGGTGCGCGCTTCGGTGTACGGCATCTGGTTCATGATCTCGAAGCCTTTGATCAAATCGCCGCCGCCGAGTTTTTTGTAAGGCACATACACCGAAGCGTGGCAATGCATGCAGGTTCCGGGTTGTTTAACCACCAGTTGGCGCTCGGTGAAGGTCTGATCGTCGAGCATAAAAGCGTGGCCGCGCTCTTCGCGAAAATCTTTGGAAAAAGCGTAGCCCGCCCACATTGTTTTCAGTCTGGGGTCTTCTTCTATCTTGGACTGCGCGACGATGTGGCGCGGATCGAAGCTGGTCGGCGTGCGCGGTTCGGCTTCGCTGCCGCCGAATCGCGTGCGCACCATGTCTACCGTGCGTTTGTAATCATCGTATTGAAGCGGAAAGTTCTTGCCCCAGATGGCCGGGTCTTCGGTTTCGTCGTTCAAATCAACAACGCGATAAAACGGATTCTTGCCTTCCTGTCTGTGCTCGAAGATATTGATGAGCAGAGCGACGCCGCCGATGGTGGCCAGCGTGGCGATCAACGCCGTCAGCAAGACGAATCGTCGTCGGCTCCAAATGGTTTCGTTGGGTGCTTGAGTTTTGTCAGTCATGATTTTCTCGTTTGTCATGTTCGCAGTTCCGCCTTCAGGCGGTTTGCGCAAATGAACGCTCCCGCCTGAAGGCGGAACTACGAACGCGCGTTTAGTGCATGTGTCCAACCGAACGATGGCAACGCACGCAGGAAACACCTTCATCGCTTTTTGCCGAATGCGCCGAAATTCCCTGCGTCAGATCGGCATGGCATTTCATGCAGGATTGTTCAGTGATTTCCAGATTGCGTTTGCCAATTTGAATCGGTTCGTGAAACCCGCCAGTGGTGAAGTAAAACGAATGCCAGAAACCGTTGGAAGCTTTGGTCGCATATTTGCCGATGACGCCCGGCGGCGTGTGGCAATCGTTGCATGTCGCCACCGCGCGATGCGAAGACTTCATCCATCCATCGTATTGTTCGTTCATCACATGGCAATTGGCGCAGGATTGCGGATCGTTGGTCATATAGGAATAACCTTTGGCGTATACAAAAGTGTAAACACCAACGCCGACAGCCATGCCCACCAATCCGGCAAGAATGATTCGTCTCAATGTTCGGATTTTCATTTCTATTTTCGTCAGCAAGTGAGGGCTTTTCCCCACAAAGTCAATTTTGAACCAGGTGACAGCAACAGGTATGCCTTTGATTGTTTTACTGAAATCAGGTGAATGCAAGAAAATTTCGACAAGGCTGAGAAAACGAATCAGGAGCGGGTGTGTAGAACTCCGCATTTTGATCGTCACAAATCAAACTTCCGCGCAGGCAAACTCCGTCTCCTCATCGGCAACCAGAATTGGCAGATTGTGTCCGGGCGATTGAGCACGTTTCGGACCAACGCGCGCCAGCAAGGCTTTTCCCGCCAACGCCAGATATTCGATGCCGGAATGTTCCAGCGAAGCGGTGAGCGGTTCTGCCATCGCCGAAAGATGTTCGTTGATGAATCGCTCTGCGGCTCCGCGCGTGATGGCGGCGTGTTCGTCATCGCCGCGGGATTCGGCGTAGGCTTCTTTCAATTTCAAATACGCGATGAAACCTGTTTCGACCGAAACGTGATCCGGCGCTTCGACAATTTTCGATTGATAAGCAAAGGCGTCGTAGTAGCTGGTCAATTCCGACAGCAAATATCCCGGTTGCGCCCAATCGCGATAACTGATTTCGCGTCCCGGCGCGGGGCCGCCAGGACCGAAAATCGAATGATACAGACCTTCGCTCGCTTCGCGCTGCGCGGCTTGGGCGGCGGCGCGCAAGCCGGCGTCGGAAATTTCCGTTGCCAACGCCGCGACCTGTTCGCGCCATGTTGGCGAAGGGCATTCAAACAGCAAACCCAGCAAACGCCATTCGGCGGCTTCGCGCAGCAATCGAGTTTGCGCTGTGGCTGTTGCGGTGGTCATTTTGCTTCCGCTCCTTTCATCGGCTTCATCAACAGTGGAACCCAGCCAGTGCGCATTTTGCGCGAGCCGGTTTCGTTGTGTCCGCCTTCCCAGACGGCGAAAGCGACTTGCGTGCGTCCGCCCGGAGTCAAGCCATTCGGCAGCTTGCGCGTAATGACGACCGACCAACCTTTGTCGGATTTCACGCCTTTGCCTTTTGAGCCAGCCGCCCCGTTCGCTGTTGGCGCAGGTGAAAGCGAGCCGGGTCCGTCAGCGATCAAATCTTCGACCGGCGTTTCGCGCAGGCCTGTGCGGCGATTGCCCAACGCGCGCGCCGGGGCATAACGAGTCGCCATTTCCTGTTGCGCGGCGGAGCCTTTTTCCAGCGATTGTGCTTCAAACGGATACCCATCCACGCTGGCGTTCGGATACATCTCTTTCAGCGAATCCGGGCGGCCATCCACCGAAGCCTGCCAATCGGCGCGCCAATACGTGATTTCGACCGTCTTGCCTTCCCCACCCATTTGCGGGTCTGGCACGTTGGATTCCAGCTTGACCGGAACCTGCACAGCACAGGCGTCCAGAAAACGCGCCGGGCCTGGCAAATCGTTTTTCGATTTGTCATCCCATTCCAAACGGAACCCGACTTCACTGCCGTTGGTGATGGCGCGCACGCGGACTTCGGCGGTTGAAGCCTGCATCAAGCGCGGTTCGACCAAATCCTGCAACAACAATCTGGCCGGATGTTCAGGAACCTCATCCCAAGCCGCGTCAGTTGGCGCAACGGGAACTGTGCTCGATTGAACAGCGACAACTTCGGTCGTAGTGGCGACGGCGCTGCGACAACCTGAAACCGTCAAACTAAACAAAGCCAGCGCAATAAAAAATCGAATGGTGTTATTCATACGCTTGCCTCCTTACGGACAATTCGTGCGAGTGATTTGATAGAGCCGGTCATAAGGTTGTCGCACGTGAACAGGCTCTTTGATCGGCACGCGCACGACTTCGCTGCCGTCATCTCTCATACCGCTGACAAACTCCCCTTGCCGCCGCCAGCGCGTCATCATCTGCTCCGACGAACCGAACAGTGCCAGCAGCCCTTGCAAATCAGGATCGTTCGGTGCGTTGCGATACGTCTTGACCGCATCGTCTACGCCGGGACCAAACATCTGTTTTGTGAACGAATGCGGCACGTGAATCGGCGGGATGTAATACACATTCGGTTCCAGACCGAGTTGCGGAAACAGCGGCAACGCGACTTTGCGAATGTGAACCAGGTAATCAATTGGATTGTCCGCCTGCGCTTTGTCGGGTGTGTTGATGAATCCCGCGAGGCGGATTTTGCCGATGCAATTTTCAAAACACTGCGGCTGAATGCCTTGTTCGATCTTCGGAAAACAGGCGATGCACTTTTCCGAAGTGCCTGTCATTGCGTTGTAAAAGACTTTTTTGTACGGACAGCCTTTGACACATTCCTGATAACCGCGACAGCGGCCTTGATCCACCAGCACGATGCCGTCTTCGGGGCGTTTGTAAATCGAACCTCGCGGGCACGAAGCCAGACACGCCGGATAGGTGCAGTGATTGCAGATGCGCGCCAGGTAATAAAACCAGGCCATGTGCTGCGCCATGTGTTGTAGCGAAAAACTCGCGCCGCCATCCACCTGCCCGGCGCAATCGTCTTCGCCGACGTTCGGGTAAGCGTAATCAATGTCTTCCGGTCGCCAACCCAACACGCGTTCGCCCGCCGGAGCGGATTCGAAAATCGTCTGGCCTTCGTAAGTGTGCAGCTTCTGGCCTTCGTATTCCTGCTCGCTCCATTTCTGGCCGTCGAGCATTTCCAGCAGCTTCAAATCCCACGCCAGCGGATAAAAGCCGTAAGGTTTGGTTTCGACGTTGTTCCAGAGCATGTATTCCTGCCCCAGACCGGAAGTCCACGTCGTTTTGCAAGCCAGCGTGCAGGTCTGGCAGGCAATGCATTTGTTGGTGTCGAAGACCGCCGCGAATTGTTTGTTCGGACGGCTTTCGGGATACCAGTACGACATCTCTCTGCCAAGTTGCCAATTGTGTACACGAGCCATAATCGTCTCCTAAAAATGTCCGACAAGCTGCCAGCTTGTCGTGGCTTCATAAAGCGCGAGTTAAGGGAGAGGCGCGTCTCTCGCAAGTCCTCCGACAAGCTGGCAGCTTGTCGAACATTGCTATTCAACAACAAAGCCGCCAGCCAGATATTTCTGCATCGCTTCGGATTCGTACTTCGGTCGAATGCCGATTTCCGCCGGACGCCAGAGTTCGTGGCCTTCGATGCCACCGGGTTCGGCTTTCGTGATTTTGACGAAGGATTCGCGCGGCGCGCCGGTCGGGCAATGCACGTCAGGCATAAAGCCTTTTCCGATGCCTTGTCCGAATGTCCCTTTGCGCACCAGCGAATCGGTCATCAGCGTGGGCTTCAACCAGCCGCGTGTCGCAGATTGATGCGAACCGGAACGGAACATCGCCTGATAATTCGTGCGCGGGTTTTTGGCCAAACCGTCGGCGCGCTCTTTCTGTCCCTGCACCGAGCCGGGCGTGGCGGCGTACATGTTGAACCACATGCGCGTCACGCCTCGCGGAGTGCCGGGGTAATACCGCGCGCGACAAAGCAGGCGCGAAAATTCGTAATCCTTCTTGTTTTCTTTCCAACCACGGAATGGACGGTCTTCAGGGTCTGGATCAATCCAAACGTAATCACCATCCGCCACGCCCAGTTCGCGCGCGTCGGTCGGATTGATGTCCACGTAACCTTCCGTCACAAATGGCATGCGTTTATCGCGCCGATGCAAATCGCCGAACGGCCCGAACAGCACGGCGATCATGTCCACATCCACAGGCGTGGTGTGCGAACCATGGCGATATTTCGGCGTGTGGAAGATGAACTTGAAGCCGTCTTTCATCAGCGGATGCGCGGTCTTTTTGGCTTCCGCCCACGAATACACCACGTTGCGCCCGCAGCGCGTTTCGCACGACAGATCGTCGCGTTTGACGCCGTATTTTTCAGGCCCGTCCGGGCGCAAAGCTTCGTGTTTGGGCGCAACGATGATGTTCGGTTCGTAAAATGTCGAATCCACAGGCTCGCGATGCACGGGCAGGTTTTCACCGGCTTCGATGAATTCGTTTTCTTCGCGGTACATTTCCAGCCGACCGCTCTTGGTGTACCACGGCGTCGAATCCGTCAGTTGATCGAAGCCAACGGCTTTTGGGGTGGTGCGGCTATTCATCAAGGCGGGCACGCCTTCCAAAGCTTTCGCTTCGAGGTCAGTGAACTTGTAGCCCTTGGTGTTGGTCGAATGATCGAGCACTCGTTGCAGGTAAACATCGGTGCGATTTTCGCGGACGAATTTCCAGTAATCGTTGAAGCGGTTGTCGCCCGTCAGCTTCGCCATTTCCGCGCCGACCAGCGCCAACACCTCAATATCGCCAAGCGTGTTGAAGATGCGCGGGATCGGCGTGCGCGGAAAGACCGATAAAAACGGATTCGTCACCGAAGCCGTCATATCGGGATGCTTCAATTCCGCCCACGAATCCACGCCGAAAACCACGTCCGCCCATTCACACGAAGCCGTCCACCACCATTCATTCACCGCAATCATTTCGATGCGCGGCAGCACATTGACCACCGTGTTGTAATGCCATTTGACGTTGCCCAGAATCGAGTTCGCGTTGGCGAACCACATGGATTTGGTGGGCGTCGGCATGTGCGTTGAACCGGTCAGCAGCTTGTTGCCGACGCGCAGCGGATGGTCTTCGTGGTTGTAATAATGCGCCGATTCAGCACGCCAGTATTGTTTCGGGCGCGCGGGCTTTGCCGGATCGAGTTCGATGTCGAAGGGATTTTCGTTGATGTATTGCGGGCAGCCGTTGAACAGCGCCACGCGATAATTGCCCGCATAAGAACCGACGTTGCCGCCGACTTTGCCGACGTTGCCGGTCAACGCGGCCAGTAAGAAGATGTCGCGGTCTTTGTTGTCGTTATTGAAAAACTGATTCGGCCCCATCCCGGTGGCAAAGAGCGTCGTGCCGGGATTTTGCGCAAAATGGCGGGCAAGCGATTCCACCGCTGCCGCGGGTGCCCAGGTGATTTCTTCCGTCGTCTTCGGATCGAAATGCGCGGCGTATTCTTTGACCAGATCAAAGACCGGACGGCAGCGAACTTTCTTGCCGTCGGCCAGTGTGACTTCGATGGAACCTTCCAGCAGCGCATCGCCGATTTTGGAATTTTTGCCGACTTCGTCGCGCGTCATCATTTTCGGCGCGTTCGTTGCGCGATCCCACCAAACGTAATCGCCCCATTCGCTGCGCAGTTTTTCGGTCGTGTAATTCTGCGAAGTTTGCGCCGCCGGAGCCGGCTCCTTGTCTTCCGGTTTCAGCACGACCGTGTTTTTCAGTGCAGCCAGGTTTTGGCCGAACACATCCTGTGCGCGCAGATATTTCAATGAATCCATCCGCACCAACACCGGCAGGTCCGTCCACTGCCGCACGTATTCTTTGTCCCACAACCCTTCGCGCAGAATGACGTTCGCAAAGCCCAGCGCCAAAGCGGGTGTCGTGCCGGGGCGAACCACAAGCACATCATCGCCTTTGCTGGACGTGGACGAATACTCGCAAGCGATGACGACCACGCGCGTGCCTTTCAATCGCGCTTCGGTCAGCCAATGCGCGTCAGGCATTTTCGTGGAAATCCAGTTCATGCCCCACACGACAACAGTCTTGGCGTGTTCAACAGCGGAAAGATCGAACTCAACCGTTTGCTGTCCCGTCACCATCGGATGGCCGGGCGGCAGATCGGTGTGCCACGAATAATTGTCGAAGCCTTTGCCGCCGACGGCTTTGTCCGGCCCGACTTTGCGAATGTGCGCGTCGAGCAGCGCCATCGAATTCGCCATGCGGTACAACCCGAACACGCGCGTCACGCCCAAAAGCGGCATACCGCCGCGAAACTTCAGCACCTGAGTGCCAATACCGCCGGTCGCTTCAATTGTGGCTTCGTCGTAATGCTGCGCTTTCAGGCGCTGCTTGCCCGCTTCGCCGGTGTAAGTTTCGGCGATGTTTTTCAGTGCGGCGGCGACGATCTTTGCGGCTTCGGCGTGCGGCAGTCGCACCCATTCGTCGCGCGCTCGTTGGAAGTATTCGGCATCCGGGCGGCCATCTTTGCCGCGCGGGAAACCGGCTTCGTACCAACGTTTGAACCCTGCGCGCACCATCGTCTGATTGACGCGCCGGTCGCCGTAAAAGCGCCGCGTCAACGCCAGTCCTTTCTGGCAAACGCGCGGATCCCAACGATTGGTCGCGCCTTTGCCGTTCAGGTCTTTGGCCTGACCATATTTCATCGTCGGGCCGATGCGCGTGATGACGCCTTGGCGCACATAAGCGTTCAGCAAACAGTTGTGCGTGTCGTTGGGCGCGCAAGTGAAGGTGTATTTGGAATCGTATTTCCACAGATCGCGGTACACGCGCTCCCATCCGCGATCGGGGTACACGGCCAGTGGATTGGTCACCGCGCCCAGTTCCCAGGCATTGGCCGCCGAAGCCGCCAGCGCGCCGAATCCGGCGGCAGCGACCGTTTGCAGAAAATCTCGTCGGGATAGTTCTTTCTTCATAAACTCTCCGTGAATTGGTAGTGAATGCTCCGTAACCTTGCCGCCGCGTCGCGCCGTGCTACAATCGCCAACCGTAAAGGAGGAAACCGATGGAAAACGAACTCACCATCAGCGCCAGACTCAGCGAGTTGGAAAAACAGGTTGCCGAACTCAAAGGCCATCAAACTCAGAGTGACCACGCCATCACACAAGGCAACCGGCTGACAATCTGGCAATTCATCAGCTTCACGCTTGTAATGGCAGGCACACTCTTCGGCACGCTTACCTGGATTTCGATCTCATTGCGTGAAGAACTGCGGGCAAATCGAGATTATCTTCAGAGCGAGATCAAGCAAACGCGCGACCTGATTGGGCAAACTGAGCGCAACATGAACAATCGCTTTGAAGACCTACGCCAGGTCGTCCTATCCCAACAAAAGCAAGCACCCAAAAAATAGCGCTTCACTTTTTCTCCCACGAACGCAGAAACGTCACGATCGCTTCGATCTCCGCCTGCGTCAGCGCACGCCGCACCGGCGATGGTTCGAGAAAGCCTTTCATCGCCGTGCCGCGACGGCCTTTGCCGATGGTTTCGACAAAGAAGCGGTCGTTGGCAGTTGAAAGCAAAACTTTGTTGTTGAGAGCCGGACCTTCGCCGCCTTCGCCTTTTGCGCCGTGACAGCCGGAACAATTCGCCGCAAACAGCTTCGCGCCCATTGCCGCATTGCCTTTGACCCAGCGCGAAGGATTCGTATCGGGCGTCACCGCAGTGTTGCCGCCCAGTTGCCGCAGATAAGCCACGACGCGCGTAATCTCTTCCGGCTTCAATCCTGCTTCGTTTGACCCTGCTGACAACCATGCTGGCATCTTGCGACCGGGGCGACCTTGCTTGATGGTTTCGGTGATGAATTCGTCCGAGGCCACTTGCAGAAAGTCCGGCCCGGCAATGTTCGGAAAAGGCGGAATGCCCGGATAGCGCGCACCTTTGCCGTCTGCTCCGTGACAGCCCGCGCAAATGGCACTAAAAATCGTTGCGCCGTCGGTGGCGAATTCGCGCGCGCCGAAGCGCAGGGCGCTGACACGGTCTTTCGGCAAAAACGCGCCGGGCAGTTCACGACGCCGCAGCGACAGCACGTACATCGTCAACAGATCAATCTGCCGTTCATTCAAGCCCATCATCGGCATTTGCGAACCCGGCACGATGCCCAGCGGCGAGCGGAAATGTTCGGCCAGCCAGTTCGACAAAATCGGCTGTCCGGGCACGTGTGTGAAATTCAATTGGCCGGGGTCACGTTCGCCCGAGCGCGAAAGATCGGGACCGGCATCGCCGCCTACGCCGCTGACTTTGTGGCAACCCAGACAGCCCAGCGAGTTGAATTGCGCTTTGGCTTCGATCAGTTTCGATGCGCCAATGCGCGTCGCCAGATAATCGCCAAGCGCCACGCGGTCGGCTTCGCTGATGGCGTCGAAGGATTGTTTCCAGACAGGTTCGCTGGACTTTTCGCGCCATCGCAGATGCGCTTCATACCAATTGGCGGCGTAACCACGAACGCCGATGTGCGACAAATCCGGCCCTTCCATGCCGCCGCCGCCGGGGCGAATCGTGCCGCCGCGACCTTCGACGCGATGGCAAGCCAGACAATCCAACCGCTCGAACGCGCTGCGGCCTTTTTCCAAACCGGCCAGATTCGGCACGTTCAGCGCGCTGTGGCAGGTTCCGCATCCGGCCTGGCTGTATTTCATCGGCAACATCGGCTGCGGCCAGAAATGCACCGTGCCGTGCGCGTCGGCTTTTTCCGTCGCGCGGCCTTGTCCGCCGTGACAGGTCGTACAGCCATAATCCGAAATTTGATGCACCACGTTTTTATGCGCGGCGGTCACTGCCGGGCCGGTGATGCCTGTTTCGCCCGGCGCCATGCCTACGTGACAGGAAACACAGCGGTCGGAAATGCCCAGCGTCGGATTGACGATCTGCCGTAAGCGCACGTCCAGCGCGCCTTCCGCCGAACGCGACGCTTTTTGAATCGAGCGCCATTCCTTGCCGAAGTTTTCCTGTCCGGCGGCGACAAACAGCAGCAGGAACACGCCCAGGCTCGACCAAAGCAACAGATGTTTGTTCTTGTTCATGTCTTTAGCCTCAATGCTTCGGCCAGTCGGCTGGCGACCAGAAAAATTCCCAATTCGGCCCGCGGAAATATGTGCCGATGATCGTCAGCACGATGAAACCGCACAGAAACACCGTGAATAGTCCCAATGCTCCGGCGCGCGTGGAGTTGTATCGCCGCACCAGCCAGACCGAATACAACGCATAAACCAGCGTCAGCACTGTTCCCGGATTGATGAGCGTGATGACCAGTTGCGGCACGTGCGGGAACCATTCGCGCAACCATCCGAAACGAATGACGAATGCTTCGATCAGAATTGAAGCGCCGAAACCGACGACCATCGCTTGTTTGACCAGCGGCCAACCGCCCGCGCCGCCGAACCACTCGCCGGTTCCTTGCTCTTCGCGATCCAAAAACGGAATCAGCCCCAGGCCGATGATGACGATGGAGGGAATGCCGATGCCGCCCATAAACGCTGAGAACGCAACCATCTCTTGCAAGCCCAGGAAGTACCATGGGGCTTTGGCGGGGTTTTCCGGCACTGCCGGGTTGGCCAGTTCTTTCAGTGGCGCGTCGGAAAGCAGCGACAGCCCGATGCAAATCAACGTGGTCAGCATCAGCACGGCCAGTTCGGCGTAAAACAAATGCGGCATGGAAGGCACAGTGTTTTCCGGCCCACGTCCGACGACAGGTGTTTTGCCTTTGACGATGGCGGCCAGTTGATAGGTCTTTTTCGGAGCTTCGGTGAAGACCGGATAGGTTTCTTCCTTGCTCGATTCCAGCCGCGCGTCGGCATCCACCGGGCGAACCAACCCGCCGTCTTTGCGGATGCGCCAGAAATGCACGGCCATCAGCGCGACCAAAGCCAGCGGCAAAATCATGACGTGCAGCAGGTAAAACCGGATCAGGGCTTCGTCGCCAACAACGTCCGAACCAAGCAACAACAGTTTTTGAAATCCGCCGGGGTCAAACCAGTCAGTAATGTTCAGCGCGTCGGTGACTTCGCGCGGCGATTGCGCGATGTTTGCGCCGATGGTGATGGCCCAATACGCCAGTTGATCCCACGGCAACAGATAGCCGGTGAACGACAGCCCCAATGTGATGACGAACAATCCCATGCCGATCAGCCAGTTGAATTCGCGCGGGCGCCGATAAGCAGCGGTGTAAAAGGTTCTGGCCATGTGCAGGATCACGGCGACGACCATGACGTTGGCCGCCCAACGATGAATGTTGCGAATGAAGCGTCCGGTGGGAACGACGAAGTGAATGTCTTTGATCGAATCGTAAGCGGCGTCGGGATAAGGTTTGTAATAAAACATCAGCAGCACGCCAGTCACCAACGTAATCAAAAACGCCGCCGTTGTAGCGATGCCCAATCCCATCGTCGTCGTCCAACGCAAATTCCAGCGATGCGTCCGCACCGAATGCAGGTGCAAAAAGACGTTGCCGAACACAAAGGTCGAGCGCGTGCGGTCAGTCGTCGGTTTGCCGCTGCGAAACATTGCGTCCAGCAAACGACGCGGAGCCGCCAACAAATTGTTGCGGAAAATCTGCAACGCCGAACGTGGTTCAATGATTGGAGTGCTCATGCTTTCTCCTCTTTGTTTGTAACACTGCCAATGACGTTAAGTTGAATGCCAGGCATTAACCATTAAGCATTGAGCATTACCCATTAACGGTCAGGGTAAATGGCCTTTCTACCTGTCGGATAATGGTTAATGGCGAATGGTTAATGGTTAATTCGTCATTGGCTCAAAGGCAGTGCCACGAGCCTTATGCTTTCTCTTTCGTGCCCGCCGGAACCTTCGTTTCTTCGTCCACCACCCACGCGCCGCCTTTGTTGCTGACTTTCAACCAGGCCAGCGCTTTGGGCGCGGGGCCGCGCGTGACTTCACCGTCCACCGCGAAGCGCGAACCGTGGCAGGGGCATTCAAAGCCTTCTGTCGTAGGCTTCACCACGCAGCCCAGATGCGTGCAGATGGTTGAAACGGCGTGAACGCCTTCGCTGTCGCGGAATATCGCCACGGCGCGCCCCGCAGGCACAAAGGCTTCTCCGGCAGCCAGCGTTTCGGGCAAGGTCACAGTGAATTTTTTCGACGGCGACGACAGCACCGCCGCTTTGGGCAGTTTCAACATCCCAAATACTGAAAAGAGCAACGCGCCCGCCATCGTCCACAGCGCCGACAGCCCCAGAAAATCGCGGCGCGGCATTGGGTCGGGATCGAGGCGGGATTGCGGTTTACCGGCTTTGACAGTCATACCGTCCTCCAGAAGGTTGAAAAGCTGATGCGTTCCATCGTGATCGCATCGGCAGGACAACGCTGCGCGCACAGGGCGCAGCGAATGCAGCGGTCTTCGTCTTTCAAAATGGCGGAGTTTTCTTTTAGGTCGGCATCGGTTCCGAGTGAATGTTCGATAGCGGCAGTGAGGTCGCCATTCAGCGCCAGACTGTCCAGTGAAACCAGCTTCAAACATTCGGTTGGACAAACGTCGGCGCAACCGCCACACAGCACGCAACGTTCGCCGTCAAACACTGGCGTCACGCCGCAATCCAGGCAACGCGAAGCCTCGCGCATGGCTTCGGCGCGGGTGTAGCCGGTTTCGACCACGACTTCAGGATGATGGAGCCGCTCTTCAGGATGAATGACTGGGACAGCCGTGCGACGCAAAGATTCGTAGCCGCGTTCGCGCCGATAGTGTTCCAGAATGTTGTGCGCCGAAATGGAATCGCTGGTGAGCGTGCGCCCGGTCACGAATTGATAAATCGAACGCGCCGCCGCTTTGCCCGAAGCCACGGCGTCAATCAACAACCGCGTGCCGTGCGCCAGATCGCCCGCAACAAACACGCCTTTGCCAGTGGTGGTCAACGATGCCGGATCAACTTTCGGCCAGCCGGGTCGCATCATTTCAATGTCCGCGCCGCCGTCTTCCAGAAATTTCAGCGCAGGCGCCTGGCCGACCGAAAGCAGCACGGTGTCGCAAGGAATCACGTCCGTGGTTTGATCTTCATAAACCGGCGCGAAGCGTTTTTGCTCGTCGTAAACGTGCAGACATTTGCGAAACCGCACGCCGGTTACTTTGCCTTCGCCGTCGCGCAAAATTTCGACCGGCCCCCAACCGTTGTGACGTTCAACGCCTTCTTCGTCGCCTTCCATGATTTCAACCGTGTCGGCGGGCATTTCTTCCAGGCTTTCCAGCGAAACCAGATGCACGCGCGCCGTTCCCGCCAAGCGCGCCGCCGTACGCGCAGTGTCGTAAGCAATCTGCCGCACGACGGTGCGCGCTACGTCATAAGCAACATTGCCGCCGCCGATGACGACGATGTTGCGGCCAATGTCCAGCCGTTCGCCCAGAGAAATAGCGCGCAGCAAATCCACACCGCCAAATACGCGCGGGCCGTTTTCACCCGGCAGCCCAAGTGCGCGCGAAGCTTTCGCGCCGACGGCGATCAGCACGGCGGCGAAATCGCGTCGCAAATCGGCGAAGGAAATGTCTTTGCCAATGGTCACGCCGCAACGAATCTCCACGCCGAGCGCCTGGATTACCGCGATTTCTTTTTGAATCAGTTCGCGCGGCAAACGATAAGCAGGCACACCAACGGCGAGCATGCCCGCTGCGACGGGTTCGATTTCAAACACGACAGGCGCAAATCCCAGCAAAGCCAGATCGTGCGCGGCAGATAGTCCGGCAGGCCCCGCGCCAATGATGGCAATCCGTTCGCCATCGGCTTTGGCGATGCGACCGTTCATGCACGAATGCAACAACGCCGCGATTTCTTCGGCGTTGGCCGCGACAGAGGGAATGTAAGATTGAACAGCTTCCAGAACTTCGGCGGTGGGGCGGGCTTCGGGGCCTGCCTGTTCGCAGGCGAAACGTTTCAAAGCGCGAATCGAAATCGGACGGTCGTTGGCGACGAAACATCCGTCGTCGTCCACGCGAGGAACTTTGCCGCGACGGCAGGCGGCTTCGCACGGAGCGCCGCAAATCCGCCCGCAGATCGAAGCGAAGGGATTGGGGCCGCGCGCAATCAGGTAAGCTTCTTCAAAGCGGCCTTCGGCAATGGCGCGAACGTATCCGCGCGCGTCGGTGTGGACGGGGCAGGCCACCTGACAAGAGATCAATCCTTGATGATAGTTTTCGCCCGGAACTTGAACATTCAGCTTTTCCATCCTGACCTCTCACGCTCGGCATTGCGGCGATAAGCAAAGAAATCCCTTCACATCGCCCTGAACGGCGATGTGGAAATCTGCTCAGTCAGTTGTGTTGAATTGCGTTAGGTTACTCAGTTATTGCGAAAAACCAGCGACTTTTCTTGCTCGATTCGGCTTTTCACTCGGCAACTGGCAAAACTCGTTCCAGGCGGATGGAAGGAGCAAATTCAATTATCCCGTTGAAAATACGCAGGCAAATTGGTTTTCGTTTGGCGGAGAATTTCCAAAATTGCTTTGCGCTCTTCTGGCGCGATGGCCAGAAGCTCTTTGTCTTTGGTTTGGCCGGTCAATGCCAGCCAAAGCTGTTTGTGCAAATGATCGAGCGCCGGTTTGGGCAACGCATCGAACGCTTCGGAATAAATCAGGAAACTGCATGGATACCGAAACAACTTTTGCCGCAAATCCAGATCGCGCAGCGAACGCTTCTGCTTGTCGCGCGGGCCGACGGCGGCAAATTCTTTGGCAAAAGCGGTCGTCCCGCTGATCGGCGACGGCCAGCGAGTTTCGCCTACGAACAGCATGTACCGCAGCAAATCGTCCGCTGCACGTTCGATGCGCCGTCGCGTGCTGTCGGACAATTCATCGCCCGTGCGTTGCAACGCTTCGTCCATGATTTTTTGGTGATGCAGCGCCAGCTTGGTTTCGTAATTCAGCCGCGTCATCAGATTGTGCATCTGCGTCTGATGCTCCAACACCATCAAAGCCACGATGTCGCTGTGCGCGGACAGATAACTCGACGGCGTGAATTTTTTGTCCAGACTGGTCAGATTCGTGCCAGTCAATTGCTCAGGCTTTTCGGGATTGCTGGATTCGGTAAACAGCAGATTGCCAGCGTGTCGCGCTTCGCCGTGCGTTCCGGTGACATACCAACCTCCCCAACGTTCCATCAGCGGACTGGCGTGATTGGTGATGTGCGAACCGAGCGGCGCAATCGGATAACCGCGTTCGTCGGGATACACAGACCGCACAACGAACCCCGGCACGTTCTGCGTCGCATTTGAGGTGTGGCATTGCAAACATTCGTCATTGCGCACAAAACGCGGCTTGTCGGTTTTGGTTTGCTCCAGCATGTAAAACACACCGCCCAAATTGGGATCCACCGCCGCCAGTTCCAGCAAGTCTCCGCCGCGAACCCAGCCGACATACACTTCGTCGTTGAAAAAGATCGAACGCGGATTTGATGGCGAAATGCGATGCAATTGAAAACTGGTTTTGGAAAACACCAGCCCCTGCGAAGAAACCGGCACGCGCAAGGCTTTGAGCACAGATTCCAGGTAACCGTTTTTTTCCGAATGTTCCAGCTTCACTTCGCCGCTGTTGATTTGCCGCTGCAATCGCGCAATGGCATCGTTGCTGCCTGCGTTGCGATACCCAATGATCTGTGCATCCTGAAGCTGATCCTGGCTATGAACCAACGGCAACGCCCACAACAGCGCCATCAATCCGGCAAACACCACTACGATGTGAAGTCTTTTATTCATCATTTGTCTGTAAATCTGGTGACCAGCACTGACACCGCTGGCAATGCGTCAATTGCATGCACAAGGTTCGGTTCCAGAGTGAATAACGCTCCAGGAACCAGTTCCACAGATTCTTTCTGTTCCCCAAGATATAAAATTCCTTTGCCTGCTACGCATTGAATTGTAATCGGTTCAGCAGCCTGATGCGCTGCCAGCACGGCATTGTTGCGCAAGGTGATTTGTTGAATCTTTCGTTTGGTTCCCTCGAACAACAGTTCTACTTGTTTGTCTTTTCCTTCGCCAATCGTGGTTTGTAATTTCAGTGATTTGAACATTGGGCTGGTCGTTGTTTTCTGTTGAGTCTCTTCTGGTGTCAGTGGCGTCGTTTTACAAACAAGGGAGAACAACGCCAACACACTACAGAGGAATATTGTTCTGGTCATTGCGTTCATTGCGTGTTGAATACAATCCTTTACGAAAGTTGTGTGCCTGATCGCCACACGGTCAGAACCAGCAACAAAAGGCGGATGGCCGGAGACATCGGCCACCCCCTCTTGTAATTTGAGCTACGCGGTTTCAGGCAAAGCGTGGAGAGCGGCCTTTTGTGATTTCGGGCGTCTGAAGATCAGATCAAGAGCGAAATAAACAAACGCCACAGCTCCGATGGCAAAGACAGTGTCGCCGACGATTCGCATCCAGCGGAGGAACTGCATCAAATCGGTTTGCATAAATTCAGGGCTGCGCGCCGACCAGTACCCCACTGAAACCGACTGCTGGGTTTGCAGCAACCCAATCGGCAACAAGCTCAGCACGATTTCCATCAGCATGCCGATGTTGATCGTCCAGAATGCAAATTTGATCAACGATTCTTTCCACAACAATTCCGGCTTCATCGCACGCAGGCAGAACAGCGTCAGCGCAAGCCCCAGCGTTCCGTATACGCCGTACAGCGCTCCGTGTGCGTGGACAGCGGTCGTGTTCAAACCTTGCATGTAGTAAAGCGCAATCGGCGGGTTAATCATAAAGCCGAAAATCCCTGCTCCAACCATGTTCCAAAATGCGACGGCCACGAAAAAGTAGACCACCCATTTGTATTGTTGCAGCCACGGACGCACTTTTGTGTGATTGATGTTTTCCCAGGCTTCGAAACCGACCAGCGTCAGCGGCACGATTTCCAGAGCGCTGAACACTGAGCCAAAAGCCAAAGCCACGGTTGGCGTTCCGGCGAAATACAAATGGTGCAGCGTGCCGATGATGCCGCCGGACATATACACCGCGCCGGATAATAGCGATGCTTTGGCCGCGCGCTCAGCGTTGATGACGCCCAACTTGGCAAACAGGAACGCGATGACGACTGTGGCAAAAACTTCAAAGAAACCTTCCACCCAAAGATGCACCACCCACCAGCGCCAATACTCGACGACGGAAATGTGCGATTTCATTCCCCAGAACAATCCGGGACTGTAAAACAGCGCAATGCCCGCTGTGGTAATCAGGTACAACACCAGCAGCGATTTTCGATTGTCATTTTTTCGCAGCGCCGGAATCGCCGTGCGAGCCACCAGAAACAGCCACAACAACAATCCGACAAACAACGCCGCTTGCCAGACCCGTCCAAGGTCAACGTATTCATATCCCTGATGACCGAAGTAAAACGCCGACGCACCCGTCAATTTATTGGCGACGCTCAGCCACTGACCGGCCATCGAACCCAGCACGACAACCAGCAATGCGCCAAACAACAAATCCACGCCCAGCTTTTGCCCTTTCGGTTCATAACCGCAAATAACCGGGCCGATGAACAGTCCGGATGCCAACCAGGCAGTGGCGATCCAGAAAATCCCCAATTGCGTGTGCCAGGTACGCGTGACGACGTAAGGCAGATAATCTGCCAGCGGGAAGCCATAAAATCCGCCGCCTTCGACTCCGTAATGCGCCGTCAGGATTCCCATGAAAATCTGCAGCAGAAAGAGCAGTGAAACGACCAAAAAGTATTTGACCGTCGCCTTTTGTGATGGTGTCAGTGTTGATCCGATCAACGGGTCGCTGTTGGGAACCTCGTGGTCTTCTTCGGGTTTTCGTCTGGCCAGCAACCAGACCATGGCCCCGATTCCTGCCAGCAACATAATTACGCTAACGCCTGTCCAGACGATGGCGCTGCTGGTTGGCACGTTGGCGACCAACGGTTCCGACGGAAAGTTGCTGGTGTAAGAAATGGATTGGTTCGGGCGATTGGTCACGGATGCCCAGGAAGTCCAGAAAAAGAACGATGTCAATTGGCGCAGCTTGGTCGGGTCTGGCTGGGCGTTGCGTTGAATGGCATACGCCTTGTTGCCGTTGGTGAAAACGTCCGAGTAATGCTTCAGACTGCTTTCAAAAGCTTCGGCGCGGATTGGTTCAATTGTGATGCTGCCGGTTTGCGGGTTGTAATTGTTTTTCCGAACTGTGTCTTGCAACCGCTGCCGCAGCACGGCTTGTTGTTCGGAATTCAGTGCGCCGTAATCCCGGGAAAATTCCGCTTTGGCCCATTTGTCCAGAATGAAGACTGCTTCGCGGTGCAGATAATCGGCTGTCCAGTCGGGAGCAACGTAACTGCCATGCCCCCAAATGGAACCGACCTGCATTCCGCCCATTGCCTGCCAAACGTTTTGCCCGTTGGAAATCTCGCCTTCGGCAATTAACACCTGCCCATCGGTGGTTACAACTTCGCGTGGAATTGGCGGTGCCTGCCGAAAAATCTCAGTCCCCACCCATCCGAGGACGGCAAACGAAAAGACAAAAATTGCGATAAAAACAACCCACAACCGTTTCACGGGGTCTCCTTAAAGGTTTGAGTGAATTCGTATTTTGAATTTGCGAAGCAGGAAACAGTGAAAGCCTTAATGCACAAAGCAACCGGAATGAACGGCCATGCTGGCCCGGCTTCCTTCTGCCTGCGCTTCCATTTCGACTGCTCGCGGAAACAGGATGTTGTTTTCCAGATGAATATGTTGGTGCAGATCGGCTTCAAATTCGGCCAACGCCTGATAGAGCGTCTGGTAGCTGATGCAAGCGTCAGCCGGTGGAACGTAGTTGCCGGCAATCGAACGCATCTGGCGCAACAGGTCGCCCGCCGCATCATGTTCGCTCATCATCATGCGTACGGGGTTTTGCACGGTGGCAAAAAACGGCGTCGGGATATTGCTGTGGTTCGTGATCGCCGCTTCCATCAGGTTGATGTATGGAAACAGCACCTGCTCTTCCTTCAGCATATGCGGGAGCAAATCCTGCTTGAGCGCTAAAAACAGGGTTTGGAGTTGCGCCAGTTCGGGATGGTTTTCGCCGTGCCGCGAACATACCTTGTCGAGCAATTTTTCCAGCCGTTCGAGTTCCTGGCGAGTGAAAACGTGATGTTTGTCCACTATGTAAGAGCAAAGATCGGTCAGGGATTCTGTTTGCCAATCCAATGAATTGACACCCGACGGAGTTGTGTGCCCGGCTTCTTCCAGCGAGCGCACGACTTCTTCGATTGGCACATGAAACGTGGCGCAAGCATCGGCCAGCGTGCGTCCGCCGCCGCAGCAATAATCAATTCCCATACGTTCAAACACGCGTGTCGCGCCCGGCATGGTGACGGCTAGTTCTCTGACCGTGTGAGTCGCAGTTACAGACATAATTCCTCCCATTGATTTCGCCCACAGGCGGTTGCCAAATTTGAGACGTAAACGCGAAGACACCTTACCGGTTGACGAACCCCGAAGCAGTGACTTAAGTCATCGTGACGAAAAAATCGGCATGGTTTTATGCTGCCAATCATCCAGGAGAAGAAACCGATGAAACTTCGATCCGCTTTGAAACTGCCCAAAGAGCATGGCGCCTGGGCGATGTTTTACATTCCGTTCGTGCTGGGATTGCTGGTGGCTGGGAACTTCAATGTGCCTTCATTGCTGTTGCTGATTGCAGCAACAGCAGCGTTCATTTCCCGCGAATCATTGCTGATCTGGTGGCGTGCGCGAACACGCGGACGACAAACTCCCTCCTCCATCGAAGCTGGCCGTTTGTTGCTGGTGTATTTGCTGATTGCAGTGACGACGGGCGCTCCGCTGATTTTTGCGTACAAACTCTATTGGCTGATTCCGCTGGCGCTGGCTGGAGCTGTGCTGTTGCTGGTCAACGGATGGCAGGCGACCGAATTTGAAGACCGCACTGTGCAAAGCGAAATTCTGGCCATTACCGGATTGACGATGACGGCTCCGGCGGCGTTTTACACGGCCAATGGAATCTGGACGGCAACCGCATGGTGGTTATGGGCGCTAAGCGCGGCATATTTCGCCAGCAGCGTCTTTTACGTCAAATTGCGCGTGACCCGGTTGCACGCCAAACAGGCCGAAGACAAACGCCGCGCCCAACGGCAATGTGTCGTCTATCATTCCTTTCTGCTTTGTTCGCTGTTGGCGCTGGCCGTCACACGCAGCCTGCCGTTGTTTGCGCTGATCGCCTTTGCGCCAGTGCTGGCGAGAACTCTGCGCAGCCTGCTCAGCCCGGAACCGCACCTGAATCTGAAGCAAATCGGCATCGCCGAAATCGTCTATTCCGTCATTTTCCTGATTTTCACCACCCTGACCTTTCGCTTGGCAATCTGACGCCGCGACATTGAATCGAATCCGACTCGGCGCGAAAATGCCAGGCCATGACTACCGACAAAATTGCTGCTTTGCGCCGGACGACGCTTTTCGGAGAACTGAGTGAAACGGAATTGCGTGCGTTGGCCGAACGCGCCGTCGAACGTCGTTTGAACCGCAACGAAGTTCTGTTCGTTGCGGGCGACGAAGCCGCCGGATTGTTCGTCATTGTCACAGGCGCGTTGCGCGCATTCCGCGAAGGCGTGGATGGGCGCGAACAGGTCATTCACGTCGAACGCGCCGGTGCGACCATCGCCGAATTGCCGGTGTTTGACGACAAACCTTACCCTTCCACGGTTGCCGCCGAAGAAGATTCGACAGTTCTGTTCCTTTCCAAACGCGAAGTGAAATCGTTGTGCCTGACTCACCCTGAAATCGCGTTGTCCGCCTTGAAACTGTTGGCCGGACGTTTGCGAAAGTGCGCTGAACTGGTCGAAGCCTTGTCGTTGCGCGAAGTGGATCAAAGGCTGGCTCGCTGGTTGTTGACGGAAGCGCGCGCGCGTGGCAAACGAACCAGCGACGGGTTGGAACTGGATTTGGTGCTGACCAATCAACAAATCGCGGCCCGTATCGGTTCGGTGCGCGAAGTCGTGTCTCGCGCGCTGACTCGCTTGCAACAAAACGGATTGATTTCCGTCGAAGGTCGCCGCGTCGTAATTCAACAGGAAGCAACGCTCAGCATTTTTGCTGAAAATTGATCTTTCGAGCCGGTTTTGTCGTATTTGTCGGGCGTGTGTTAAATTCAAATTCGTCGGACAGTTCGGGAATTCAGATGTAACGAGGCTTAAGCACTTTTGATTACCGCCACTTCAAATCGCATCAGCGAATTACAGCAAACCATCGAAAGCGTCATTCGCGGCAAATCGGAAGCCGTGCATTTGGCGATTGTCACGCTGCTGGCCGGAGGCCATCTGCTGGTCGAAGATGTTCCCGGCGTTGGCAAAACCACGCTGGCGCAAACCATCGCGCGGTCTCTGGATTGCAACTTTCAGCGAATTCAATTCACCAGCGATCTGCTGCCGTCTGACATCGTCGGTGTTTCGGTTTACAACCAGCATCTGGGCGAATTTGAATTCAAGCCCGGCCCGATTTTCGCCAACGTCATCCTGGCGGATGAAATCAATCGCACGACGCCCAAAACCCAGAGCAGTTTGCTGGAAGCCATGGCTGAAGGGCGCGCGACGATTGAAAATCAAACCTACGATTTGCCTCGCCCGTTTCTGGTGCTGGCCACACAAAACCCGATTGAACACCACGGCACGTATCCGCTGCCCGAATCCCAACTTGACCGGTTTCTGATGCGTGTGCGCATGGGTTACCCGTCCGCGGCGGAAGAAAAAGAAATTCTCCGCCAGCATGCTGCCGCGACCGCTCGGCATCCGCTGGAACGCATTCGTCCGGTCATGTCCGGCGAAGACGTGCTGGATTTGCAGGAAGAAATCAAAAATGTCCGCGTGGATGAATCGCTGCTGGATTACCTGATGGAAATAGTCGTCGCCACGCGCAAATCGGAAATGCTGGAATTGGGCGTCAGCCCGCGCGGTTCGCTGGCGCTGCATCGCGCGGCGCAGGCGCTGGCATTTACAGAAGACCGCGCGTATTGCATCGCCGACGACATCAAACGACTGGTCGTTCCGGTGTTTGCGCATCGCGTCGCCGTCAACATGCGATATTCCAATCGGCAGCGCGGCCACGATGTCGCCGAAATCGCCCTGACCGAAATTCTCAAAAGCGTACCCGTCCCTCTTTGAACCAGTTCGACAAGCTGCCAGCTTGTCGAACGCCTGACTGACAATAAATCCCCCAATCGAACCTGTCCGCGACAAACTGGCAGCTTGTCGGATTCAAGAAAGATGCTGGCTTTTCTTCGTCAAAAACAATTGCGTCGTTTTGTCATAGTGACGGCATCGTTGACCGGCGCAGCGTTGCTTACAGCGCTGCTTGCCGGTCTGGCCAGTCAGTTCGGCAAATACGAACTGGCCGCGCACAGTTCCCGCGTCGCGCTTCTGCTGGCGTTGATTGTGTTGCTGTATGCCCTGCCCAAACTGGCGCGCAGCCTCAACTGGCGGTCAAGTTATGCCATGCACGTGCCCAATGCCGGATTGATTTTCGGCGCGGCAATTTTGATGGTCACGGTGCTGGCGCTCAGCAGCGGCAACAACCTGCTGTATCTGGTGCTGGCGGCGTTGCTGGCGACGATGATCGTTTCGATGATTTCGACGCGGTTGAACATCCGACGCTTGACGCCGTCGGTTCGGTATCCAGACAACATTTTTGCCGGGGAATCGGTTCCGTTTGAAATCACGCTGCAAAATCAAAAACGGCTCATGCCGTCGTTTTCCATTTCGATTGACCTGGTCGAGGAACATCAGACGCCCAACAACGAATCGAAACCGGTCGAACAACACGCGGTGGCGCTGGCTTACTTCCCGTTGGTTCCGGCTCGGTCGCACGCGCGTTCGCGGATCGAACGCATGTTCGCCCGTCGGGGCGTTTACCCCGTAACAGGGTTTATTCTCAATTCGGGATTTCCCTTCGGTTTTGTCGAACAACGTCGCCTGATCGAATGGCACAGCGAAATCGTCGTGTATCCTCAACCGCAACCGCTGAAGGAGTTTGAAGGATTGTTGCCGATGGTCGCCGGCAGAATTGAAAATCGCGCCAAAGGCAGCGGCGGCGATTTGTACGCAATCCGCCAGTATCTGGCCAGCGATCATCACCATCACATTGATTGGAAAGCGACGGCCAAAACCGATCAATTGATGGTTCGGGAATTCACGCGCGAAGACGATTGGCGCATCACCCTGCGGTTCGATTCCCGCAAAGGCGATCCAGACCTGGCCGAAGCGGAATTTGCCGAACAGTTTGAACGCGCGGTGACGTTTGCCGCCAGTTTGCTGACGCATTACATCGAACTGGACGCGGAAGTTCGGCTGGTGATGGCCGATCTGGATACGGGATTCGGCTCCGGCCAGAGACATCGCCTGGATTTGCTGCGACATCTGGCGCAGGTCGCTCCCGGCGAAAAAGAACTCCCCGACGACGACCGCCCGCAATCGGGCATCGAAATTTTGCTGACCGCAAACAGAAACGGGTTGGCTGCATCGTCTCATCCGTCTGCAACTCGCGTCATCAGCTTTGAAGAAATGCCATGAATCTTGACCGTTACTTCATTGCTTCCTCTTATGGCTTGCTGGTCGCCAGCTTTTGGATTCTGTCGTCAACGCGGCAGATAGACGGCGTGTCGCTGGCGTTGTTTTTCGCGGCATTGATCGCGGGCTGTTTGATTGACCTGGGTTATCTGCGATGGAACGTGTCGCGTCGGTTGGCCAATGGTTTGATGATCGGCTGGCTGGGAATCGCAGTTGTCGAATGGCAGATGTTCAGAGCGTCGCCGGTCGTCGTCATTACGCATTTCGTGCTGTTCGCTTCGGCGCTGAAACTGCTGAAACGCAAAGACACGCGAGACTGGTTGTGGCTGTATGTCATTTCATTCTGCATTGTGCTGATGTCGGCGGGAATGACGATGGGAACGACGTTCCTGTTGTTGCTGATGTTTTATCTGCTGGCGGCGATTTCCAGCTTTGTCGTTTATGAAATTCGACGAACGCAGCAGAGTTTTCTGGACGAAGTAAAAAACCAGAAAATCGTCATTGAATTGTGGCGCGAAGTGAATGACGTTCGCCGTCCGCTGGGCAAACCGGGACTCGCCGGAGTGTTGGGATTTTCGGTGTTGGCGTTGGCGATGATTTTGATTCTGGCTGGGCCGCTGTTTTTGCTGGTGCCCAGAGTCTCGCGCAATGCCGGTCGCAGCGGCCCCAGCGGTCTGATGCAGGGCGAAACGCTTTCTGGATTTTCCGACACTGTGCGTCTGGGCGAAGTGGCGCAGGTCAAATTGAATCCGCAAGTGGTCATGCGCGTCCGCGTGACATATCCGCGCGGAATGGCTGAGCAGCAAGCCCGCAACAACCTGCGTTGGCGCGGTGTCACGCTGGATCGGTACGACGGCCAGGGTTGGAACAACGTCGGCCCCGATCCGACTCCGATTCGGCGAAGAGGCGATAATTTCCAGGTTGAAGACCCGAACTGGAAACACGGTTTCACCGAACAGCAGTTTTTCATGGAGCCGCTGAACATACACACTGTGTTCGCTGCTCCCCGCCCGGTGTTTGTCAGCGGATTGCCCGAATTGTCGCGCGACCTGGGCGACGGGTTGTGGACGGAAGCGCCGGGTTACGAGAAGCTCAGTTATTCAGTGTATTCCGACACCTTCACGCCGAACGACGCGGAATTGGCCGAAGACAATTCCCGCGATTATCCGCGCAGCATCAGCCAGCGTTATCTGCAACTGCCCGAAGATCACGACGAACGAATTAACCAGTTGGCGGCGAAAGTTACTGAAGGAGCCAGAACTCCTATCGAAACCATCAGACACATCGAACTGCATCTGAAAACGCAATACGATTATTCGCTCGATCTGCGGCGCGTTGAACAAGGCGATCCAGTCGCGGATTTTTTGTTCAATACGCGCGCCGGGCATTGCGAATACTTTGCGTCGGCAATGGTGCTGATGTTGCGAGCGCGCCGGATTCCCGCCCGCATCGTCAATGGATTCCAGACCGGCGAATACAATTCCAGAGCCGACGTCTTCACCGTGCGACAATCGGACGCGCATTCCTGGGTGGAAGCTTATTTCCCGCAACACAAATGGATAGCTTTCGATCCGACTCCGCCCGCGGGATTGAGCGAATACGACGAAGGATTCATGGCGTGGCTGCGACAATACAGCGAAGCCTTTGAAATGTTCTGGCTGGAAGAAATCGTCAGCTTCAATACGTCCAAACAGATTTCGATGCTGGCGACGGCTCAGAATCTGGCGTCAACGTTTCAGTTCAACGCTTCTCAGCAATGGATGCAGTGGGCGCGCAAATTCGGTTCGTGGCTGGACGCCCCGCCTTCGACCAATGACACGGCAACTGGCGTCGCCAAACCTGAAACGCCCGTTACGGCGCGGCCAGCAACTGATTATCGCCCGTTGACGGCTGTTCTGATCGGGTTGGCGGTGATTGGACTGGCGTTCCTGTTTAATCACCGATTGCGCGGACGGTTCCGGTCGGCGAAACCGACTTCGGTTCAGCAAAGCATCAGGTTTTACGAGGAAATGCTGCGGGCGCTGGAACGTTCCGGCCATCGTCGCCAACCGCATCAAACTCCGCTGGAGTTTGCGACTGCGGTCAAGCTGACCGCAGTCGCCGAAATCACGCAACTGTATCAGCGCGCGCGGTTCGGCCAGAACGCCCTGACCGACGAAGAATCATCGCGCGTTGAATCGTTGCTGCGCGAATTGAAACGCAAAAATCAATGACGACAACATCAACAGAATGATTGAATCCACACTGGCGCGCGCGCTGTTGTACTTTCCCGCCAAACTGTATGAACTGGGCGTTCGCGCGCGCATTGCCGCTTATCACCATCATCTGTTCAAAACCTTTCGCCTGAATGCGCCGGTCATCAGCGTCGGCAATTTGACGGTTGGAGGCACTGGCAAAACTCCCTGTGTGGCGTTTATCGCCACCACGCTGCGCGACGCCGGCCATCGAACGGCAATTCTCAGTCGAGGTTACAAACGCCAGACCAAAGAGCGGGTCGAAGTTTCCAATGGCGCGGACATTCTCTGCACCTCAACCGAATCTGGCGACGAACCGTTTTTGCTCGCGCACAGTTGTCCAGGGGTTCGTGTGGTGGTTGATCGGGATCGAGTTGCCGCCGGTCTTTGGCTGGAATCGCGCGCGCCTGTTTCAGCGTACGTGCTGGATGACGCTTACCAGCACTTACGGCTGGCGCGCGATTTGAATTTGCTGCTGATTGACGCCACTGAACCGCTCAGCAAAGCCGCGATAATTCCCTTTGGCCGATTGCGCGAACCGCTGACGGAAATTCGCCGCGCCGACGCGATCATCATCACGCGTAGTGACCGACTGACAGATCCAACCGCCAGAGCCGAGTTGCTCAAAATGCTCAACCGATTGTCGCGCCCCGAAACGCCGATTTTTTCCGCCTGGCATCGGATGACCCAACTGCGAAATTTGCAGAGTCAGGAAACTGCCTTGCTTGCGGATTTTTCAGGAAAAGCCGTCGCCGCAGTTTCCGGCATCGCCCGGCCAGAACGGTTCATTGACGATTTGACCAAGGTCGGCATGCAGATTGTGCTGAGGCGCGATTTTGCCGATCATCATCGCTATTCCGAGACGGAATTCGCCTCCATCATTGCGGACGCTCAGTCAGCCCACGCCGAAGCCATTATCATCACCGAAAAAGACGCCGCCAATTTGCCGCTGGAAACGGTTCACAACTCGTTGCTGCCGATTTTCGCTGCACAGATCGAATTCGACTGCGAAGACAAAGCCGCGCTGCAAAACCTGCTGCTGGCGGTTGCCCAAAAAACATAACGCGGCATCGGGGAACTGCGCCCTGATGCCGCGTTTGTGTTGTAAAGCCGAATTTAGTTTCCGGCTTATTGATTCATGGAAGACAGGAATTCGGCGTTCGTCTTCGATCTGTCCAGACGATCCAGCACAAGTTCCATCTGTTCGACGGGCGACAGCGGATTCAGCACGCGCCGCAAAACCCAGATGCGATCCAAGTCCTGTTTCTGAATCAGCAACTCTTCCTTGCGCGTGCCGGATTTTTGCAGGTCAATCGCCGGGAAGACGCGTTTGTCGGAAAGTTTGCGATCGAGGTGAATTTCCATGTTGCCCGTGCCTTTGAACTCTTCAAAGATCACGTCGTCCATGCGGCTTCCGGTTTCGACCAGTGCCGTGGCAATGATCGTCAAACTGCCGCCTTCTTCGATGTTGCGCGCCGCGCCGAAAAATCGTTTCGGACGTTGCAATGCGTTGGAATCAACGCCGCCCGAAAGAATCTTGCCCGAAGGCGGAACTACGGCGTTGTGCGCACGCGCTAGGCGTGTGATCGAATCCAGCAGAATCACCACGTCGCGTTTGTGTTCAACCAGTCGTTTGGCTTTTTCGATGACCATGTCGGCCACTTGCACGTGGCGCGAAGCCGGTTCGTCAAAGGTCGAAGAAATGACTTCGCCATTGACCGAACGCTGCATGTCCGTGACTTCTTCGGGACGTTCGTCAATCAGCAACACGATCAACGTCACTTCAGGATGATTTTCAGTGATCGAATTGGCAATGGTTTGCAGCAGCATGGTTTTGCCGGTGCGCGGCGGAGCGACGATCAACCCGCGCTGGCCTTTGCCAATCGGCGTAAACAAATCAATCACTCGGCCAGAAACATTTTCCGTATTGGTTTCGGCTTTCAACTGTTCGTTCGGATACAGCGGCGTCAGGTTGTCGAAGAAAATCTTGTCGCGCGCAATTTCGGGCTGCTCGAAGTTTATGGCTTCGACCTTGATCAACGCGAAATATCGTTCGCCTTCTTTTGGCGGGCGAATCTGACCGGAAATCGTGTCGCCTGTGCGCAGGTCGAATTTCCGAATCTGTGACGGGCTGACGTAAATGTCGTCCGGTCCCGGCAGATAGTTGTATTCCGGCGCGCGCAAAAAGCCGAATCCGTCCGGCAGGGTTTCCAGAACGCCCTCGGAAAAGATCAAGCCGGATTTTTCGGTCTGCGCCTGCAGGATTTTGAAGATCAACTCCTGTTTGCGCATGCCGGTTGCGCCGGGCACGTCCAAATCCTTGGCGATCTGCGTCAGCTTGGAGATGTTCATCTCCTTCAAATCGGCGATGTCGAGAAAAGAGCCACCTTCGTAACTCTCGTCAATTTCATCGTAATCGTCGTAATCTTTCGACCTGTTATTTCTGTCTGCCATAGCTCATTTTGTTTTCTCGACACCAAACGAAGCGCACAACACAGGCGCCGCATCTATTGCGATGCGAGAAAATCTCCTTGGTTAATCGGGATTGTTAGTCATTCGACGGCGCGCAAGGCGAATTGCGCACGTACAGTTAGTTTGCGGCTGTATTCGAGGCAGCCTGAGCAAAAAACCCTCGCCGGCCTGGAACTGGTATCACCTGCCGACATTGTTTGTTCGATAAAAAAGCCTGCTGAAAGCCTGTTTGAAATCAGTCGGGATTCTTTGAAATGCCAACGTCAAATATCGCTGCGGCTAAAGATCAGGCGCTGAACTGACCGCTTTCGGCCAGCGAATCTACCTGAGTCGTCCTAACAGTTATCTCTGCCTCATTCACTTGTCAAACGTTATGAAAATTGTGAAAGGGGGTTTTCGGCAAATGACGAGTGATGATAACGACGGACGATTGAATATGAGCAAGTGGGATTAACTTTTCGCTGTGATGCTGCTGCCGATTACATTCCAAATGTCTTTGGCGCCTTCGCGCGTGACTGACGAATATTGAACGATACGTTCCGTACCAAGAACCTTCTTTGCCCGTTGCAAAGATTTGCGTTGTTCATTCGACGATAACTTATCAGCTTTCGTTGAGACCACCAAATAGGGAAGCTCGAAATGCTGGAGCCAAGATTTCATCTGAAGGTCTAACGGGGAAGGTTCGTGTCTAGCATCAACGATCAAGATAGATAGCACAAGCTGCTGACGTTCCGCAAGGTATTTCTCGATCAACTGTCCCCACTCCTGCCTCTTGTCTTTCGAGACCTTGGCGTATCCGTAACCCGGCAGGTCAACAAAATAAAAAGCATCGTTGATCAAAAAGAAATTCAGCGATTGTGTGCGCCCGGGAGTCGAACTGGTGCGCGCCAACCCTGTCACTCTCAACAGACTGTTCATCAGGCTCGATTTGCCGACATTCGACCGTCCCAGAAAAGCTATCTCCGGCTTGTTGTCCTTCCACATTGAAGCCAGACTGGTGACCGCGGCGACGAATTTGGCGCTGGTAACTTTCATTTCAAGCCTGCATCAACTGCTGATCGTACTTTCGGCAACGCCTGTCATCGCCGAAGCCTGTTGCCAAACCGGGGCCGTCATTTCCAGGTTCGCCCCGGATTCGGAATACGGCAATCGCTCAAGCGCGATCCGCAGCACTTCGTCCACCGTTTCCACAGTATGCACCTGCAACTCTTCCAGAATGTCTGCGGGCACTTCGCTCAAATCCTTTTCGTTGTCTTTTGGAATGATGACCGTGGTCACTCCGGCGCGATGAGCTGCCAACAGCTTTTCCTTTATTCCGCCAATAGGCAACACTTTTCCGCGCAGCGTAATTTCGCCGGTCATCGCCACTTCCCTGCGAATGGCAATGCGCGTCAGAGCCGAAGCCATCGCTGTTGCCATGGTGATTCCCGCCGAAGGTCCGTCTTTCGGAATCGCCCCTTCGGGCACGTGGATGTGCAAATCGTGGCTCTTGTGAAATTCCTTCGGAATGCCAAGCTCGGCGGCGCGCGAACGAATGTAGGTAATTGCCGCCTGAGCCGATTCCTGCATCACATCGCCTAGCTTGCCGGTCAACGTTACCTTGCCCGAACCTTCGAGCAAGGTGGCTTCGACCTGCATTACATCGCCACCGACTTCAGTCACGGCCAACCCATTGACCAACCCGATTTCGCTGCGTTCGGTGACTCGAATCGGACGGAATTTGATGGGGCCAAGCAATTGCCGAACGGAAACCGCATCCACCACAAAGCTGAACGGTTCGGTGGCTTCCTTCTTTTGCTGAACGAATTGGCGAGCGACCTTGCGACAGATCGAACCGATTTCACGTTCCAGATTCCGAACGCCTGCTTCGCGGGTGTAATACTCAATCAGCGTTTTCAGTCCATCTTCAGTAAACGCAATCTGCTCCGGGTTCAACCCGTTCGCTTCACATTGTTTGACCACCAGATGGCGCTTGGCGATTTCCATCTTCTCGCGTTCTGTGTACCCGGCCAGTCGAATGATTTCCAGCCTGTCCTGCAAAGCCGGAGGAATCGTGTGCAGCACGTTGGCCGTGGCGATGAACATGACCTGCGAAAGATCGTATTCGACGTCCAGGTAATGATCGTGAAACGTATGGTTCTGTTCCGGGTCCAGCACTTCCAGCAGAGCCGCCGCCGGGTCGCCGCGAAAATCCCGCCCCAGTTTGTCCACTTCGTCCAGCAATATCAGCGGATTGACGGTTCCGGCTTTTTTCATCAACTGTATGATCTGCCCCGGCAGGGCGCTGATGTATGTTCGCCGATGGCCGCGAATTTCGGCTTCATCGCGGACGCCGCCCAGGCTCAGCCGCACGAATTTACGACCGGTGGCTTTGGCGATGGAACGTCCCAGGCTGGTTTTGCCAACGCCGGGCGGGCCGACAAAACACAAAATCGAACCGCGCGGAGTTTCCACCAGTTGGCGAACCGCCAGATATTCCAGAATTCGCTCTTTGATTTTTTCCAGCCCGTAATGATCCGCGTCCAGCACTTCCTGAGCCAATGTGATGTCGCGCTTTTCATCGCTCGATTCTTTCCAGGGAACCGTCAGCAACCAATCCAGGTAATTCCGCGACACCGTCGTTTCGGGCGACATCGGCGGCATCTGTTCCAGCCGCTGCAATTCGGCGAGAGCTTTTTCCCTGGCTTCGACGCTCATTCCCGCCTGTTCGATTTTTTCTTTTAGTTCTTCAAGTTCTGCGCGGTCGTCTTTACGCCCAAGCTCTTTGTGAATGGCTTTGATTTTTTCGTTCAGGAAATACTCGCGTTGCTGTTTTTCCATCTGACGTTTGACGCGCGTCTGGATGGTGCGATCCAGATTGAGCTTTTCAATTTCAACTTCCAGGATTTCCACCATCTTCAACAATCGCGCCTGAGTCGGGTAAATTTCCAACAAGGCCTGTTTGTCAGCCAGGTCAATCTTCAATTTGTCGGCCAGTTGATCCACCATCTGCCCCGGATCAGGCGCACGCAAGGCCGCCTGAATCTGATCGAAATTTCCTTCCTGAGCGATTTTCAGATATTGCTCGACCAGACTGACGACGCGGGAAATCAGTGACGCATTGCGTTTGTGATTTTCCGCCACGATCGGAGCGCGCCGAACCGTCGCCACAGAAAATCCGCCGACTTCGTCGAACCGAACTGCGCGAGCGCGTTCGCGGCCTTCAACCAGAACCTTGATCGTGTCTTCTTCGGGTTTGCGCGTGCAGTTGGCGATGTGAGCAATGGTGCCGACTTGATAAATTTGATCTTCCGAAGGGTCTTCAACCGTCGCATCGTGCTGGGTGGCCAGAAAGATCAACCGGTGAGTAGCCATAGCCTCTTCCAGAGCGCGCACAGAAGCCGGACGGCCAATCACAAAGGCAGCTTTGGTGTGAGGAAACACGACCACATCACGAATCGGAACCATAGGGTAACTGGCGACATCGTCTGGCGTTCCATCGTGAAACTCTTTCATTTTAGTAACCTCTCAGGGCAAACGAATCTCCGGCGTGGAATCAGGCAATGCCGGGTAACGTCACAAAACAAAATGTCATTGCGGGGCTTCGCCAAAAACGCGACTCCGCCGGTTGCATCCCGCAAGCGTCATCTTGTTGGGGAAATCCTTACAGTCCGCCGACTGCAATCATTAGGTGGTTGGAAAAGTGCCGATCATTCGTCGCTTCGTTCAAACGCCCAGTAATGAGCAGCGAACCGGCTGTGCATGACAGATAGGGATTGTCGTCGAGCCAACTAATCAACCGGCCTTTTCAAGTGGGAAGACCGTCTGGCGATTTTCGACCATCTCGTCCGTCACAACGAATTCTTTGATTCTCTTCTGGCTGGGCAGTTCGTACATTGCTTCGAGCATCAGCTCTTCCAGAATCATTCGCAAACCACGCGCGCCGACTTTGCGCTGGCAAGCGTGACGCGCCACTGCCCGCAACGCCTCATCCGTAAATCGCAACTTGACCCCATCCCATTCAAACTGCCGCTGGTATTGTTTGGCCAGCGCGTTTTTCGGCTGGGTCAAAATTTCGATCATTGCCGACTCATCAAGTTCGTGCAGAGTGCCTGTGACCGGCAAACGACCGACAAATTCCGGAATCAATCCATACCGAATCAGGTCTTCGGGTTGAACCTGTGCCAGCAAATCCGCCGACGACATTTTGCTGACGGGATTGGCCAATGGGCGGATGTTCGCGCCAAAGCCCATGGCTTTTTGCCCGATGCGCCGTTGAATGACCTTGTCAAGGCCGACAAACGCACCACCGCAAATGAACAGAATGTTGGTCGTATCCACGACAAAAAATTCCTGGTGCGGATGCTTACGGCCTCCTTGCGGAGGGACGTTGGCCACCGTGCCTTCCAGAATTTTCAGCAGCGCTTGTTGCACACCTTCGCCGGAAACGTCGCGCGTGATGGACGGGTTTTCGTCCTTGCGGCAAATCTTGTCAATTTCGTCAATGTAGATGATTCCCTGCTGAGCGCGTTCGACGTCGCCGTTGGCGGCTTGCAGCAATTTCAGGATGATGTTTTCCACGTCTTCGCCGACGTATCCGGCTTCGGTCAGCGTTGTCGCATCCACAATCGTGAATGGAACCTTGAGCATTCGCGCCAGCGTTTGCGCCAACAGGGTTTTTCCAGTCCCGGTCGGGCCGATCAACAGGATGTTCGATTTCTGGATTTCGACATCCGAACGGCGCTTCATCATTTCGATGCGCTTGTAATGCTGATAAACGGCGACGGCGAGTTTCTTTTTGGTCTCTTCCTGACCAATGACGTATTCATCCAAAAAGGATTTGATTTCCAGCGGCTTTGGCAACGGCGGGCGCGCGGCGGCGGCTTCCTGTTGAGCGTCATCGCTGATGATCTCGATGCAGATGTCTATACACTCATTACAAATGTAAACGGTGGGGCCGGCGATCAGCTTTTTGACCTCGTTCTGGCTTTTGCCACAGAAGCTGCAACGTAACGTGTCATCACCTCTTCGCATCACCTTGTGGCCTCCAGTTCAATTTGAGTGTTAGACATTGTTCGGTGAACTCCGATTCCTTTTTCGATCCCGTCAAAGCGGCGCAATCATAATCAACGTGCCAAACCCGCGCAAGCAAACCACACATTTACGACCGGACCATCAATCGCCCAACACCAGAGTGGATTTCAGCACTTCGCAGGCGCGAACGCACTTGTCGCAGATTTGCGCGTTGATTCCGGGGAAAACCCTGTCGCCTTGCGGATTTCCCCGGTCATGAACGTTGAAGCTGCAGAATGCCACTTCGCTGGCTTCGTCATTGAACAGTTTTTTGTACCACGGCTGAGTCGGCTTTGGAGGCTTTATCCCCAATTCACGGTAATCGTAAAGCAACTGTACACATACATCCACGCATTCGTCGCAGATGAAACCGGAAGTGCCTTCAAACAAGCGGGCGACTTCGCCTTCGCCCAACCCGCAAAAAGAACAGCGCAAAACCGGACGCAATGGTTGCCGGTCTAAGGCTCCGCTGCCCCTCGAGCCAGACGTGACTGGGTGGTTATTACTGTTCATATCCATGGCGTGTAAAAATGCAGGGCAAAATTGAGGAATGCGACATTACTCACGCTGCTTGATGACCTGATCCACGATTCCGTATTCGTAAGCCTGCATCGCGCTCATAATGCGGTCACGGTCAACGTCTTTAGAGATTTGATCCACCGGCTTGCCGGTGTGTTCCGCCAGAATTTCGTTGAGCCGTTGACGCATGCGGATGATTTCTTCGGCAGCAATCTGAATGTCGCTGGCCTGACCGGAAATTCCGCCCGCATGAGGTTGGTGAATCAGAATACGGGAATTCGGCAAGGCAAACCGACGGCCTTTGGTTCCTGCCGCCAGCAACACAGCCGCCATCGAAGCGCATTGGCCGACGCAGAAGGTCGAGACCGGACAGCGCACAAATTGCATCGTGTCGTAAATCGCCAATCCGGCAGTCACCGATCCGCCGGGCGAATTGATGTAAAGAGAAATTTCCCGATCCGGGTCTTCGGATTGCAGGAACAACAATTGAGCGACGACCAGATTGGCGACGGTATCGTCAATCGGAGTGCCAATGAAAATGATGTTGTCTTTGAGCAGCCGCGAATAGATGTCATAGGCGCGTTCACCGCGCGGCGTCTGTTCGATGACTGTCGGTGGATAATAACTTGCAGATAGATTGTTCATAACGCTTACTCTACTTCTTCGGGACAGATGATCTGTCGGCCAGATTACATCGGAAAATTTTCCACAACCTCGTGTCGTTTTATTCGGCAGCGGCTTGAGCTTCGGAATGTTCCTGTTTCGCTTCAGCCAGCGATTCTCGACTGACTTCTTCAATGGTGATTTCGGCATTGCTGACGACAACATCAAGCACCTTACGATAACGCAACTTGGTTTTGATACTAGAAATCGCCTCATCCCTTGTCAAGCGAGCTTTTACCTCTTCTGCAGTAAGCCCAATTGACTGCGCCATGGACTCGATTTCCGCATCAATTTCCCCTTCTTCAACTCTGACATTTTCAACCAGACCGATCTCTCCAACCAACAATGCCAAGCGAACGTGACGCCTGGCGGAATCTACAGCTTCATTGAACCGCTCTTCCCAATTGATATTTTGGATCATTTCGGCAGGCATCCCCATCTGCTTGAGCCTGTGACTGAAATCGTGCAATCGGCTTTCGGCTTGCTGATGCACCAGCACATTCGGAACTTCAAACTCGTGGGAATCGAGCAATTGCGAGAGCAGGTTATCGCGCAACAGGTCGTCGGCCTCCTGTTCGGCATTTTTGACCAGATTTTCCCGAATCTTGTCGCGCATTTCCTGAAGCGATTCGTACCCGCCGATGTTCTTGGCGAATTCGTCATTCACTTCGGGCAATTCCCTTTGACGAATCGCCAGCACGGTTGCCGTGAAATCAATCGTCTTGCCAGCCAAACCTTTTGAGCCGAAATCTTCGGGATAAACAACGCGGAATTCCTTCACGTCATCCGGCTTCGCGCCGCGCAAATTCTCCGTAAATTCGGGCAACGAAGCTTTGCCGCCAATTTCGATCTCCATCGAGTCGGCTTTCAAGTCTTCTTTTTCGTGCTCTTCCTGTGGGTCCAGGAATTTGCCGACCAGATTGACGGAAACAATGTCGCCATCCTGCGAAGGGCGATCTTCAACCGGAACCAAATCGGTTTCGTTTTCGCGCCAGTTTTCAATCACGCGCTCTACGTCTTCGTCCGTGACTTTGACCACACGCTTGGTGGCTTTCAATCCTTTGTATTGCTTGATCTCGATTTCCGGCAGGACTTCGATGCTGACCTTGAGTTTGAGCGGTTCGCCTTCTTCCAGCGACAGTTCCTGAATCCGCGGGTCGCTAATGATTTTCAGGCTGTGATCCTTCACCGCGTGCTCCATGGCGTGCGGCACCAGATGGTTGATGACTTCGTCTTTGATCTCTTTGCTGAATCGCTGTTTGACCACTCCGCGCGGCACACGCCCCGGACGAAATCCCGGAACTTTCACATACCGCATATAGGCATCGTAGGTTTTCTCAAACTCCTTCGTAACCTCTTCCGCCGCGACTTCAATCGCCAAGTCTTTCTGACATTGAGAGACGTCAGTAATGACTACTTCCTGTTTCAACACGTAATCTACCTTCCTTTGGCAAAACTTTGGGGCTGCGCTTCTGTTTTTTTTATAGAAACGCACAACCAGAGAGCTGACTGCAAATTGACTTTTGTTCCTGGAGAGAAGACTGCACAGATCAAAAGCTTGATGGCTCGGGTGGGACTCGAACCCACACGCTTTTAGGCACAGCATCCTAAGTGCTGCGTGTCTGCCAATTTCACCACCGAGCCTTACAAGAGGCAGAGACTAACAAATTTACCTAGCGGCGCGCAACACAGCCATTGACGCGCGTTTGACAGCGTCAAGCCCTGAACACTATAACTAACGGCGTCTTATCCGAACGCCATCACAAGGAGATTCACCATGAGCTTCATCGCACGCATCAACCAGGACATCACCGCCGCCATGAAAAACAAGGAAGCTGAAAAGCTCTCGACGTTGCGGATGGTCAAAACCGCGTTGATGAATTTCGAGATTGAAAAGAAAGGCAAAGCCAACGACGCCGAGGCGACCATTGACGATGCCGAAGCCCTGAAGGTGCTGCAATCGCTGGTCAAACAACGCCGCGACAGCGTCGAACAATACACCCAGGGCGGACGAATCGAATTGGCCGAAAAAGAAGCCGCCGAAATCAAATTCATCGAAGCGTATCTGCCAGCCGCTGCCGACGAAGCCACCATTGCCAAATTCGTGGATGAAGCCATCGCCGAAACCGGAGCCAGCTCGATGAAAGAACTCGGCAATGTCATGAAAGCCGTCATGGCCAAGCTGGCCGGACAAACTGTGGATGGAAAAATCGTCAATCAACTCGTCAGAGCAAAATTGGGCGGTTGAAACATAAGTGTTTATTGAGGAACAGTCAGCCAACCAGACTCGTAAGGCTGATTGTTCAACAGACGATGGCGAGGCGCAAAATGACCTCGCCACGCAAACCAAAGTAAAAGTGAGGATGGAAACATGGGTACGTTATTGTGGGTGATCGCCGCTGTCCTGGATATTTTTGCCATTTACGATGTGATGAATTCACGGCGCGATTGGGCGACCAAAGCCGTATTGCTGGTCATCATTCTGCTGATCCCTTTTATCGGATCGGGACTTTATCTGCTGGTTTTTCGCGACAAGAGTTACGCTTGATCGCATTCCATATCGGAATCAGTTATTTCTTTAGGGCGGATGGTCTGTGTCGCAACACAGCGCCTGAACGTTCGCCCGTCACTTTCCCTTCCGCTACCACCAATTTCCCGTTCACCCAAACATACTGAACGCCTACAGGCTCGATGCCGGGTTGCGTCATCGTTGACCGGTCAATTACCTGTTTGGGGTCAAACACAATCACATCGGCTTTCATGCCAGCTTTGATCGCGCCACGATCTTTCAGGCCCAACCGCCAGGCCGGAAACGAACTCATTTTGCGAATCGCTTCTTCCAGGCTGAGCCATTTCTGTTCGCGCACATAACGGCCAAGCACGCGCGGAAAAGTTCCGGCTCCGCGCGGATGCCGCATGCCTATGCCGCCATCACTGGAAACCATGACCCAGCGTTGCTGGTAAAACGTCTTGATGTCGGGTTCGATCATGGACTTGCAAACGACGCCAGCTCCACCGTCTTTGACAATCTGGATGTAAACATCCACTGCCGACTTGCCGTTCATCTTCGCAATTTCGTCCAGCGTTCTGCCTTCGTAATTGCGATGAGCCGGGCAATTGGTCACCAACACATTGCCGCCTCCGCCGACATCGTCCAATCCTTTTTTGACTGCTGCCGGATCGTCGTGACGGCGCGAAGGCACCAGCACTGTAATCGTCGAAGCCCACGCTTCATACGGATAACAATCCGCCGTGATGTCCTGCCCCGTGCGTCGTGCCGCTTCGATCAGTTTTACGACATCGGCGGCTTTGTTCCAGACGCCGACCGTGCCGAGTTTGATGTGCGAAATCTGCACCGGCAAACCGGCTTCGCGCCCGATCCGAATGGCTTCGCGGAAGGCGTCAAACGCCAGATCGGCTTCATCGCGGACGTGGCTCATGTAAATGCCGCCATACCGAGCGGCGGCTTTTGACAACGCAATCACTTCTTCCGTCGTCGCCGGATTTCCCACGTCGTATTCCAATCCGCTGGAAAGTCCGACCGCGCCTTCGCGCATGGCCTGTTCGACAAGTTCAGCCATTTTGGCAATTTCGGCTTCAGTCGCCGTGCGCTTGAAATCCTGCCCCATCACTTTCTGGCGAACCGTCGCGTGCCCGACAAAGGCGATCACATTCGTCGCCAAGCGCTGCGTTTCACACCACGTCAAATAATCGGCAATCGGAAACGGAGAACCTCCGTCCGGGCCGACGGCAATGGTCGTGATGCCTTGCAAGGTTTGTGTTCGAGCTGTCGGATCGTTGGCGAATCCGCGCTCGGAATGGTTGTGAATGTCCACAAATCCAGGCGCAACGATCAACCCTTTGGCGTCAATGACCTGTTCGCCGGGCTGCGCTTTCAGCTTGCCTGTCTCCTTGATCGTATCGCCGACGATGCGCACGTCTGCGACACGCCGAGCCGCTCCCGTTCCGTCAATCAACGTCCCACCTGAAATCAACACCTGAGTTTTGCCGCTTTGTTGCTGCGCCGACGCTGACAACACAAAGATCGTCAGAAAAATCAGAACCATTCGTTTCATGTTTCGCTCCCGATGTTTTGGAAATTTGAATTGCTGGCTGGATTTGTGTGGACGGTTTATAACACGCGCCTTAAACCAAGCGCCACGTCATCGGCGCAACCTAAAACTGATTCGATGAATGGAGCGTCACAATGAAAGAATCTCGTAGATCGTTTTTGCTGGAACCACCTGAACAACCGCTCTCCGCCGGCAAAGCCTTTGTTCGACACGCACGGTTTCGCTTGCGCGAAGATTACCCGGTCAAAATCAATGGCGCGTTGGCCGAACTGACCGACGAACAACTCTGGTGGCGTCCGAATGAAGCCAGCAACAGCATTGGCAATCTGATCCTGCATCTGTGCGGCAACGTGCGGCAATGGCTGATTGCCGGAGTCGGCGGCGCAAACGACGTTCGCAATCGCTCCGGCGAATTCGATGAGCGAAGTCAACTCAGCAAAAAAGACTTGTTGACCAGGCTGCAAATTACGCTCGAAGAAGCTGACGCGGCGCTGGCTCAACAGGAACGCGATTTGGACAACAACGAATCGCCGCTTCAGCGGGAAATTGTGCCGCAAGGCTTTTCGCAAACCGTGTTCGATTCGATCTTTCACGCAGTCGAACATTTCAGCTATCACACTGGCCAGATTGTCTTCATTGCCAAACTGCTGGTCGCTGACCGCATTCGCTTTTATGACGACCGGCAACTGGAGGTGAAACGGTAAGCGCCGTCGCTTGCCTGCCTGCGGATGATCGCGTAAATTACGCCGCGTTGCTCCCGTAGCTCAGTGGATAGAGCATCTGCCTTCAACTAGGAGCCTATACGGAGAATCGTAATCCGTATAGTGGAGGGTGCTATATCGGTGAATCTCTAAGGAAGCCGAAAGGCTTTTATGACAACACCGAGGAAACCTTGTGAAGATCGTCTTGAGGATTGATGCGATGGGAATTGGAATCAAAGCTCATCACACAAAGAACAAAGGCGATTTAGGAGTGGCAAAGGCTTTCTGTGACTTGGTTGAACAAGGATATGTAGTTTTATTTCCATCAACCGAGCACGCTCCTTTTGATCTGGTGGCTTATGACGGCGAAAGCTTCATCAGGATTCAGGTCAAATATCGCAGTGCCGTTAAAGGAGTCCTGCAAGTTAATTTAATTAGCTGGTGGGCGGATAAAAACGGTTCTCACGGAAAACCAGTAGATAAAAGCTAGGTTGATGTTTTCTGCATTTACTGTCCAGAAACGGATAAGTGCTATTACGTGAAAGCGGAAGAAGTTAACGTTGGGCTGACTCTTAGAATTGCTGCTCCGAAAAATAACCAGCAAAAAAATATAAGATTTGCTGATAGCTACACAAGGGTTCCGTAGAGGCCATACGCATCCAGGCTGAAATGCCTAAGATATGGTCCAGACCACAACTCGCAAGAGGCCGGGGAAATCCGGAGTGGTAGGCTAAGCAGAGGGCCGCAGGTTCGAGTCCTGCCGGGGGCGTTGCAAATGCGCGCTGTAACGGGCATCGGTTGATGCCCGTTACAATTTTGCGGTTCGTCCCAATTTCCAACCGAACGCTACAACCCACGTTTTCCAAAGGTACGCGATGAGATTCATCATCCATGGAGCAGGAGCAGTCGGCAGTCTGGTCGGTGGTTGGTTGGCCGATAGCGGAGCTGAAGTCGTCCTGATTGCTCGTGATGCCCACGCCGACGCCGTCAACCAGCACGGATTGCACATCAAATCAGTCAAAGGTGATCGCGTGGTCAAATTCTCTGCCGTCGCGTCGCCACACCAGATCACTCCGCGCGCCGACGATGTGCTGTTCCTGACCGTCAAAAGCTCGCAAACTGCCGCTTCGGTGCAGTCGCTCCGCGAAGTATTCCCCGAAGAAACGCCAATCTTCTGCCTGCAAAATGGCGTGCGAAACGAAGAACTCGCCGCACGGCGGTTTCTGACCGTTTATGGAGCCATGGCCGGAGTCAGCGTGACGATGATTTCACCGGGTGTCATTTCGCATACCCTGAATCATCTCATCTCCTTGGGCAATTACCCGCTCGGTTGCGATGAATTCGGTTTGGACATTGCCGCGCAATTGGAAAAAGCCGGATTTCGTGTGACGACGCACGAATCCATCATGGCTGTCAAATGGAGCAAGCTGATTCTGAATCTGCACAACGCGACGTTTTCGATCATCAACAAGCATTTGCAGTATGGTTTGGCATCGCCTGCCATCAGCCGTTTTATGGCCGATGTCGAAGAAGAAGGGTTGCACGCGCTGGAAGTCGCCGGAATTTCCCTTGCCGATACAAACAATCCGATTGACTTTGCCAAACGATTGGCAGATTTGCGCAACACGACCGAAGACACTGAAAAAATCGCCCTGGCTGAAGAGATGCCTTTCGAGCTTCGCACTTATCCATCAACCTGGACGGACCTGAAACGAAAGCGCGGCGAAACCGAAGCCGGTTATTTCAATGGCGAAATCATTTTGTTGGGCGAAAAATACGGCGTGCCGACTCCGTACAATTCCACGTTGTTGAACATTGTCGAAACCATGGCGGTTGAAGGCACGGAACCGGGGTTGTACACCATTGAAGAACTCATTGACCAGGTGGAACAGCGTCGCTTGATGATTTACCACAGCTAACACCTTCCCTTTTTCATACCCTGCCAAAACCGAAGCAGAGCGCGAATGGCAATGTCCATGTGCGAAACATCTGCGGTATCTCGCACAATCGAAACTTGCGCATACGCGCTCTGCGGCGTGGGGTATTTCAGCGACTAAAGTGCCACCTCGCGTCGCTTCTGCCCCGAACCTGGGCTGCGTGAGAAAAACTTGTCAGAAGAAATTATGTTGTAGCGGCTGTTTTGCTGAATCAGCAAAAAATGGAAAGTTGTGTGGGAATCTGGCGCCAATGTTTTCAAAAATAAGGATCAAGAGGGAAGCCCCACAACCTCCCTCTCGATCTGGCCACCCGAATTGCATTTTTTGCAACATTTTGGGGGAGGCCAAAGCGTGTATTGATGCCGTATCTGCCCCGAAACCCGCTTTGGTGTGCTGCAACAGCAACAGGCGACCGTTGGGCAATCCAGAATTTCATTCACCGCGCAATTCCACAATTCAGGCACCAGTCGGAATCGCGTTTCCACAATCTTTGCTGCTCTTTGACGGGCAGACTTTCGCACGGACGCAGAATGCGCGCTATACGTAGTTTTACCTGTTTTCAGATTGGAGAGTTTAGGAGCTTCCGAGGGCAGCCAGCGCCGAGAGGATTTCCGGTTCCGCGTTTGGGGCGACGGTTCGCAGGTCAAGAACGAGGCAATCGTCCTGAATGCGGGCAATGATCGGCGGCTGATGCAATCTCAACTTCTCTTCGAATTCGTCCGGGCTGAGTTGCGAAGAGATCACACTGATGAGCGTTGTCGGCAGTTGCGTTTCCGGCGCGGAGCCTCCGCCGATAACTGAATGACCATCCACCAACTTGAAGGTCAAATTGCCGGTCATTTTTTTAGCGCGACGAACGAAAGCGCGCGCGCGATTCGTGACGCTCTCTTTTGTGGCATGCATGGCGGCCTGCACTGGGATTTCGATCATGGCGCGCCCGGACAGATACGTTGCCACGGTCGCTTCCAGCGCGGCAAAGGTCAGTTTGTCCACTCTCAGCGCGCGCATCAACGGATTGGACTTGATGCGTTTGATGAGTTCCGCTTGGCCAAGAATGATGCCGGCTTGCGGCCCGCCCAGCAGTTTGTCGCCGCTGAACGCTACCACCGAAGCTCCGGCTTTCAGGGCTTGGGCAACCGTCGGTTCGTCGTGAATGCCCAGCGGATTCAAATCCACCAGACAACCGCTGCCCAAATCTTCAAACAACGGCAAACCGCGTTCGCGCGCGAGTTTGGCTAATTCTTCAAGCGAGGGTTTTTCTGTAAATCCGATGACGCGATAGTTCGACGGATGCGCGCGCAAAATGACTTTGGTGTGTTCGTTGATCGCGTTTTCGTAATCGCCAAGCCGGGTTCGATTGGTCGTGCCGACTTCGCGGATGCGCGCGCCGGATTTGGCAATCACGTCCGGAATGCGGAAGCTGCCGCCGATTTCGATCAATTCGCCGCGCGATACAATGACTTCGCCGCCTTCGGCCAAAGTGTTCAGCGTAATCAACACCGCCGCCGCACAATTGTTGACGACTGCCGCCGCTTCGCAACCGAGCAATTCGCGCAAACTGGCTTCCAGTCCGGTTCCACGTTTGCCGCGTTTGCCCGAAGCCAGGTCGTATTCCAGATTGCTGTAATCGCGGGCGACTTCGTGAATGGCGGCAATGGCAGCTTCGCTGAGCGGTGCGCGGCCAAGATTGGTGTGCAGCACAACGCCTGTGGCGTTGATGACTCGCTGAGTTTGAAATTGGCGGCGACTGGCAAACCGCGCCGCCAATCGCTGTTCGATCTCTTTCTCCAGCGTAGCCACATCGGTCAACGAACCTGTTTTGCCGTTCGAGCCGACTAATTCTCCTCGAAACTCTTCCAGAACTTCGCGCAGCCGGTCGCGCACGGTGTCGCGCCCCGCAGCAGTAATCAGCGATTGCAACGCATCGCGCCGCAGTAATTGGTCAATCGAAGGAAGATTTCTAAGGACGTTGGTACTCATAATCAATGTGCGCCGGAGCATAATTCATCAATTGCCGAGCGGCAAATTCACCTTAAGCTGATAAAAAAATCCGGCCAACCGACCGTTGAGTCTGTCAAAGTTTCATTCGCAAAAGTCAGGAGTCCAAATGATGCAATCGTTCAAAAAATTCATCGTGCTTTCGTTTGTCGTCGCGCTGTTCGGACATTGCTGGTTCGCCGAACGCGCACAGGCCAAAATCAGTCCGGGGCCGCCGCTAGGCTTCACAGGCGCGCCCGGCGAAGGAACCTGCACCGGATGCCATTACACATTCCCGCTAAATTCCGGCGCGGGCAAAGTCGAAATTCTGGGATTGCCTGCCACTTACACCGTCGGCCAGAGCTACTCCGTAACGGTGACGGTTTCGCATCCAACAGCACGTGCCTGGGGATTTGAATTGACAGCGTTAGATTCAAGCGGAACGTCGTCCACCGTCGGAACACTGACCGTTGCCAACCCGACTACGACGCTCAAACGCGATTCCAACGCCTCCGGCCAACAGCGAACCTACCTGTCGCACAGCGAAGACGGCATCGCACAGGGCAAACCCAATTCGAATAGTTGGTCGTTCACCTGGACGGCTCCGGCCAGCGCAGTCGGCGACATCACGTTTTACGCGGTCGGCAATGCCGCCAACAATCAAGTCACTCCCGAAGACGATTACATTTACACCGCGTCGGTCAAAGTTTCGTCGTCCGGTGGCGTAAACCGTCCGCCGACTTTCGCCGCAACACCAGACCGTTTTTTAGCCGTCGGCGACCGAATCAGTTTCACGATTCAGGCCAGCGACCCGGACGACAATTCGCTGACCATCACCGCCGGAACACTGGCCAACGCGACGTTCGATCCAACCAGCAAACGATTTACGTTCACGCCTGCTGCCAATCAACTCGGCAATCAACAAGTCACATTCACCGCCAGCGATGGCCAGTTGCAAACTCAGCAAACCGTCAAATTCCAGGTCGTCAGCGAAACCTCGCAAGCCTTGACCGGCCTGGCCAAAACCAGCGGTCCGTCGGCCTTTCTGGATTTCAGCGGAGCGACAACGGTTGAATTGACCGCGCTCGGATCGTTCGGCGCGAACGCGACAATTCTGTTCAATGGATTGCCGCTCGATTCTCAAACTGTGACCGGAGGATTATCGGCGATGAGTCCCGGCAGCGAACTCAACAACGCGGGAGCGTTTGTGGTTCGAGTGCGATTGGCCAACAACACATTGACCAATGCACGCGCGTTGGCGCTGACTTCGGCTTTCGCTCCGATGACGGCGGCAACGGTCGAAGCCGCTAGTTATTCTGCAACGGTCGCGCCAGGCGAAATTGTTGCGCTGTTCGGCACGGAATTGATTGCGGGCGACGGCATCGCCGTTGCCAACTCGTTGCCATTGCCACGTTCGTTGCAAGCCACTTCGGTTTACATCAATGGCGTCGCCTCGCCTCTGTACTTCACGTCAAAAAATCAGATCAACTTTCAAATTCCTTATGCGACTGCGGCTGGGTTGGCTTCAGTCGTCGTGCTGCGGGACGACGGCGTGGCGTCGTATGGTTCGGTAACGGTCGCCGATGCAGCTCCTGCGTTTTTTACCGCCGACGCTTCCGGCAAAGGGCAGGCCGCCGCGCAAAACTCCGATTTTTCGCCGAACGGCGATCCGATGACTTCGCCGCAAACCAAACGTGCGCGCAAAGGCGATTACGTCGTGTTGTATGGCACGGGCGCAGGCGCTCAATTCGTCAATGCCAGCAACAATCAACCGCTGACAGTCAAAGACGGCGAAGCCGCTTCGAGCAGTCCCCTGGCGGCGACAACAACTTTGCCAACAGCGACGGTCGGCGGAAAACCGGCGACGGTGTATTTCAGCGGTTTGGCTCCGGGCTTTGTGGGTTTGTGGCAATTGAACGTGCAGGTTCCGGCAGATGCTCCCAGCGGAGCAAGCGTCGAAATCGTCATCAGTTTTGGCGGGAAAACAGCTAATCGAGTGACAATTGCTGTAGAGTAAAAAAAGCATTGGCCATTGACCATTACGCATTAGCCATTATTGGTCAGGTAGGTTGTGTTCCCTACCCTGTTGGTTAATGGTCAATGTGCAATGGCTAATGGCTAATTTTCGAGCATCGCCAGAATCTGTTTGGCCGCACGTTCGGAAGCGTTCGCTTCGCCAAGTTTATCGCGGACTTCGGCCAAGTCGCTTCGCGCCTGAGCCAGCCGAGCAGGGTCATTCAAAAACGCCACGATTTCTTTCGACAACCGGTCAGCGTTCAATTCGTTTTGCAACAGTTCCGTCGCGATTTCCCTACCGGCAATCAGATTCGGCATGCCGACAAATTCCGTGTTGATCAGCGGCCAGAAAATGCGCCAGTTCAACGACGAAGCTCTGTACACGACAATCAGCGGAGTTCCGATAATCGCCGTTTCCAGCGTAGCCGTTCCGCTGGCAACAACGGCCAAATCTGCTGCGGCGACTGCGTTGTACGTGTCATGTTCGATCAGCGTCAGGTTGTTGAGCGATTGAATTTCAGCCGCGATTTCCGCTCGGTTGAAGGTGCGCGCCAGCGGCAGAATCAGTTGAATGTGTGGATGCGTTTGGTTGAGCTTGGCCGCCGTTTCCAGCATTGGCGGCAAAATGTGTTTCAATTCCGAATGGCGACTGCCGGGCAGCAGGGCGACAATTGGCTTTGTTTGGTCAAGATTGTGCTGCGAACAAAACTCTTCGCGGGTGGCGGTGACGTGAACGCTGTCGAGCAACGGGTGGCCAACGTATTCGACTTCGACGCCGCGCTGGCGGTAATAATCTTGCTCGAAGGGAAGAATGACCAGCATCTTTTCCACATCGCGCCGAATGCCGCGAATGCGGTAACTGCGCCAAGCCCAAATCTGCGGGCTGATGTAATAAGCGATGCGATGGCCGTCTTGTCGCAAGCGTTTGGCCAGCCGCAAATTGAACTCCGGCCAATCAATCAGCACGATCAGATCAGGCTTTCGCTCACTAGCCGCTTCACGCAATCGGCGGAAAACGCGCAGGAATTTCGGCAAGGCTTTGGCGACTTCCAGCGCGCCCATAATCGCCACTTCGCGCGCGTCCACCAGAGTCTCGACTTCCACCGAACGCATTTCATCACCGCCCGCGCCAAAGAATTCAAACGACAAATCCGGTCGCAATGCTCTGAGCGCCGCCGCCAACTTCGCGCCGTGTTTATCGCCGGAAGCTTCGCCTGCAACGATCATCAACTTCATCAGTAAAGCTCCGGCTCGCCCACAGGCCGGGTGCGCCAGCGGCGATGAATCCACAACCATTGATCGGGATAACGGCGGACGATGGATTCGATGACTTTGGTGTAATTGGCTGTGTTGACTTGCACGTCTTCGTCGCGGTTGCCGGTGGATACGGTTTCGATCGGCAGTTCAAAATGCAGCCGGTGAATCTTCGCAGCCTCGTCCCAGACGATGTAACCCGGCACGACGACCGCACCGGTTCTGAGCGCCAGCGTTGCCACTCCGGCAGTCGTGCAAGCCGGAATGCCGAAGAAATCGCAAAAAACGCCTTCTTCGCGTGAAGCATTCAGATCAGCCAGAATGCCTACGACACCGCCGGATTTCAGCGTCTTCAAAACTTCGCGGACGGAATTCTTTTTATCAATGCTGCGATTGCCGAAGCGCGTGCGATTCGATTCGGCCAATTGTTCGACCAGCGGATTGTCCACGCGCCTGGCCAGAAACGACATCGGGTGCCCGTAAATCGAATGTGCAAACACAGACAATTCCCAGGCTCCGATGTGCCCGGTCAACAAAATCACTCCGCGCCCGGCGGCCACGGCGTTCAGGTAATTTTCCAAGCCAACATAACTGACGACGGATTCAATGTTTTGCCGATTGAGTTTGGGAAACTGGCTGACTTCGCCCAGCAAGCGGCCAAGATTGCGGAACGTGCCGCGTTTGATTCGCTGGCGTTCGGTTTCGGGAAGCTCAGGAAATGCCAGTTGCAGATTGGCTTCGGCGTGGCGGCGCAGATGCGGCAACACAGCGTGAGCAATTACTCCAACCAGCAAACCGCCTTTGATTGCCAACCAGCGCGGCAGCAACCGAACGCCGTGCAATATGACCCAGGCGATGGCGAATTCAATATAAGTCCGCGCCACACCGCGCCGACGAATCGCAGCTTTTGCCGCTTCCTTCACAGCTTCGGGATCAGTTTGATTGTTTTCCAATGCCACTTGATGCAAGCATTGCGAAGCTAACACGCGCTGCAAAAAGCTGTCAATTTGCGCTGGCTTCGGCGTTGCGGGCACAATGCGCGCTCATTCTTATTCATTCACAAAGGCATTTTTTCGATGACCAAAGCTGTAATCTGGGATTTGGACGGAACACTGATTAACTCGGTTGACCACCACTGGGAAGCCTGGCGCGAAGTCATGGCTGCCGAAAACATCACGTTGACGTTTGATGATTTCGTCGCCGATTTCGGCAAACGCAACGACGAAATTTTGCGCGGACGCATTGATCCAACCATGTCCGACGCCGAAGTCGCGCGCATTGCGCTGGCGAAAGAAGAAGCTTATCGCCACTTCGTTCGTACCAAAGGTTTGGTTTTGTTGCCGGGAGCAGAACGCTGGCTGCGGCAATTGAAAGCAGACAATTGGCGACAAGCGTTGGGAACGTCGGCTCCGCAAGGAAACATTGACGCCGTGTTTGACGCGCTCGCCATTGCAGAATTTTTCGACGCTGTCATGTCTTCGGAACAGGTCAAAGCCGGAAAACCTTCGCCGGATGTGTTTCTGGCAGCGGCAGAACGGATGAACATCGCGCCGGAACATTGCATAGTCGTCGAAGACGCGCCCGCCGGCATCGAAGCCGCTCGGCGCGCCGGGATGAAATCGGTCGGCGTGTTGACGACGCACGACGAACTGAAAGGCGATTGGGTCTTCAAGACGCTGGAAGATTTGCCGAAAGACTTTTTTGCGCGGCTCTGAAGCAAACAGATGAATCGCACAGACAGATTGCTGGCCATCGTTCTAGAGTTGCAGCGCCACGGAGCGCGGCGCGCCGAAGATTTGGCCGCCACTTTTGAAACCAGCAAACGAACGATTTACCGCGACATTCAGGCGTTGTGCGAATCCGGCGTGCCGGTCATCGCTCAAGCTGGCGTGGGTTATTCGCTGGTCGAAGGTTATTTTCTGCCGCCGCTGAGTTTCAGCACGGACGAAGCGACAATGTTGCTGTTGGGCAACGAACTGTTGGCCGGTCATTTCGACGATCAATACGGCGAAGTGTCGAAATCCGCCAGCCGCAAGATCGAGGCCGTGCTTTCGGAAAAGCTGCGCGGCGAAGTGAATTTCCTGCGCGAAAGCATCGTGCTGGTTGCGCCGCAAACGCTGGCCAGCGGAGTTTCAGCGACATTCCTGCCTGCGATTCGCCGCGCCATCATCGAACGACGAACCATCCGCTTTCATTACCACACACGTTATTCGATGGATCGGTCGCAAGCCAAAAAGACTCGCGACGCCGATCCATACAGTCTGGTGCATTACGGCGACGCCTGGTATCTGAATGCGTTTTGCCATCTGCGAAACGAGATTCGCCAGTTCCGACTCGACCGAATTTCCGACCTGAAATTACTGGACAAAAGTTTCGTCCGCCCAGCCGGCTACAAACTCGAAGCTCCTGACGAAGACGACCGCAATGTGATTGTGCGAGCGCTGTTTCATCCCGATGCTGCGCCCTGGGTGCGGGAATCGCGTTCGTATTACGTCACTGACATGCAGGACAACCCCGAAGGCCATCCGGGCTGTTTGCTGGTGACGTTGAAGGCTCATTTTGAAACCGAAGTGATTTCCTGGCTGCTGAGTTGGGGAGGAAAAGTCGAAGTTCTGGAGCCGGAATCGCTGAAACGTCGTTTGGCCAACATCGCCAAAGAAATTTACGAAAAATATTCCGACTGAAAATCCTGCTGACATACTGTTGTCACTCGGCTGATTTACATTGTTGCTCGTTGACAAGAACCGAGAGCGAAAGATTGAAACCACAAAACGCTCAGAAGACACAAAATTGATTTTGATAATTTTGCGCCTTTTGCGTTTTTTGTGGTTGCCGAATCTTCGTTCAAATCCAAACCACATTTTCTTCAGGGAGGAATGCAACAATGAATAAACAAGCTCTATTAGGACAACGCGAGTATTTCAAAATGATTCACGGCGTGACGCTGCGGCTGATAGCCAGTTTCGGCGACGACGGACTGGATTTTCGTCCGAAGCCGGAAATGCGTTCGGCTCGCGAATTGTTCGCTCACATGTACGGAATGGAAAAAGTCTGGGCGGAAGACATTCGCAAAGGCAAAATCACGCAGCAATCGGAAAACCGCGCCATTCCGGAATCTGCCGAAGGCAAGGCTGAAGTGGCCAAGCTGAAAACCGTCGCCGATTTGCAAGCTTTTGCTCGCGCCGCACATCAGGCGCTGGATGATGCGCTGAACGCCATCACCGACGAAGAACTGGCAAACAATGTCGAAACTCCGTTCGGAACTTATCCCGCCTGGCAAATGTTCGCGTTCGCGTATGACGAACACTGGCATCATCGCGGCCAGCTTTACACCTACGCACGACTGGCAGGCAAAGACGCGCCTATGCTTTACGATTACGAACATGACATCAGCGCCGCTGCCTGATGCCATCTTTTCAGGCGGAATGTCGGACCAAGCCCCTTATTCCGCCTGAAGTTTTGCCCCCCTGCTTTTTTCCAACTCAACAGTTACCTGAAAGGATGAATATGAACCTTACAGCTTTGATCGCTGATTATGCGGCTTACAATCTGTGGGCGAACAAACAACTTGTGGATTGGCTAAAAGCGAAACCGGCAGAAGCATTGGAACGCGAAATCCCTTCCAGTTTTTCCAGCGTCAAACAAACGCTGGTGCATATTTGGGACACAGAAACCTGGTGGTTGGGAACGCTTCGGCAAACGAATCCTGAATCCAATTACGGCCGCGTATTTGAAGGCGCGCCGGAAGAAGTGTTTGAAGGCCTGCTAAAACAGTCCGAAGATTTTGCCGCGTATGCGCAATCGCTTACTGAAACATCGTTGCAGGAGCAATGCCCGTTCAGCATCCCTTACGTCGGAGATTTCGTGCGCTCGCGGTTTGAATTGATCCAGCACTGCCTGAATCACAGCACGTACCATCGTGGCCAAGTGGTAACCATCGGGCGGAATGTGGGGCTGACTGATGCCCCGATGACGGATTTCATGTTTTATCTGCTGATGGCCAAACAGCAGCAGGCGAGTTAAGCCGAAAGAAAATGGCGGCGTTATTAATCCGCCGCCATTTGCATCGGGCGATCCAGCGCCTGCGCCAACGCGCCGCCCCAAATCCCTTCCAACCCTGTCACCGAATCACTCACCAAAGTTTCGCCGTTCACGACAATTGCCAGATTGTCACTGCCGACTTCGCCGATGATGGAGATGGCAGCGCCCGCTTCGGCGGCAATTTCTTTCACTCGACCCACGTTTTCCGGTTTGACGCTGAGCACAATGCGCGAAGGCGATTCGGCAAATAACAAAGCAGCAGAATCTGTCAGACCGCTCAAACGAGCGTGTTCGGTCAAATCAATTTTTGCTCCAATGGCGGAGCGTCCATAGCTGGAAAAACAGCTTTCGGCCAACGCAACTGCCAACCCGCCTTCGGCGCAATCGTGCGCCGAACTGACCAATCCGGCTTGAATGACCTTCAGACAGGTTTCCTGAACGTTCTTTTCTTCATCCAGATCAAGTTTCGGGACTGCTCCTGCGGCTTCGCCGGTCAGGATCGAAAGCAATTCGCTGGCTCCCAGATCATTGCGCGTTACGCCGAGCAGCAAAATCACATCGCCCGCTTCTTTGAACCATTGCGTGGTGATGTGTTTGGCGTCTTCGATCACGCCCAGCATGCCAATGGTCGGCGTTGGGAAAATGCCGCGCCTTTCGGTCTCGTTGTAAAAACTGACATTGCCTCCGGTGACCGGAACGCCGAACGCGCGACAGGCTTCGGCCATGCCGTCAATCACTTCGCTGAACGACCACATGACTTCGGGGCGTTCGGGGCTGGCGAAATTCAAACAATTGGTGACAGCCAAAGGGCGAGCGCCGCTGCATACGACATTGCGGGCGGATTCGGCCACAGCCATTTTTGCGCCTTCGCGCGGATTGAGTTGGACATACCGCGAATTGCAATCCAGCGACATGGCCAAACTGCGACGAGTTTCCTTGACGCGAATCACGGCCGCATCCGAGCCCGGCAACACGACTGTGTTCGTCCGCACCATGTGGTCGTACTGGCGATAAACCCACTGTTTGGACGCGATGTTCGGCGAAGCCAGCAAGCGGCGAAGCAATTCAGTATTTGGGTTGGGAGTTGGGAATTGGGAGTTGATTGCCGCCGCAATTTTCGGCGAAACGTCTTCGCTGGCGACGGCGAATTCTTTCATCGGGCGATTGTATTTCGGAGCTTCGTCGGTCAACGCCAGATTGGGAATGTCGGCGACCAATTCGCCGTTGTGCGTCACGCGCAACCGTTGTTCCCCAATCACTTTGCCGATAATGACGGCGTCCAAATCCCAGCGATGAAAAATTTCCAGCACCTGGCGTTCGTGGCCGCGAGCGGCGACGATCAGCATCCGCTCCTGAGATTCCGACAGCATCATTTCGTAGGCCGTCATGCCGGTTTCGCGTTGCGGAACCAGATCGAGATTGATTTCGACGCCGTTGCCCGCGCGCGCGCCCATTTCGCACGACGACGAAGTCAGCCCGGCAGCGCCCATATCCTGAATGCCGACAATCGCGCCGGAGCGCATGGCTTCCAGACAGGCTTCGAGCAACAGCTTTTCTGAAAACGGATCGCCGACTTGCACCGTCGGACGTTTTTCCATCGCGGCTTCGTCGAATTCAGCGGAAGCCATTGTCGCGCCGTGAATGCCGTCGCGTCCGGTTTTGGCTCCAGCGTAAATCACCGAATTGCCGATGCCTTCGGCCTTGCCGTAAAAAATCTGTTCGCGCCGCACCAACCCCAATGCAAAGGCATTGACCAGCGGATTGAGCGAATAACAACCGTCGAAATAGACTTCGCCGCCGACAGTTGGCACTCCGAAGGCATTGCCGTAATCGCCGAGACCTTTGACTACGCCGGCCATGATTCGCCGATTGCGCGCGATGGATTTTGCCGAAATCTGTTCTTTCGATTCATCGCCTTCTTCGTCGCGGATCGGGCCGAAACGCAAACTGTCCATCGCTGCCACAGGCCGCGCGCCCATCGTGAAAATGTCGCGCAGAATGCCGCCGATGCCTGTGGCCGCGCCTTGATATGGTTCGATGAACGACGGGTGGTTGTGCGATTCGATTTTGAATGCGGCGCACCAACCATCGCCGATGTCCACGATGCCAGCGTTTTCGCCCGGCCCTTGCACCAGACAATCGCCCGTGATTGGCAACCGGCGCAAATGAACTTTGGACGATTTATACGAACAGTGTTCCGACCACATGACCGAAAAGATGCCTAATTCAGTGAAGTTCGGTTCGCGCCCCATCAACTGTTTGATGCGTTCGTATTCGTCAATCGTGATGTTGTGCTGATCCAGTATTTCGCTCGTAATAGTCATAAGCCGTGTTTGATTTGGAAATCAAAAGGCAAATGTCAAAAGGCAAAAATCAAAAAGTCAGAAGGTCTTCTTTTCATTTTTAACTTTTGATATTTGCCTTTTGCCTTTTGCTTTTTTTAAGCGCGCGCTTTCAACAATTGAACCAGCGCGTCGGCCATCGAAAGAAACATCGCGCGCCCATCCTTGCAGCCGAGCATGCTTTCGGCGGCGCGTTCAGGGTGCGGCATCAATCCCAGCACATTGCGCTCCCGATTGCAGATGCCTGCGATGTTTCGCAGCGACCCGTTCGGATTGGCTTCGTTTGTGATCTGACCGTCGGCGGCGCTGTACCGAAACATCACGCGCCCTTCGCTTTCCAATTCGGCCAACGTCGTTTCGTCACAGAAATAATTTCCTTCGCCGTGGGCAATGGGCAGGCTCAATACCTGGCCGGGTTGATAGCCGGCGGTGAAAATCGTGTTGGTTTGCTCGACGCGCACATTGACGTGTTCGCAGATGAATTTCAGATCGCGATTCCGCAATAAAGCACCCGGCAGTAAACCGGATTCGCAGAGAATCTGAAAGCCGTTGCAGATGCCAAGCACATACCCGCCGTCATTGGCGAATTCCACCACCGATTTCATGACCGGCGAAAAACGCGCAATCGCTCCGCTGCGCAGATAATCGCCGTAGGAAAATCCTCCGGGCAGAATGATCGCGTCGAAACGGTCAACGTCGGTTTCCTTGTGCCAGATGAAGTCAACGGGTTGGCCAATCACCTTGCTGATGACGTGGTAAGTATCGTGGTCGCAATTCGAGCCGGGAAAGATGACAACGCCAAATTTCATTGATGCGAAGTCCTTTGTGGCTTTAAGGTAAGAACTAAGTCGCGTTGTACAACATCACCTGCGGATTGTCTAGGCGATTGCCCAGGCTACAGAAATGGATCAGTCTCGGCGAGTTCGCCAAACCGGCTCCTTGCTCGACGCTTTTTTGATGCGCCGGTTTGTGTCAGGCCGCTTTGGTTCCGCCAATCCGACCGACCATCATGCGCAGCAAATTGTGCCGCGAGACAATGCCGACAGGAACATCGCCGCGCACAACCGGCAACCGGTGTATGTCGTGACGCAGCATCTGTTCGATGACGTCCTGAGCAGACTGATCTTCGGTGACAGTCACCACTTGCTTGACCATGATTTCCTGAGCGGTCATTTTGCGCGCGGTTTCGTAGATGCGCTCCACCGTCCCTTTGTCCATCCACTGACCGAGCAATTGCGGCGCGCGAAATGTCGAAAATGGAATGCCTTTTTCCTTCGCGGCAAAATCCGATTCGGTGATGATGCCGCGCAATTTTCCCGCCGCATCCACCACCGGAACGCACCCTATGTTTTGATCTAGCATTGTGCGCGCAACTTCCTCCAGCGGCGTTTGCTCGTGGACAACGGTAACCGGTTGCGACATGAATTCGCTGATTTTCATAAGCGTCCTCTCTCCTCTGAAAATGTCCGACAAGCTGCCAGCTTGTCGTGGTCTCGATTTGACGCTTGTTAGGGTCAACGACAAGCTGGCAGCTTGTCGGACAGTCGGGCGCAGCCGTTTTCATCGTTTCAGGGCGTTGTCGCAAACGACATGTCAGACTCCTTTTGGCGTCAACGCAATGTGTACAACACATAAGTGGCAACGACGTAAACCGCCAATATGCCAACTGAGTCCCAGGCAATGAAGTAATACTTTCTGCTCGCCCGATAAGTCAGCCCGACGACGGCAATGGCCGTCATGACAATTGCCGCACTGGCTGTGATCGCGTGACCGCCAGTGATATGCGAAAGCAATGGGCCTTTTGTGTAAAAGATGTCGTCTATCGCCAGAATGCCTATATTGAAAAGATTGCTGCCGAACAGATTGCCCAACGCCAGATCAACCGCGCCCATTCTCAACGCCGCAAACGAAACCACGACTTCGGGCAAGGACGTGGAAACAGCGATAAAGACGCTGCCGACAAAGGTTCCGCCCAATCCGGTCATTTCCGCTATGGCATCCCCCAAATGCGGCAGCCAGGTCGCGGCTCCGATCACCAGGGCAGCGTTCAGCGCGTACATCGCGTAAGCCCGCTGTTTGGAAATGTGCGCGTACTGGATTTCTTCTTCAATCGCCTCAGGCGTTTCCAGCAATCTGCGCTTTTCATAAAGAAAGACCATGCGCATCGCGCCCAGATAAATCAACAGGAAAAACACGCTATACAACCCGACCCAGCCGAAGACTGGAATCTTAGCTCCGGCGACAAGTGCGATGCTCACCAACCCCAGCAGCAGTATGCCGTAAGCCGCCGTCAACGTCTGCCCCTGATGCGCCTGAGATGAGATCGGCGTGTCGCCTCGCCTGAAATCGAGCAGCGCGATAATCAGCATGTTGAACATGCAACTGCCCAGCACATCGCCCACCGCAATGTTCGGCAGATCAAAGAGCCTGACTGAGCTGACGCCTGTAATCAGTTCCGGCAACGAAGTGACCGAGGCCATCAGCACGACGCCGATCCACGTTCTCCCCAGCCCTGTTTTTTCGGCAATGATGTCGCCATATTTCGACAGCTTCACGCCCGCGAACAGAATGACGGCGGTGCAGCCAATAAATTGTAGCCAGATGAGCATCGGTTACCATTTCCTTCCGGTTCGGATCAATGTTGAATGTTCGATGCGGATGCCTCGCGCTGGTGTCCGCTCGCCCAGACAACGCGGCTGAAGATTTCAGCGACCAGCCAACTGATGAACACGCCGCCTGCCATCCAGAGCAACAGCGGCAGCGGCGGCGTTTCCAGTCCGAGCAGCACGCGCAAACCCGGTACCCCAATCGCCAGCACTTGCAAACCCACACCGAACAGCACGGCCAGATGCAGCCAGCCGTTCGGCAACGGCGCCACGTTGACGCGACGTGACGGATAGGCAAAAGCCAGTTGCGCGATGGATTCGTAAAGAAAAACGGCGGTGCGGGTGAGCGCAAGGCTGAAGCCGTAACGCGGCAACAGCACCAGTAATGTTCCGCCCGTGAGCGCCTTGGCGACGCCGGTGACGACGATGAAACGCAACGAAGCCCGGTCGAGCAACGGCGCTTGCGGATCGCGCGGAGGCCGGTGCATCACGTTCTCGTTGCGATCCAGTCCCATCGCCAGCGCCGGCGCGCCGTTGCCGATGACGTTGATCCACAACAACTGAATCGCCGTCAGCGGCAACAACAATCCGCCGCCCACATCCTGCATCCCCAGCAGATAAGAGCCGACCGCGCCGCCGACCACCAGCAACACCAGCGACAGATTGGTCGAGAACAGAAAGCGATTGAATTTCTGAATGTTTTCGTAAATGCCGCGCCCTTCCTCGATCGCGGCGACAATCGTGGCGAAGTTGTCATCGAGCAAAACCAGATGCGCGACTTCGCGCGAAACGTCGCTGCCGCGTTGTCCCATCGCCACGCCTACGTCAGCGCGTTTGAGCGCAGGCGCGTCGTTGACGCCGTCGCCGGTCATGGCGACGACCTCGCCGCTGGCTTTTAACGCTTCGACCAGTCGCAGCTTGTGTTCCGGCGCAACGCGCGCAAAGACGTTGGTGTCTTTCACCGCTCGACTGAGTTCTTCCGTTGACAACTCTTCCAGATCGAGTCCGGTCAACACGCGGCTCGGCGGAATGCCGACTTCCATCGCCACAGAAAGCGCCGTCGCCGGATGATCGCCCGTAATCATCACCACGCGGATGCCTGCGTCCTGCGCGCGACGAATCGCTTCTGGAACTTCGGGACGCGGAGGATCCCACAACAGCGCCAGCCCCAGAAAATTCAATTGCTCGTCGCCTTCGCCAGCGCGCCACGCCAGCGCCAGCACGCGAAAACCTTCGCGCGCGTAACCTTCCGCTTTCTCTTCCCAATTGCGCCGCTCGGCTTCGGTCAACTGGCTGCGCGCGATCACGACCTCCGGCGCGCCTTTCAGATAGCTGGTCAGTTCGTCGCCTTCCGTCACCGTTACGCGCATGTACTTATGCCCGCTGTCGAACGGCAGCAAACTGTGACGCGGGTTAGTCACATGAATTTGCATCGCGTCCAAACCTTGTTGCCGCGCGTATTCAAGCAGCGCCAGTTCGAGCGGATCGCCGGCTCCTGTGCTGAGTTCGGCGTCATTGGCCAGCACCATCGCGCGCCAGGCTCGCGCTGTGTCAGGCGTATCCACGTCTTTCACGAACATGCGGTTTTCCGTCAGTGTGCCGGTTTTATCCGTGGCAATTACCGTGACCGAACCTAACGCTTCGACGGCGGAGAGCCGCCGCACAACGGCTTTGCGTTTCGCCATCCGTTCGACGCCCAGCGAGAGCGTGAGCGTCAACACGGCGGGCAAGCCTTCCGGCACAGCGGCGACGGCGAGCGCGACGGCGAAAAGCAATACGTGGCCGATGCGCTCCCAGCCTTCGATATACAAACCGGCGAGCGCGAGGACGAGGGAAAGCGCCAGAATCACTTTTGCAATCTGGTTGCCGAAAACTTCGAGCCGTTGTTCGAGCGGCGTCTTGCCCGCTTCGATGCCGCCGATCATCGTCGCCAGTTTGCCCATGGCGCTTTGCGCGCCAGTGCGCGTGATTTCCAGATACCCCTTGCCGCGCACGAACAAAGTTCCGCTGAAGGCTTCGCCATCGAGTTCCTTATCCACCGGAACGGATTCGCCTGTCAGTATGGATTCGTCCACCATGACGCCTTGCGCTTCGCGCAACAAACCGTCAGCGGGAATGCGGTCGCCGGCTTCGACGCGCACCACATCGCCGGGAACCAGTTCCGTCGCGGGCAGATGCGCCAGCTTGCCGTCGCGCATCACCCAGACCAAAGCCGCCGCCAGCGCTTTCAAACGCTGCAAAGCCGCTTCGGCTTTGCCTTCCTGATAAATTCCCAGACCGGCATTGAGCAACAAGATGAATGCAATGGCTATGGATTCGGCAGGAAAGCCTTTCGCTCCCTCAATGATCCAGATCATCAGATCAATGACGAGCGCGGCAAGCAGAATGTAAATCAGCGGGCTTTTGAACTGTTGCAGGAAACGTTGCCAGAGCGTCTTCGGCGGTTTTTCCGGCAGCGAATTGGGACCATATTGTTGTAAACGTCGGCGGACTTCTTCGCTGGATAATCCAGCCTGCAATTGGGGTGTCTGGTTTAATGGCATAACTCCGATTCACAAGCTTAAAAGGTTGGCGTTCGTTTGTTTGGCGGTAACCTCGATCGCTGCGCGCAACTCATCAGTTCCGCGCGCGGCAATGGTATCACCCGCCGCCGGATCGCCAAACACTTTCCAAATCAAACATCTTTGATTCATCGCGGCTCCGCGTTTAATTGTTGCGGCAATCGCTTTTCTGCTGAATGAACTCTGCGTGACTTTCCCGGTCATTTCCTTATGATTGCCGCGTTTAGCCAGTTCATGGCGATTGCATGCAGTGACAAGTTTATCAACCCAGCGTGTGCAATTAGTTGCCGCGCGTTTTTTTGGCAAAGGAGTCTTGTTTATGTCTTCACGGATTTTCACTCTGTTGTTTGTTTGCCTGCTCTTGGGTTTCTCTGCCGCAGTTGATGCGCAGACACCGACAGCTTCCATCGTCGTCAACGGCGCGGTGGAAAAACCTCTGCAACTCAACCAGGAGGCGCTCGCCAAAATGCCGCGCCGCACAGTGCAGGCCAACAATCACGACGGCAAACCGTCCAGTTATGAAGGCGTCGAATTGCGCGAAATTTTGCTGCGCGCAGGCGTGCCTTCTGGCAAGGAGTTGAAAGGCAAATGGCTGGCCAGTTATGTGCTGGTCGAAGCGGCGGACAATTATCAAGTGGTCTTTGCATTGCCGGAACTGGATTCGCTTTTTACCGACCGCGTGATCTTGCTGGCGGACGTTTGTGACGGCAAACCGCTGCCGGAAAAAAACGGGACGTTTCAGATTATCGTGCCCAATGAAAACCGGCACGCCCGCTGGGTGCGACAGGTCAAATCGCTGATCATCGTTCACGCAGGCAGGAAAGCCGACTAAAGCTGTTCAATTCAAACTTCATTTCTCAGCGCTAAACCAACCAATGGAAAAAATTCAACCGCCGGAAACGATGACTTCTCGCTTCCATCTTGGCATTCGTTTTGATCGAAATGAATTCGCGGGCGCTTTTGGCGACCTCGGCACGGATTTGCCGTTGATTGTCGGAATGGCGTTGGCGGCGAAGCTGGACGGCGCGAGCGTGCTGGTGATGTTCGGCGTGATGCAGATTCTGACCGCGTTGCGCTATCGGATGCCAATGCCCGTGCAACCGCTCAAAGCGATGGCTGCCATAGTCATTGCGCAGAAGCTCGGCGGCGACGTGCTTTACGGCGCAGGACTGGCAATCGGCTTGAGCATGCTGGTGCTGTCGCTGACCGGCTTGATTGACTGGCTGGCGCGCGTCATTCCTAAAAGCGTTGTGCGCGGCATACAGTTCGGATTGGGGCTGCAACTGGCCTTGCTGGCGTTGAAGGATTACGTCAAAGCCGACGGCGCGCAGGGATATTGGCTGGCGTCAGTCGCGTTTGTCGTGACTGTGTTTCTGATCGGCAATCGGCGCTTTCCGGCAGCATTGTTCGTGATTGCGTTGGGGTTGATTTACGCCTTCGTCTTCAAACTCAACACGGCTTCCATTGCGCAAGGCGTCGGATTCAATCTGCCGCAGCTTCATCTGCCGACATGGAGCAACGTATTGACGGGCTTTGTCGTGCTGGCCTTGCCGCAGATTCCACTTTCGCTCGGCAATTCGGTGCTGGCGACGCGACAGATTGCCGAAGACCTCTTTCCCGAAAAACCGCTCACTGTGCGCGGCATCAGCCTGACTTATTCGTTGATGAATCTGATCAATCCGTTTTTTGGCGGCATCCCGACCTGTCATGGTTCGGGCGGGATGGCCGGGCATTACGCTTTCGGCGGACGCACTGGCGGATCGGTCGTGATTTACGGCTTGATGTATCTGGCGCTCGGATTATTTTTCGGCGGCGTCTTCGATCAGGTCGTAGGCGTCTTTCCCTTGCCGATTCTTGGCGTGCTGCTGCTGTTTGAAGGGCTGACGCTGTTGCTGCTGGTGCGCGATATGGCGGCTTCGAAAACCGATTTTCCAGTAGTATTGATCGTCGGGCTGATCGCCAACGGCTTGCCTTATGGTTATCTGATCGGTGTGCTGGTCGGAACCGCGCTGGCCTGGTTGATTCGCAAAAAAGCGACTGAACTGGCCTGATTGCCCTGCGCTTCTTCGATGGCGGGGGAATGCGAATTCACAGTCTTCAACGGTTGGCGTTGGGTTGCCTGACATTGACTTTGGTTGCGGCGCGCAACTCGTCGGTTCCGCGCGCAGCGATGGCATCGCCTGGCGCCAGATCGCCAAACACTTCCACCAGATCAACTCCCTTTTGATTCATCGAAGCGCCGCGTTTGACATCCACCCACTCGGTCAGACTTTCAGAACCGTCGGATTTAATCCGAATGACAAAGCTGCGTTCAGTCGTGGTGGCAATCGCCGCGGGCGGAACGAACAAGGACGGTTGAAGTCGTCGCGTCGGCCATTGCACTTCGGGAAACATGCCCGGAGCGAGTTTGCCGCCGGCATTCGCCACATCCAGTTCAATCGGCATCGTGCGCGTTTTGGCGTCCAGCGAACGGCTGTTACGGCTAATCGTTCCGCTGAAGGTTTCGCCGGGAAAGGCAGGAAGCGTGAAGTTGAGTTTCGCGCCCGTCGAAACGCCCGCGACTTCGGTTTCGGGAACGGCGACCACCAACCGCAACCGCGACACTTGTTGCAAACGCAACATAGGCGTTCCAGACGGCGAAGCCAAACTGCCGGGATGCGCGTTGCGTTCAGTGATGACTCCGTCGAATGGCGCAGTGATGCGCAGATACGATTCGATGTTCGACGCCGAACGTGCGGCTTCTTTCAATGCACGTTCGTTTTCATCCAGCGTTTTGATTTGAGCCTGTGCAGCGCGTTCGGTTTCATTCAGAGCTTGCACGCGAGCCTGTCCCGATTCGACAGATCGTTCGGCAATTTCGACATCGTTGCCCGCGACAACTCCGGGCGTGGCCGAAGCGGCTTTCAACCGTTTGAACGTTGCCTCCTCGGCGGCAAGTTTGGCTTCGGCTTCGACGCGCTGCGCGCGAATGGAAGCGACGCGCGCCTGCGCTTCGACTTTTTGCGACTGAATACTGCTGACGCGAGCTTCGGCTTCGCTGCGTTGCGCGTCGAGTTCCGGCGCGCGGAGCCGCGCCAGCAACTGCCCGCGCTTCACCACAGAGCCGCGATCCACCGTGATCTGTTCGACGAAACTTTGCATTTTGGCGTAAATCGCCACGTCTTCGAACGGCAACAACTCGCCGGGCAATCGCAACTGGCGATTGAGTTCGTGCGATTCGACCGTGACGACATTAACCGTCGGCGTTTGCGGCGCAGGCGAAGGCGATGTTTGCGGTTGCGATTTCGGCGCTCCGCCGCAAGCAGCCAAAGACAAAATCAAAGAGCAGATTGAAAATAAAAATATCAAAAGCTTTTTCAACCGCAGAGGCGCAAAGAACGCAGAGGTATCGCAGAGAGACTGATTAACACTCTGCGCTTCCTCTGCGGAACTCTGCGCCTCTGCGGTGAAATGGTTGCTTTGTTTCCAAACCGTTCCTGAGTTAAGCAGTAATCTTTTCATCGTTCGTTTACTCGTTGTTTGTCAGAATTTCCGGGTGCAGCGAAGCCGATATGCGCGAAGCTTTGCGTTGAACAATGGCAAACACCAACGGCAAGACGACCAAGACGGCGACGGTCGAAGCCGCCAACCCGCCAATTACGGCGCGACCGAGCGGCGCGGTTTGATCGCCGCCTTCGCCCAAAGCCAGCGCCAGCGGAATCATTCCGGCAATCATCGCAAAGCTGGTCATCAAAATCGGACGCAAACGGCTTTTCGCTCCGTCAACAGCGGCGGCGGCGGCTTCCAAACCTTCGCGGCGACTTTGTTCGGCAAACGTCGTCAGCAAAATCGCGTTCGCCACCGAAACGCCTATGGCCATGATCGCGCCCATAAACGATTGCACGTTGAGCGTCGTGCCGGTCAACCACAACGCTATGGCCACGCCCGCGACCACCGCCGGAACCATCGCCAGAATCGCCAGCGCCACGCGCAATGATTGGAAATTCGCCGTCAACAGCAAAAAGATCACCGCCACGGCCAGCAACAATCCAGTTTGCAATCCGGTTTGTGTTTGCTGCAGTGGTGGAACCTGGCCGCGAACGGCAACCGAGACGCCGCGCGGAATCTCGCCAGCGCGTTGGATGGCGGCATCAATTTCTTTGCTGACGCTGCCCAAATCCTTTCCGGCGATGTTGCCGATGATCGTCACCATGCGCTGTTGGTTGTAACGGTCGTACTGACCGACGGTCGTGCCGTAACTGATTTCGGCGACATCGCCCGCCAACGTTTGCGCGCCACCCGACGTGTTCACCGGCACACTTTGCACGTCTTCGATGGAAGCCATGCGGGCTTGCGGAATTTCGACTTGAACCTGATAAGCCGTGCCGCTGGCAGGGTCGCGCCAGTAAACCGGCTGCGTAAATCGGCTGGACGAAGTCGCCGCAACCAAACTGCGCCCGACTTGTTCGACAGTCACGCCCAACTGCCCTGCGCGTTTGCGATCCACTTTGATGTCCACACTGGGATAATCCAGCGCTTGATCGAATTGCAGATCGCGCAAGGCCGAAATCTTTTTCATCTCTATCAGTAGCTTGTCGGCGAAGCCGCGATTGGCTTGCAGATTTGGGCCACTGACGGCGACTTCAATCGGCGTCGGCGCTCCGAAGTTCATGATCTTGGTCACCACATCGCCCGCTTCAAACGACAACTGCGTGCCGGGGATGACTTCGGGCAGCTTTTTTCGCAACCGTTCTTTCAATTCTTCGACGCGAATGCCGGAACCGGATTTCAGCGCAAAAGTGATGACGGCTTCGTGCGAACCGCTCATCCACAAATGAATTGTGTTGATCGGATAGCTGGCGGGTTGTGTGCCGACATACCCCAGCGAAATGTCCACATTGTCGCCGGTTTCGGCTTTGATGGCGTCCAGCGCTTTTAGCGCAACGACTTCCGTTCGTTCGACGCGCGTGCCAACCGGGGCGCGCAAACGAAGCTGGAACATTCCCGTGTCCACATTCGGAAACACGTCCGTGCCCAACCTGCCGCCAAGCAGAAAGATGATTCCGAAAGCTACGATCAAGTAGATGGCGAAAATCGGCCAGCGAAGCTTCATCAACCCGGAAAGAAAGCTTTCATAGCCAGAACGCAGTCGGTCGAAAGCGTTCAGAGTCCCGCCTTCAGGCGGCTGCGGGCTGGACTCAGAATCCTCGCTGCCTGAAGGCGGGACTACATGCGAACGCAGCAACCAGGCTGAAAGCACAGGAACCAATGTGCTCGACAACAGGTACGACGCCAGCATCGCAAACCCGACCGACAGCGTCAGCGGAATGAACAACGACTTGGCAACTCCGGTCAGGAAAAACGACGGAACGAACACGGCCAGCACCGAAAGCATGGCCAGCAATCGCGGCGTGATGGTTTCGCGCGTCGCGTCAAAAATGGCGCGTTTCAGGAGTTCGCCGCGCGCCAGATGCGTGTGAATGTTTTCAATGGCCACAGTGGATTCGTCCACCAGAATGCCAATCGCCAACGCCAATCCGCCCAGAGTCATGACGTTGATCGTTTGCCCGGTCAGCCACAGCCCGACGACTCCGGCCAAAACCGCAAATGGAATCGTCGTCACCACAATCAACGCGCTGCGCCAATCACGCAAAAACAGCAACACCATCAAACCCGTGAGCGCCGCACCGAGCAAACCTTCGAAGATCAGCCCGCGAATTGAATTTTTGACGATGGTGGATTGATCGAACTCGAAGCTGACCTGAATGTCTTCGGGGATCAGCGATTGAAAACGCGGCAATGCGGCTTTGACGTTGTTGACCACGTCCACGGTCGAAGCGTCCGAACGTTTCGTGACAGGGATGTAAACCGTTCGCCGTCCGTTGACCAAACCGTAACCGGTCAGAATGTCGCTGCCGTTTTCGACCCGGCCAATGTCTTTGACATAAACATTCGTTCCGGCTCCGTTGCGAATGGGCACGTCGGCAAGTTCCTGAATATTGCTCACGACGCCATTCATCGGCGCAATGCGATTCAGGTCGCTGGTGCGAACGTTTCCCGAAGGCAGAATCACGTTGTTCGCGGCAATGGCTTTGGCAACTTCTTCCGGCGACATTGAAAACGCGCGCAACTTTTCAGGCTCGGCGCGAATGATGACTGTGCGCTGATTGCCGCCAAACGGCGGCGGCGCGCTGACACCGGGCAAGGTGGAAAACTGCGGTCGCACACGAAACAGCGCCAAGTCGGCGATTTCCGCCACGCCGCGCGTTTCGCTGGAAAACACCAGTTGGCCGACCGGAACGCTTCCGGCGTCAAATCGCATGACAAACGGGTTGACGGTTCCAGGCGGCATGAAGCCTTTCGACCGTTCGACATACGCGATGACCTGCGCCAGCGCCTGACTCATGTCCGTGCCGGGATGAAAGAACAGTTTGACCAGACCTACGTTTTGAATCGAGCGCGATTCGACGTGTTCGATCCCGGCGACGTACAGAAAGTGGTATTCGTAATAGGAAACCAGAAAACTTTCCATCTGCGCAGGGTCCATCCCGCCGTAAGGTTGCGCGACATAAATCACAGGCAGATTCAGATTCGGGAAAATATCCACCGGCATCTGCTTGATGGCCAGCACCGACCCCAGCGCAATACCGATGACCAGAACCAGAATCGTGAACGGGCGACGGAGCGCCGTATTGATGAGCCACATAAATTGTTTGGAGTACCGGCTTCAGCCGGAAGATTTAGGTAATGAAACTTTTCCGCCTGAAGGCGGGACTCCCTGCTTCATGCTTACTTCGCTTGCCATTGTTTGGAGTACCGGCTTCAGCCGGAAGATTCAGGTAATGAAACTTTTCCGCCTGAAGGCGGGACTCCCTGCTTTATGCTTACTTCGCTTGCCATTGTTTGGAGTACCGGCTTCAGCCGGAAGATTCAGG